>Ga0310786_10006959_pt1 | contig 14885 bp, 6 predicted proteins | sample AusTroGonzalo_MG_FD_203881 | JGI IMG/M metagenome (GOLD analysis project Ga0310786, IMG submission 203881) | Bovine rumen microbial communities from tropical cattle in Woodstock, Queensland, Australia - Gonzalo_03 (v2) (version 2) | ecosystem: Host-associated > Mammals > Digestive system >... | reverse complement strand
ATAATCTCCGTATTCGCCTTCTTTGTGCTGGTAATCGGAATGCTGGTGTTTTCCAAGGCGCACTATGCAGACATAATGGACAAGGCGCAGGAGAGTATGGCCTTGATTATGAGCAAGGTAGAGGTCTCTTCCGACAACATCCTGGACGAGATGATGTGGCACCTGGACACTCCAGAGCTCGTAATCTCCACGCTGGAATACGAGCTTAACACCAACCGCCATATCTATGGATGCGCCATAGGATTCGTGCCGGACTACTATCCCTCGCAGGGCCGCTGGTTCGAGCCGTATATCCTGAATGGGAAAGACGGGATAGTCGTAAAGTCCATCGGCTCCGCATCCCACGATTATTTCAATGCGGACTGGTACCTCAACGGCATGGAGTCCGCCAAAGGAGTCTGGTCCAACCCGTATCTGGATTCCGACGGGGCCGAAACCGTCCTCTGCACCTTCTCGCGCAGGCTCGAGACTCCGGACGGGGAGGTTGCAGGAGTCTTTGGCGTGGATCTCTCCCTTAACGGAATGTCCACGCTCGTTGAGGATTATATCAGAAAGGAGAACGACAAGTCGCCTTTCATCGGCATGCTGCCCAATGAAACGGTGCCCCCGATTTACGGTTTCATCATAGGACCGGACGGAGACTACATCGTGCATCCCTACGGAAGCCGCATCCTCAAGACCAGTTTCTATGATTTTGCCACCGGCAAGGGCGCAGACAAATACAGGCTTCTGGGCGATTCCATGAGGGCCGGGAAATCCGGAGACGCCACCGTCATAATAGACGGCATCCGGTCCGATGTCTATTACGCCCCTCTCCTTAACTCGGGGTGGTCTATGGGCATAGTGGTGCCGGTGAAGCGCCTGCACAGGCCCGGACTCATGTTCGGATGCATAATCATCCTGCTGATCCTGGCCGGACTGCTGACCGTGCTCTTCATCTGCCGCAGCACCATCAAGAAAACCTCCAAGCCTCTCATACAGCTGTCGGAATCGGCCAGGGAGGTGGCTGCAGGCAGGTTCGACGCTGAGCTCCCGCAGATCAGCACCAACGACGAGCTGCGCCTTCTGCGCGATTCTTTCGACAACATGCAGAAATCGCTGGCGGAATATGTGGACGAGCTCACCAGGACGACGGCCCAGAGGGCGTCCATCGAGAGTGAGCTGGGCGTTGCCCGCAACATCCAGATGTCCATGCTGCCTATGACATGGCCGGCTTTCCCCGACAGGCCCGACCTGGACATCTTCGGCTTCCTCAACCCGGCAAAGGCGGTAGGCGGAGACCTTTACGATTTCCGCTTGCGGGACGGTAAACTGTTCTTCTGCATCGGAGACGTGTCCGGCAAGGGCATCCCGGCATCTTTGGTGATGACCGTGGTGAGTTCTATGTTCAGGACGCTTTCGGCCTCGGAAGACAATCCCGCCAAAATCATATCGTCCGTGAACTCCTCTATGGCCGGCAGGAACGACAGCCAGATGTTCGTCACCCTCTTTGTGGGCTCGCTGGACCTCTCCAGCGGGGAAGTGCTGTATTCCAACGCCGGGCACAATGCCCCCATCGTCATCTCTGAGGGGGTGCCGCGTATGCTGGAGGCAGACGCCAATGTGCCGGTAGGCGTTATGGAAGAATGGGACTACTCCCTGCAGAAGTTCTCCCTGCCCGCAGGCTCGACGCTCTTCCTCTACACGGACGGCCTCACGGAAGCCACCAGGAGCGGGGGCGGGATGTTCGGAGAAGAGAAGGTTCTCGAGGCCCTTTCCGGCCAGAGCGGGGACATCTCCGCAGCCGGCATCATTCATCATATGTCAGAAGAGGTCGCAGTCTTTGTTGGGGATTCCGAGCAGAGCGACGACCTTACGATGCTGGCATTCAGGGTGCTGTCCTGACCATCCGCAATAAGTATCAGACAATAACGCTAAGACATGAAAAAATATCTTTTTTCGCTGATATTCATGGCCTTGTGCCTCGGGGCCTCCGCCCAGATCAGGTTCGAGCCCAACCCGGCCATGCCGCTGCCGGAGAACATCTTTATGTTCTTCAACTCCAACGCTACAAACTATGACGGGCGCTTCTCCATGACGGCTCCGGCCTGGTTTATCTATCCCGACGGCCCCGTCTCCCGGGAGGCCGCAGAGGCCCTCGTGGACGAACTGGGCTTCAACGACAGCCTCAAGGACTATATCTCCATGATGGTGATAATCGGCCCGGCAAACGGCAAAGATTATGATGCAAAGGAGGATTTCTCCGTTTACGAGGCGTTCATTAATAGAATAAAGGTGTTTGTGAACCTTAAGGTCGTGGGTATAGGAAAGGGAGCCACCTTCGTGAACGAGGCCATCGCCCCCATAGCCTCGGAGGTTGCAGATATCCTCTGCATAGACGGGAAACCCGCAAAGAAGACGGAGGGTAAATCCACCGTGCCCGCATATCTTTACGGCAAGCAGGCCGCAAAGGCGGCAAAGGCCTACATCGCCCGCAACAACGCCGTCCTCAAAGAAAACGGCAAGACCCTGAAGGTCTATGAGAATGCGGAGGAAGAGCTGCTCAAGGTGGTGGTCAACACCGGCAAGGGCAGTCTCAAAGATATTATGGCCGATGCCTGGGAGCGTCTCCTCTCCAGGAACTACCGTTCCTCCAACCTCGGGCACACCGGCTACATGGGCGGCACCCTGGGCAAGTACGGAGACTATGAGCTGGAGCCTTACCTTATGTGGGAAAGGCTCGGAACCGTGCGCGAGAGGGTGGAAAAGGTGATGTTCGACTATAACCGGCACAAGGAGACTTTTATGTGGTACGAGTATCGGCCTGCGGCTATGGAGTCTGCGGCTCCGGGAAGCGTACCCCTCGTTGTGCTCCTGCATGGCCACAACAACGACCCCCGTACCCAGGCGGAGACCTCCGGATTCGTAGAGCTTGGGGCGGAGGACGGCTTCATGGTGGCCGAACTGGAATGGCAGGGCAAACCCGGCTACGACTATATGGGAGACCATGGGATCGAGGCGGTGATAAGGGAACTTCTGAACAAATACCCCCAGCTGGACCCCTCCAGGATATATGCTGAGGGGCTTTCCGCCGGCGGCTTCACGGCAACGGCCCTCGGCGTGGGCAAGACACACCTGTTCGCCGCTGTAGGAGCCCATTCCGGAGGCCTTTTCAACGGTAGCTTCTACCTTGGCTTCCCCTTCATGAACCCGGCTGCGCTTAAGGCGGAGGCCGCCCAGAAGTCCGGCAAGGTGCTCATGCCGTATTTCTCCATCTGCGGCACGGCGGACGATGTAGTCCCCTTCCTGAACCCCGACATTCCCAACGGCACCATGATGGCCGACGCCTGGCGCCTGTACCAGAAGCTTAACGGCCTGGAGGTCAGCGGACCGACCGACCTGGACAAGTATCCCGTCTTCGGCCTTCCCCTGGAAAACAGGCACCGGATAGAAACCATAAAACACCACGCAATGGAAGTGGGCGACGTGCTGGACTGCCTGGGGAGGCCTGTAATCCGTCTGGTTGCCGTAGAGAACTTCGGCCACTGGAATTTCGTCCCCGGGGCCCGGGAGATGTGGAATTTCTTCAAGCAGTGGCGCCGCAACCCTGAGACCGGAGAGTCCATCTACGTGGGCGAGGCACCGGCCGGAGGCCTATACATCGACGCCCGCGGCGGAGACGTGGTGGACATACGCGCAAGTAAGGATGTTCGGCCCGAGACGCTCGAAGACCTGGCCGAAAGGCTTCACCACGAAAAGATGCCGCTGCATATCAAGGCCAGCAAGACCAGCTGGGGGGCACCTCTCCGGCAGGAAGAGCGCCGCAAATCCTGGGGCGACGTGGTCGTAAGCACCTACGATTTTGCCATAAAGGACGGCGACACCCTGCGGCTCGACGTTTACCGTCAATCCGGATACGACAAACCGCGCCCTATCTTCATCTACAGCTTCGGCGGCGGATGGCAGGGAGGCTTCCGTGGTATGATGGACAACCCCATCTTCCCCTTCTACACTCCATTTGCCAAAATGGGATACGTTGTCGTGGCAATCGACTATCGCCTTGGATATGCCAAGGCTGAGGCACAGGGAGAAGTGCCCAAAGGAGATGTGGGAGCGCTCCTTGTGACATCCAAAGGGACGGAGCTCGAGCAGAAGATCGTGTCCATCTGCAGAAAAGCCTGCCTGGATGCGGTGGAAGACCTGTACGATGCAACTTCGTTCGTGGTTGAGCATGCAGGAGAATGGGGCGGAGACCCGTCCAATATCGTCATAAGCGGCGGCAGCGCGGGCGCGTGCAACTCCCTTATGGCGGAGTATCTGCTTGCCAACGAAGACCCGATGGCAATTGAGCATCTTCCCAAGGGATTCCGTTACGCCGGAGTCGTTCCGTGCGCCGGTGCGATCTTCACCGGTGGCGAGCCGATAAGCTGGAAGCGCAAGCCCGCCCCCATCATGTTCTTCCACGGCTCTGCAGACCCCATAGTCCCGTATGCCGAGGGCTACCAGTTCAGCGGCCCCGCCGCAATCGTGCCAACCTTGCCGGAGCATACGCCTTATGTGTTATATACCGTAAAGGATCTGGACCACTCCGTGAGCGGGATTCCTACCGGGTATATGAATTATGCCATCGCCGCCTTCATCGAGCGCTATGCCGTAGGCGGAGAGCAGGCCTGCCTGACGGTTGAAGAGGAGGTTCTGGGAGGCGACGGCCCCCTGATGAAACAGTACCTCCTGTCTGGATACAAATATTCTCCGGAAGAGATGTACAAGGCTTATGTGGCCTTGTTCGGGCCCATTGAACAATAGTTTATCCGCTTTTGGTGCGATTTTGCACGGGAAAGTATTGTTTTTTCGCCCGCACTGGGTATATTTGTAGATGCATTAAGACGCACATATAACCAATCAATCCTAATAAAGCATGAAAAAAGTTTTCTTCTACTTCATTGCAACAGCCCTTGCGCTGTTCGCAGTCTCTTCCTGCAAAGAGAAGGAACCCGAGGAGGTGATTCCCGAAGTTCCCACTCAGGTTGAGGTAAACGTCAACAACCTGGTAAAGGAGGACATCATCGAGGGCGAGCTCAACAAACTCCCCGTCTCCGCAACCTCAGGCGACATCGTAGTCAAGCTCAACTTCTACACAGACAAGGTTTACCTTCCCACCGGTTCCTACACCATCGGAACAGGCAACAACAACTACGAAGGCGTAATCAAGACCAAAGACGTTGACGCCGCCATCAAGTCCGGCACCATCAACGTGGCAATGGAAGGCGACGGCGAATACACCATCTCCGGAACCCTCCGTCTGGACAATGAGGTCGGCACCGTAGCCAAGCTCAACGCTACCGGAACCCTCATGTATGAGATCGAAACCGAGTTCTACTACACCGTAGAGAAGGGCAAGAGCGTAGGCGGGTACACTGCAAATGTGTACAAGATCTTCGACCTTGCGAACCATCCCATTGCTGAAGCCGCTGTCGTCGGCGCCGAGGAAGGCACCTTCGAGGTCAGCAAGAATACGCTCGTCCCCATTAGCGCCGACGGCGGAACCTGGGTCTGGGTGGACGACTACGGCACTGAGGCATATCTCCACGGCAAGGTCACAGTCAGCTCCAGCTTTGGCAAGAAGACCTTCAAGTTCGAGGACATCCACACCCTCACCTTCGCCAACTGCGAACTCAAGTCCAGCATCACTCCCGCGTATGTCGATGCAGGTCCCTTCACCTGGGGCTTCTATACCTACAACGTAGTCAAATCTCCCGTCGTGAAAGACGCCTACGAGGCTACCATCAAGCTCTTCTACCGTCTTGAAGGTGATGCATGGGGCCCTGAATTCATGTCCACCACCATCATTACCGATGATGATGACTTCCTGATGCACAACATTGGTGCAGGTCTTCCTTCCCCTGTCGTTCCTTATGCCGATTACGCATCATTCACCGCAGATGGGGCAACGGCAACCTACGGATTCCCCAGACTCGCACCTCAGGGAGCAAGCTTCTATTTTGTAAAGGGCGAGAGGAAGACAGTTGGCCTGAGCGCCGATACCGGAAAGTACATGGTCGTCAACTGCGGGCCCGTAGCCGAAGGCATCTACGCCATCGTCCTTGCCCCTATCGACATGACTTATGCAGGTCCCGACGACCTTATGGAGGTCCTTGGATACAACATCTACAATGCAATGGGATGCCAGATCTAATTGCTGATCCCGGCTGAATAAAAAAGACGACCCCGCGGGGCCGTCTTTTTTTTATTCGCACCTTTGTACGAAGGCCCGGAAAAGGGCTCCGTATTCCGGCAGGTACTTTATCAGGCCCTCGGGGTGGAACTGCACTCCCCAGACCCGGCCGTATTCCCAAGCCTCAATCATTCCGTCATTCGTGCGGGCCGCTACCTTCACTCCGGGTGCCGGGTCCTTGACGGCCTGATGGTGGCCGCAGTAGATCGTGAGGGAGTCCTGGTCGAACACCTTGTCCAGGAAAGAATCCGGCTCGATTGCGGCCTTGAGCAAGGCGGTGTGCGCCGCTCCGCCCGGAATCTGGGTGGGAATATCCTGATACAGGGTGCCTCCCAGCAGCACGTTCATCAGCTGCGAGCCGCGGCAGATGGCAAGGACGGGCTTGCCCGACGCCAGGGCTGCGCGGGCGAGCAGGCTGTCCGAGCGGTCGCGGATGACATCGCTCTGCACCAGACCGTCGAGCACCTCCTCCCCGTACCAGGCCGGCTGCACGTCGGAGCCGCCGGTAAAGACTATGCCGTCCAGCTTGTCCATCAGGCGGGCCGCCTCCTGCCCGGAGTGTACTAAAGGCACTATCACGGCAGTGGCGCCCGCGCCCTCAATTGCCTCGGAATACTCGGCGCCCACGGCGTCAAAAGCCTCATATTTGAAGCTGGTAACCCCGATCAGAGGCGCCGAACCGCGCCCGCAGGAGATAAAGGCGGCGCAGAGCGCCAGCGCTAGTAAGCCCCTTGTCATAGATTAGGGTAGATATATTTCCAGATCAGGTCCAGCTGGTGCTGGGCGTCGGAGAGGAAGGCGGTCATAATGACGACGGCATTCTTTTCCGGGAGTACCAGAATAACCTGTCCGGCGGCACCGTCGGCCCGGAAGCCTTCCGTCTTGTTGCGCCATGTCTGATAGCCATAGCCCTGTCGCCAGTCGTTGACGGAATCGGGGTAACCGAGCTGTTTTTCGCAATCTTCCGCCCGGACGTTGGCGGGTGTACTCCAGATGTGATTCTCACCCATCGTCCTGACCCAGTCTGCCGGGACCAGCTGCTTGCCGTTCCACTTGCCTTCGTGGAGCAGCAGGAGTCCCATCCTGGCCATCTGCTCGGGCACCAGTTTCAGTCCCCAACCGCCGGCGGTGATGCCGTTGGCATCGGCCTCCCATTCCGGTTTTTCTATGCCCAGGGGCTCGAAAAGGCGCGGCGTCAGGTAGTCCAGCACGCTCTCTCCCGTCACTTTAGTGACAATGGCCGACAGGAGATAAGTTCCCAGCGAATTGTAGCAGAAGAAAGTGCCGGGCTCGTGGATGAATGGCTGCTCAAAGAAAGCGGCCGCAAGGTCGGATCCTTCCTTGATATGGGAATCAACAGCCTTCATGTCAAATTCCAGCACCTGGAGCGTAGGGTCCAGGTCGTGGCCGCCGGCCATCATCAGCAGGTCCTCCACAGTGGCAAGGCAGGGGTTTCCTTCAACTACCTTGTCGGGGAAATAGTCGGCCACTTTATCTGTCAGGGCCATCTTGCCTTCGCTGATGGCGAGGCCTACGGCCGTGGCGGTAAAAGTCTTGCTGATGGAGAACATCGCGTGAGGCTTGTTCCTGTCCCAGGTAGGGGCATACATCTCTGCCACGACATTATCGTCCTTTATGATCATAATGCTGTGCAGGTTGACTGCCGTAGCGTAGTCGATGGGCTCGGCCAGCGATTCTATGACTTCCGCAATAAGCGCGTCAAAGCCAGCCTTGAGCTCCTTGGACGCATTCGCGCGGGGCAGTGGCTTTGGGGCGGAAGACAATGCGGGAAGCAAGTAATCCCAGTAAGACCAGAGTTCTGCCAGGTGGTTGGTGAGGTTTGCCTGGCCGGCGATGACTGCGTTCTGCTCCGGAAGCACCACAATCATCTGTCCCCAGGCCCCGTCGGCGCGGTATCCGCCCACAGTGTTTCTCCAGGTCTGGTAACCATAACCGGCGACCCAGTCGTTGCGGGAGAGGGGCAGGTAGGGCGAATTCAGCTCCTCGGCTGTCTTGCCTTCCGGATAATTGTCTATGTGTTTGCGTGTCTGCTCTTCAATCCACTCCTGGGAAATGAGCTGTATCCCTTTCCATTTGCCCTTCTGAAGCATAAACTGGCCGGCCTTGGCCATATCCTCTATCTTCAGGTGCAGGCCCCAGCCGCCGCAGCACACACCGTCCTTATCCATATCCCATTCCGGAGTCTGGATGGAAAGATGGGAGAACACCCTTTCGTCCAGAAGGTCCCGGATGTTCTTTCCTTCCACTTTCTGAACGATGGCGGATACCATATAGGTACAGAGAGAGTTGTAGCAGAAGAAGGTTCCCGGCTTATGGACGAAGGGATGGTTGAGGAAAGCCTTGGCCAGATCCACATCCGGTATCAGTTTGATTTCCATCGAAGTGGAATCATAGGACGCCATCGTATCCCATGTGGGATCCGTATCGTGGCCGCACTGCATGGTGAGAAGGTCCTTGATCCTGAGCTCCTTCAAGTTGTCGCTGACTTCCTCCGGCAGTTTGTCCTGGAAGAAATCGATGACACGGTCATCCACCGTAATGAGGCCGTCGTCAACGGCAATGCCGGCGGCAAGTGCGGTAAAGGTCTTGCTGGCAGAAAAGATATGCTGGGGCCTGTCTGCGGGCCATTCCGGGTCCATATTCTTTTCGAAAACCACCTTGCCGTCCTTGAGCACCATGATATTGTGCATGATGACCTGCAGCATCTCCGGTTTTGAGCGCGAGGCGTCAACCGAATCCTGCCATGTCTGAAATGCCTGGGCCATGTCGGGCCCGGGTTTTGTGCGCGGAAGCGGTTTGCCGCGTTCCGGAGAACAGGCAACGGCCGCGCAGAGCGCAGCCGTTGCAAGGAAAATACTCAGTTTAGTCATTTCCTGACGTTATAAGCTTGTTGGTCTGGATCTCAACCAGAGGATAAGGCAGGCGGATGTCGGTATCCTGCCAGCCCGCGGCCGGGTTGGGATTATCTACATAAGTGACGGTAATGGTGCCGTCTTCGTGACCGTAAGTGGTAGGGATCTTCTTGCCCTTGTCGGCAAGCTCCTTGTGCATGTCGCCCTCGAACTCTTCCCAGCGCTTGAGGTCCTGCCAGCGGGTTGCCTCGAAGCAGAGCTCCAGGAAGCGCTCTTTCTTGACGTCTGCGATGGTGGCGCCGGACAGGGGAGCCAGTCCGGAACGTGTACGCACCTGGTTGATGTAGGTATCCGCGCTCACATTATCCCTCACGCAGGCCTCTGCCATCATCAGAAGGACGTCGGCATAGCGCATGCAGGGCGTGTTGTTGAGACGGCCGGTCCAGGCCTGATCCCACTCGTCGTCCATGTTCATGAGCCATTTGAAGCGGAAATAACCTTCGTTGCCGGTCCAGTTGAGGGTCTGGTCCACCGTAACCTTGAGGGCGGGAAGATCCTCCATGCCCAGCACGGATGCAAGACGGCGGGAACTGAATGCACCTTCTTCCGCAATGAAAGCGTCGTAGAGCTTCTTGGTGGGATTGACGGTGCCCCAACCCTGGAAGGAGACGAATTTGTAGGGGGCGTCGGGTGCGGCATTCATGCCATATGCGAACAGCCAGTTGTCTTCCAGTCCGTACCAGCCGTCCTGTTGATAAAGATTGCTGTTGTCCCAGTGACGGATGTTCTCGAAGATATACTCCTTGCAGCCGTTGGCCTCGTTATGATACAGGTCGTTCATATTGTCTATGAGACCATACAGCTTGGAGCCGATCACCTTGTCGAAGTCCGCGCGTGCCTTGGAGAACTCCTTCATGGTGAGATAGACCTTGCCGCGGATGGCATAAGCAGCTTCCTCGGTCATGCGGCCCATATCCTTGTCGTCCAGGTTCTTCTTGTGGGAAAGGGCGCCGGACTCGATGGCCTCGGTCAGATCCTTTACGACGAAAGCCCAGAGCTCTTCCTGCGTGGCGGGGGCGCACTGGTAGTTGTTCTCGGGGGTCATGACGTGGTCGATGAGGGGAACGCGGTCCCAGAGGGTGATGAGTTCGTAGTAGCTGAGGGCCCTGAAGACCTTGGCCTCGGCCATGTTGCGGATCTTGATATCGGATTCCGGCTGGAACTTGTCCAGGACGATATTGCAAGAATAGACCGTCTTGTAGAGGAATTCGTAGATGGCGGCCACCCATGGATTCGCCTCAGAGATGGCAAGGGAACTGATGTCCTGCTGGCAAGTATGCACGGGAGCGAAGGAATCGTCGGCCATCAAGGTCTTGAACCACAGGAGGTTGCAATAGGTGGTCTGATCGGTTGAGGACTCGCCGTTGCCAGACCAGGCGTGACGCCAGGCGCGGTACACGGCGGCAGTTGCAGCCTCGCAGTCTGCGTCCGTGATGTAAGAATTGCCCTCACTCTGCACTCCCTGCTGGGGAATGTCCAGAAGTGACTGGGAGCAGGATGCGAGAGTCAAAAAACCTGCAAGCAATGCGATAAGCTTATATGTTGTCTTCATGATGTGGGCGTATTAGAATGTTACAGAGACTCCGAAAACCATCTTCTTGGATGTAGGATATGCACCCAGGTCGAGACCGATTGCGTTAACGGCATTCGTGGAGATTTCAGGGTCAAGTCCCGGATATGCAGTGAAGAGGAAGTAGTTGTCCAGCGAGGCGAAGAGCCTGAGCCTGTCGATGGCTACGACCTTGGTCCACTTGGAAGGGAGAGTGTAGCCGAGCTGGATCTGCTTGATGCGGAAGTAAGAACCGTCGAATACCCATGCATCGGAAAGCATGTACTTCCTGACGGGATCGGTGCCTGCCTGAGGCCGGGCGATACGGGTATTGGTATTGGTGGGGGTCCATCTCTGGTCGTAGATGTTCTTGAGCGTGTACATCAGGTTGGCGTTGTTGTAGCACAGGAACATGTCGTTGCCCTGGGAGCCGTTGGCAAAGACGGTAAAGTCGATGCCCTTCCAGCCCAGAGTGAGGGTGAGACCGTAAGTGAAGTCGGGAAGGGGCTTTCCTATCATCGTCTTGTCGTTCTCGTCAATCACGCCATCCGGGTCTCCGGAGAGGTTGGCGAGCACGGGATCGCCGTTCTCGTCCAGATGGTCCAGCTTGTAGCCGCGGAAATACCAGATGGGATAGCCCACCTCGAATGCCGACGGGGCGCCGATGAAGTTGATGCCCGTGGGGCTCATGATGCGGCTGTCGCTCACGTTGGGGTTGAGCCAGGTAACCTCATTCTTGAGGGTTGCGATGTTTCCGCTGATGGAGTAGAAGAAGTCGCCGATCTGGTCTTTCCAGCTGAGTTCGACCTCGATACCGGTATTGCTGATGTTACCTCCGTTGACCGGGGCGGAAATGTTGCCCGCCTCGTAAGGGACGTTGATATTCTGGATGATGAGGTCCTTGGTGTCCTTCTTGAACCAGTCTGCGGTAAGGGAAAGGCGGTCCCTGAACATGCGCAGGTCAAGACCGAAGTCCAGCTGCTCCGAGGTCTCCCATTTCAGCTCCGGATTGGAGAGCTGCGCGGGGGAGAAGGTGGTCTGGTAGGTGGTAGTGGTGTTGGTGAAGGAGTAGCCGGCCGGATTGGTGTTGATGCTGTTGGCATACAGATAGCCGGTGAGGTTGCTGGTGGAACCGTTCTGGCCCCAGCTGGCCCTCAGCTTCAGGAACGAGACCGCGCTCTTGAGGGGCGAGAAGAAATTCTCGTTGGAAATGACCCAGCCTGCGGAAACCGAAGGGAAGAAGCCCCAGCGGTTATCCTTCGGCAGCACGGAAGAGTCGGCCGCATCAGCCCTGAAGGTGGCTTCCAGGAGGTACCTGTCTGCAAAGCTGTAATTCAGACGGCCGAAGTATGAGAGCTTGGCGGTGTTCAGCTCGAGACCGTCCGCACTGGGGACCGATGTTCCCGCAGGGAAATGCACGTCTGCGAACAGAGGATCGTCCTTTGCGGCGCTGCTGATGTTGGAAGCGGTATAGAGGTTGGTGTTGTGGCTGTAGGACATACCTGCCATAGCCCCCAGGGTGTGGCGCCCGAAGCTATGGGTGTAGTTCACGAAGTTTTCCCACTGATAGTATGTGGTGGATGTGTGGGACCTGTTTGCAGACAATGTCTCGCTTGAGTTCAGGAAGTTTTCTCCGCCGTAGTACTCGTGAATGAAGTAATAGGTATTGTCGTCGTACATCTTGAAACCAAGGCGGGAAGTGGCTACGAGGCCCTTGAGAGGGGTGAAGTTGGCAAACAGGGTTCCGGAGAAGCGGTTGCCATAATTCTTCCTTTCCGCGGATTTTACGGCGACTTCCGGATGCACCAGGCCGGTGAGGGTGTTATAATAGTTGCCTTCGTCGTCGGTAAAGAGCTTCTTGCCGTCGGCAATCTGCATGGCCATCTCTTCTGGAAGCTGGTCGGGTGCATACCTGTCCTGCATGTAAGGAGGGGTTGCCATTGCGATGGCAAAGATGTTCGGGCTCCTGACGCCGCTGCCTCCCAGGGCAACGCCGTCCACAAGGGGCGAAACCGCGTAGTTGGCATAGTCCAGGGTGGTTCCCACCTTGAACCAGGACTTGATCTGGTAGTCGGCATTGATGGTGGCGGTCAGACGCTTGTATGTGTCTTTGCTGAGCTTGACCATACCGTCCTCGTCGTAACTGCCGAGCGTGATATAGTAGGAGCCCCTGTCGTTTCCGCCCTGGGCGCTGATGGTATGACGCATCGTGACGCCGTTTCCGAAGGCCACGTCCATCCAGTCGGTAGAGGACTGGCCGTCCCATGTGCCCTGCTCGATGAGCCTGAGGACGTCGTCGTCCGTAAAGGTGGGATTGGCCTCCATAGCCTGGCTGATGTACTCCTTGGAGGTCAGCAGCTGGGGCTTGATGGCCAGGCTGGAAAGGCTGTACTGGAAGTCGTAGGTTATGGAACCTTCGCCCTTGGTACCCTTCTTTGTGGTGATGAGGATGACGCCGTTACCGGCCTGCGCACCGTAGATGGCGGCGGAAGCGGCATCCTTGAGCACCTCCATGCTCTCGATGGAGTTGGGGTCGATGGAGGAAATGTCGTCCATGAGGAGGCCGTCCACCACGTACAGAGGGTCCGAGGTGCCGTTGGAGGCGATACCGCGCACGCGCACCGTAGGCACGGCGCCGGGCTGGGCCGATGTGGTGATGAGCGTAACGCCTGGCGTCTTGCCCTGCAGGGCCTGCTCCAGATGGGAGATCGAGCGTCCCTGGATATCCTCAGCGCCCACTGTGGAGATGGCTCCGGTAAGGTCGCTCTTGCGCTGGACGCCGTAGCCTACAACAACTACTTCTTCAAGTAGCTCGTTGTCGTCTTCCAGGACGATGACCATTTCCGGCTTAGCGGGTAGATCCACGCCCACGTAGCCTATGCTGGACACCGAAAGGACGGCGCCGGACGGGGCGTTCAACGAAAATTCTCCCTTGGAGTCGGTGATGGCACCGTTCCTGGGAGCATCTTTCTGGACGACGGCGGCGCCGATTACGGGCAGTCCGTCTTTGTCGGTAACTGTTCCCTTAACACGTATGTTCTGGGCCGATACCGTTGCGGAAATGCCGATCAGGCATACCGCAATCAATGCTTTCAAACAGTTGATGGTTTTCATCTATTGGTTAGTTATATGTGTGCGGTTTATCATTGCAAATATAAAAAATACGCGCGTGAAACGTGTTACCTATTCATTTTTTTTTCATTTCTTTGTATTATCAACACGACCATATATGAAAAAGACACTGCTTTCCCTGGTATTGCTGGCTGTCGTGCTTCCCCTGAGCGCCGGTAATGCCGCCGATACCCTTACTACCGGGCAACTCAAGGCCATTGTCCAGCAAACCCCGGAAAAACTGGGCGGCAACCACTACAACTATCCTTTTGAGCCCTATTCAGTTACCCCCGCTCCCAAGGGATACAAGCCTGTATATATAAGCCACTACGGCAGGCACGGCGCAAGGTTCTCCACCTCGGCATCCAGGTACGACGTAGTCATTCATGCCCTCATGGAGGGGCACGACAAGACCATGCTCACGCCTGCAGGAGAAGATCTATATGAGCGTTATATGGCCGTATATCCTCTCTTCAAGGGCCACGAGGGGGACCTTACGGTCGTAGGCCAGGAACAGCACAGGGAACTGGCCCGCCGCATGGCTGCCGCCTACCCGGGAGTGCTCTGCAAGAAAGTTACCGTTGACGCACGTTCAACCACATCGCCCCGGGCCATTGTGAGCATGATGTCCTTCTGCGACGAGCTCCGCCGCCTCTGCCCCGGCATGATCCTGAACTACGGTGCCGATACTCCGGACCTGGCCTACACAGCCCTCGCAGACCCCGTTTTCCTCGGCAAAGACACCAACGTGCTGTACAAACTCCTGTCGGAATCCATGCAGGATCCGCAGGTCAGGAAATACTACGGCGCCCAGTACCTGAAGGAGCAGGAAGCCGCCAAAGAGTTCGTCCTCAGGTATTTCCAGGACTATGATTTCTTGAAAGGCGTAGAAGACCCCATGAACTTCTTCTCGTCCTTGGGCGAGATTGCCAACGCCATGCAGAACATGGACTTCGATGCCGATTTCTCCGGCATCTTCACGGACGACGAGCAGTTCCTCCTCTGGGAGCGCAGCAACTTCTATGGCGCCCTCATGTTCATGGGCAACACGTACACCAGGGGCATCATTCCGGCAACG
>Ga0310786_10006957_pt1 | contig 14885 bp, 16 predicted proteins | sample AusTroGonzalo_MG_FD_203881 | JGI IMG/M metagenome (GOLD analysis project Ga0310786, IMG submission 203881) | Bovine rumen microbial communities from tropical cattle in Woodstock, Queensland, Australia - Gonzalo_03 (v2) (version 2) | ecosystem: Host-associated > Mammals > Digestive system >... | reverse complement strand
GATATGAACGATGCGCTGATCTACGCTGAAGGATTCTTCGGCATCCTGAAAGCCGACGACGAGGTGGAACAGACGGGTAAACATCATCCGCAGACGGTGAAAGGCGACTTCGAGCTGAAGAACGTGGACTTCACCTATTCGAACGGCACGCAGGCCCTCTGGGATGTGTCGATGCGCATAGAGCCAGGCAAGATTACGGCCCTTGTGGGACTGAGTGGTGCGGGCAAGAGTACCATTGTGAACCTGCTCGACAAGTTCTACCAGCCTCAGCAGGGCGTGATCAGCCTCGATGGTGTGCCACTGAGCGAATGGGATACGGAATGGTTGCGTGAGAATGTGGGACTGGTGTTGCAGAAGAACCATATCTTCGACGGTTCGATTGAGGAGAACATCAAATACGGCTGTCCGCAGGCCACACACGAAGATGTGGTGAAAGCCGCCAAGCAGGCCTATATCTACGACCAGATTATGCAATTGCCTCACGGTTTCGAAACAGAAGCTTTGCAACTGAGCGGCGGTCAGCAGCAGCGTATCGCTATAGCCAGGATGTTTATCAAGAATCCACCCATCATCTTCTTAGACGAACCCACGGCCAGCCTCGATGCCATCGCCACAGAGCAGATCAAGGCCTCAATCGACGCCATCAAGAAAGGGCGCACGGTGATCATCATCTCGCACAATATAGGCCAGATTATCGATGCCGACCAGATATACGTATTACAGCAAGGACGCGTTGTACAATCTGGAGAGCCTTCGGAAGTCTACAAGCAGGGCGGACTGTACAAAGATATCTTCGATGCTAGCGCACGGAGTATGAATGCGGATAAGATTGCAGCAACAACGAGTTTTGAGTGACGGACGTTCAGACCCCCTCTAGCTCCCCCTAACTTAGGGGGAGAAAAAAAACCTCATCCAGGAAAGGATGAGGCTCAAAATGGGTTGATTAATCATTTTTAGAACTTTGCCATTTTGATAGCGACGATGGCGCACTCATCGCCCTTGTTGCCGTGCTTGCCGCCTGAACGATCACGGGCCTGCTGAAGGTCGTTGGTCGTCAGAAGACCATAGACAACGGGGATATTACTGGTGGCATTCAGACGGGCAATGCCCTCTGTGACTCCCTGACAGATATAGTCGAAATGAGGTGTCTCGCCACGGATGACGGCGCCCAGGATAATGACGGCGTCGTAACCGTCGTTGAGCGTCATCTGATGTGCGCCATAGATGAGTTCGAACGAGCCGGGAACAGTCTTCACATGAATGTTCTCAGAGAGTGCGCCATGCTTCTCCAGCGTCGACACACAACCTTCGAGCAACGCGCCCGTTATCTCCGGATTCCACTCTGCCACCACGATGCCGAAAATCATGTTCGACGCATCGGGGACAGCATTGAAATCGTACTCGCTCAGATTATGAAGTGCGGTTGCCATTATTCCTTGCAACGCTCAATATAAGCATCGATAGTCTGATACTGCATCGAATTGAAGTACTTATCCTTCACCTCCTGATACAGTTTCAGGGCGTCGGCCTTCTTACCCTGGCTCTCGAGAATCTCGCCAGCCTGGATGAGGAAGGTGGGTGACAAACTGTTGTTGTCGGCCTTCTCAGCAGCCTTCTTCAGGTTAGAAACAGCCTTGTCGAGCTGGTCGAGGTGAGCATAGACATTACCCAACGCGCCGATGGCGGCAGGAGAAATCATGCTATCGTCAGCACCATCGAACTTCTCGAGGAAGTTGGCAGCCTCCTGCCACTTGTCGAGCTGGGCATAGCAGAGTCCGGCATAGAGGTTAGCCAGATTACCTGCATTGGTGCCACTGTATTCAGAAGCCACATTGACAAAGCCCTTGAACGAAGCGCTGTCGCCATTAAGAGCCTTCTGATAGTCGCCAGCAAGGAAATACTCCTGACCCTTGGCCAAGATAGTGCTGGCTTTTTCTTCTCTGGGACCAGAGTAGTAAGTCTTGTAAAGAACGATACCTGCGATGATCACCACGATAGCAATCACGGCGGCGATAATTGCCTTCTTATACTTGAGGAAGAAGGCCTCACTCTGACTGATGGTCTGCTCTGCTACAGGAGCAGCCTGTGGGTTGTTGTTATTTGCCATTATCTTATTTATTTTTTTATATTTTGCACGAAACGGCTGCAAAGGTACAAAAAAGAAGTGAAAAGTGAGGAGTGAAAAGTGAAAAATTTGCTACCGCGCGACACTTTTAACGTATTTTTGACTCAATATCGCAAAAAAAGCTGTAATTTTGCATTATGATTCTGGAAAAGTTATCGCTCATCAACTATAAAAACATCCAGACAGCAACACTGGAACTCTCGCCGAAGATCAACTGTTTCATCGGTCAGAACGGTGTGGGCAAGACGAATGTGCTTGATGCCATCTACTACCTTTCCTTCTGTCATTCTGCCAACAATCCCATCGACTCGCAGGTGATAAAACATGGTGAGGAATTTTTCATGATCGAGGGGAAATATAATGAAGAGATAAGTATCTCCTGTGGCTTCAAGCCTGGTACAAAAAAACATTTCAAGAAAAACAAAAAGGAATACAAGCGGCTATCAGAGCATATCGGACTGATTCCAGTTGTAATGGTATCGCCCTCAGACACGCTGCTCATCGACGGTGGCAGCGAGGAGCGCAGGCGACTGATGGATATGGTGATTTCGCAATACGACCGCAGCTATATCGAGCAGCTGAACCGCTATAACAAGGCACTACAGCAGCGAAACACAATGCTGAAGGCGGAGGAAGAGCCCAATATCGACGTGATGAGTCTATGGGAGGAACAGATGGCAATGGCAGGTGAACAGATCTACCAGAAACGCGATGCTTTCGTCAAAGAGATGGTGCCCATCTTCCAACGGTTCTATGAGACCATTTCCGGCAATCGCGAACAAGTGGCGCTGAACTATGTGTCGCATTGTCAGCGAGGGCCGCTGTTGGAGGTCATCCAGCGCGACCGTTTCAAGGATCGTGCCGTAGGCTATTCACTGCACGGCATCCATCGCGACGATTTAGAGATCATTCTCGGAGGCCATCAGATGAAACGCGAGGGCAGCCAGGGACAGCACAAGACATTCGTGATTGCGCTGAAACTGGCTCAATTCGATTTCCTCAAACGAACGAACACAAAGACTACCCCACTCCTTTTGCTTGACGATATCTTTGACAAACTAGATGCCAAGCGGGTGGAACAGATTGTGAGCCTGGTGGCAGGAAATGAGTTTGGGCAGATTTTTATTACAGATACGAATCGTGACCACTTGGACCAGATACTATCTGCCTCGTCGCACGATTATAAGATATTCTATGTAGAGGACGGCAATGTTCAGGAAAGACGTTAAAGGCATCAAGGAGTTGATTCTCAGAAATCTGAGAGCACAGGGGTTGGAAACACCGCTGTTGCAGAAACGGTTGATTGAAGCTTGGCCTGTGGTAGCTGGTGAAGCTATCAGCCGGTATACGGGCAACGTCGTCATCCGTAATCAGACACTATATGTGCATCTGACAAGTCCTGCCCTGAGGGCTGACCTCTCCATGCAACGAAGCGACTATGTGAAACGGCTGAACGACTATGTGGGTAGTCAGGTAATTACCGACATCAGATTTAATTAAATGACCTTGTCCATCACAATGTCGTGCGCATCGACAGGTACTTCATCAACTTTCTGGAAATCGAAGCTAATACCGAGGGTTCGCACACTGGGGACAGTCCCTCTGTAATCCGCTGCGCTTCTCACAGTAGGGACAGTCCCCATTGTGCGAAGGAATCGGTCGTAATAGCCACGGCCGCGGCCGAGACGGTGGCCAACGGCATCGAAGGCAAGGCCAGGAACAAGGATAAGGTCGATGGCGGCATAGTCGGTGAACGGTTCACCCACGGGTTCGAGGATATGGTAGGTTCCTTCCTGCAGATCTGCACGCCCCGTATAGCGACGAAGTTCCATGGTATCAGTACCCGTCACCTTTGGCAGCAGCACCGTCTTTCCCTCAGCAACGAGCTCATCAATCAAGCCGTGGGTATTCACCTCATCAGGCAACGAATAATAAGCCATTATCGTCTGCGCATCAGCCAGTAAAGGCCTCAGCCGACTGATAACAGGAAGCGACAACTCTTCCAATTGCTGTGGCGTGAATTGTCGCTTGATTTGTTGTATCTGTCGTCGCAAGTCTTCCTTACGCATAGGCAATCAATGTGATTTTGGCATGTGTGCTACGATAGTCGAATGCCGCAGCAACCTTCTGACTCTGCACATTTCCCTCAGGTTTTGGGAAGGATGCGTTGTTACGGAAGAGTTTCAGCGTTTCCATGATGGCAGGATCGTCCTGATTCAGGTATTCCGTCCAGGCTTCCTCATCAAGCATATTATAGATGATGCGGCTGTTGATGTAACGCTCCAACAGCTTATAGGATTTCTGGATCATCAGATTGCGACGCTTCAGACCATTCTTATCCGCCCACGTCACAAATTTCTCAACAGTGTTCTGGCGCTTCAGATAATGCTCCAAGCCAGAGGCACTCTTGAAGTCTTTCATTTTACTGCGGTTCTCGTCGGTATAGTTGAAGGCAAACTGGAGAATCAGACCAGACATGGAAGCCTCCTTATAATACGAGGTCATACCCAACGTATCCTCTGGCACGAAGATATCAGGTGTAATGCCACCACCGCCATACACTACACGGCCATTACCTGTATGATACTCAGGCCCCGTGTGCTTGATGCTATCCTGCGAGAAGAACTCTCCATGCTGATAACGCGACAGCAAGTCCTCCTCATAGTTCTTGTCGGAACCAGAGGTATAAGGTTTCTGGATGCATCGGCCTGAAGGCGTATAATAGCGCGCGACTGTGAGACGAATCATGGAGTGATCGCTGAACTCGATAGGCTGCTGAACCAGGCCCTTACCAAACGAACGGCGGCCAATAATAGTACCACGGTCGTTGTCCTGGATGGAACCAGCAAGAATCTCTGAGGCAGAGGCAGAAGCTTCATCGATAAGCACTACTAACGGCAGTTGCTGATAGGAGCCTCGTCCATCGCAGCGATAATCCTGACGAGGTGACTTGCGTCCCTCAGTATATACTATCAATTGTCCCTTGGAGAGGAACTCATTGGCAATCTGTACAGCCGAAGCTAAGTAGCCACCAGTGTTGTTACGCAGGTCGATGACCAGATTAGAGAAACCATCCTGCGACAACTTGGCCAGTGCTATCAGCAGTTCCGGATAGGTATTCTCGCCAAAGTTCTTAATTTTGATATAACCCGTATTGTCATCGAGCATATAACTGGCCGTCACACTCTTTGTGGGAATTTCACCTCGTGTGACAGTAATATGACGCATGGTTTTCTCGCCATAGCGGACGATGCCCAACTTCACCTTAGTATCCTTAGGACCTTTCAGACGATGCATAGCCTCCTCATTTGTCACGATTTTGCCGACAAAGGGTGAATCGTCGACCTCGACAATCTTGTCGCCGGCAATCAGACCTGCACGCTCAGCAGGGCCGTTGCCAATTACATTCTGGACACGGACCGTATCGTTGCGGATAATGAACTCGATGCCCACGCCAGAGAACGAACCTTTCAGATCGTCGTTGGCAATCTGAACATCCTTCGCACCAATGTAGACGGAATGCGGATCGAGCTCTGACAGAATCTGCGGCATGGCCTTCTCAACCACATCGTTGATATTGATGGTATCCACATACTGATCATCGACAATATGCAACAAATTGTTGAGTTTATTGCCGCTGGAGTTGATGATGCTCAGTCGATTGCCTGAGAAATGGTTGGCATAGAAGGTTCCTACCAGTATGCCAAGGACGACACACAAGGCCATCCATATCGGGGTAAAACGATTTGACTTATTACTCATCTTCACTATTCACTAATCACTATTCACTCTTCACTTCCATATAAATCACCTCAATGCCAGCACGTGTAAGCAGGTCGATGCCGTCAGTAAGACGATATTTCTCACCATAAACGACACGCTTAATGCCTGACTGAATGATCAGTTTGGCACACTCGATACAGGGTGACGCAGTAATATAGATGGTGGCGCCATCGCTATTATTATTGCTGCGGGCCAGTTTGGTAATGGCATTCGCCTCTGCGTGAAGCACGTATGGTTTGGTGACATTGTTGTCATCCTCACACACATTCTCGAAACCACTGGGCGTACCATTATAACCGTCGCTGATAATCATCTTATCCTTAACAACCAGTGCGCCGACCTGCCGACGCTGGCAATAGGAGTTCTCTGCCCAGATACGTGCCATGCGCAGATAGCGCTCATCCAATTTTCGCTGTTTCTCTGTCATCACTTCTTACATCTAACATCTTACTTCTTACATCTTCTGATACCATTCCGTTTCAACAAAGCATCGATAGTTGGTTCACCGCCCTTGAAACGCTTATACAGCACCATGGGATTCTCCGTACCGCCCTTGGAGAGGATGCAATCGCGGAACCGCTGGGCTGTGGCAGGATTGAAGATACCCTCTTTCTTGAAAACGGCAAAGGCATCGGCATCGAGTACTTCTGCCCATTTATAGCTGTAATAACCTGCTGCATAGCCGCCAGCCATGATATGAGAGAACTGGACGGTCATACAGGTGTCTGGCAGTTGCTCCGTCACCATCGCCTTCTCCCAGGCTTTCTTCTCAAACGGGATGATATCGTCGGTAAATGCTTCCTTCTTGGTATAATAGGCCATATCGAGCAGGCCAAACGACACCTGACGCAGACAGGCGTATGCCACGTTGTAATTACGGCTCTTGATGATACGGTTGATCAACTCATCAGGAATGGGTTCACCCGTCTGGTAATGGAAAGCGAAGGTGCGCAGGAATTCCTTTTCGATGGCAAAGTTCTCCATGAACTGCGAGGGCAATTCGACGAAATCCCACCAAACATTGGTGCCGCTCAGACTCTCGAAACGGGTATTGGCAAACATGCCGTGCAGCGAATGGCCAAACTCATGGAGGAAAGTCTCCACCTCGCCCAAGGTCAACAATGCCGGTTTTTCTTCTGTCGGCTTCGTTAAGTTCATCACCACACTAACCTGCGGACGCACATTCTCACCCTTCCGGTCAATCCACTGCCCCTGATATTCCGTCATCCATGCGCCACCCTGCTTACCCTTTCTGGGATGGAAATCAGCATAGAAGACAGCCAGGAAAGAGCCGTCCTTGTCGAACACCTCGTATGCCTTTACGTCAGGATGATAAACGGGGATGTCCTTGTTCTCCTTAAAGGTAATACCATACAGGCGATTGGCCAAGCCAAAGACACCTTTGATGACCTTCGACAATTCGAAATAAGGACGCAACATCTCAGCATCGAGGTTGTATTTCTGCAACTGGAGTTTGTGGGAATAGAAGCCCATATCCCAAGGCTGCATTTTTAGTTGAGAGTTATGATTACTCTTAGACTTCATGTCCTTTTCGAACATTTTTTCTATAGCAGCCACTTCCTTCAAAGCAGTGGGCTTATAAGCGGTAATCAGGTCGTTGAGCAGTTTATAGACATTGCGTACATTACCTGCCATACGATGCTTCAGCACGTAATCGGCGTATGTCTTATGACCTAACAATTGAGCCAGCTCACGTCGGATGTTAATCAAACGCTTGCAGATTTCGAGATTGTTTTCGCTATTGTCGTGAATACACTCCGTATTCTTAGCCATATACATCTGACGACGCAACTCACGCTGCGTAGAATAGGTCATGAAAGGAGAATAGGAAGGGATATCGAGTGTGAACACCCAGCCATCCTCATCCATTTCCTTGGCTGCTAAGGCTGCTGCTTCACGGGCTGTCTCTGGCAGGCCATCAAGTTGTGACTCATCAGTTATATGAAGAGTGAAAGCCTTGTTTTCCTTCAGGAGATTCTGGGAGAACTGCAGCCCCAACATTGAGGCTTCTTCAGTCAGTTGACGAAGACGTTCCTTGCCGGCAGCATCTAAGAGAGCGCCACTGCGCACGAAACCATCGTAGCACTTATCGAGTAGCATTTTCTCTTCAGGCGTCAGTTTGCGATGATGACGGTGAACATATCTGATGCGCTCAAAAAGTTTTTCGTTCAGGCGAATATCATTGGCATGCTTAGTCAGCACAGGACTCAACTTCTGTGCCAAGGCATCCATATCGTCGTTAGTCTCTGCAGAGAGCAGATTGAAGAATACTGACGATACACGACCTAACAAGTCATAATAGCCCTCACCATCCTTTTCATCATCAATACTGATAATCGTATTGTCGAAAGTCGGCTTGCGTGGGTCGTTGATGATTTTGTCGATCTGCTCATCTTCGCGACGGATGCCTTCCATAAAGGCTTCCTCATAATCCTCCAAACGAATACGATCGAATGGAGCCACATCATGCGGCGTATTATAAGGAAAGAAAAACGGATTCTTTCGCTCTTTCTGATTACTCATATTTCTATACTAACGTTTACGAACTGCAAAGGTACAAAAAAAGCGAAAACATAGCAAATTGCAGCCTATTATTTTATATTATTTCACATCAGCAGTCGTTCCATTTGTGGAATTTCAACTCTTCCCCGTCGTAAAACGATTTTTCCGTTACGCTGAAGGGCATTGAGGGCACGACTGACATCCAAACGACTGTCGTTGAGTTCGCTGGCCAAACGGTTCATCAGGATATAGAATACTTTGGGACCAGCAGGATAGAGGCAATGCTGGGCAAAAAAGCGGACAATACGGTCTTCTAACGAATCCGGTACATGCTGCCACAGCAGACGGGACATCTTCTGAGTCTGGGTAGCAAACATATTCAACAGATTCAGACGAAATACGAGAAACTCTTCCGACAACCGGAGTATCTCGTCTTTGCCTACAATGATAAAATTGGCATCCGTCTGAGAGACAAAGGTATGGGTATAGCGCTGGGTATAACCAAAAACGACCTCTGGTTGTAGGATAACAGGCGCCTCCAACTGCTCTACAACCATGTAACCGCGGTCATCAGCCGTCGTTTCCACACGGAGAGTGCCATTAACCAGAAAAAACAACTGACGACAATCATCCCCTTCAGCAACAATGGTAGAACCTTGTTTTATTTTGGAAAATCCAAATCGTGTATGACCAGCCACCTGTTCCAGATCATCACGGCTCATGCCCTGAAACAAAGGGAACAGAAGAAGTTTCTCATAAATCTGCAAGGTGGCCATAGACTGTCACTCCACTATTTTATCCTTTAACGAAGGGGAGCACCAAACGGCATTCTGACCTTTGTCGTCGGAATAAATAAAATATGCCATCAACTCCGGATGACGCTCCAGAACTTTCTTGGCGCCATCAATGCCCAGTACCATGAACGAGGTGGCATAGGCATCGGCCGTAGCACAATCTTTAGTCAAGACGGTAGCAGACAACAAGGAATGCTGTACGGGGTATCCGGTCTTGGGATCGATGGTATGGGCGTATTTTTTGCCGCCTTTGTAATAGAAATTGCGATAATTACCGCTCGTGGCCATCGCCAGATCTGTGACATTCAGCACACTCTGGATCTCACCCTTTACTGATAATGTATCATCAGTAGGCTTCGTCACACCAATCTTCCACGGCAGACGCTGGGAATTAACGCCACTGGTAACAATCTCACCACCAATCTCCACCATGAAATTCCTAACACCATGCTGTTGAAGGAAATGAGCCACCACATCAGAGCCAAAGCCCTTGGCAATAGCAGAGCAGTCGAGCATGATGTCAGGTGTCTGCTTCACTATACGACCATCTTTCAGAGATACTTTTTCATAGCCAATCAATTGCCGGAGACTATCCACCTGATGACGATCGGGCTGGATGCCATTCTTAAAACCAAATCCCCAGGCATTGACCAACGGAGCCACTGTAATATCAAATGCCCCACCCGTCTCACTGGAAACTTCCATCGCCTTATTGAATACGGTCATGAACATCTCGTCGGGCTCAACATCCTTATTTTTGTTAATGGCCGTTATGATACTCTTTTCATTGAAAGGTGATAGGGAATTGTCTACTTTCTGCAATTCATCTCTGATGGCTTGATGAAGATCGGAGTCACATTCGTATGAAATATTATAAACTGTACCAAAAACCATACCTGAATTCGCCTGATAAGGTATAGCCCGTTGTTGGCGAATAATCAATACCGTTCCTACAATCAACAGGATGAGGAAAGGCAACTGCCAGATAAGTTTTTTCTTGTTCATATATCAATAATCACATTGAATGTACCACCCAATCGTGTGTCACCATAGACACCGAATCCAGGCACATACCACGTATTGTCCAGAGCTCCTTCTTTATGGGCAATACGTCGCTTATAGCGCACACTCCATCCTAGATGCAACGGACCCCAGATTGTAGCATCCGCTCCAAGCGCAATTTCCAGCCAGTGATAACTGCACTGCTCACCCATTATAGCAAAACTGGTATCCCACTGCCAGACAGGATCTTTGAAAGGCTCACGCACCACATCAACCTTATAGGAGGTAAAAGCATAACGCAAACCAGCGTATAAACGATAAGGGCCATGTTTCTGTTTCAACAGATTCTTGTCGATACCCACACGGAAATAGGGGGCCGACGTCTTGTATTCAAGGTGCGTTGCCGGGTCGTCTGTATGACTCGCCTTGCCGTAACCAAGTTCAACAATTGGGAACCATTCATCGTGAAGATTTATGCGCAGAGCACCCTCATATTGACCATAATCAGACAACTCCATCATGGCTAAACCTACCATATCGAAAGAAACGGCAAATCCACGGAAAAACGGTATGGAGTCCTTCTGAATCGAGAAGAACTTGAACTGTGCCGATGCCGATGCTGAAGCCAGAAGTAGCAGCAGACTAATTGCCAGTCTTCGGATAGAGATAGAAATGAACGGTATTTTCATCATAAGTTACTGATCTATTGACAAGCACAAGAGAGTCGATGGCATTGTGAGTATGTCTCACATCCGTCAGTTCATGAAAGAAAGCTGCAGCACAGTCTACAGATTCGAAATGAGGGATATCATCCTTCTTGATCCAAACCGTGTCAACCACGGTCTTTTCACTATTCTTAAAGCAGAAAAAAAGGATGTCTTCAGGATGAGAATTGCTAATGGGCAGACTAAAGGACGACCTTCCTATCAATTTGTTGAGAATTTCGTCTTTGCCGTCAAGATGCGTAGCAATGTCGAGTTCGATGTTTTTGCCGTCAAGACGCGTAGTGACAACCGACAAGGAATCTGTTATGGACAAAGCAGCGCCAGATTTGTCACGAATCTCATATTGCACAGAAACAGTATTCCTAATTGGACAGTCAATACTGGAGCAAGATATAGTGAATAGTGAACTGTGAACAGTGAACAGTATCACTATCACATACAGTAATCCCTTCAATTTTATCTTATCACTCATCACTTGTCACTTAATATTTCTTCAACCTGATAGTCATTACGCCCCTGAGATGAACGGCTCACCAAGTCGGCCACAAATCCCGTTAAAAACAACTGGGTACCAATAATCATCATCGTCAAGGCAATATAGAAGAAGGGAGAGTCTGTGACTAAACGCTGGGGAATGTGATTGGCTAGACACCAAAGTTTGTCAGCTCCAATATAAAACGCTGCCACGAAACCAATGAAGAACATCAGTGTACCCAAGAAACCAAACACATGCATGGGCTTCTTACCAAAGGTACTCAGGAACCAAAGGGTCAACAGATCAAGATATCCATTAACAAAACGATTCAGACCCATGAATTTTGAAGAGCCATACTTACGAGCCTGGTGTTGAACCACCTTCTCTCCAATTTTGTTGAAGCCTGCATTTTTGGCCAAATAAGGAATATAGCGATGCATCTCGCCGTAGACCTCGATATTCTTCACAACAGCTTTGCGATAAGCCTTTAAGCCGCAATTGAAGTCATGCAGGTTCTTGATACCGCTGACTTTACGGGCTGTGGCATTGAACAATTTCGTGGGAAGGGTCTTTGAAATGGGGTCGTAACGCTTCTGTTTGTAGCCACTCACAAGATCATAGCCGTCTTCCTTTATCATACGGTACAACTCTGGAATCTCGTCAGGGGAATCCTGCAAGTCAGCATCCATCGTGATAACCACATCGCCCTGAGCCTGATTGAAACCACAATAAAGCGCTGGACTTTTACCATAGTTCCGACGGAATTTAATGCCTTTAACATGGTCAGGCTGCTTACTATGAAGGTCTGAGATAATCTCCCACGAACGATCGGTAGAACCATCATTGATGAAGATCACCTCATAGCTAAAACCATTCTCCTTCATCACCCGCTCTATCCAGGCATAGAGTTCAGGAATTGATTCGTCCTCATTATAAAGAGGTATTACGACTGATATATCCATTTCACTATTTACTATTCACTATTCACTTTTCACTATTCACTCGCTTGACACTCCTTTGCATAATCAAACCTAATGGCAGGCCCAAAATAAATCCCATCGAAATATTGATTGTCAACATATTCAATGCATAATCTATAGGGCGGGTATTGGCCATCTCCTGCAGACTCTCATCCACCATCTGAGTCATGCCGTATTGCTTTAATACTTGCTGCATCTCGTCGGACGAAACCATCTTAGAGAACTGACTTAATAGGAAACCGTGATCCATAAAGGCAAAATAGAGATACTGAACAATGGCAAAAAGCACACCACCATAGAAAAAAACAAAAATCGTATAGGCATAACCACGGCGGAACGAGATAATCCCATCACGGCCATAATCACGGAATTTTCCTAAACGTTCACCAACAAAAAACGGTGTATAGCACATGAGGAAAAAAGCAGCAAGGCCAAGCAACTGATTTGACACACCTATTATATATAATAGGAACGTCGCAACCCAAAGCAAGGCCAGCAGAGCCCCATCTTGACGGGCAAATGCTTTCAATTGTACATATTCAATTGGAGTCATCGGCTGCAAAATTACGCATTTTTCTGCACATATCGAGTGCTTTGCCTCAAAAAATAGTTAAAAATGTCGCGCGGTAGCATTTTTTTTCACTTTTCACTCTTCACTTTTCACTTCTTTTTTGTACCTTTGCACCCGCAAAACGGGCAAGTCCTGTACGGCCAGCTCCCTTTGAATCCCCCAGGGTGGGAACACAGCAAGGGTATTAGGTTGTAGCGGCGCGATGCAGATCGCTTGTCCACCCGCCTCTTTAGCTCAGTTGGCCAGAGCACGTGATTTGTAATCTCGGGGTCGTTGGTTCGAATCCGACAAGAGGCTCTAACAAAGGATAGGCGAAGACCTATCTTTCTTTTGTTTTAACGGATAGGTAGCCTATCCGTTTTTATTTTGGCTCGACATGCACTGCCACATGTGTTTCTTCACCATAGTGATCACGAAGTAAATCCTCCACCTCAGATGCCTTTTCATGCGCTTCTCGCAGAGAAATATCGCCATCCATGAGAATATGCAACTCTATCGCATAATGGTTTCCCAATCGTCGCGTACACAAATCATGAGGTTTCACATCTCCTGGTAATGATGCGACCAGATGGAGTATTTCCTCTTCTACTGCATCTGGCAACGACTGTTCCATCAGGTCTCCAATACCATTACGCAGCAAATCTACGGAAACCTTTAAAATAAAGGCGCCCACTACGACCGAGGCTATAGGATCAAGCACCGTCCAACGCTGACCCAAGAAAATAGCGCCCCCAATGCCTATGGCTGTTCCTGCTGACGACAAAGCATCACTTCGATGGTGCCACGCATTTGCTTCTACGGCCTGAGAATTTAATTCACGAGCTTTTACGATAGAGTAACGATAGACACCTTCCTTTAAAACAATAGATAATAGGGCAGCCCAAAGGGCTAACATACCAGGTGCATCTAATGCTTCACCATTGATCCACAAGATAATCTTCGTTGTACCACTATATATAATACTTATCGCAACTGCAAATAAAGCAATGCCTACCAAAGTCAGCGCAAGGGTCTCATACTTACCATGACCATAGTCGTGTGACTTATCTTTGGGTTTACCACTGATACGGACAAAAATCAACACAACAATATCGGTCACAAAGTCTGACAAAGAGTGAACGGCATCTGCCACCATTGCAGCACTATGTCCTAAGATTCCTGCAATGAATTTAAAAAGCAAAAGAACGACGTTTACGACGCCGCCAACCAAAGTAACATAATATATTTCTCGATTTCTTTCCATTATTGCTCAAACAATCCTTTGAAGAAACCTCCTACGGCTTTACCAGCTCGACCAGCAGCCTTAGATATGCTATCACCCGTGGCTTCGAGACTTTCACTAAAACGATCGCCACGATATTCGAGCATCTTTTTGGTATAGCGTCCCTTCAGACGATTATATTCCTCAACCTGATAATCGTTGAGCCTTGGTTTCAATATACGATACTGATGCATAAGTGTATCTTGGCGAGCAATTAACGAATCAGCTAAAGGCCTCGTCAACAAAGGCTGAGATACTACGAAAGAAACAAACTTTCGATAATCGTTCATAAATTTCAATGTATCTGACACTTGCTGCTGTGCATAAGTTTCGCCCATGAACACCAACATACTAACCATAATTATAACTTTTTTCATGTTTCCTATATTTATTGTTTACAGGGCGCAAAGATACGTATTTATTTCGAATACAACAGCAGTATCAACAATAAAAAAGCAGAAAAAAGCTAATCACCCGTTAAAAACGTATTTTTGACAAACATATAAACGAAGAAGCCCTGGGTCATTTCTGACTCAGGGCTTCAGTAAAGATGGCGGCCTCCTACTCTCCCGCATTGCATTGCAGTACCATCGGCGCAGGCGGGCTTAACTTCTCTGTTCGGAATGGGAAGAGGTGGGACCCCGCT
>Ga0310786_10006956_pt1 | contig 14889 bp, 36 predicted proteins | sample AusTroGonzalo_MG_FD_203881 | JGI IMG/M metagenome (GOLD analysis project Ga0310786, IMG submission 203881) | Bovine rumen microbial communities from tropical cattle in Woodstock, Queensland, Australia - Gonzalo_03 (v2) (version 2) | ecosystem: Host-associated > Mammals > Digestive system >... | reverse complement strand
TGACCGGGCCATCGTCATCATCATAATAGTTGATGCGGCAGTCGGCACACCAATATCTGCCCTTCTCCATGCACGTCATCGGCCGACCGCATTTAGGGCATGGCTTGTTGATTGATTCAGTCATTCGCTCACCCCCTCGATTTGGTTCTTTATTTCTTTGACCCAACATACCAATATCGTGCGGTCATGCCCATGCGAACCATCCGTAAAACAGATAGATACGAACTGTCCTCTGTTCTCGGATATGAACACAAAGACCTCGTTCCGCAAATCCTTTCCAGCGGTCGAGATATGTGTCTCAACATCATCGACTATGCACACGATTTCATCATGCAACGGTGCATGGCAGTCATCGTAAGCCCACCCCTCCGTGACCACCCAGATACATGACACGGGTATCACTAAAAAAAGGCATATCAATATAATCAGGACACCGCCATCATGACAGAAATCCCTTGCTCTACGGCTCAATGTCATTCCCTCGCTTCCTTGCCTCTCGGATTCGGATAGCACCAATCGACCTCCAACCATACGGCGTTGAGGGAGTAGTCCTCGCACGGCTCTATCCCCATCTTCGTGTGCATGGGGTTGTCGATCCTGTCGCATGTGGTCATCCCGGACATGACGAGAAGGTGGTGCAGGCATGTCCAGCATGTCCTTGGCACGGATTCGACCTTATGTGGCGCTGGCGACACATAGCCTCCGACCACCTTCATGTCAACCACCACAGCCATGGGATTCCGTGACCCGTCCCCTCGCGCCTGACCTCTCCGACCCGCTCCATGTGGTATAGGTGGTGACGGAGCTTCGCCTGACGTTCCTGACGGAAGTACTTGGGCTTATCGTGGTAGATGATGTCGGTCATCTGCGGGATCGTCAGAGGGCCGTACTCCTTCAGGACGTGCCTGATGTCGGCCCTTATGTCGAGGGTTTCGAGGCTCATTCACTCCGCCCCCGGATGCCAGTCAAAATCAGGATAGCCGCAGGGACATGCGGACGGCTCGAAGTCCTTCTCCGAGACCATCTCGCAGACCGTTCCGGCTCTGACGCAGTTTTCGCAGATCCATATCCTCATGGTATCGCCACGATCGTCTGGCCCTCGTCCTCCCATGCGTGGATGATGTGCAGGTCGTAGAGCCTGTTCATGGCGTCTATGGCCGTGTCCTCGTCCACGTCGTAGGACATGATTGCGTTCAATAGCTCATGGGCCTCCATCGGCCCGTCCGTCAATGTGTCGATGATTATGTCCTCGATCATACCGTTATCCTCCCGGTCATCTCAAAACGTTTTGCGATTGCGAATTGTCCCGTCTCCATGAGTATCCTCATCTCGTTTGGGTCTATGTTTATGGTCTCGCCATCCCTCGTGATGCAGAACCCGTCCGTTTCAGGGTCGTATTCCGCGATCATTCGTCGGCACACTCCACCACGAGCCTGTCGCCGTCTATCCTTAGTCTGAACACATCCTCCGAGGTAAGGTGGTCTATCCACCATGCCACGTTATCGGGATCCTCGTCGTACATGTCCGATATGGCGTCGGTCAGCTCCTCGCGGGTCAATCCGGGGTTGTCCCTCACGAACTCGACGATCTGTTGCATCATGATAGCAGAACCCCCAGCACGAACGCGCCGACGGTCAAAGCGGCCACGAGACAGGCCAATCCTCCGACCCTCACTTCGAGCGTCCTCTGACGGCCTTTGAGGTCGTGTTCCAAGGCTTCTACGCGCATCTTGATCGAGGCCAATGCCTCGCTTGTCTCTTCCTCATTCATTTCGATTCCTCAAAGAGGCCGCAGCCGAAGTCCTTCACGGATGCGGAGGGGATGATGTTCCCCTTGGCGCATTCGTGGCGGAATATCTCTGTCGTGCCGTCCTCGTCCTCTTCGACGCCGACAAGGATGGCCGTGTGGAATTGGCAATATTGGCAGGTGTGCGGTATCTTCATCTCGGATCACCTGAACATACCGGGCAGTACCATTCGGTGAACGTGTACCCCGATTGGGATGTGTAGGTCTTGGACTGCCAGCCCGTGAGGTCGCCGTCCTCCGGGATCAGGCCGCAGACATGGCACACGATGGTCATTCTTTCAGCTCCCCCTTGATGGCGGCGATTATCGGCACGTTGCAATGGTTGCATCTCTCGTCGGCATCGCATTGGAGACCGTTTATCGAGCAGACCCTCCCGGCCCTGAACCGATTGCGGTTGCGCTTCACGGCCGTTGCGGAATAGTCCTGATAGGTGTAGAATGTCATTCCGACGCCCTCCTGTTCCACATTTCAGCCAATTTGTCTGGCCCGACCGCCATCCAACCCTCATTGAAAGCTATATGGCATCCTTTGCAGTGGATGAAGTACCCGCTCTATCTGGAATCAATGACGGGTTCGCCACCGCAGAAAGGACACGGCTTCAATTCGTCGGTCATTCCTCCCACCTCACGAACTCGAAGCATCTTCCCAGCTCTACGTCGGCCTTGTCCTTGATGGCGCATCCGACGCGGCCCGTCGGGATTATCTTCCCGTAGTGGTAGCATTGGGTGCAGTCGGTGGGAGTCATTCTCCCACCCTCGTGTTCCAGCGTGCGGCCACCTTTTCCCTGTCCTCGGAGCATCCAGTCGATGCCCCGCACTCCGGGCATTTGACCATGTAGTACGTCCTGTCCGGCCCGCCTCTGGTGTCGAACCCCATGACCTCTTCCATTTCCGCATCGTGTCCGCAGAACGGGCATGGTTTCAGCTCCGGCGATTCGTTCCCCTTCCGTATCGACCACATGGCGACCCCGTCGACGATGGCCTTGGTCAGCTTCTCGTCCTTCATCATGTGGGCGCAGCGCTTGTATATGTAGCAAACCTTGTCCGTCCTGCATCCCGCGCCTACGTCCGGGTAAAGGTGCGGGAACATATCGCGGGTGGTCATAGGGCCGTGTTCGGCCAGCAGGGACAGGATCGAGGCGTCGATGAAGCCTGTCATTCCCATCCCTCCAGACTCCTCTGCTTCGGCCTCGGCCTCTCGAACGTCTCATCGATGTAGATGCCCTTGAAGATGGCCTCCAAGACGTCCACGACAATGCTGTTCCCCGCCATGCGGTATTGCGTTGTTTTCGACGGTTCGGCCTCCATGATCTTGTCGATCGCATCATCGGTCTGGCCCATGAGCCTTAGACACTCACGGGGTGTAAGGTAGCGGATGCGCAACTTATCGTCACTCATTCGTACCACCACGCCAGACCCCCCCCCTCTTCCCGTGGTCAGGGTAGGGGAGGATTGCGGCTGAACCGTCCCTCTCGCCGCATAGGGGCGCTCCATCACGAGGCCGTCGCCCTCGTATGCCTCCATATACCCCTTGTGCGTTCCGCACATCCAATCAATGTGATCCGTCATTCTTCGACACCTCTATCTTTATGACCGCTTCGTTCGCCAGAGTGCAGACGGTCGGCGCTATGCCCTCCGTGCGGTACACCCTCCTTGAAATCTCACGAGGCCAGTCCATCAGCTCCCCCCCCCCCTGATGATGCGGTCTGTCCCGACCTCGATCTTTGGGACGTGGTTGCCACCTTGGAACGTTTGGAGCGTTGGCGCGATACCATCCACGCCGTAGACCCTGTTGACGATCTCGTACTCGCCATGATTCAGGTCTCCGACGATATGGATGCAGTCGTCTCTCTCTCTCATGGTCTGGTCAAGCTCCCCTTGACCCTCGCTTTTGGGCGTTCTATAATCAGATTCGCCCCCCTGTCCTGCTTGGTGGTTATCGCACTCGATACTCTCTCTCTCTACGTCTATGAACTTCGCACCGAACCCGTTGCCTGCCGCCTCCTGCGAGACCTTGTGGCGGCGGTATCCGGCTATCTTCTCCTCCGACAGGTAGAACGATTCATCCACATCGTCCTCCAAGACATCCTTCAGCCTCTTTTCAAGCGGGAATCCGCGCGGATGGATGAAGTGGCCCTTGTGGAGTGTGCTGACCATGAAGCAGCGGTTGCGGTTCTGCGGCACTCCGAAGTCCTTGGCGTTCAGCACCGCATAGCTCGAATCGTAGCCCAATTCGTTGAGCCTTATGATGAACCTCTCCAAGTGCGGGCGGTTGGCGGTGAACAGTATCGCGTCCACGTTCTCCATCAGCAGGACCTCCGGGAGCGCATCTCTCTCTCTGGCATCGCGCAAGAGCCTCTCGACCTCCCACAACAGGGACGACCTCGTTCCCGATCCTTCCGCCATGCCCTTCTTGTTCCCAGCGATGGATAGGTCCTGACACGGGAAGGAATAGGTCAGCAGGTCGCAGTCGGGAAGATGCTCGACCTTGGTTATGTCGCCGAGGTTCGGGGTCTCCCCGTGGATGGCGCAATATGCGTTGTAAGCGTGCGGATCATTCTCGCACACGGTGGACTCGAACGGGATGCCGAGCCTCTCCAGCGCGGACGCCTGCGCCCCGATCCCGGCGAACAGCTCCACCACTCTCAACATCGTCTCAACCTCCACGTTGAGGGCGTCCATTGGCCCGTTGCCGGGCATTCGCACCTCTCGATGGTGTTCCTGTCCGCCAGACGGTTGAGGGCCTTGGAGAGCCGTTTGCGTGCGTTCTGCGGGTCTCTGCGCTCGGCGTCGGTGTAGACCGCCTGATAGATCGCCTCTATCCCCATCGGGCCGTCCGCGAGTGCGTCGGCTATCCTGTCGGTCAGGGGCTTGCCCTCGACCTCCGGGAACGTCCCGCCCGGCAAGGCCCAATACCTTGTCGGTAGCCCGTCGATGTAGCACAGACGGGATTCCACCGCGCCGTCATCCTCAAGGCATACCAGCGCCTCATGAAATTGTTTCTTCGCCTTGTTGATGGGCGCAAGCTCGCCGAGGACAGCCCTTACGACCTCCGTGGTCGTCATGGCGTCGAGGGTCATGACCTCCATTATCTGCGGCTCAAGCACCCTCACGGAAGCACCCCCTGAATGAACTCCCTCTTCGCCGATTGGATCGTCTGGTAGTAGGCCAGTTCCTCCGGGGTCATGTATTGGCTGTTCTTCGGCGCGTTGCCTGACAGTCTGGCGAGGGTGTCGGCGCGGAGCTGCGCTATGACCGTGAGCGTCCTCTTATAGCGTAGGTATTGCTCGCGGTACATGTCAACCACCTCGTCGGACTCTCCGTCCCTGATGGCGTTCTCCAACTCGTCGCCGACACGGGCCACGAGGGCCTTGGCGGCGATGTAGAAGTCCGGCCTTATCTCGTGGAGCTTACCCGCATTGCGGAACTCGAATGCGAGGTCTGCGAACGTCAGCGGTTCGGTCATTCCACCACCGCCTCGTAGATTGCGGGACGGCCGCATTCCTTCTCGGTGAAGCCGACCTTGCCAGCGCCCCTTAGACCACGGGACACCTGCGCCACCTTCAGCGGCGTGAGGCGTCCGTGGTACTTGGTGGCGTTCAGTCCGGCGCATATCTGATAGGCCGATGACGGCCCGTTCTCTATGAGGTAGCCGAGGATGTCCCCCGGCAGCATCTCTTTTATCGTCTGTTTCATTCCCATCCTCTCCTTGACTCAAAGGGCCTCCATGCCCTCCATGCAGTTGACTATCAATAACGCGGCGCTAAGGCCCGTCCTCGTCAGCATCCAGTCGTGGGACTTCTCCACCTTGGAGACGTAGCCCCTCCTTTGGAGTAGCTTCAGCGTCCTCAGCACGCCCGAATTGTCCACGTTAATGATGCGGCCGATCTGCGTCGCGTTCATCGGGCCGCCGTGGATGAGGAAACACCTCATTATCTCCGGGATCGCGGAGTGGAACAGGATGCCCATCTTCGTGTTCATTCCACCGCCTCCAGTTCCTCGATGGTCAGCGTCTCCTCCGTGCGCCTCCTTATGACCACGTTCCTGTAGCCCATCCCCCTGAACTCCTTGGCCTCCCTCACGGCCAGCCCGGGATCGGTGGTCTCGCAGAGCCTGTCTCCGTTGCATAACACGGTGTAATAGATCGTTGTCATTCGCTCCCCTCCAAGGTCCACGGCGCGAACTCCCTCATGGTGACGTTTGTAAGCACTATCGCGCCGTCATCGGCACGCCTTGCTGAACTCTCCACGAGCAGGCTCTTCTCCGCATCCGTGAGGGAACGGAAGTCCAGCCCGTCGCCCGATCCCGTCACGCCGAACACGATGGCCGTGCCGACGATAAGCGGGTCTGCGTTCGGGCCTGTAACGGTGGGCTTGCGGTCTTTCAGTCTGCCCTCGTCGTCTATGACGAAGGCGAACCTGTGGCCACCGATGTACCACCAGTAATAGTCGACCCATCTGGCGTCGATGATCTTGTAGTAGCGTTCGGGGTCGTCCGGGATGAAGTCGAACGTCCAGCCTCCGCCCTCGTGGATAATCAGTCCCTTGTTCACGGTGTAGAGGTCGAGCGTTGGGGTCGCTTTCGGGGCTGATTCGGCCTCGATGATACTCTCGACGGGTTCAGGCTCCGGCTCCGGTTCAGGCTGTTCCTTCTTGTACGCCTTCGGGTTGTAGGCGGTCACGGGCGGAAGCTGATCCATGTCCGAGCCGCGAAGATTCCACGCCCTCGGTATGGGCTTGTCCGTCCTGAAACCGTCGTCGTCGAGGTAGTTGTACTCTTTGAGCAGTTGGGTGAACATGCCGAAGGTGCTCTCCGCGTTGGGCCTCTCCCATGCGGTGTCGAGGTATTCCCTCGTGAACGGCACGCCCTCGGCCGTCGCCCTGTCTGCGAAGTAGAGATAGACGGCGAACCTGTTCTGCTCCGCGTTCCTCTTCCCGGAACGGACGAGGGCAGGGGATTCGTCAAGGACGCGCCTGTACTTCTCCATTGTGGAACTCATGCGACCGCCTCCTTGAGCTGTTCGCGGCGTCCTTCGAGAAGCACGCTGCCGTCGTTGTCGATGATCTTGAATTTGAACAGGTCGTCCCACATGTAGCGCTTGAGGACGTCCAGAGCGATCTCCATCGACGGCACGCGCTCGCGCTCTTCGAACCACGTCCCATCTTCAGCGTATGCGTGGTATGGGATCATGTATTGGTATTCGAGCCTGATGGGATTGGCGGACTTGTCTACCGTGTGCGTCCCTTTCAAATCGTGGAACTGCCCACGGCGGACATAGAACTGCTGGCCATCCTCAAGCTTCTCGTTGGCGGCATATCTGGCCTCGTCCTCGTAGAAGTACGAGCCGAAGTATCTGTCCGTGTCTCCGGGGATGCGTGCCGACCAGCGAGGGAAGTCCGACCATTGGCGGCCCGCCCAGCACCAGCCTCTTATCGTGTTCTGATGCTCCTCGGCGAACTGGATGTCCTTCTGCTCCCACCTGCGTGCGGATTGCAGACGCCATTCCTCCTCGGCCTTGTAGGGGTCATAACCGCGAGGGTATTCCGTGACCCAATGGTTGCATTCGTAGCAGTAGCCACGGAATATCTTCTGCCCGGTGTATTCCTCCTCTTCCTCGTAGAGGACGACCTCGCCTTGGCAGCTAAGGCACGTTCCGATAGAGGTCATACTATCGACCCCCTCGGATTCTCGATGTAGAGGTCTGCCTTGACCTTCACATCCACCAGCGAGCCGAGCTCTCTGCCCGTGAAGCAGTACAGCCCGTCCTCGCATTCGACGGCGGTCACATCGGTGAACGCGAATGCGCCGTCCTCGTCCTCGACGGTCACGACGCCCTTGTGGGGACGGAAGCGGATGATAATCATAGGCTCACCTTCCTGATCTCGATTCCGGCATCCCTCAACTCCTTGTAGACCCTGACAACGATCCCGGCATCCCATTCGTTGAGGAGGCCGAACTGCTTGCTGTAATCGAGAAGGATGGGCGACAATTCCTGCCAATTTGCTTCAATGTACTCGTCTATGGCCTGTCTGCATTGCTCGGCGGTCTCAAGGTTGCGCTCGATCTCGTCTACCTTGCTGGTCTCCGCCTTGCTAAAGAACGGGTCGGTGTTGGCGTCCTTGGCGATCTTGGCGCGGTTGGACGGCTCCGGCACGGATTCCATGTCCTCGTCGGTTTGAGTGTATTTCGACTTGTCCTGCGACCAGTAGATCCTCGCTCCGAATCCGAGCTTCTTGCATGCTGAACCTAACGCATCGGTCTCCGCCATCTTGTAGCATTCGTCATTGGCGAGTATCTTCCCGTCCTTGCTCTTGCTTATCCATGTGTTCCCACCCGTTCCTTGGATGGGCTTGCTCCATTCCCCGGTGGCGGGGTCGCGGATGTAGAGGTTGATGTCCACGAACGCCTTTTGAGTGGTGACGTCGAATGCAAGGATCTCCCTCTTGGTGACCTCGGTGTACCACCCGATACCGCAAGGGCCGAACAGGGCGGTGAGCTGCTTGATGCGCCACATGGCGTTGATGTCCGTTCCGCTGAACCTGCCGTTGTTGAACTGCTTGCAAGCCTCCTTCGGCGGTTCTGCACTCTGGATGTAGTAGCGGAGGTTGTCGAGGGTCTGCTGCACGATCTGGTCGGTGGTCATTCCGACACCTCCCTGAACTCCGGGCGTTCGATGTAGAATGCGCATCCCTCGGTGGGCCAGCTCGGAGGCCAGCTGCATCCGGGGTCTATCGGGCCGAGGGCCTTGGAGCAGATAACCTTCCCGACCTCTATCCTCATGCAATACTTGCACTTGGAGCAGTCGTCTCCGTCGGGATAGACTACCTCCTTCGGGGATGGCATCATGCGGCATCCCTCCTCGCTATGATGGCGTTCCTGTCGCCGTCCATCCAGATCTCCGTGCCGGGGTGGTCTGCCCTGTACTTCCAAACGAACCTCTCGAAGTCGGCCATCGTGATCCTAACGGTATTGAGGTCGAGGATGATGGTCTCGGTCATTCCATCGCCTCCGCCGTGTCTGAAAAATTTATTTTTATATTTTTATCTCCGAAAAGACCCGCCTTCTTGCAGAGCGCCTTCGGGTTGACCATCACGACCTTCGACTTCATCCCGTTCGCTCCGACAGGTACGGCGACCTCGTCGACGATCATCTTCTGCCATTTCTTCTTGGAGGTCAACGGGTCGCAGTCGAATGTCCTTCTCATCACGACATCGAAGCTCTCGAACGTGAGCCTGATGTCCTGTCCGCTTTTTATGGCCGATTCGATCTCGTCCGAGAACGAATTGACCATTACGGCGTATACTTTAGACATGTTTATTGTCATTTCTGTTCCCTCTTGGGAACGATTCAAGCCGCGCCAATCCCGGCGGATAAAAGGTTTTATTGGCCTTTGAAAAAACTGAACAAAGGCGACCTTTCATCCATCGGGCAACGCTTCCTTCTCGCACCCGGTACTCTGAACGCTTTTTTCATATTTATAATGGTCATATAGTCCACGCTCGGCATTTAGAGAAAATACTGTCGATAACGCCCTCTGCTTCGGCGATCCGTTGGGTGTTGGCGTCGAGGTAGCACCTGACCGTTGTGGAGACGTCCTCGTGGCGCATCATCCTCCGCAGCGTGTCGAGATCGGAGCGCAGCCCGGCATCGTCGGCGAGCATGGTGCAGTACAGCCTGCGCATGACGTGGCTGGTCACATGTATTCCTGATTCCTTGCTGACCCTCTCGTACAGATCCCTGATAGAATGGCTGGTGAGCGCCGACCCCTTCCGACGGCATCTGCTGGACAGCAGAAGCATGTCCGTCCTGCCGTCGGACACCTTCGCACGCTCGCCCTCGATGTATTCCCTGATCTGTATTTGTAGGTTCGTCGGTATGCTCTTGCGGACTACCTTGCCGCCGTTGTGTCCCTTCCCCCTTATGGTCAGTTCCCCGTTCTGGATGTCGTTCAGGCGGATTCCGATTATCTCCGCCATCCTCAATCCCATCTGCGAGCCGAGCATCATCACGAGCCTTTCAGCGTCGTTTCCGGCGCATTTATACACCATGTCGAACTGCTCGCGGTCGATGAACGTCCTCTTAGGCTCGTTCCTGTTCCATAGCAGCTTGACCTTGCTGAACGGATTGCTCCCGGTGTCGAACTCGACCCACTCTTTCAGCACCCACATCTTATAGCGGACGGTGCTCTCCGAGCCTGTGAGCTTCCTCGCTATGGCGAAGAAATCAGCCTCTTCCAGATCGGACAGTCTGCAATCCCTTCCTTTCAGCTCGCCGATGGCGGGAATCAAGGCCCTGATGCTCGTTCTATATGTCCTGATGGTCTGCTCCGAGCGATTGTACTTCGCCAAGGTAGACAGATATCTCTCGCCTGAAATATAAATAAAAAAATATTTTTTTCTCAATTCGTTATCTTTTAAATACTCTGCATCACTAAATACAAACGTCATTTTGACCACCGATTAAGTTCGGTGGATCGGGCGGTCTCGCACCCAATAGATTCCGCCCGATCGCCCTCTTATCCCCTCCCTGACCCTTTCGGGTGTGCGTGCGTTCTCATTCCTTGTTATGCCCCTCGCCCTTCTTCTGGATCAGGGTGATGGTCACATCGACATCGTCGCCATCCCCCCATCCCGCTTTCACGACGTAGTCCTTCGGCACAATGACGTGGAAGGTGTTGCCTATCTTCTTGATCGTTCCCGGATAAGTGATTGAATCCCTCATGCGCTTCCCGGGATCGGATGGCGCTTCGGATTTATCTGTCATTCGACCCCCTCCACGACGCACCACCACGCGCGAATATGCGAAGGGAAGAAGATGGCGGGACGCCACTTCCCTCCGAGGGACTTGTCCGCCCACTCGCCGTTTATGGGCGTGCTGACGATCATCTATGTCTCGGAGTCGAGCTTGTAATACTTCTCCGGGTTGACGCCCAAGCGCACGACCTTTCCCTCGTTGATGGCCTGAATGGCCTCGCAGAACTTCATCAGGCCACCATCCTGCTCGCCCTGAATACCGGGGCCATTGAGTAGTGTTCGGGCATGATCCATTCGTCGCCGTTGTCGTCGACCTGAACCTTGCATCTCTTGTTCCATACCGCGCTCTTGATGGTCACGGTCCTTTCAGTCCTCGATACCACCACGACCTCGTATATGCACTCGTGGTCACATATCGAACGGGTCTGGTAGGTCTTTCCGATCTCGAATCTTGCAGTCATGTCGTGTTCCTTCCGGGGTTCTCCCCTAATACTCTATAAGGCTTATGGAGTATATAATAGTAGTTATCCATAGTATAACAAAAACAACAAAATCCCCGTGTGTTCTGTTACCACGGATAACTAAATGCGATAGAATCATCACAACAAGGGAAACCCCCCGCCATGCCGAACGGGGGGCGAAGTGAGGCCGAGAGATGGAAGCAAAGCGGCGATGGGAAACGCACGCAGCAAAGAGACAATAGCGCAATTCGGTAAGGTAGTCTACTGGTCTCTCTCGGCGATTATCCGACTACCTATGAGTATTAATGTGATAGGTGGGGTCGGGCTGATTCGGAACACGACCTCTTCATCCGGCCCGATCCCGAAAAGAGTAGAGAATGCCAGATTATAATTGTGGAGGGGATAGCCCCCTCCGTGGTTGATGGTTCACTCCTTGATCTCTTTCTCTGCTTCCAGAAGTGCGTCCTTCAGCTCTTTGGCGACCTTGGGCGCTTTCTTCAGGAACTCGCGGATCCCGAATCTGAAGCAGTAATCGAAACAGATCCCGGAGAGCCCGGCAAGGATTCCCGCCATGAGCATGTAGGTCCACTGACCTGCACCGACGAAAATGGAATCGGTCACAGGGATGGACATGAACATGCCGAAGGCGATACCGAGTATGAGGGAGACGATGGTGCTGAAACGGTAATAGGGATCTTCCTTCTCTCCGCCCTTGTAGTCGGCGTTCTTCCTGTACCAGTACAGGGATGCGCCACGGCAGGCGAGGATTCCGATGATGATGGCTGCCGCCAGCATCCAAGGGAGATAGGCGTCGGGGATGACGCCCCATTGGGTTATGTCGATCTTCTCGAACATGGTCATCTCAACTCCGAAGAGGATGAGAAGCAGGGCGGCCACCGTCCTCGCAAGGTTCGTTAGCGGAAACCACGCCGACGACAGGAAGCGCCCCACAAGGCTCATTCGGAGTTGCCTCCGTTATTGGTCTTGGTCTTGGTCTTGAAGAGCTTGTTCAGATACCCGCCCTTGTAGAGAACCCACACTACAAGCACGACCAGGAACGCGATGATGATTATCATGCACTGGCCGATACCCTGCTCCCAGAGGGGAGGCGCGGATTTGGTCGCGTCGTCGAGCTGCTTTTTGAGGTCCTCGATCTCGGCGTCCTTCTGTGCGATTATCTTGTCCTTCGCGTCGATGAACTCGGACGCGATTGCGGTGCGGTAGGCCTCGATGGTGAACGCTTTGAGGAGCTTGTCGGCCTCCTCCTGCGTGATATCCATGCGGGCCACGGCCTTCTTCAATTCGAGGTCCTTCTCGGCGATAGCGTCGGAGACGGCCTTGATCTGCTCATCGGTCAGGTAGAGCTTGTAGACCCCGGCGATAGCGTCGGCGACTGCCTTCTGCATGTCTGCGTCGGTGTACTTGTAGTCCGAGAGGTTGGCGAGGACTTCCATGACGGCCTCCTCGACCATGAGCTGAACCTGCTCCTCGGTGTAGAGGTCGGCGACTGCTGCGGCGACGGCCTCCTCCACCTGTTCGGCGGTGAACATCGTTCCGATGGTCTCGTTAAGCTGTTCGATGATCGCGTCCTTCGCCTCGGTCACGGCGGCGACGGCCTCTTCGAGGGCCATCTGTCCGTCGACCTTGACCGCTACGGGAGTAGGGGTCTCGATTACGGTTATGACGGCGTTGATATCGACTTCGAGGTGGTCGAGCGCGTTGAGCAGGGATGCCCATTGCGCATTGCCCATCTCGTCGACCTCCGCGATGGAGACGACGAAGAAGTTGTTCGCGTTGATGTACGGCTTTACGGCCTCATAATAGGTGAGGGTCACGATTGTAAGCTCCTCGACCATTCCCTCCATGCTTATGGCATAGTAGGCGGAGGCCATGTCGTCCGTGACGGTCTTGACGTCGGCGGGCGTAAGCGCTCCGTCGACGGTGAGGGTCATTACACCCTTGTCTGCGTCGATCACGATGTCGACGTCGTTGACCTCGATAGGGTCGGCATCGACCGCATCGAGGGAATCCCCCTCGATGAAAACGAATGCGCCGACCAGCGCGAGGGCGAACAGCGCGACAGCCATGATCGCTTTATCTTTGGTACTCAATGAGATACGCTCCTGCCCCAATTGGGGACAGATAGACTACCTTTAACACCGTTAATAAGGCATGTTGGCGGAGTGTCTGGATTGATGCGTAGCTCACGCGGTGCGCTTGATTATCACCGTGGGAATCGTGATGGCCGTCTGCACGGAGGACCAGATGTAGACCCCTCCGTCGTAGCATTCCGCCACGGGCGCATAGTTGCCCGATGTGGCCTCCGCCACGCCGAAAACGACCTCCGGGACGTCGGTCGAGGCCACGCCCGTCAGGGCGATGGCGCACCTGTACGGGAAGTCCTCGTATGTCGCATCGGACACCCAAGAGGATGCGGATAGGTTCTCGAAGGTCTCCACGGCGGTCAATGACAGGATGTAGTTGATCCATACGACCTCCTCGGAGTTGGCGACGGCTATCTGGTCGTCATCGTTGAGATAATGGCCGTTGTGCGTCAGCGTTATGGTGTAGGTCGCTCCTGAAGGGACGAGCTTGAACGCCCTGCCGGATGCGTCTGCGGTGACGCTCTCGGAGTAGCCTGCGGCGGAGATCGTGAACGTTGCGCCGTTCATATTCAGCCTGTCCCATGTCTGCACTTGGAGAATAAGGAGGGTCTGGTTCGGCGGCACGTTGTAACGGTCGGCGTTGGCTATGAATCCCGACACGACATTAGGACACATCATACCACGCTCGCAGTTGAATAGTATATTCCTATCGGAATATTCACGGTCGGCTGCTTGAATATCGCGCGGATCGTCACGGATGTGCCGTCTATCGCGCTGGCATGGAGTCCAGCCTCGGCGAATGCCTTCGTCTGCTCGGAGGTCATGCCCTCCGCCATCCCCACCATGACGTTATCAGGAGATTCGGATAGCGTCACGGTCTGCGTCCACGGGCCGTCCCCGGCCCAATCTGTCGATGTCAGCGTTTTGTTCTCTATCATTGTAAGCCCACCTAATGCTATCCTTATCGGGATCTGAATCCTCGGCGTGACACCTGTCGCCGTTATGCGCATGACCTTATCGGACACGAGCGACCCGACCATACGGGCCTCCATCTCCGCCAGCCTCTGCTCCATGCTCGCCGTGTGAGGCACGAAGACGACAAGCTCCGAGGACGTCCCCGCCATCGGCACATCGAGGTCGATGGACGGAGGGGTCGATGCCCACCTGTCCGGGAAGAGCGTCGCGTTCACGATGCGCTTGAACTTGCCCGCAGGGATGCGCTCGCCTACGCCTCCGAGGGCGAGATAGCATGCGTACAGATTGGATTCGATGCGCTCGAAGTCCCTATAATCGACCCTGATCCCGGCAGACCATGAGCGTATCTGCTCGATGGGAACGCCGATGTGGAGGGCGATGGCGACGGTCAGATCCTCTAATTTCTGAACCTCATCATAGCGGAACTGCTGGCTTCTGTCGGCGGGGACGAACTGCACCCGTGTGACACTTGCCTCTCTGGCGATGATGTCGGCATTGTAGGTCAGACGGTTCATGTCGATCCATCTGAAATGCTCGTCGGGGTCGCCATCCCATAGGCAGAATGTCAATTCGGGAAGTGTCATTGGCAATTTGATTATTAACAGCGTTAATAAGGCATGTTGGCGGTCATCGGCTGGACTTCTCTCTCATGGCGATATAGGACGCATTCACGGCCGTCCTGTATCCGTCGAATGCCTGGCGGTACGATTCGTCCTTCATGCAGAGCTCGCTTATCACTCTGGTCTTCTCGTCCTGGAGGCGGCGCTTGGCATCGGTCACCTTCGGATCG
>Ga0310786_10006955_pt1 | contig 14889 bp, 9 predicted proteins | sample AusTroGonzalo_MG_FD_203881 | JGI IMG/M metagenome (GOLD analysis project Ga0310786, IMG submission 203881) | Bovine rumen microbial communities from tropical cattle in Woodstock, Queensland, Australia - Gonzalo_03 (v2) (version 2) | ecosystem: Host-associated > Mammals > Digestive system >... | reverse complement strand
AGTGGGCTGTCAGGGAAGCTACGGTTAAGAAGAAACAGGATTTCTCAAAGGTGGAGTTCTTTACTTATGATGAAGGGTTGTGTGTGCAGTGCATGCATATCGGATCGTATGATGATGAACCTGCTACGGTAGATGCGATGCACAGGTTTATGGAAGAACAGGGTTATGTTCTGGATATCACTGACAAGAGACTGCACCATGAGATTTATTTATCTGATGCGAGAAAAGTCCAGCCGGAGAAACTGAAGACAGTGATCCGGCATCCGATCAGGAAGGAGAACTGAGATGGATCTGATAGCAGAAGCATTCTGATCTAGAAAAGTGTTGTATTCATTGGTTTTTCGGGTTGCAAGCTAATAATACAAAACATATAATTAATAAGCTTGCGCCTGTGATGGAATTGGCAGACATGCCAGATTTAGGTTCTGGTGGGAGACCGTGCAAGTTCGACCCTTGTCAGGCGCACCATAAGAAGGCTCTTCGCTTTCGGTAGTGAGGAGCCTTTTTCTTATGCTTTTCGTGGCGGGATAGAAACCGTAGGGTATGAGCAGGGAAATGTTATAATTCTCTTATCATGTTATGCGAGGCCGCTAATGAAAAACAGATATAAAGTAATTGGTTCATTTCTAATTAGTGCAGCTTTAATGCTCTCAGCATGTTCTATTAATGATCGTGACATATCTGATGATGATTCAGAAGAAACAGAGACTTTGGAAGAGTCCGTTAGTACATATGCCTATGATGAGGAAGCGGCATTAAGTGCATTCGATGATGTTCTGTTTGATTATCAGGAAGGCATTCAGGCGTATGAGAATCTTGGCGATCCCAGCCGTTGCCCTTCGATCAATTATGTTGATGTCACGGGCGATGGGATAAATGAATTAGTATTTGCCTATGTTTCCGGAGATAATCTGTTTTTGGACATTTACAGTTATGACGATGCTTCCGGAGAAGCTGTAAGAATAGCGAATGAGCTTCTTGGCTATTCTGCAATGGGATTTGATACTTATGCCGAATCATACTTATCTTCGGACATCTTCTTGTTGAACAATGGGAACCTTCTTATAGTTCAATGTTATTTCCGCGACGGCTACTATTACCAGTTGTTCAATGAAAGTGAACTGTATTACAACGAGTCCAATGGTTACTATATGTTCGCTCAGCCTGAAACGACGGAGTTGTTGGAACTGGACATGTATTACATGAACGATATTGAGCTTGGTCCGGAAGTAGAGCCGGATGATGCATATCGATTAACGGTGAACGGAAGACAAAGTATGTCTTATGACGAGTTCTTCCAGGATAGACAGGAGTACATTGATAACATAGCTATTCCGCTAATACCATGTGCTGAGAGATGCTCTGACGGTGATTATGAATACCTGGATCCATATGGACGAGTTGTAGGTGAAATTCCTGCTTCCGTCTTCGAGTCAGGATCTTACATGTATTATGAAGACTTTATGAACCGATAACTGAATATGAAAGAGATCAAATACGGAACAACTAATACATATCTGATCAAGGGCACTAACGGAAGTGTTCTGTTCGATACGGATTGGGCGGGAACTTTCACGTCTTTCTGTCATGCTATGGGTGATGCAGGGGAGAAGGTTCAGGATATCAGATTCATATTGATATCCCATTTCCATCCTGATCATATGGGTATTGCCCAGGAGATAGCAGATAAGGGACCGGTCATTTGCGTGGCTGATGTTCAGAAGGATTATGTGCACTCCTCTGATCCTATCCTTAACAGGGACAAAAGAGCAGTCTTTACTCCTATTAAGGACGATGGAATAAGATCATTCACTATCGAAGAAAGCAGAGAACTTCTCAGTGAAGTGGGGATCGATGGGTGTGTTTATCACACGCCGGGTCATTCCGACGACAGCATCAGTCTGATGCTCGATTCCGGAGAACTCTTAGTCGGTGATCTTAATCCTCTTTATGAACTGGAACTTCACAGGGGTACTAAGATAGAGACGACATGGAATATGCTCCTGGATAAGAAACCGAAGAGAGTGTATTACGGTCATGCCCCTGCTGTTGATCTCAGATCAAACCCGATCGGTAAGCTTCTGGGAAGAAGTGCTCCGGACGATATATATTCCTTGGTAAAGAAGATAACCGGATATGTGGATAAGGGGATGCCTAAGGAGAAGATTGTACGCAAGACCGGGGCAGATCCTGTCTTCGTGGAGGATGTAACGAGAATGTATGTAACTCATCCGGGGGTATCTGTTCAGGGGATACTGGACCGTATTGAGATAAAGGGGAAGTAACATATGAAGATCAGAAGGATTGCAGCCGCCGCATTAGCCTTATGTTTTGTCCTGGGAAGTGTATCTTGCAGGCGCGGATCCGATGAGGATAAGGGACTGGAATACCTCGAAGAGAAGTATCCTGATTACACCTTCACATATTCGAGCTACGGAAGCGGACTTGCTTACTATGAAGTAGACGGATTTGATTCCAGAGTAGTTGTCGGAGTAGCTCAGGATGAGCCGCTCGAATTGTATGATAATTTCCAGTTCATCAAGTACAGGGATGAGATAGTAGATGCTCTCGCTGATCTTACTTCTGAGATCTGTTCGCAGGTTGGCGCAAGTGATTTCAATCTGAACTTCTACGGCGGCAGCGGATGGATGAGAGACGGTGAACTTACATGCGAATACAACATGTCCGAACAGACAGCCCGTGACTATAGTGATGAAGATCTGTCATTCGAAGAATTCATGGCGTCACCGGATGCTTTCAATGAACTTGTTGCAGTTATCTATGTTGAGGATGCAGAGGCATATGATCTCGATGATTTGGCACAGATTATCATCGATGCAGTTGATGACAGCGGCTATGTATTCCATATAGTTCGAATTGACTTTACTGATAATGCGGATGAGTTCGCAGGAACAGTTGATAGAAGACCCACTGTATATGATTATCAGTACAGCTTCTATGCAGAGCCTGATGACGACGGACATATAACAGATTATTCCTGGTCAGAGGCTTAATCGGTCAACGGGAGTCGGTTATAATAGACACAGAGTAAGGTGAGCATATGAGATACGATCCTGAGGACATCCGGTATTACTTCAATGAAGAGATGACGCTAAGCGCGGCAGGTGAAGCTGCGCTTGATAATCAGCTGAAGAAATACAGGAACGAGGCTCTCAAGAAGCCTTACAAGATGTACGGCGTCAAGGAGGATCAGACCGGCGATAAGATCAGAATAGCGATAGGTTCACTCTGGTTCATCGCATCCGTTCTCGTATTGCTCTACAGCGTTCCTATGAAACGCTATGACATCTCAGGTTGGGTAGTTGTCGGTTTCCTGATGGTCATCGGACTTCTCATGCTCTTAACACCTGAGAAGAAAGCGTCACAAAACTTCAGTGAATCAGCCGCATCACAGCGAATTCAGGGCGCGGTCCTCGTAATCGGAGGCATCGTCAGCATATTCCTCCAGCTTAAGTACAACGAGATGGATACCATGACTTTTCTTATGAAGAAGTGGTTCGTTATAAGCATCGTCGCAGCAGTTGCTATGACCGTTAAGGTCATCGGTTATCTCATGGCTGAGAAGTCGGTCTATAAGGAAGAGATCGAAGCAACCTGTATCGGTTATGTAAGGACTAAGGAAGGCTCGGGTGATGAGATTCTTCACACGGTTTGTTCACCCGTCTTCGAGTACCATCATGACGGCGAGAAGATTCAGGCTTTTTACGATGTATTGGAAACCAATAAGGACGGTAAGATTCCTGTTGGTTCTACAACAAAGATTAAGATCGATCCCGACCATCCCGAGAAGGTGATGGGAGATCATAAAAGACTCATCACGACACCTGCCGTATTCGTACTGATCGGCGTGATTGCAGCCGCAGCTTTGGGGTATTTCTTATATAAATAAAATATAGCGATAATACCCGCCCCTATGATATGATTATTTCGATTTGAAAGTTTGGGGTGAGTATATATGGCCAAGTGGATAATAGTTGTTGATGACGACACAGCCAATCTTAAGATGGCAGGTCACATCCTAAGCAAGAATAATATGCGCGTCACGGCGCTTAAGTCAGGTAAGGCTTTCCTCGATTATGTAGAAACTAACGGTATGCCGGATCTCGTGCTTCTTGATATCAAGATGCCTGAGATGGACGGCTTCGAGACTTTGCTTAAGTTAAGAGAGATCGAGGAGCATAAGGGCCTCATGAAGACGCCCGTTATCTTCCTTACAGCTGACGAAGATGTAGATACTGAGACAAGAGGCTTCGAGGTCGGCGTATCTGACTTCATAAGAAAGCCTTTTAACCCTGAAGTTCTCATAAGAAGACTCGATAATATCCTGTCCAATTCACAGGAGATGAAGAGCCTTCAGAGTGAAGCCACTATCGATAAGCTCACGGGCTTCCTGAATAAGAGTGCTACCGGAGTCGAACTGTCCAAGATGTGCTCGGACACTACCGGCTGCCTCATGATGATCGACCTCGACTCATTCAAGCTCGTTAACGACATCTACGGTCACGAGATGGGTGACGAGGTGCTTATCGCTTTCGCTGACATCATAAGAAACACGGTTCCCAGTGGAAGCCGTTATGGCAGAATCGGAGGCGACGAGTTTGTTTCTTTCGCCACGGGTGTCACCACGGAGGAGAAGGTAGCCGAGATCACTGCGAAGATCAACGAGGATCTCATCAAGCGCGCCAAGGAGTTGATGGGAGACGACATGAGCATTCCGCTCGGCGCTTCCATCGGAGGCATCTTCGTGCCCAGATACGGCAACGAGTACAACTCTCTTCTTAAGCTCGCCGACAAGTCGCTTTATATCGTTAAGAAGAACGGCAAGCACGGCTACGAGTTATACGATGACGACATGGATGACGACCAGGGTGCGCCCGACCTCGACATCAAGGCTATCTCCGAGATCTTAGGCGAGCGTTCCATTCAGAACGTCGCGCTCCAGCTCGACAAGGATTCGTTCTCTCCCGTATACCGTTATGTAATCAGATACATCATCAGACACCACATCGATGCATGTAAGGTGCTGTTTACTCTGGCGCCTGCGTCAGGTGAGGAGGATGCGTCTTATAAGGAGAGTGTCGACGAGTTCGGCAATCACATCAGAGAGTCTCTTCGTAAGTCCGACATCTTCATGAGAAACCGTAAGAACCAGTATTTCGTTTTCCTTACGGATATCAGAGCCGATGCTGTAGGCAAGGTTATTACCCACATCATCGAAGACTGGAAGAAGAAGGGTATCGAGAACCTTACTATCTCTCATGAGACCGAGTTCATCGGCAACAACGCCGAGCAGGTCAAGGTCGAGAAGACCAAGAGAGTATTCATCGTTGACGACGACGTTATCAATCTGCAGGTCGCAGGCAAGATCTTAAGCTCCGGCGGCATTCATGTAACTGCATTTAAGAGCGGCGAGTCTCTTCTCGAGCAGCTGAAGGAGGATGTGCAGCTTCCGGACCTCATCCTTCTCGACATCAAGATGCCGGGCATGGACGGCTACGAGACCATCAAGAGACTGCATGCTCTCGAGACCCCCGCTTCTAAGCTGCCAGTTATTTTCCTGACGGCAGACGAGAGCGGCGGTGCCGAGAAGGAAGGCCTTTCGCTGGGTGCCATGGACTTCATCAGAAAACCTTTCGTGCCGGAGGTTCTCCTTCTGCGCGTAAACAACCTGATCGAGCTCGTTACCCTGCAGAAACAGCTGTACTTCGAAGTAGAGCAGAAGACGCGCGAGAACAAGGATCTTTTCGTGCAGGTCGTAGGCTCGCTTGTAGCTGCTATCGATACCAAGGACCAGTACACGAAGGGCCACTCCAGCCGCGTCGCGAAATACTCGAAGATGATCGCCAAGAGAGTCGGCTGCTCCGAGGCGAAGCAGGATGAGATCTACATGATGGGTATCCTGCATGACGTAGGCAAGATCGGCATCCCGATTACGGTGCTGAACAAGAAGGGTGCACTCACGGATGAGGAGTATGAGCAGATCAAGGGCCACTCCACTATGGGCGCATCTATCCTTGAGAATATCGAGAACAACCCGAGATTCGCTCTCGGTGCCAAGCACCATCATGAGAGATACGACGGCACGGGTTATCCTGATGCGCTGAAGGGAGATGACATCCCTGAGGAGGCAAGGATAATCGCAGTTGCCGATGCTTATGATGCGATGTCGTCCGACAGAAGCTACCGCGACCACCTGCCGCAGGAGAAGATCAGGCAGGAGCTCGAGAAGGGTAAGGGCACACAGTTCGACCCGATCTTCGCGGACATAATGATCGAGATAATCGAAGAGGATAAAGAATACAAGTACAAGGGATAAAACCGTATGACTACCAGATCCGACAGCAATGAACTATTCGAATCATCACATCTGACGCTGCTACTCAGCTACACGATATTCTCAGCCATTCTTATCGGCGAGTCACTCCTGATGGGGTGGGAGAGATGGATGCTTCTTCTCATTGCGGCCGGCGTTGTAATCAGCTGGATCCTTCATATCAGACATAACACACCCGGCAGAGTTCGAATCTGGATCTATGCGGTCCTCATGATGGGCACGTTCTTCTTCTACGGCACGCATCTTACAAGTACATTCGATCTCGCTGTCGTAATATCCGCGATCATCATGCTGTATACGATGACGGGTATCAAATCGCTTATCACTCTGTGTCAGTTCACATACTTCGGTACCATGGCTTACGAGCTCGCATCGATGGTGGCTGCGCACGAACAATTCGACGCGCTTATCATCACACGTTCGATACTTCATGTGTGCATGGTTTTCTTCATCGGTAAGTTCGCGAAGACGATCATCGATAAGTGGATGCAGGTTCTGAATAAGTCCAAGGACGAAGTAGTCCAGCTTAAGGACGCGACAGAGAAGCTTAACGACTTCCTCGCGAACGTATCACATGAGCTTAGAACTCCTGTTAATGCCATCATCGGTCTTTCCACTATCTGTATCGAGAAGAGCCGTAACCGTGCGGTAGAAGGTGACATGATCGCTGTGCGTAATGCGGGCCGAAGAGTTGCCGAGCAGATCAGCGATATCCTCGATTACTCCGAGATCGACCGTCACAAGGCAGTACGTAACAATGAAGACTACATGCTCTCGTCCGTGCTCCACGACCTCGTAACTGAGATCAAGCAGTATAAGACTAAGGACGTCGAGCTTATCATCGATGTAGATCCCGCTATCCCTGCGGTAATGAATTCCGACGTAAGCAAGCTCAAGAAGATACTAAAGGCGTTGATCAGCAACGGTCTTAAGTACACTCAGAAGGGCGGCGTCTACGTAAGAATCTCGACTGAAGAGCAGGACTACGGCGTTAACCTGTGCATCGAAGTAACAGACACAGGTATCGGCATGAGCGATTATGAGCTCGAGAAAGTATATGAGAGCTTCTATCAGGCTGACTCCTCGCGCACCAGAACGGGAAGCGGCTTAGGATTAGGCCTTGCTATCGTATCCGGATTCGTATCGCTTCTCGGAGGCTTCATGACCATCGACAGTAAGCCCGAAGTAGGAACTACGGTTCACGTAAGTATCCCTCAGAAGGTTATCGATCCCGTATCGTGTATGTCTGTTGCCAACCCCGACAAGCTCTGCCTCGGCGCGTACCTGCATTTCGAGAAGTACGAGAACCCCGCAGTGCGTGACTACTACAACGCGATGGTACTTAATATCGTTCGCGGCCTGGGTGTCCAGATGCACCGTGTTAATAATGCGAACAACCTGAAGCTGCTGCGTGAGAACGTACACTTAACACATCTGTTCGTAGGTGAGGACGAGTATCTTGATAACTCCGATCTTCTTGAGGAGCTCGGACGCGACATGGTTGTTGCTGTTGTAGCTAACGATGACCTCGTTCTGCCGAAGGATTCACGCGTAAGGATCCTCGCGAAGCCTTTCTATTGCTTCCCGGTAGTATCCGTTCTGAATTCGCGTGTCGGTGACTCGGAGGCAGAGACTAAGAAGATGCGCTGCCCCGGCGTCCGTGCACTCGTAGTCGACGATGAGTCGATGAACCTCGTTGTTGCCAAGAGCATCTTCTCGAGATACGGCATGGAAGTTACCACGGTTACATCCGGTCAGGAGTCCATCGACATCTGCCGTGAGAAAGTATTCGACATTATCTTCATGGATCACATGATGAGCGGAATGGACGGTGTCGAAGCGATGAAGAGGATTCGTACCGACATCTCCGGTCTTAATGCCACTATCCCGATCGTCGCACTCACTGCGAATGCTATGAGCTCCGCCAAGCAGATGTTCCTCGCCGAGGGCTTCGACGGCTTCGTAAGCAAGCCTGTTGAGACAGACGAACTCGAGCGTGTGCTGAAGACAGTGCTTCCCAAGAAGTCCATTACTTATGATGACGGTACTACTGCCGAGGACGACGATTTCGATGCGTACCTTGACGATAACCCGGAGCCTGTTTCTGCTCCTGTGCGTGAAGTGAGCATGCTCGACAGACTCACGGAGGAGGGCTTCGATACTGCTGCGGGATTGAAGTACTGCGGTAATGACGAGGATTTCTATAAGACGCTTCTCGTGCAGTTCTCTTCCGAGGCTCCCGGCAAGATGGCTTCCATGAAGCAGTATTATGAGGCACGTGACTGGCATAACTACGAGATTCTCGTGCATGCCCTTAAGAGCACAGCGAAAATGATAGGCGCCGCCGACCTCTCCGAGGAAGGCAAGGAACTCGAGTTCGCCGCCAAGAAAGAGGATGCGGAGTTTATTATCTCGCATCACGACAGTATGATATCTGATTACACGAACATGACTGACTTTATCGGCAGTCTGTTCGAATCTGATGATAAAGCACCGGATGATGATGTCCTGGAATTCGCTCCGGAAGACAGTGTTGACGGAGGTGACATGGTATGAAAGACGTATTGCAGTTCATATTCGTACCGACTAAGAATGATCCGGAGGCGGTAAAGAAATCCTATTACGGTTCGTGGAAGTCCACGTTCTTCGTAATGATCGTATCGCTTATCATCTCGGTCATCTTCATGGTGTTAAGCTTCGTTAATCCGTCTATCTTCGGTCTCACGCAGCACTATCACCAGTACTGCTACATGGCGTTGTTCCTTATCGTTCTCGTATGGTGCCTGGGATCAAGTTATGCGATCAGAGACTACAAGACTCGTTACCGTTCGTTCTACTTCATAAACACGGCGACGGCGATGCTGTTGTTTGTCTGGGTGTTCGTATTCACGATATTAAGTACACTTACAAGACAGAACGTTGATACGACATTGTTCATGACGGTATCACTCATCGTACCGCTGTGTATTTACTTCAACCCTTTGAACTACCTTCTGACTGTTATTCCGGTCAATGCAGGTATGGTCTTCTTCCTAAGATATACGACATACACGATGGGCATCACTAACTACGGTGAGATATGGAACTTCACGATCTTCGCACTGTTCCAGATCTGTATGGGAATCATCATGCTCTTCACGAAGTATCGTCTTAACAGAGAGCTTACCAGAGCAGACCAGCAGCGCCGTGAGATCGAGAAGCTCAACAAAGCGCAGAACAGTTTCTTCTCTAATATGAGCCATGAGATCAGAACTCCTATCAATACGATTATCGGATTGAACGAGATGATCTTAAGAGAAGATGTAAGCGAGGAAGTAGTAGAGGATGCCATCAACATCAAGGCTGCAGGTAAGCTCCTGCTCAACCTCATCAACGATATCCTCGATATGAGTAAGTTCCAGTCGGGAAGAATGCAGCTTCTCATCGAGCCTTACCGCACAGGTGACATGCTCTCCGATATCGTCGGCATGCTCTGGATCAGAGCGAAGGATAAGAAGCTCGACTTCAATGTTGATGTATCTCCTGAGATCCCCGCTGAGCTCGTAGGCGATGAAGTAAGAATCAAGCAGATTCTCATTAACGTAATCAACAACGCTATTAAGTATACGAGTGAAGGTTCCGTCTCCCTGAACGTTCAGTGTGAGATGAAGGAAGACAAGATCTGCAACATGATCTACATGATCTCCGATACAGGTATCGGAATTAAGAGTGAAGATATCCCTTATCTGTTTTCTGCTTTCAAGCGTGTCGATGAGAACGTCAACAAGCATATCGAAGGTACGGGTCTCGGACTGTCCATCGTTAAGCAGCTCGTAGACCTCATGGGCGGTAAGATCACCGTCAACAGTGTCTATAAGAAGGGTTCGACATTCATTATCGAGATCCCGCAGAGAGTGGAGCGTGAAGGCCAGGTTGGACAGTATGATTTCGAGAAGTCACACGGTGCTGCCAAGCGTAAGGATTATGTGCCGAAGTTCGAGGCTCCCGAGGCGCGTATTCTCGTTGTCGACGATAACGAAGCTAACCTCATGGTTGTAAGTAAGCTTCTAAGAAGCACGAAGGTGCACGTCGATACCGTTATAAGCGGTGCCGAGGCCTTAAGAAGGACGCTTAACGTTCGCTATGACGTTATCTTCATGGATCACCTGATGCCCGAGATGGATGGTGTCGAGTGCCGCAGAAGAATCAAGGAGCAGACGGGAGGACGATGCAGAGATTCCGCTATCGTTATCCTCACCGCGAACGCTGACGAAGAGAACAGAGCACTTTATGCGCGTGAGAATTTCGACGGCTACTTAAGTAAGCCTGTAAGCGGCGAAGAGCTCGAGAATGAGTTGTACAGCCTGCTGCCGAAGGAGATCGTTAAGATCACGGGCAACAGAAGCGAGATCGCCGAGGAGTCCATCTCCTGGATGAACGGCAACAAGAAGCGTAAGAGTGTTGTTATCACGACGGAGAGCGTAGCTGACCTCCCGCCCGAAGTCGCAGCCAAGTATCACATCGGGCTGCTGCCTCATAAGGTCCGCACAGAGGAAGGTATCTTCAAGGACGGCAAGGAGATCGAGACTCTCGGTGTCCTCAAGTACATGGAGGATCCGACCAACAATGTTCTGCCTATGGGCCCGACGGTAAGGGAGGCGGAGGATTTCTTCGCGAAGCAGATGGAGACTGCGAACAACGTAATCCACATCTCTATCTCAAGCCTCGTCGAGAACAGCGGTTACGCACCTGCGCTTGAGGCTGCGAAGTCATTCGATAATGTATTCGTTATTGACTCTGCGCACCTGTCGAGCGGCCAGGGCCTCATCGCGATTGAAGCCGCACGTATGGCCGAGCTCGGTATGCCTCCGGAGCAGATAATCGAGAAGATCGAAGTGCTTAAGAAGAAGGTTAAGACGAGCTTCATCGTAGATAACCTCGACTTCCTCGCACGTGCAGGTCAGGTAGGAAACGGCGTTGCCAACGTAGTTAAGTCACTTATGGGCCGTCCCGTTCTCGTTCTGCGTAAGGGTAAGATGGGTGTCGGCATGACACACTTCGGTTCACGTGAGAACGCATGGAAGAACTACATTAATTCCGCTCTCGCAGTGCCCGCAGCAATCGATACCAGAATCCTGTTCGTAACTTACGTAGGACTTACCAAGCGCGATACAGAATGGATCCGCGAGCAGATAGAGAAGAAGATGACCTTCGACGAGATTTACTTCAAGCAGGCTTCACCGGCCATCGCCGTTAACTGCGGCGCGGGTACATTCGGTCTGCTGTATATGGAGAAATAACAGCTTAGGACTTTAACCCCACAGAGCGGTCAGCATAGGTATGATCTGCTTCTTACGGCTCATCACGCCGGGAAGCCATACCATGTTGTCCTCGGGCTCCACGTTAAATGCGAATCTTATCGTGTCGTCGTTGCCCAAGTACAGAAGCTTCGTGCCTTCGATGAGCACGTCAGTGAGCATGAGTATCATCATGTCGTAGCCGTTCTTCTTACGCATGATCTGCATGGTCTCCATGAACTCGTCCTTACGCGCCAGCATCTTCTCGGAATCGACACAGATGATCTGCGATACGCCGAGCTTCTGGCCTGCGATATGGAACTCCTTGAAGTCTGCGCCGATAAGCTGCTCCGCAGTCTTGGAGTCTGACGCGGACGCATCGAAAAGCTCCTTTCCTATCTCCTCTATAGAGACGCCGGCAATCTTCGAGAGCCTCTCCGCCATCGCGATATCACGCTTGGTGCAGGTGGGACTCTTAAACATAACGGTGTCAGACAGGATAGCAGAAGCCATGAGGCCAGCCATCTGGGGGAAGGGAGTAACTCCGTGCTCACGGTAGATCTCGCCTACGATGGTCGTAGTGGAGCCGACGGGCTCATTACGCACGTAGATAGGCTGAGTTGTCTGGATGTCAGCGAGACGATGGTGATCGATGATCTCCAGGATGTCTGCCTGCTCGAGACCGGGAACTGCCTGTGCAGACTCATTGTGGTCGACCAGAACGAGCTTCTTATGTCTCGGACGGATAAGGTGATAACGTGACAATGTACCGACTACCTTATCGTTCTTATCGAGAACGGGGTAGGATCTGAATCTGCTCTTAAGCACGATCTCCTTAACATCATCGATATAGTCGCTTAAGTGGAAGGCTACGATGTCGCCGTGCGAGCATGTACGGGATATAGGGGTAGCCTGATATATAAGCTTCGATACCTTAAGCGGGTCGAGAGGCGTTTGGATGACGCATGTATGCGAATCTGAGAATTCGGTCTTAAGGTCTGCGGGGATGTCAGCATGGCACAGGATGAGGCAGGAGACGTCATGCTCCAGGGCTCTTCTGATCATGTCGGGCTGGTTGCCGCAGATGACGATATTGTCCTTGCCTGCGAATAATAAAGATTCCTCGCGGGAAGGGAGGGCGATAACGATATTGCCTGATACGGAGTCGCTCATGTCCGAAGGATCCTTGATTATGCGGCCTTCGATAACTCCGAGGAGGTTGAACAGGGGAAGATCAGTGATCTCGGGCTGTTCGATCGTATTAAGGCTGAATGTAGCGATGTCGCCGGCCGTAAGGGTGCCGTAGAGGCTTCCGTCGGCGTTGACGACCGGGATGGAAGTCGTATTTGTCTCGGTCATGACCTTCCAAGCGTGGTCGAGGGTGACAGAAGGGTCGAGTGCTGTCGGTGTGTCGAAGTCGATGTCGCTTACCTGGGTCCTGACGTCCCTTAAGCGCATCGGAGGCTCGAAGCCGAACATCTTAAGCATTCTCTTGGTCTCGTCAGAGATGTGGTCCAGCCTTGCTGCCTTATATTCACGGTCTCCCGAAGCATTTCGAAGGTTGGCGTAAGAAATAGCCGCAACTACCGAGTCAGTATCGGGGTTCTTGTGTCCTACTACGTAAATATCGCTCATGAATCTTACCTTTTTATTATTATAAAGATTGTTGTTATTATCGCACCTTGAAAGGCGTTTTCCAATATGATAGATTTTTAGGGTGATTTCAATCCCATCCAGAATTAATAGGAGGATAATATGATCTATTCTACAGAAGTCAAGAACATGTGCCCTGTTCATCAGGGAGTGCACCACGGTGCAGCTCCGATCCCTGAGGAAGCAAAGTGGGTACAGGCTAAGCAGGTTTCCGATATTTCCGGTTACACACACGGTATCGGCTGGTGCGCACCTCAGCAGGGTGCTTGTAAGCTTTCCCTTAACGTTAAGGACGGTATCATCCAGGAAGCTCTCGTCGAGACAATCGGCTGCTCCGGTATGACACACTCCGCAGCTATGGCAGCTGAGATCCTTCCCGGTCTCACAGTCCTCGAGGCTCTTAACACTGACCTCGTATGCGACGCTATCAACACAGCTATGAGAGAGCTCTTCCTCCAGATCGTTTACGGAAGAACACAGTCCGCTTTCTCTGAGGGCGGTCTCCAGATCGGTGCAGGTCTTGAGGACCTCGGTAAGGGTTCACGTTCCATGGTAGGTACAACTTACGGTACTCTCGAGAAGGGTCCCCGTTACCTCGAGCTCACAGATGGTTATATCACAGAGGTAGGACTTGACGAGAACGATGAGATCATCGGATATAAGTACGTTAACTTCGGTAAGATGATGGACTTCATCAAGGCCGGTGATGATGCCGCTACTGCTTTCGAGAAGGCTACCGGTAAGTATGGAAGAGTTGCAGACGCAGTTCGTTTCATCGATCCCAGAAAAGAGTAAGAAAGGCAGGAAACTACAATGGCATTATTTGAATCATATGAAAGAAGAGAACCTCAGATCCTCGCTGTTCTGAAGGAATACGGAATCTCCTCCATCGAAGAGTGCAAGGAGATCACAGAGGCTGCAGGTCTTGATGTTTATCACCTCATCGAAGGTATCCAGCCTATCTGCTTCGAGAATGCTAAGTGGGCTTACACAGTAGGTGCTGCTATCGCTATCAAGAAGGGCTGCCGTAAGGCTGCTGACGCAGCTGCTGCAATCGGTGAAGGCCTCCAGGCTTTCTGTATCCCCGGTTCTGTTGCTGACACACGTAAGGTTGGTCTCGGCCACGGTAACCTCGGTAAGATGCTCCTCGAAGAGGACACAGAGTGCTTCGCATTCCTCGCAGGCCACGAGTCTTTCGCTGCTGCTGAGGGTGCTATCGGTATCGCTGAGAAGGCTAACAAGGTTCGTCAGAAGCCCCTCAGAGTTATCCTCAACGGTCTCGGTAAGGATGCTGCTCAGATCATTTCCAGAATCAACGGCTTCACATTCGTTGAGACAAAGTATGATCCTTATACAAACACAGTAGAGGAAGTTTCCAGAACATGCTATTCCAAGGATGCTAACTCTCCTCGTGCTAAGGTTAACTGCTACGGTGCAAACGATGTTTGCGAGGGTGTAGCTATCATGTGGAAGGAGAACGTTGACGTTTCCATCACAGGTAACTCCACTAACCCTACAAGATTCCAGCACCCTGTTGCAGGTACATATAAGAAGGAGAGACTCGAGAAGGGTAAGAAGTACTTCTCAGTAGCTTCCGGCGGTGGT
>Ga0310786_10006954_pt1 | contig 14892 bp, 13 predicted proteins | sample AusTroGonzalo_MG_FD_203881 | JGI IMG/M metagenome (GOLD analysis project Ga0310786, IMG submission 203881) | Bovine rumen microbial communities from tropical cattle in Woodstock, Queensland, Australia - Gonzalo_03 (v2) (version 2) | ecosystem: Host-associated > Mammals > Digestive system >... | reverse complement strand
GGGGGTTGCCGGGTTTGTTTGTTTCCCGGGTGGGGGTGGTGGGGGGGGCCGCCTTTTTTGGGGGGGAGGGGGGGGGCGTAGGCGCGGGCGATGTCGAAGAGGGCGCAGGAAACGGCCTGGTTGCAGGGATATTCGGGGAGGGAGGGGAAGAGGGCGCGGAAGGCGGGGGTGTCGGTGGGGGCGGGCGGTTCGGCGGGACGCTGGAGGGCGAGGGCGAAGGCGAGAAGGGCGTCGGGGGCGGTGGTGGAGGCGAACACGCCGTCGTCGCGCCAGACGAGGGAGAGGGATTTTTCGGCCAGCGGGGCGAGGCCGCCGAGGCCCAGCTTTTCGAGGCGTTTGCGGACGCGGTCGATTCCGGCGGGGGTGAGGGAGAGGCGCTGGAGGGCGAAGGGGCCGCCGGGGTCGCCTTCGAGGCGGAGGACGTGCTCGCAGGAGCAGGCCGCGAAGCGGGCGTTGATTTTCGCGACGAGGCGGGCGAAGGCGTCGCGGACAGCGGGGGCGTCGAGGAGGGAGAGGAAGGCGTAGGCGCGGATGGATTCGCCGGGGGCGGGCGGGAGGAGGGCGAAGGCGTAGTCGGTGCCGACGTGGCTGTCGGCGAAAGCGCCGATGCGGGCGAGGGCGTCGTTGCCGGAGGGGCCGAAGAGGGGGCCGAAATTCTCCGGGAGGAGGTCGGCGAGGGAGGCGCATCCGATGTCGGGGTTGACGGCGGTCCGCAGGTCGGAACCGCAGAAGAAGCAGAGGGCGCCGGGGATGTTCAGCGCGCGTGCGGCGGGGGAAACGGGGCCGATGGAGGCGGCGAGGTCGGCAGGGGCGCCGGGGCGCGGCGTGGCGCGGGTCTGGAGGGAGAGGCGTCCGTCGCCGGCGGCGAGGCCGACGGCCGCGTCCGCGAAGAGGGTCGTGGAGGAGTCGTCGCCGGATTGCAGGAGGTTCCCGGCGAAACCTTTCGCGAAGATGTCGGAGATGCGCTCGCCGGCGGCGGCGACATCCGGCGTCCAGAGGGCGATGTCGCCCTGGACGGGGAGTACGGGCGGGAGGGCGGCGACGGCGTTCTTGACGCGGAGGGCGGTGTCGGCGGGGCAATCCAGAAGGAGGAGGGCGGTGCGTTCGCAGGGGGCGACGAGGACGGGGCCGAAGATTCCGGAATCGAAACGGCGGAAGCCGGAGGGGAGGTCGTCGGCGTAGTTGTCGCCGGTGGGTTCGTGCCAGTTGCGCGCGAGGGTGGCGAGGTAGGTTTCGGCCCCTTCGCCGGAGGTGGGGAGTTCGAGGCAGATGGCGTCGTCGTTCGCGGCGTCGTCATCTTCGTCCCAGAAGAGGTGGAGGCGGAAGTTGCGGGAAAGTTCGAGGCCGAGGCCGAAGGGGGTGCCGATGAAGTTGAGGATGGCGGATTGGACCGTGTCGGAGGAAACGGGGTTGCCGAGAAGGGTGGAGAGTTCCTGCACCTTGTCGCCGAGGCAGTCGAGGCCGCGGATTTCCAGGTGGGCGAGGGGGGCGGGCTCGGCGCGGAGGGCCGGGGTGCCGATGAGGGAAAGGGCGAGGGCCAGGGAGGACAGGAAGGTTTTGTGCATCGTCGGGGTCCTTTCGGGTTGGATTCGGGGCAAGGATGGCACAGCTGGCGGGGAAAGGAAAGCGCCGTTTTGGGGCCCGCGGGGGCGGGAAACGGGCGACGGCGCAAAAAAAGCCCCGGCCGGGGGAACGGCCGGGGTCGGTTCTGCGCGGGGCGGAGGGACGTCAGAAGTTGAAGTTGACAACGGGGAAGACGGGGAAGAAGCCGTCGCCGAAGATGTTGATGATGCCGATTTGGAGGCCGCGGCCGAGGTCGGCGATGTTGACGAGACCGAGCTGGAGGCCGGTGAGTTGCGAGACGTTGTTGACGAGGCCGAACTGGACGCCTTGCATGGTGCCGCGGACCTGGCTGTAGGCGCCGAGTTCGAGGCCGTAGAGGTCGCCGCCGGCGAGGTTGACGAGACCGCCGACCAAGCCATAGGTGTCGCCGTCGACGAGGTTGATCCAGCCCCAGTCGATGCCGTAGAGGTTGCCGAGAACCCTGGAGACGACCCAAGTGTCCTGGACGCCCTTGAAGTCCCCGGCGGTTTCGTCGTAGAGAAGGCCGATCTGGAGGCCCTTGAAGGTGCCTTCGGCGACGCCCCAGACGGAGAGGTCGAGACCAGTGAAATCGCGGTTGACGCCATAGAGGGCGAGACGGCCGCCGCAGACGTCTTCGTCGGGGGAGGCGAGCTGGACGGGGGACCAGAGCGCGAGTTCGACGGGAATGGCGGAAGAAGCCGCGGGGAAGGCGGCGACGGCGAGAAGGACGGCGAGGGCGAGGGCGGAACGTTTCATGGATGGATATCCTTTGGGTTGGCGGTTTTCCCGGCGGCGGCGGAAGTACCGCCGGCGGATTGCCGGACGTATATAGCCGTTCGGGCGCGGGAAGTCAACACGGCGGCGGAAGCGTTTCCGGGCGATTTTGGGCTTGCGGAAAGGGGCGGAAACTGGTTTCCTGTACAAAATTTTGCGTTCCGGGCTTCAGTGGCCTTTCCGCCGGGGCGCAACGGTTTCCGGAAAGGCCGAAGCTTTCAACCCCATCCCACCCAAAAATGGCGAGAAAGAAAAAGAACGCCATCGTCCCGGACGCTTCGCGCGCCGAGGAGATGGCCATGTACGAAGCGACCTTCCGGAACATCAAGGAAGGCGAAATTGTCCAAGGCACGATTGCGGAGATCCGCCCGCAGGAAGTGCTGATCAACATCGGTTACAAGTCGGAAGGCCTGGTCCCGGCCGAAGAATTCGGCGAAGGGCTGGCGGATTTGCACGTCGGCGACGAAGTGGAAGTTTTCCTGGAACGCCTGGAAGACGAAAACGGCATGCCGGTGCTGAGCAAGTACCACGCCGAGCAGCAGAAGAAGTGGGAGCAGGTGGTGCAGTCGTGCGACGAAGGGGCGGTCGTCACGGGCGTGGTCAAGGGCAAGGTCAAGGGCGGCCTGCTGCTGGACCTGGGCGTGGACGCGTTCCTCCCGGGTTCGCAGATCGACGTTGTGCCGGTGCGCGACCTCGACGCGTACGTCGGGCAGTCGATCGAGTGCAAGGTCATCAAGATCAACCGCGACCGCCGGAACATCGTCATCTCCCGCCGCGAGCTGCTGGAAGAGCGCCGGCGCGAGCAGAAGAAGAAACTGCTGGCGGAGATCCAGCCGGGCCAGACGCGCCACGGCGTGGTCAAGAACATCACCGATTTCGGCGCGTTCGTCGACCTGAACGGCATGGACGGCCTGCTGCACATCACGGACATGAGCTGGGGCCGCGTGGGCCATCCGAGCGAAATCGTCCACGTCGGGCAGGAGCTGGACGTGTACGTGCTGGACGTGAACCTCGAAAAGGAACGGATTTCGCTGGGCCTGAAGCAGAAGCAGGCGAACCCGTGGGACGAAATCGAGCTGAAGTACCCGCGCGGCATGCGCGTGCACGGCAAGGTCGTCAACCTCGTGCCCTACGGCGCGTTCGTGCAGCTGGAAGACGGCGTCGAAGGCCTGGTGCACGTCAGCGAAATTTCGTGGACGAAGCGGATCGCCCGCGCGTCAGACGTGCTCAAGGTCGGCGACGAAGTCGACGCGGTGGTGCTCAACGTCTCCAAGGAAGACCAGAAGATTTCGCTGGGCATCCGGCAGACGGGCGACAACCCCTGGGACAAGGTGGCCGAGAAGTACCCGCTCGGCAGCCGCGTGAAGGGCAAGGTCCGCAACTTCACCAGCTACGGCGCGTTCGTCGAGCTGGAAGAAGGCGTGGACGGCATGATCCATGTGTCGGACATGAACTGGTCGCGCAAGATCAACCACCCGAGCGAAGTCCTCAAGAAGGGCGAAGAGGTGGAAGCGATCGTGCTCGAAGTCTCCCCCGAGAACCAGCGCATTTCCCTGGGCCTCAAGCAGGCGAAGGAAGACCCGTGGAGCGGGATTTCCTCGCGCTACCGCATCGGCCAGCTCATCAAGGGCAAGGTCAGCAAGCTCGCCAGCTTCGGCGCGTTCGTCGAACTGGAAGAGGGCGTCGACGGCCTGGTGCACATCAGCCAGATCAGCGACGACCGCGTGGCGAAGGTCGCGGACGTGCTCCATCCCGGACAGGAAGTGGAAGCGCGCATCGTGAAGATCGACCCGATCGACCGCCGCATCGGGCTGAGCATCAAGGCCGCGCAGATGCCGGACGAGGATTTCCAGGTGGACGAAACCATGCTGGAAGGCCTGCGCCCCGGCGAAGACCTCGTGGATCTCGCGGGCGCGTTCGACGCGGCCCTCGGTTCCTCCGAGAAGGGCGAAGTCTGGTCCCCCGGCGCTTCCCGCAAGGAAGCCGAAGGGGAAACCCCCGCGGAAGACGCGGCCGCTTCCGGCGAGGAAGCCCCGGCCGAATAACGGCGGACTTCCGGACGGCGCCGCGCGGCATTCGCCGCGCGGCGCTTTTTTCACCCGACCCGCCATCCGGCGGGCAGCGGTTGCAGCAATCCGGCCGTGGTGCGGCCGGCACAAAAGCGAGGTGCGCATGTTCCTTTCCGCGTTTCGTTTCCCGGGGGCGGAAGCCGAGTCCTCTTTCCTGTTCGACCTGACAACGACCTATGACCAGTCGGTCTATCCGTACGGTGTGCTGCCGAAAGCCGGTCTGGACGAAATCCTGTTCCGGCCCGTGACCATCCTGCATGGCGGAAACGGGAGCGGGAAGAGCACGGCGTTGAACGTCATCGCGGAAAAGCTGCGCTTGGTCCGGACAAGCGCATGCAATCGTTCCCGCTTCTTCGGGCAGTTCGTGGAGTCATGCAGCGCGTCGCTGGAGGAAGCGGTTCCCCGGGGAAGCCGGATCATCACCAGCGACGACGTGTTCGGCATGATGCTGGACATCCGTGCCCTCAACGAAGGAATCGACCGGAAACGGGAAGAAATCGTAGAGGATTATTTCGCCTTGAAACACGGAAAGTTCCAGCTCCGTTCCCTGGGCGACATGGAGCAGCTGCAACGGATCAACCGGACAAGGCGCCAAACGACGAGCCGGTTCGTCTCCGCCGAAAGCGGAAAAAGCATCCGGGAGCGTTCCAACGGGGAAAGCGCCCTGATGTATTTCCAGGGGAAGATGGAGATGGATACGCTGTGCCTGCTGGACGAACCGGAAAACAGCCTGAGTCCGGCGAACCAAAAAATCCTGGCGGATTTCCTGGTCGAATCGGTCCGTTATTGCGGGAACCAACTGGTCATCAGCACACATTCGCCGTTCCTGCTGGCGATGCCCGGGGCGAAAATCATCGATCTGGACCATGGATCGCGGGTGGTGGACAGCTGGACGGAACTGGAGAATCCGCGGGTGTACCACGAGTTTTTCAAGGCTCACGAAGGGGAATTCGCGGAGCGGACGGACAGCCGTTGAGGCGGTGCAATCCGCACCAACGGAGCCGTGGGGCGGAGCTGGAGCCTGGACGGAGCGGACGTTGATGGAAAAGCAGCGGCCCGCCCGGCGGTCGGGCCCTACCAAAGGGGCATGGAGCGTTCTGCGAAATGGCGGCCCGGACGGAGGCGGGGCCTCTCCTTCAGAGGCAAGCCTTTGCGCAATTCACGGGCAACGAGGACGCTGCCCCTTCCGGGGGGGGGAAATGAGTTGGTTCGGAAAGGGGGGGCGCGAGACTACTTGTTGTAGTCGGGGGCGCGGACGGCGGTGGGTTTGGCGGTTTGGGTGGCCTCGGCGGTGCGGGTGGCGCCGACCGTGCGGGTGGCCCCGGCGGTGCGGGTGGCTTCGGCGGTACGGGTGGCGGTGGCCGTGCGAGTGGGGGAGGCGGTGCGGGGGGCGGGATGGCGGGGATCGGCGGCGGCGGGGGCTTCGACGGTCAGGGCGCGGTGGAGGGCGCGGGTGTCGCGGAGGAGGGATTCGGCGTCGGCGAGGTGCTTTTCGAGGGGTACGGTTTCGGGGAGTTTGCCGCGGAGGGCGGTGAAGAGGCGGACGGCGGTCTGGGCATCGCGTTCGGCTTCGTCGCGCTTGGCGGCGAGGGTGGGGTTCTGGCGGACTTCCTGGTAGGCGGCGAGGGCGGCGTTGAAGAGTCCGCAGGCTTTGTTGTAGGCGGTCTGGAGTTTGGCGGCTTCGGGGTCGGGGGCGGCGGGGGCGCCGGCGGGGGCGCCGGAAGCGGCGGGTGCGGCGGAAGGGACGGGGGGCGGAGGGGGGGCGGGGTCGGAGAAATCGACTTCCCAGGCGACGACATCGGAGGAGGCGGGGGCGTCGGCGGGTTCGGCTTCGGGGGCGTCGGGGGCGGGGCGTTTGGCCTGGGCTTCGGTTTGGAGGGCGGCCTGGGCGGCTTGTATCTTGGCGGGCTGGTCAGCGAGGTCCTGGAGCTTGGGCTGCCAGAATTCGACGATGTCTTCGCGGAAGAACCAGCAGGCGCCGGCGGCGGCGGCGAGGGCGAGGAGGAGGACGAGGATGTAGGCGGCGGAGACGGTCTTTTTGGCGGGGCCGTCCTTCAGCATGCGTGCCTGGGAGTGGCGGAGCTTGATTTTCGGGGGCATGGGAGGGGTCAGAGTTGTTTGATGAGCTGTTCTTCGGCTTCGACGAGGCGGGCGTACATTTCGCGGGGGTCGTCGGTGTCGCGGAGGAGGGTGAGGAGACCGGTGTGGTGGCACATCATGCAGAGGCGGGCGAGGACGTGGAGGTGGATGCGGTCGTCCTGGCAGCAGATGAGGAAGAAGATGTCGGTGGTGGAGCGGTCCGGGGAGCCGAAGGGGAGGGGGGCGATGGTCTTGCCGAGGACGACGAAGGAATCTTCGAACATGTAGGGTTCGTGGACGCGGGGGTGGAGCATGGCCATGCCGCCGGCGAGGGCGGTGGAGCAGAGTTTTTCGCGTTCGACGAGGGATTCGAGGAGTTCTTCGTGGTAGCAGAGGAGGTCGGTTTCCTCGGCGTAGTCGGCCATCTGGCGGATGACGGAAGGCTTGGAGCGGCAGGTCATGCCGGGGTGGATCCACTCGGGTTTGGCGAGGCGGGGGATGATGGCGACGTTGGGGGAGAGGTCGTGGTATTGGGTGGTGGAGCGGTGGTGGAAGTCGGCGAGACGCTCGTCCGAGAGGCCGAGGAGGCGGCGGGAGGCCCATTCCTCGATGTCGGCGCAGGAGAAGGAGAGGTGCTTGCCCTGGCGCAGGCAGGGGATTTCGCCGCGGCGGGCGAGGTCCTCGACGGCGGCGGGTTTCAGGTGGAGGTAGTCGGCGACTTCGGCGAGGGTGAAGGAACGGAAGGGCATGTTCGACTCCTGTGGGACCGCGTTTCAGACCGAGAAAAGACCGAAGGGCAAGGCGAGCAGCGTGAAGAGGCCGATGGCGAGCAGCCAGTAGACGGGTTTCGGCACGGGAGCGCCGATTTTGCGGCGGACGAAAACCGCCGCGGCGCCGCAGAGCAGCATGAGGACGAGGGATCCGGCGAAGAACGCGACGTTGCCGGTCGCCCATTCGGCGCGGGCGGCGCCGGGGGAATGGGAGCCTTGCATGGCGGCCTTGCCGACGAGCGAGAGGATGCCGCACTGGAAGAGGAACCAGAGGTAGAAGGCGATGGGGAGGATTTCCGCGAGGACGGGCAGGAGGCCGCCGGGGGCGGTTTCCGGTTCGGATGCGGCGACGGGATTCAACGGGGAAGGCATGTGCGGAATCTACAACGGGGCACGGCGCGGAATCCAGCAAAAACGGGAGGTGCTCAGGGGGCGGCGGGGGAATCGAGGAGGAGGCGGGGCTGGAGGGCGGCGGCGAAACGGGCGGCGACCTGGAGGTGGGATTCGTCGGCGGGGTTGCGGGGGCCGTGGACGGCGATGTAGGCCCAGCGGTGGGAAACGCCGCGGAAGATGCGGTCCCAGGCCATCCACCACATGCGCTGCCAGTGGGAGGCGGTGGTGCGGTCCTTGCCGACGAACCAGTAGGCGTAGAAGGTGTGGTAGGCGGGGCGGGAGGCGGCGGGGTCGGGGGGGAGGACCATGTCCATGACCATGACGTCGAGGAAGGAGCCGTTTTCGAGGGGGACGCGGATGATTTCGCGCTTGACGATGGAGTTGCCGGCGGCGGTCTGGCAGACTTCGGGGCGGTGGATGCTGGAACGGTCGTCGCCGCTGAGGACGATGGAGACGTTGAGGGGCGGGGTGCGCGGGTCGGAGGGGACGTAGAATTTGCGGATGAGTTCGGTGTCGGCGGGGAGCATGTCGCGTTCGGCCCAGTTCATCTGGGAGAGGGGGGAACCGCAGTCGGGGCAGGCGGCGGGCGGGAGGGCGGGGAGCTGGCGGCCGTAGAAGCGGTGGCCGCAGGTGCGGGAGGAGCAGAAGAAGATGTCCTCGCCGGTCCATCCGGCGACGCGGTCGGGGAGGACCATGCGGATGCCGGCTTCGTCGTCGGTGGCGACGCCGACGTGGCGGGCGACGGCCCAGGCGCAGAGGGCGAGGAGGGCGATCAGCGCGGTCCGGGCGAGAAGATCCTGTTTGCGAAGCGGTGCCATAGGGCGGTCCAATCGAGGTTCATGAGGCGGTCGAGGGCGAGCATCATGAGGATGCCGGCGATGAAGACGGGGTAGCCGGAGTAGTCGTGCCAGAGGCCCATGGCGCGTTCCTGGCCGAAGGCGGCGGCGACGAGGACGACGAGCATGATGCGGAAGATGTTGGCGACGATGGCGACGGGGACGGAGCAGAGGAAGAAAAACCACTTTTTCAGGATGGTTCCTTGGGAATACCAGGCGTAGGCGGCCATGAGGGCGGTCATGGCGAGGAGGGAATGGAGGCCGCTGCATTCGGGGGCGACGTCGAGGGCGAAGGGGTTCCCGGCGGCGGAGGAGAGGCCGGCGCCGGTCTGGACGATGCGGAGGCCGAAGCCGTTGAGGATGGTGGCGGAGGTCCAGGCGGCGAAGATCCGGAGCGGGGAGGTCATGGAGTCGAGGAAGTTCATGGGGATGGAGAGGAAGAGGTAGCCGACGGGGAAGAGGAGGTGCTTGGCGAAGCGCCAGCCGTAGAGGAGGAAGGGGATGGCCCAGAGGAGGACGATGAGGGCGGCCATGGAGACGCGGGGTTGCTGGGCGCGGACGCCGACCCAGTGGAGGAAGAGGGCGAAGGCGACGAGGGGCAGGCCGCTCCAGGCGACGGCGCGGGGGGCGGCGGCGAGGTCGCGGCGCTTGCGCCAGAGGGCCCAGAGGCTGACGAAGGGGAGGAAGGCGGCGTAGGCCATGTCGCCGTGCCAGCGCATTTTCATCCAGAGGAAGAGGGAATTGCCGCAGTATTTGGTTTCGGTGAGGTTGCCGTGGAGGTGGAAAATGTAGAAGAAGGCGGCGGCGACGAGAACCCAGAAGGCGATTTCGAGTTTCGCGGCGGGGGAAAGGGGTTGCCGGATGGGTTTGGCGGGAGCGTCGGACATGGGGGCATCATGCCATGTCCGCGGAAAGAAAGAAGAAAAAACGGCTCGCCGGAAAATTTGCCAACGTTTGGCAAATTCCGGCGGTTTTTGCCAATGATTGGCAAACGGGCGAGATTGGGAAAATCGCGGACCCGACAAGCAGGTCCCTCCCCTTCGGGGGCGGGGGTTGGTCGGGGGAACGGCGGGCAGCGGGGACGGGGCCTCCGAGGGGGAGTTTGGTGGGTTGGTGGTTTGGCAGTGCGGCAGTACTGCGGACGATTTGAATTGCAAAACAATCAAACCATCCAACGATTCCGGCAAGTCGGTTCGACGGGCAAAGACCGCCGAGGGGGAATCAGGTGTAAGTGTGTTCGGGGGCGGGGAAGCGGGAGGCGGCGACGTCGGTTTTGTAGGCGAGGGCGGCCTTGACGATGGCTTCGCCGAGTTCGGCGTAGTGCTTGGCGAACTTGGGGGTGAAGGCGCCGCCGAGGCCGAGGAGGTCGGTGACGACGAGCACCTGGCCGTCGCAGTCCGGGCCGGCGCCGATGCCGATGGTGGGGATGGCGAGGGCTTCGGTGATGCGTTTGGCGAGGGGGGCGGGCATGCCTTCGAGGACGATGGCGAAGGCGCCGGCGGCTTCGAGGGCGAGGGCGTCGGCGAGGAGGCGGTCGGCGGCGTCGGGTTCGCGGCCCTGGACGCGGATGCCGATGGTCTTTTCGCTCTGGGGGGTCAGGCCGATGTGGGCGCAGACGGGGATGCCGTTCTGGACGAGGGCGGAGACGGCGGGGGCGCGGATGGCGCCGCCTTCGAGTTTGACGGCGTCGCAGCCGCCTTCCTGGAGGAGGCGGGCGGAGGAGCGGAGGGCCTGCTCGACGGAGAGCTGGTAGGTCATGAAGGGGAGGTCGGCGAGGATGAGGGATGTCTTGTTGCCGCGGGAGACGGCGGCGGTGTGGTGGACCATGTCGTCGAGGGTGACGGGGATGGTGGAGGCGTAGCCGAGCTGGGTGGTGCCGACGGAGTCGCCGACGAGGAGGAGGGGGATTTCGGCGAGTTCGAGGAAGCGGGCGGTCTGGGCGTCGTAGGCGGTGAGGGTGGCGAATTTTTCCTTGCCCTTGAAGGCCTGGATGGTGCGGGTGGTGACTTTTTTCACGGGGAATCCTTTCGTTGGAAGGGGAGGGGGGGCTTCACCACTGGGCGAGGACGGTGCGGACTTCCTGGCCGGGGGGGAGGTCGGCGAGGATGTCGCGGACGCGGCGGTCGTGGCCGGGGAGGACGAGGTAGCCGCGGATGTCGGCGAGGGGCTGTAGGACGAAGCGGCGCTTGGTCCAGCGGGGGTGGGGGACGACGAGGCCGCCGGAGCGGATGGTCTGGCCGTCGTAGTAGATGAGGTCGATGTCGATGGTGCGGGGGGTGTTCTGGCGGAAGAGCTGGCGTTTGCGGCCGAGGGCGTTTTCGATGTCCTGGAGGGCGTGGAAGAGGCGGTGGGCGTCGAGGGAGGTGCCGACGACGAGGATGGCGTTGTAGAAGCGGAGGTCGGCGTATTCTTCGGGGACGCCGACGGGTTCGGTTTCGTAGAGGGGGGAGGAGGCGAGGAGGGTGACGTCGGGGAGGGCGGCGATGGCGGTGCGGGCGGCGCGGAGGGCGGCGAGGCGGTCGTCGAGGTTGGAGCCGATGGAGAGGCCGACTTCGATGCCGTTCACGGGGCACCTCCGGTGAGGCCGAGGACGTCGGACATGCCGTAGAGGCGGGGGGGGCGTCCGGCGGCGAGCCAGGCGGCGGCGCGGAGGGCGCCGCGGGCGAGGGTGTCGCGGCTGGTGATGCGGTGGGAGAGTTCGAGGAGTTCGCCTTCGGCGGCGAAAAGGACGGTGTGGTCGCCGAGGATGTCGCCGCCGCGGACGGCGTGGAAGGCGATCTGGCGTTCGGGGCGTTCGCCGGTGGCGCCGGAGCGGCCGTCGACGGCGGTTTCGGCGAGGGACCAGCCGTAGCCTTCGGCGGCGGCCTGGCCGAGAAAGAGGGCGGTGCCGGAGGGGGCGTCTTTCTTGTGGCGGTGGTGGCGCTCGATGATTTCGCAGTCGTAGCCGAGGCCGGCGAGGCGGGAGGCGGCGGAGCGGACGAGGGCGTGGAGGAGGTTGACGCCGAGGCTCATGTTGGCAGCGAAGAGGACGGGGATGGAGGAGGCGGCGGCGGAAACGGCGTCGCGCTCGGCGGGGGAAAGGCCGGTGGTGCCGAGGACCCACGGGATGCGGGCGGCGGCGAGGGCAGCGGCGGTGGCGGGCGCGGCGGCGTGGCTGGAGAAATCGATGGCGACGTCGGCGCCGGAAGCGGCGGCTTGGGCGAGGTCGGTCGAGAGAGGGACGGGCCAGAAGGCGGCGTCCGGGGGAATGACGGCATCGACGGCGGAGGCGAGGCGGAGGGGGAATCCGGAGGCGGGGTCGGCGAGGAGGCGCGCGATGGCGCGGCCCATGCGGCCGGCGGCGCCGACGAGGAGTACGCGGAATGGGGAGATGGGTTGCATACGGGGGGGCATTGTGGGGCGGTTTCGGGCGGGATGCAAGCGGGAACCGCCGGGAGGGGCGGGGCCGGGCGGAGGGGGGGAGATGCGTTTTTGCGGAAAACAAGGGAAATTCAGCAAAACGGGTCAGCGGGTGGCGGGACGGAGGGAAACGACGGCGAGGAGGAGGGAAAGGGCCATGCCGGCGGTGGGGAGGGCGGACGGCGCGCCGGGGAGGAAAGTTCCGAGGGCGCCGAGGGCGCCGCCGGCGGTGACGGCGGAGCACCAGAGGGCGGGCCGGAGGGCGAACCGGGGGTGGGCGAGGAGGGCGACGGCTAGGGGGCAGACGACGCCGGGGGAGTAGACGGAGTAGGTGGCGAGGAGGAGCGAGAGGATGCCGCCGCCGCGCAGGGCGAGGAGCAGGGCGGCGAGGCCGAGAAGGGCGATGGCGGCGCGGATGGCGGAGATGCGGCGCAGGCCAAGGAGGTCGTGGGCGATGATGGCGGAGGCGTTGAAAAGGCAGGTGTCGGCGGAAGAAATGATGGCGGCGAGGAGTCCCGCCGCGAGGAGGAAGGCGAGCGGGCGGGGAAGGATTCCGCCGGCCGCGAGGCGGGCGAGGGGCGGGGCGTCGCCGGGGGCGGAGGCGCACCAGACGCCGAGGTAGGGGACGAGGAGGGCGAATGCGGCGAGGGTGGCGGCGGCGGCGAATGCGGCGCGGCGGGCGGTGGCGGGGTCGCGGGCGACGAGGTTGCGGGAAAAGATGTCGGGGCCGATGAAGTAGGCGCCGCCGACGGCGAGTAGGAGGCCGGGGAGGCGGGAAGGGGGGAATGCTTCGTTGAAACAGCGGAATTCCGCGAAGTAGGCGATGGGGCGGGTGGCCTGCATCCACGCGGCGACGGCGAGAAGGGCGGCGGCGAGCACGGCGAATTGGAGGCGGTCGGTGCGGAGGATGGCGAGCTGGCCGCCGATGAGGGTGTAGAGGGTGACGAGCAGGGCGGCGGCGGCGAGGAGGAGGCCGGAGGCGGCGGCACCGCCGGAAGCGAGGGCGAGTACCTGGCCCATGGCGGCGAACTGGGCGGCGACGACGCCGACCCACGACACGGCGACGATGGCGGCGACGAGACGGTGGGCGGCGGGGCCGGCGAGGCGCGCGGCGGTTTCGGGCAGGGTGGCGGCGGCGAGGCTGCGGATCTTCCCGGAGACGAGGGCGGCCTGGAGGAGGAGGCCGAGCACTCCGGCTGCGAGCCACCAGAAGGCGGGGGTGCCGATGCGGGCGGCGCTGTCGGCGATGCCGATGGTGGCGGAGGCACCGAGCATCGTGGCCATGAGGGAGAAGAAGACGGCGGAAAAGGGCTGGCTCCGGTCGGCAACGACGAAATCGGAATAGGTGCGGATGCGGCGGATGCCGAGGAATCCGGCGGCAGAAAGGACAAGCAGGGCGAACAGGAGGAAGGCGGTCATGATGCGAAGGGCGCCCGGAGTTGTCCGGGCGCCCGGCGGGTGACGGCGGTCAGGAAAAGGGGGAAATCACCAGAACCACCAGCTGTCGTCACGGTCGCGATTGCGGTCGCGGGCACGGCGTTCGGCATCGCGGCGACCGCGTTCGTAGCCATCGTCGTAGCCGTCGTCGTAGTCGCGGTCGCGGCGGTCACGGTCACGGTAGTAGTCGCGGTCCCGGTAATCCCTGTCGCGGTCGCGGTAATCCCGGTCGCGGTCCCGGTCCCGGTGGGAGTCGGCGGAAGTTTCGTAGACGTTGATGCGGTAGGTGCCGTTGCCGGAGTCGCTGATGCGCAGGCCGGTGACGTAGGCGGGGGGGATGTCGATGTTCATCTTTTCGCCTTCGGCGAAGGTGCGGGTGATGCGGTGCTCGGTCTTGTCGGAGCCTTTGCGGATCCAGAGGGTGGTGACGCCGCAGGTGCCGCGGTAGCCCTGGATCTGGATGCACTTGACGGTGCGGTTGACGGTGACTTCCTTGGGGCCGCCGCCGGCCTGGAGTTCGGCGACGCGCGTCCAGTCGGCGCGGGCGGAGACGGCGCAGCAGAGGCAGAGGGTTGCAGCCAGGAGAAGGGGGATTCGTTTCATGGGGACCTTTCGGTTCGGGGGTTGCGTTACAGGGGAAAGCGTAGCGGGGCGGCGCGGTTTTGCAACCGAAAACACGCTTATCCCGGTTTTTGAAAGGGCTTGAGCCCTTCCGGGCACAAGGGCCGGCTGGGGGAGAAAAACGAGCGGCGGATTCCGAGGATTCTGCCATAATGGCAGTGATAACAAACCAAAGGATCCGCCGCGAAAACGAATCTACTGAAAACGCAGATGGATTGCATCTGCAAAGAATACCTGGCCGGAATCTTTCCGGAGCTGGGCAAGTGCGCACGCGGGGTGCTGTAGACGCTGTTCGGGGGCATCGTCGCGGAAAAGTCCACGCTCGCGCTGGACTTCTCGGACATCAGCAAGGAGTTCGGCGGGGAGGGGATGGAAGGGATGGCGATGGGGCGGGATGGCAGCCGTGGGGTCACGGCAATGGGGCACGACTTCGTGTGCGTGTCGCTGGTGGGCGGGGGGCGGCGGGAGGCCCGGACGGTGTATGCGCAGCTGGGGAAGGGGCGCAAATCCAAGGGCACCCTGCACAAGAAGGCGCAGTCGGCGGTGATGGAGGCCACGGGGGGCCTGGGCTGGACGGCCGAGGACCGGGGGATGGATGCGGCGGAACACATCGCCGCGGTCAAGCGCGAGGGCTGGAAAGCGGTCGTCCGCATCAAGGACATGGAACGCGACGTGTTCGGCGACGGGCTGGCCATCGACCAATCCCTCGCGCGGGAGCCGTTCGTCCCGGCGACGCTGCACAAGCACGACGGGACGCGGAATGTCCAGTTGCGCTGGCGGACGGGCGTCGTGACGTGGTGCGACAAGCCGCATTCCAAGGCAGCCAAGACCGAGACCGCGCGGGTGCTGGTCGTCGAAAGCCGCTTCGACGGCAAGTCCATCTGGCTGTACGCCGTGTGTCCCGACGCGATGCTCGACGATCCCGCCGGC
>Ga0310786_10006953_pt1 | contig 14892 bp, 15 predicted proteins | sample AusTroGonzalo_MG_FD_203881 | JGI IMG/M metagenome (GOLD analysis project Ga0310786, IMG submission 203881) | Bovine rumen microbial communities from tropical cattle in Woodstock, Queensland, Australia - Gonzalo_03 (v2) (version 2) | ecosystem: Host-associated > Mammals > Digestive system >... | reverse complement strand
AACTCCACGGAGGGATGGAAGATGCCGCTGAGCTTCAGCGCCTGCAGCATCGCCCGGATATGTTCAAAGTTATGCTCGTTAACCTGTTCTGTTTCATATTCTTCCCGGCCGAAGGACTGGATCTCATGAATGCCGGAGAGGTTGTCCTGGAGTTTGCCGTTCAGTTCGCCCATTTTCTTCTGGGAAATCCGGAAGAAGGGGCGGACTTTTTTGGAGAAAATGATACCGGAAAGGAAGATGAGGGGAATGGGCGCGCAGGTGATCAGCGCCAGTTTCCAGTTGATGGTCAGCAGCACGATGAGCACGCCGGTAAAGGTAACCAGGTTGGTGATGGATTCCGGGATCATGTGAGCGTAGAGCAGCTCAAAGTCCCGGGTATCGTTGACGATCCGGCTCATCAGGTCGCCGGTCTGCTTGTCATGGAAATAGCCCAGGTGCATATGCTCCAGCTTGTCATAGGTTCGGGTGCGCAGGTCGCCCACCAGGTACCAGGCAGCCTTATGGGCCAGGTAGTTGCTGAGGAAGCGGAAAAGGATCCGCAGCAGGTACAGGGCCACCAGCGCCGCGGTCATCAGGCCGATGGTATGCAGTCCTTCTTCGGTCAGGCCTTTCTCCACCAGTCCTGTCATGGCGGAAAGCAGCTTCGGCGCCGTCAGGTTGACTGTTGTCAGGGCCAGGGTGGACAGAATCGCGACAATATACAGCGTCCTGTATCGGATGGCTTCACGACTGAGCCGCCACAAGGTCTTGATCATCTTTTACCTCCTGTGGTGTATTCTCTTTCGTCTTTTTCTCCAGCTTTTTTCTCCAGGCTACGTACCGCATTATACAGGAGATGCCCGCCAGCATCCAGGTCACGCCCGCGGTGATCCAGATGGACCAGACGCCCGCGGTGGTCAGCTGGAGGAGCAGCAGGGGCAGGCCGACGCGGCCCGCGATTTCCACAATGCCGTTGATGAAGGAGAAAATGGCGTCGCCCACGCCGTTCAGCACGCCCCGGGCCACGTAGATGATGCCCAGGAAGACGTAGAAGCAGCTGGTAATCCGCAGGGCTTTTTCACCCAGGGCGATCACGTCCGTTTCCTTGACGAACATGCCGACCAGGGAACCGCCCCACAGCTGCATAACCACCAGCATGAAGCCCGCCACGGCGAGCATGGCCAGCAGGCTGTCCCGGAAGCCTTCCCGGATCCGCTTGTTCTTGCCCGCGCCCATGTTCTGGCTGGTATAGGTGGACAGCGCCATGCTCATGGAGCCGAAGGGCTGCTGCACCAGCTGCTCCAGGCGGTTGGTGGCGGTATAGGCTGCCATGGCGGTGGGGCCGAAGGTGTTGACCACGGACTGCAGCGCTGTGGTGGAAATGGCGATCAGGCTCCACTGCAGCGCCAGGGGCAGGCCGAGGTGAATTGCCTGCTTCGAGATGGCCTTGTCAAAGGCCAGGGAAGACTTGTTCATGCGGAAATAGGGATTCTTGCGGAAGGCGTAGAACAGGGAGCCGGAACCGGCCAGCAGCTGGGACAGCATGGTGGCAAATGCCGCGCCGAATACGCCCATGCCGAAGGCTCCCACAAAAAGCAGATCCAGGCCGACGTTGAGCAGGCAGGAGAAGACAAGGAAATACAGCGGCGTACGGGAATCTCCCAGGGCCCGCTGCATAGAGGATGCGTAGTTGTAGATGGCGATGAGCGGCACGGAAGCTGAGGTCATCCGCATGTAGGTGATGGCGTCCGGCAGGATTTCCGCAGGGGTGCCCATCCAGGTCAGCACGGTGGGGACCATGATGAAGGCCAGCGTACCGGTGAGCAGGGAAGTCAGCAGGGTGATGTAGGCCGAGTTGGCGATGGCCTTGCAGACCATCTTGTCTTCCCGGGCACCGAAGAACTTGGCCGTGACAATACCGCAGCCGCCGCTGATGCCGTTGAAGATGGAAAAAAACAGGAAGGAGATGGAACCGGTGGCTCCGACAGCCGCCAGGGCATCCGCACCTAGCAGCTGGCCCACGATCATGGAGTCCGCCAGGTTATAGGCCTGCTGGAACAGGTTGCCGATCAATAGCGGCAGCGCAAAAACAGAAAGCAGAGCCAGAGGCTTGCCTTCTGTCATATTCATGGTCATTTGCCGCCTTCCACGGCCGAAGATGTGGGACATAAAGAAACTCCTTCCGGATTTTCTTTTAATGAATACTTTGCGATCGCCGTATTCCATTTCTTCATCGTCTTCGACTTGCAGAAATGGACGGCTGTAGCATGGGAGGCATTCACCGTGCTGAAGCACGGATGCCTCCTCAATAACTTAAGACTTAAAACTTAAAAATATATATACTGAAAACCCGGGAAGATAAGTAATCATCATTATGCATTGTGCATTGTGCATTGTACATTGCTGTTCTTCCCATCAAGCGTCAGGGTTGTGCTTCCGGTATTGGTGGTGAGCTTGTAGTCGCCCTTGAACCCGGTGAGTGTCACGAAGCCGTTCTCGTCTGTCACCAGGTTTTCGTGGGTTTCCCAGTCACCGTGGATGAGACCCATCAGGGCGTGATAGGAGGGCTTTTCGGTGTTGTCCTCATGCACAAAGCCGGAGGGCGCCTTCAGCCAGCAGCCGTCGTTGAAGTCCCAGGTGGTGATGGCTTCCACCAGCGGATGGGAGAAGAGGACGGAGTACATTTCGCTGATCTCCCGGGCCTGGCGCTCTTCGCCGGCGGGCGTGCTGGGCCACTCGTCCACCTGCCAGTCGTTCAGGTCCACGATGTGGGCAGGCATGATTTCGCCGGAGATCAGGGTGTTTTCCGTAAAGTGGATCGGGAGACCGAAGCGGGAGAAACGCTCCAGCACGGTGTTCAGCTTTTCCAGTCCCCAGTAGCCCTGGTGCTGGTGGCTCTGGATACCGATGGCGCTGATCGGCACATCCGCTTCCAGCAGGTCTTCAATCAGCTGGGCATAGGCCTCGCTGGTGTTGAAGTCGTTGATCAGCAGTACCGCGTTCGGATCGGTTTCCTTCGCGGCGGCGAAGACTTCCCTCACCAGGCCGACCCGGCCCTTTTCGATGCAGATGCGGGTGATGGCGTTGTCATACCGGTCAAACACGGGCATGATCACCACTTCGTTGATCACGTCCCAGAAGTTGATGATGCCCTTGTAGGCACTCACGTCCCGGTGGATACGCTCCAGCTGGCGGCGGAGGATTTCCTCATTGGAATATTTCAGGAGCCACGGGGCGCAGGCAGTGTGCCAGCACAGGGGATGTCCCTTGACCTGGACACCGTTGTCCCGCAGCCATTTGGCGGCGGCGATGGTTTCCGGATAGGCGGTCTTGCCTTCTTCCGGCTCGTACCGGCCCCAGTAGAAAGGCAGGGTGCCGTAGTTGAACAGCTTCATCCACTTGTCCATTCTCTGGCTCAGGAAGGCCTGTTCTTTTTCATCCTGGGACTTCATCAGGGCGACGGCGTCAAAGGCGCCGCAGCCGAAAAGAAACTGATGGGATACCTGATCCGCACGGACCTGCTGACGGGCCGCGGGGGTTCCATCCGGGTTGAGAAGCTGGATACGGGCGGCCGCACGGCGGTGGGCAAACTGATTCTGATTCATGGCGATCCCTCCGGTTTTAAGGGAAGACTGATTAAATGAGTCCGTCAGATGCCAGATGGATTTTTTGTCGGGATCCAGCGCAGATTTCGAAAGTTTAGTGGCGCTAAATCGAGGAAGCTGTGCGCAGATAACGGCAAAAAGGGCGCTGGCAAATGGGCGGGGGAATAAATCAGGTTTTCCCTAATTTCGATGTTATTGTAAAGCCGGGGTTCGGGAAAAACTGCCCATTTTTTGACCTGCGGCTTATTACTTTTTGTACAGCCTTCCGGCCTTGACTTCCGGCCTGTCAGGCGGTTTAATGGAAAGGAACGGAGGAAAAAACCATGGATTACAGCCAATATGAAAATTATGGGTTCGACCGGGTAAGCGCCTTTAACCTTTCCACGGGTTATGAGGCCCGGAGCTACCAGGCGCACTGGCATTCCTATGGCGAAATCCTGCTGGTGGGGCCGGGGAAAACAAACGTTTTCCGGGTGAACCAGAATACCTATGAGCTGGTGGAAGGCGACTTCCTGCTCATGTGGCCCATGGAGGTGCATGAGATCATCGACGCGGACCGGAAGGAATCGCTGGTGATCCAGTTCAGCAATAACTTCATGAACTCCCTGTTTGACCTGCAGCGGATCATGCATTTCTACCGGAACCTGCACGTGCTGTGCATCAATTCCCATCCGGAACTGGTGGGCAAGCTGCGGGTGATCGCGGACAAAATGAAGGAGATCTGGTTTGAGGCGGGCCCGGACCGGGAGCTCCGCTGCTGCATGCTGCTGATGGAGTTTATGCTGACCCTGGACCGTCACCGGGATGAGTTCGCGCCCGAGCTCCGCGGCGGGGATACCTACAGCTATACCGATACAGTGATGCGCCGGATGATGACGGTCACGGATTATATCAAGAACAACCTGACGGCGGATGACCTGTCCCAGGCCGCGATGGCGGAGATGGCGGGAATCAGCAAGGACTATTTCTCCCGGATCTTCCGCAGCGTGACCGGTACCAACTACAGCCGGTGGCTGAATATGATCCGCATGGAAAAGGCAACGGAACTCCTGGCGGATGAGGAGATGACCCTGACGGAGGTAGCCATGCGGTCAGGTTTCCAGAGCATTTCCAGCTTCAACCGGGTCTTCCGGGCGGAAAAGGGCATGGCGCCGGGAGAGTACAGGGCGCTGTCGGTAAAGTGATGCGGGTGCTGAAAGGTTGAATAGTAAATGAAATATTGGCCTTCGGCCAATGTGAAATACGGCTTCGCCGTGTGAAATATATGCCTGCGGCATATATGAAATATTCGCCTCACGGCGAATGTGTAAGATACTTTTAAACATTCTGCGAAGCAGAATATTTCACATTTGACGAAGTCAAATATTTCACGTGCGAAGCACATTTCACATCTGTCGAAGACAGATATTTCATTTGTGACGAAAGGAACAATTCTTATGGATTACATTCACGAACTTCGGAAACTGACCGGCCCCCGGAAACTGATCCTGAACTGCGCGGGCGTGGTGATTGAAAAGGACGGCAAAGTCCTCTTCCAGCGCCGCTCGGATAACGGAAAATGGGGCCTGATCGGCGGACTGGTGGAAATGAACGAGACCTACGCGCAGGCTGCTGTGCGGGAAGCCCGGGAGGAAACCGGGCTGGAAGTGAAGCTGACCGGCTTCCTGGGGATCTTCCACAACCACGATATGGTCTGGTCCAATGGGGACGCGGCGCATGTGATTTCCGCCGTGTACACCGCGGAGATTGTCAGCGGCGAACCCCGGATTGACGAGGAGTCCTTTGAACTGCGTTTCTTCGGAGCGGACGAGGTGCCGCCCTTGTTCGCGGAGGATCATATCACCGCCCTGGAGGCCTACTACAAAGGCGTCCGGCTTCCGCTGTTTGAGGAAAACGAGTACAGGAAATCCAAAAAGTAATAATCCTGTCCGGAGAATGAATGATGAAGATCATGGTCAGCGCCTGCCTGCTGGGCGAAAACTGTAAATATAACGGCGGCAGCAACCGGAATGAAAAGCTGCTGCGCCTGCTGGAGGGACACACAGTGATTCCTGTCTGTCCGGAGGTGCTGGGCGGGCTGCCGGTGCCCCGGCCGTCCGCGGAGATTGTGAACGGAACCGTGATGAATGTGGCGGGGGAAAATGTGGACGCCGCTTTCCGGCTGGGCGCTGAAAAGGGCCTGGAGCTGGCAAAGCGGGAAAAGCCGGACCTGATCGTTCTCCAGTCCCGCAGTCCCAGCTGCGGGGTGAAGATGATCTATGACGGCACCTTCTCCGGCCGGAAGATTCCGGGACAGGGCCTTTTTGCGGAGGCGGCCGTGAAGGCCGGCTTCCGGGTAATGGACATTGAGGATATAGCAGATGGAGAAGCACAGTTTTATTGATATTCACAGCCATATTATCTACGGCGCGGACGACGGAGCCCAGAGCATGACGGAAGCCATCCGCATGCTGCAGGCGGACCGGGATCAGGGCGCGGTGGCTGTGTTTGCCACGCCGCACTACGGCCGGGAAAACAACAATTTCCTGCCCGTGGCAGCCGGGGTGCGGGAAAAGTTTGAACTGCTGAAGGAACGGGCGGCGGAGGAAGTGCCGGAGATCCGGCTGTACCTGGGCACGGAGTGGTACTGCGCCTGGGTGCTGGCGGAGCGGGTTTTCCGCATGGAAGCCTTCCGGATGAACGGCACAAACTATGTGCTGACGGAGTTCCTGGAATACTCGGGTTGCCATGAGCGGCCGGAGAAATTCCGCACGAACCTGGCCCAGCTGCAGAAGCGGGGACTGAAGCCCATCCTGGCTCACGCGGAGCGCTACCGTGCCCTGCAGGATGACCGGGATCTCGTCCGGGAACTGGCGGACAGCGGCGTCCTGATGCAGGTGAACGCCTTTGACCTGGAGCGGAACATCAACCCGATTACCCGGGAACAGGCCCAGTGGATGGCCAGAGAAAAGCTGATTTCCTTCATTGGCAGCGATATGCACGGGATGCGGCCCGGCGCCCGCCGGCCGGTGGTGGAGGAAGGAATCCGCTGGCTGTTTGATAACGTGGATGAGGAATACGCGCTGGACGTGACCCTGCGCAACGCGGAGACGCTCCTGAAAGCGGGGACGGTATGACCGGGCAGGAACTGACGGACTACATCTTTGACGCCTTCAGTGTGGAGCCGGACTATCCCTTTCCCCGGGATGACGTGACCTGTGTTTTCCGTCACACGGATAACCGCAAATGGTTCGGGATCATGATGAAGATTCCTTACCGCACCCTGGGTATGAACCAGGACGGGGAAACCGATATCGTGAACATCAAGTGCGATCCGGTGCTCATGGGCACCCTCCGGGGAAAGCCGGGTTTCTGTCCGGCCTACCACATGAACAAGGACAAATGGATCACCATCCTGCTGGACGGTTCCGCGGGGAGGGAGGAGATCACCGCCCTGGTGGATATGAGTTTCCGCATGACGGAAACCAAACTGCGAAAAGCCGGTCATCATTCTGAATTCTGAGGAAGACAGAGCGCGGCTGCTTTGTCTTCTTATTTTTTTTTGCCCGTGTGTCCGGATTTGGCCTTCCGGACCGTCTAATGTATGTAACGTTACAGAACGAGGAGCTGAAGCTGTGGACAGGGGATTCTTTATCACGGAGATCGAAGCCTGCACGGACATGATGTACCGGGTAGCCTGGTCGATCCTGCGGAACGATGACGATGTGCAGGACGCATTGCAGGATGCCGCCCTCAAAGCCTGGGAAAAACGGAGCAGGCTTAAGGAAGAGAAATACTTCCGCACCTGGATTGTCCGTATATTGATCAACGTGTGTTACGACGCACAGAGAAAGCATCGCAGGAACGTTCCACTGGAAGAGATTCCCGAAGGGACATACGCTTCCGTTCCGGACCCTGACCTGGCGATTGCACTGGCGGCTGTGCCGGAAAAGCTAAGGCTGCCGCTTGTCCTTTGTTATTCGGAAGGGATGACCTATGAGGAGGCAGCCTCAGCGCTGCGGATCCCGCCGGCCACCCTCCAGGGACGCCTTCGCCGGGGAAAAGAAGCATTAAGAAAGGAGCTGAAAGCGGAATGAAGCGCGATATGGAAAACCTGAACCTGCGGGATACCTTCAAGGCGACGCCGGATAAGTGCCGTGACGCGCTGATGACAGCCGCCCGCTCCGTAAGGGAGGAAGAACCCGTGAGGCGTATTACCGTGAGAGCGGTGCTGATAACGGCATGCATTATCCTGGCAACCATGGCCATTGCCATTGCTGCCACCAAGACCCTGGGATGGGTGGACTTCTACGAGATTTTTTACGGCGATTCATATGTGGTCACCAAAGAAGCCCAGGAAATCATGGACAATACCGAACAGCAGACCTTTACCATCGGCCCGGTGGCCTTTACCGTGCAGAGCCTGTACGCGGATGAGCAGGAAGCCATGGCTTCCACGCTGGTGACCACGGCGGACGGCAGCAAGGCATTGATTGTGATGGATTATTTTTATGAGGATACCCTCAGCAACAATGATGAATTCGGTGAGATCCTGGCGAAACTGTACGGCGTGGATCCGGAAACAACCTGGATTGATGTGGCTAAAAAGCTGAACTGCCCGCTGTATTCTGTCGGCGCGCGGCTGCATATGCAGGATCCCTATGATAGCGGCGGCGGAATGTATGACGCTTTATATGATGAAGAAGGCCGTCTTGTATATTTCAGCACGAGTGGAATTGTTTATCCGGACAATGAATCTGTCGCCGCGCGGGGAACGCTGGAGCTTCCGGCCCAGCTGTCCCTGTGGGTGGAGGAAGTGGACCTGGAGACAGGGGACACGAAGGATATCGGGGATGACCTGGTGGATGTAAAGGTTCCCATGTCCCTCCAGTCAGAGCCGGTGGAGTATCAGATCCCGGAGGACTATATGGTTTTCGGCCTGCACCTGGACAGCGTGAAGGCAGCGAAGACAGCATCCGGCGTATATCTCTATGCGGACTTTACCGATCAGGACGGCATGAAATACCGGAGAAACTATATGCGCCCGGTCTGGACGGATGAGAACGGGAAAGAATATCCGGAGGGCATTACCATGTGCCACAACATCGATGTGCAATGGCCGCAGGTCAATATCACCAGCCTGATTGCCGCCGACAGCATTCCGGAGCGGATCTGGTTCCAGCTTCTGGATGAGGACAAAGGAGAGGAAAACGTGCCTGCCACGATGCTTGAACTGAAAAAATAACGGATGGAGTTATAAGATGAAAAAGAGTATTTGTATCCTTTTGATGACCGTGACCTGCCTGCTGTGCCTGGCAGGGACGGCTGCGGCGGACGTCATAGAGTTCTCTGAAACCGGTTTTGTAGACATGACCGGCATGGACAACACCGTTTACATCCGTACGAAAAAGTCTGGGGTTTATTCCTGGAAGCCGGGTGACAAGGAACTGACCTTTTATGAAAGTGGATATGATGCGATCCACTATCGGGGCCTTGTTGCGGTGGATGGCGTTTTATACACAATTAATCGTGATAATTATCAGTTTACCGGCATCGGTGAAAATGGCCGCGGGGCGCCGTTGGACGGGACTGCCATTCCGGATTTTGAGAAAACAACCCATCTTGGTGAGGGCTGGCAAATCTATTGTATGAGGAATACACCCTATGGATTGTTCTGGGTGACGTATCCCGATTATTACAAAAACACGTTGCTGCTGTGCAGGCTGGACCTTTCGTCGATGAAGCTATCCTGCCGCTCTGTTCCGGGAGAATTCGGAATATACAGCTACTGGATTCAGGAGGATGGAACGATCTGGATTGTCCGGCAAGAGGACGGGATATTCTCCCTGTGCACCCTGGACTGGAACAGCGGAAAGCTGACAAAGGTGGACGAACTGCCTCGGGGAGCCGGAGGAATGATCATGAAGGACGGCGATATGTACTTCAACGTCAAGAAAGGGCAGATCATCCGGCGCAAACCGGACGGCAGCATTGAAACCATCGGACAGGTGCCGATCCGGCAGAACAACCATCAAAACAGTCTTTTGCTGAATGATGACGTGATGGTGTATGTTGAGGTGAATGAAATGGCGTCCTTCAGCCTGAGCGAAGCACAGGAGCAGTAAATACAGGAGGGCCGGAAATACCGGCCCTCTTTTTGTGCCCGGAACAGAACAAGGCCTTTTTTCGTTCTTATTGTATGACAAGCAAATCTACCCCGACGGAGAAAGGAAGAAGTATGAAGAATCGAAAAATTATTTGTTTCTGTATCCTGACGCTGGTGATGATGATCAGTGTGAACAATATACTGGCGGAAACGGCAGGTGCCGGGGTTATGGAGTTCAACGCGGAAAACGCGGTGATTACCGAACCCGGGGATCAGCTGTTTTGCTATGACGTGACCTACAGGAATTTTCATAAAGCTTATACGCCGGAGATGTTCAATGCTTCCGGGGTGAAATCAAAAGAGTATCAGAAGGTGGAGGCTCAGGAGTCAGATGACTGGTACAGATTTGAGTTTCAGGATGGCTGCGAACTGTACATTCCTTCAGGCCTGAGCCTGATGTATGGAGACGCCCGCATGGAATATTACAGCCAGGTGCTGACCTATCTCCAGTGGGATCTCGGAACCATGGAATGCACGGACATGGAAGGCTTTTCTCTGGACGAGGCACGGCAGAAGGCGGACGCCTTCATTGCCGGTCTGGGCATTGAGTACCTGGAGCCGGATCTGGCCGTCTCGCTTTCCCATGAGGATCTCAGCAGGATCACAAAGGAAATGCGTGAGACATTTGCAGGGGAACCCAAAGTAAAATACTTTGATTCCTTTACCAAAGATATTGACGCCTATTACCTGACCTACCGCCAGGTGCTGAACGGCATTAAAACCGCGGGAATGCCGCAGGTGGCTGTGGTGGTTACGCGGGACGGGATTGCTTCTTTTGAGCTGTCCTGTGTGATTGACCGGGTCAATGAGACAACGCCGTTAACAAAAACACTTTCCCAGCAGGAAGCGACAGAGCTTTGCTCAGAAAAATACAGGAATGAATTCAAACAGCTTCCGGAAAACATGCGCATCACCAACGAAATCGCTGAAATCTCTGTGGCCAATTTCTTCGAATTTGACGAGGATGGAACAGATGAATACCATGCGGGTGTTTTCCCCTGCTGGTTCTTCAAAGGGACACAGACGCTCTTCAAAGACGGGGAAACTGCAGGCCGGAATATAATCAGGGACCTGTACCGGATCCCGGATGGACACTGGTTTTTCGGCGATTAATACAGTATGGATCACAGATCGGATCTTCAGAAAGGAAAACTTATGAGGAAAATCGATAAGTATCTGAATTCGGCCATAGCCCTTACGCACCTGTTCGCGGTGGCGCTTGTAATACGCTACGTCAACTGAACACAGATTTCATTTTTATGCCGGGGGTTATCATGTTTAAAAAGATATTGGCAATACTGTTCCTGCTCTCTTTAGCCGCTGCCTGCTGCTCTGCCTCCCTGGCGGAAGGAACAGTGAAGATCGGCAAAAAAGGCATAGATAATATGAAGTTTGCCGGATTGCTGCCGGATGGACGGATGGTCTTTGGCGGCCGCCTGGAATTGGGGTCAGATGCCGGCACGAAGGCCAGGCTCCTGTGCCTGAACCCGGACGGGACGATATCCTGGGAGTATGTGGATCAGGTAGCGAAGTATTACTATAAAACGGTCGTGACGGACGAAGGAACCATTGCGGTGCTTCAGCCCGGCAGTGTAAGGATTTTTTCAGCTGACGGGAAGTACACGGGCAGGGAAATACCGATACATACTCCACTTGGCTATATATACGAGCTTACAACCCATGGATTGCTGACAGAGGCAAAGGAGCTTACCGGATGGGATGGTAGTGTCCTGTTTACGTTGCCTGCGTCCCTGATGGCCCAGGTGCACAGCTTGATCCCGGAGGAAGACGGCCTTGTCCTGATGGGCGGGGAGTCGTATCGGAAGGGTTTTGAGCCCCCGGCGAAGATCATGAAGGTTGACTGGCAGGGGAAAACACAGTGGGAAAAGACGCTGCCCCTCATGGCAGAAGATGAGCGTGCATGGCTGCAGAAGAGTTTTCGCACCGATGATGGCTGTTATCTGGTCCTGCATGAACAATCTGTTTTTCATCCCGATACGGAACAGATGTCATACTTCGCGGAGCTTATCAAATTCAACGTCGACGGGGAGATCCTCTGGACAAAAAGAGCGGATGATTCCGGGGAAAATCCGGATATGATTTATACAGATATCGCGGAATATAACGGAAAGTATGTGGTGTTCTGCAGGAAACAGGGGCAGTCTTTCTATCCCGGTATCCTGCTCTACCTGTGGCTGGACAGCGATGGAAACGAGCTGGGAACCATTCGGCGGTCGGTCAGTAAGGAGGATATTCCAGAACTGGCAGCCGGCAGGAATGTGAACTCAAGCCTGGGACAACTGATTGCCACGAAGGAAGGATTGTGGCAGAGCATCACATTCTGGGATGAAGACCTGAATAATGAGAAGAAAACGGAAGACAGCATGCAGCAGGTGCTGCTGCCTATTCCGGTACTCTGATAAACACATATTCAAAGGGCCCTGCAATGCAGGGCCTTTTTTTGATATTGATCCGGTACTTGAATTCTGACGGATTTACAGGTAATATGGAAGGGAAGAGAAATGAGAACAACTGCATAAAATACTGAATGGCAGGAGGATGTCTGTTATGATTACAATGCTGATATACTACCGTGGCTCAGTAGGGGCCGCCGGGGCCTTTGTGGCGCAGATGGAAGCCGAAGGGATTGCCGCGGACATCCGCCGGGAGCCGGGCTGTATCCGGTATGAGTATTTCCAGCCCCTGGATGAGCCGGGCACCATCCTGCTCTTCGATACCTGGAAGGACCAGGAAGCCCTGGACGCTCACCATGCCTCCCCGATGATGAAGCGCCTGGCGGAACTCCGGAATATGTTTGACCTGAAGATGACCGCGGAGAAATACGTCAGTGTGGACCTGGGAGAAGACAGCAAGTACATTAAATGGGAATAAGGGGAATCACAGGCGATATGGAAGGACCCTGCTGCGCAGGGTTCTTTTTTTATCCGTAAGAAACGCGGGAACGTAAAATGTATTGACATATCTGTATACCGATAATAGAATCAAAACCAGCAATATCAAGGGATTCTACGCACATCCCGATCAACAACAGCAGAGATGGGTTTTCTCTGGACAAAGCTTCCGATTAAGGCGAAAGCATAAAAACGTATACTCCGGATGCAAGTAAACACGGCCTTTCCACGTTTGGTGTATAGAAAGACACCGGCAACAGAACTGAAAACAGGGAGGAACTGAAAATGCTGCGTAAGGCAGTGATTCTCTTTATGGCACTGGTCATGGCTTTTCCTGCCTTTGCGGGCGCGGAGGAGGAAGCCTTGTTTCCCGCGTGCGGGGAGCAGGAACTCTGGGGATATATCAACGCAAAGGGCGAATGGGTGATTGAACCGCAGTTTGATTCTGCCGGAGATTTTGAATGCGGGAAATACGCGGTTGCGGGCGTTGAATTTTGTGACGGAATCATCGACAGGAAGGGAAACTGGGTTGTTGAACCGTGTTATTCCATAGAGGAACTTCCCAATTATGGGGATGAGCCGGAGGATATACTATGGCTGGTCAAGGATGAGGAAGAACTGCCGGACGGCAGTCATGAATTGGCCGGGGAAGGTTTCTTTGACGTAGAATCCGGATACTTCTCCGGCATTCATAAAAACTGGACTGTCGCTTCTTATTCTGAAAGCGACCTGATTCCTGTAAGGGATTGTTCCGGTGCTTATGGTGAAAACAATCTTGGATATATTAACCGGAGAACCGGGGAGCAGGTCATCCCATACCAATATGGAACGGCTCCTGAGTGGGGCGTGTTCCACGAAGGGGTTGCAGAAGCATCATATGATGGTGAATCAGATGAGGACGGAGACGTCCTTTGGCATCTCATCGATGACCAGGGAAATGAGATTCCGCTGGATGAAGGACTCCGGCTTGTCGGCGGAGGCGCTCACTGCGGACGGATCCTGGTACAGGATGTAAAAACTGATTTGTTTGGATATGTGGACACAAAAGGGAAACTGGTCATACCGGCTGTGTACCTGGATGCAGCCAGCTTTAGAAAGGATCGGGCACTGGTGCAGTTTGACGAATATGGAGCTGCACTGATCGACCCCGACGGGAATGAGATTGTCCGCAATGATCAGATCAGTTATTGTGGTTATTATGAATGCGGATATGCCAGGGTTCAGTATAAAGATAACAGAAGAACTTGGGACGGATGGCTGTCCCAGGATGGCCGGCTTATTAGAAAAGTGTCAGGGGACGCCATGCCGATCCGGGAAGACCGGTTCTGGGAAAGCGCCTGGGAGGAAGATTACTGGTACCTGACCAATGAGGAAGGACAGGTTCTGTCTGCAAATTATAAGCAGGATAGTTTCAATTATGTCTCCTTCCGGGTGGCTGACGGCCGGATTTGTGTGCAGAATAAGGATGACCTGTGGGGTTATGTGAATGAGGACGGGCAGGAAGTGATTCCGTGCCAGTGGGATGAAGCGCAGATATTCCGTAACGGCCTGGCATACGTTGAACAAGAAGATCTGTCTGCCTATATTGATACGGAAGGAAAGATTGTTTTCAGCTGGATCAATGAATGAAACACAACAATACGGGCCCTGCATCGCAGGGCCCGCTTATTGTCTGAATGTGTCTTGTTGAGTGTTTTCAAACAACTATATAATCCAAATCATTATGCATTGTGCATTGTGCATTATGCATTGTTTTTTACATCCACTTTTTCTTTTTGAACCAGAACAGGCACAGGATCACAATCAGGATGGAGACCACGATGATGACCGGATAGCCGAAGCGCCATTCCAGCTCGGGCATATAGCGGAAGTTCATGCCGTACCAGCCCGCGATGAGGGTCAGGGGCAGGAAGATGGAGGTGATAACCGTAAGCACGGTCATGATGCGGTTCTGCCTCACGTCCAGGTGGGACTGGATCAGGTCCCGCAGCTGGGTCACATATTCCCGCTGACCGGTAACCATATCCTGCAGGCGGATGACCCGCTCGGTGAACATATGGAAGTAGCGGAGATTTTCATCCCGGAAGAAGTCGTTCTCGTTTTCCTCCAGCTCCTGGCTGAAGTCGATCAGCTGTTCATAGTGGATCCGCAGGTCCAGGAGATTGCCCCGGATGTCGTTCATCTCGGCGGGATAGCTTTCGATCTCGCCCCGCAGGATGGATTCCTCCAGCTGGTTCAGCCTGTGCTCTGA
>Ga0310786_10006951_pt1 | contig 14897 bp, 12 predicted proteins | sample AusTroGonzalo_MG_FD_203881 | JGI IMG/M metagenome (GOLD analysis project Ga0310786, IMG submission 203881) | Bovine rumen microbial communities from tropical cattle in Woodstock, Queensland, Australia - Gonzalo_03 (v2) (version 2) | ecosystem: Host-associated > Mammals > Digestive system >... | reverse complement strand
CACGGTAAGTGTAGCGGTGATATTCGTGCGAGAGTTCGTCGAAACTCACATGGAGCACATCGTCTGTTCTCAATCGCATGACGGCGGGTGACAGCCAGTCTTGGTTTACAACCACCTGCAGCGATTTAATCTGCGGGTCAAGAACTTTGCTTTTAGCGGCTATGGTCAGCGGCAGGAGCAGCAGGGCGATGGTGATGAGTCGTTTCATAAGCTATTCGTGGTGGTAGGGCTCTCTTTTAATAATAGTACACGCGCGATAGATTTGCTCGGTAAAAACCAGCCTCACCATTTGGTGTGAGAAGGTCAGCTTCGAGAGTGAAAGCTTCTCGTTGGCACGGCTGTAGACGGCCTCTGAGAAACCGTAGGGGCCTCCGATTACGAACACCAGTCTGCGAGCGGTCTGTTGTTTCTGTTCCAGCCATTTTGCCAGTTCTATGCTGCGCAGTTCCTTGCCGTGTTCATCAAGCAGTACCAGCGTGTCTGATGGCTGCAGCTGCTTCAGTATCAGCTCCCCCTCCATTGTCTTCTGTTGGTCTTCTGAGAGGCTCTTTGTATTCTTCAGTTCGGGAATGGTCACAATATCGAAGGGCATATAGTGGCCGATGCGCTCAGCATAGTCGCTGATACCTGCCTGGAAATGCTTGTCGGTGGTCTTACCCACCAAAACGAGGATCGTTTTCATTTGATGGTCTCTTTTTCTATGAATTCGTCAAACTGCGCTTGATAGCCATTGAACACGTTGATATCCACCTCGCCCGTGATACCCTTCACACGACCGTCTGGCGACAGCTGCCACACCACCAGCTTTACGTCGGGCTTATACTCGCCATAGCGGGCTATCCACACCTTGTAGTCGCGCTTGATGTCGGGGGCCTCGGGCAGCCATTTGTTCACGAATCGCTGGTTGATATAGAGGATTGGCTTTACACCGCAGAATTTCTCCACGGCCTGCAGCCAGGCCCTGATATTACTGAACAGTACCTTTGCACCGCCCATCTTGGCGATATCGCCATCCGATGGTTCTATGTCGAGCACCGGAGGCAGGTCGCCCTTGCGGAACAGTGTGCTGGCGATGAAGTATCTGGCTTGTGCCGAGCCGCTTGTGCGTGTCGAGAAGAAGTGATAGGCTCCGGCCTGGATGCCGTGCTTGCGGGCAGCGGCATAGTCGGTGGCATAGTATTTGTTGCGGATGCTGGCACCCTCCGTCGACTTAATATAACAGAACGATACGGGATAGTCCACCACGCCCGATATCTTTTTCTGGCTCTTCGAACCGAGGTGGCTGATGCGCAGGTTCTGCCAGTGTATCGGGTATTTCTTACGCCCCTTGCCGTGCTGGTAGCGCGAGATATCGATGCCATAGATACGCTCCGAGGTGTAGTTCATGCGCTCACCTTTAAACACGTCCTGTTGCCACAATCCGGTCTTCAGTACCGTCAGCACGTCGTTCTCCAGTAGTTGCAGACCGAAGCCCTCGCGCTGGTCTTGGTTCCAGTGGCCTTCGAAATAATGGCCGGTAGTAGAGATATACGAGCCATGACCGTCAGCCTGGCCGTTGACAAAGCTGCCTTGGTAGATGCCTGCAGAGTCAATACGCAGTCCACTCCTGAGCGTGTCAGCACTCCAGTTGCCAATGATGATACGTCCAAGGGTGTCGCGCGTGATGGCAGTACCCTCTCGCTTCTTTCCCTTCCAACGGCCCACATTATACACGCTGAGCGTGTCGATGGTCTCTTGATGGCGCTTCTCGGCAGCAAAGGCCGCTACCATTTCGTAGCCCTCGTCCTCCACATTATGACGGTCCAGATAGTAGTCCATTTCTATCTTCCGGTCTTTCTGCATCTGCTGACGTAGGGAGTCGAGGGTAGGGGAGGCAGAAATCACAGGGACAGGTCCTGTTAGTAGTTCAGACGGCTCCAGGGATCTGTCCCCGTGAGTCCTGCTGACCCACAATCCAATACCACAACCGGCGGCTGCTACGAGACTGATGGCGATATATCGCACTATTTTCTTCATTCTGCCTGCAAAAATACAAAAAAACTATAAACTATAAACCATAAACTAAAACTTTTTGTTTTTTCGCCCTCAAATTACACAACGTTATCCTCCACGTTATCGTTGTCGCCAGAGGTCACGTGCTTCAGGTTGGTCACGTGTTGCCAGCATTCGGATGCTTACAATCGTCACTTGGTATAAAACAACTTGTTTGGTTCTTCTGCAATTTAGTTGAAGATCTTGTCAAGATTTCAGAGGGGCTAAAAGTTAATGTTCCAAGACACTCAAAAAAATGACTCGAGTCAAATCATGAAATAGCTCGAGTCAATCGGTAAAATGACTCGAGTCAATCGGTTTAGTGAGCTGAGTCACAGCAAATCGACTTGTTCAATTTGTCAAGAATAGCGATGTTTCAACTAAATTGCAGAAGAACTACTTGTTTTACTTTCTTAAGGGCATTTTATTCGTTCTTTACAGGCTTCTTACCGATAGTAAAACATGTTTTACTTTTTACGATTATTTTTCTTCCAATTTAATTGCCAATCCTTTGTTGTTACGCTTGCGTTCATTGTCTATTTCCGATGTAAGCATTCCGAGTGAGAGAGCAATCCACTTGCAAAAATGTTGTCTACATGGGAAATTATTCTTGTATTGCTTGGCGGTACGGTTTTTTTTCTGTACCTTTGCAGGCAAAAACTTTAATCAGACAAGAAAATGAAAAAGCTTTTATTGGGAGACGAGGCAATTGCCCAGGGCGCGCTCGACGCAGGACTGAGCGGTGTCTATGCCTATCCCGGCACTCCCTCTACTGAGATTACAGAGTATATCCAGGACTCGCCGCTGGCTAAGGAACGCGATGTACACAGCCGCTGGTCGACCAACGAGAAGACGGCTATGGAGGCTGCTCTCGGCATGTCGTTCATGGGCAAGCGAGCACTGGTGTGTATGAAACATGTGGGTCTGAACGTCTGTGCCGATCCGTTTGTGAACTCGGCGATGACGGGTACTAATGGCGGTATCATCGTGCTGGTGGCCGACGACCCCTCGATGCACTCGTCGCAGGATGAGCAGGACTCGCGCTTCTATGGCAAGTTTGCCATGATTCCCACGCTGGAGCCCAGCAGTCAGCAGGAGGCTTACGACATGATGAGCGAGGCTTACGAGCTGTCGGAGAAGATGCACCTGCCTGTGCTGATGCGTGTGACGACCCGTATGGCTCACAGCCGTGCTGTGGTCGAGGTCGCTGACGAGCCACGTCAGCAGAATGAGCTGAACTATGATGCCCAGGCCAGTAACTGGGTGCTGCTGCCCGCCTTTGCCCGCAAGCGCAACGTGGTGGTTACTGGTCAGCAGCCCATCCTGGAGCAGATGGCTGTAGACAGTAAATATAATAAGTATATAGATGGCAGCGACCACAAGCTGGGTGTCATTGCCAGTGGTATCGCCTTCAACTATCTGATGGAGTGCTATCCCAACGGTTGCCCGTTCCCTGTGCTGAAGATTTCACAGTATCCGTTGCCCAAGAAGCTTATCCGTCGTATGACCGATGATTGCGAATATGTGTTGATTGCCGAAGAGGGTCAGCCGTTTATCGAGGATCAGGTGCGTGGCGTGATGCCGGGTAATGCTGTGATTAAGGGCCGTCTGACGGGTGAGCTGCCACGTACGGGTGAGCTGAACCCCGACTTCCTGAAGAAGGCACTGGGTATTGAGAGCGCCGAGAGCTATGCTCCCTGCGAGGATGTGACCCCGCGTCCGCCTGCATTGTGTCAGGGTTGTGGTCACCGCGATGTGTATACTGCTCTGAACGAGGTGCTGAAGGATTATCCGCAGGCTCGTGTGTTCGGCGATATTGGTTGTTACACGCTTGGTTTCCTGCCACCGTATAAGGCTATCCACAGTTGTGTGGACATGGGTGCGTCAATCACAATGGCGAAGGGTGCGAGCGATGCCGGTCAGTGGCCCGCAGTAGCTATCATCGGCGACTCTACGTTTACGCACAGCGGTATGACGGGTCTCTTGGATGCTATCAACGAGAATGCCGACATCACCGTGATTATCTCCGACAACCTGACTACCGCTATGACGGGTGGACAGGATTCGGCTGGCACGAATAAGTTTGAGGCTATCTGTAAGGGCTTGGGACTGAGTGAGGATCATCTGAAGGTGGTGAACCCCATTCCCAAGAATATGCCCGAGATTACTCAGGCTATCCGCGATGAGATCAACTACCACGGTGTGAGTGTGATTATTCCTCGTCGTGAGTGTATGCAAACTTTACAACGTCATTTGAAACAAAAGAAAGCAGCAAAATGAAAACAGATATCATTCTTTGCGGTGTAGGAGGACAGGGTATCCTCTCTATCGCCACCATCATCGGTGAGGCCGCCATGAAGGAGAACCTCTATATCAAGCAGGCTGAGGTACACGGTATGAGCCAGCGTGGCGGCGACGTACAGTCGAATCTTCGCATCTCGAGCAACCCAATTGCCAGTGACCTGATTCCCCTGGGGGGAGCTGACGTGATTATCTCGATGGAGCCCATGGAGGCATTGCGCTATCTGCCGTTCCTGGCTAAAGACGGCTGGATTATCACCTCAAGTGCGCCCTTCGTGAATATCCCCAACTATCCTGATATCGAGCAGATTAAAGCTGACCTTGCTAAGATCAGTAATGTGATTGTGCTCGACATTGAGCAGGCTGCCAAGGATAATGGCGTGCCCCGTTCGGCTAACGTCATCCTGCTGGGTGCTGCCCAGAAGGCGCTCGGCATTGAGTATGACAAACTGGAGGATGCCATTCGTCGTGTGTTCGGACGAAAGGGCGAGGCTATCGTCGAGGCCAATATCAAGGCACTCGCAATCGGCAAAAAAGCACAGAAGTAATTATTGTTATGAAAGAAATTTGAATAATGTGAATAATTTATTCCAGAAATAAGAAATATATATTATAGATATTTCTGGATGAAATTTCTGCGTATTATTCATATTTCTTTCATAGATAGAACGACTATATATGGAAACTCCAATTAAGAAAGAAATAGTTGACGGGTTGGTGGCGGAGCTTGGCATCAAGGACTTTGCCAAGGCAACGATCCGTGAGGTGAAGCAAGTGGCTGCCAAGGCCGAGAAACAGAGTGGGGTAGAGTTTATTAAGATGGAGATGGGTATTCCCGGTCTGCCTGCTGCCCAGGTGGGAGTGGATGCGCAGATCCAGGCGCTGAAGGACGGTATTGCCCATTCGTACCCCGATATCCAAGGCGCCCCTGTACTGAAACAGGCCGCCTCGCAGTTCGTCAAGGCTTTCATCGGTGTTGATATCAATCCAGAGGGTTGTATTCCTGTGAGCGGTTCCATGCAAGGAACCTTCGCTTCGTTCCTGACTTGTTCGCAGCGCGACAAGCTGAAGGACACCGTACTCTTCATCGACCCGGGTTTCCCCGTGCAGAAAATGCAGTTGCAGGTGATGGGGGTGAAGTACGAGACCTTCGATGTGTACAGCTATCGTGGCGACAAGCTCCGCAAGAAACTCGAAGGTTACCTGAAACAGCGTAACATCTGCGCTATTGTCTACTCCAACCCCAACAACCCCTCGTGGATCTGTCTGCGTGAGGAGGAGTTACAAACCATTGGTGAATTGGCCACGCAGTATGATGTCATCGTGATGGAGGACCTTGCTTACTTCGCTATGGACTTCCGTAAGGACCTCTCCACACCGTTCCAGCCGCCATATCAGGCCACTATTGCCCGATATACCGATAATTACATGCTGCTCATCAGCGGTTCGAAGGCTTTCAGTTATGCTGGCGAGCGTATCGGTGTGACCTGTATCAGCGACAAGCTGTTCCATCGTCATTTCGATGATCTGGCAGAGCGCTATCAGGGACTGCCCTTTGGACCGGTGTTCTCTACACGTATGCTCTACGCCCTGAGTTCAGGCACGAGCCATAGTGCCCAGTATGCGTTGGCTGCCATGCTGAAGGCTGCCTACGAGGGAAAGTATGATTTCCGCAAGGAGATCAGCGTGTATGGCGAGCGGGCCAAGAAGCTGAAGGAGATTTTCTGCCGTCACAAATTCTATGTGGTCTACGACAAGGATCTCGACGAGCCCATTGCCGACGGCTTCTATTTCACGATTGGTTATCCTGGCATGACCTCTGGGCAACTGGCCCTCGAACTGATGTACTATGGCGTCTCGGCCATCTGTCTCATTACCTGCGGCTCAGAACAGGAGGGTCTGCGTGTGTGTACTTCGTTCATCGAGGACCATCAGTACGAGCTGTTGGAAGAACGTATGAAAATCTTCGAAGCGAACAATTGATTATGTGTGGAATTGTAGGATATATAGGTAATAAGGAGGCTTTCCCTATTTTGATAAAAGGCCTTCGCAGATTGGAGTATCGCGGCTATGACTCTGCCGGTGTGGCACTTATCAATGCCGAGGGTGAACTGAATGTCTATAAGGCAAAGGGTAAGGTGGATAATCTTTGTGAGTACTGCAACGACAAGAATGTGAGCGGTACTATTGGTATCGCACATACCCGCTGGGCCACGCATGGCGAGCCTTCATCAAGAAATGCCCATCCCCATTATTCGCAGTCGCACAACCTTGCTATCATCCACAATGGTATTATCGAGAACTATGCTGATATCAAGGAGAAGCTGAAAGCCAAGAATGTGCAGTTTAAGAGCGATACCGATACCGAGGTGTTGGTTCAGCTCATTGAGTATGTAATGGTGAATAAGAATCTCTCGTTGTTGGAGGCTGTGCAGGTGGCGCTCTATCAGGTGATTGGTGCCTACGCCATTGCCGTGCTCGACAAGCGTAACCCTGATCAGATTGTGGCTGCTCGCAAGCAGAGTCCACTGGTGGTGGGTATTGGTGAAGATGAGTTCTTTATCGGATCCGATGCCAGTCCGATTGTGGAATATACCGATAAGGTGGTGTATCTGGAAGACGGCAATATTGCGGTCATCCAGCGGGGTGAGGGACTGCATATCATGAGCCTCCTCGGTGAAGAGCAGGAACTGAAGGTGAAGACGGTCGACATTGATCTCGGACAGATAGAGAAGGGTGGCTATCCGCACTTCATGCTGAAGGAGATTTTTGAGCAGCCAGAGTGCCTGACTAACTGTATGCGTGGTCGGGTGAATCTTGAAGCAGACCACGTAACACTCTCGGCATTAATTGATTATCGTCGTCAGATGTTGGAGGCTAAGCGTGTCATCATCGTGGCTTGTGGCACCTCCTGGCATGCAGGCCTGATAGGTAAGCAGATGATAGAAACGTTCTGCAGGATACCCGTTGAGGTGGAGTATGCGTCGGAGTTCAGATACCGTAATCCCGTAGTTGGAAAAGGCGATGTAGTGATTGCCATTTCGCAGAGCGGTGAGACTGCCGACACTCTGGCTGCTGTCCAGTTGGCCAAGAATCGTGGCGCCTTTATCTATGGTATCTGTAATGCCATCGGCAGTAGTATTCCTAGAGCTACTGATACGGGTACTTATATCCACGTGGGTCCTGAGATCGGTGTCGCCTCGACCAAGGCCTTTACGGGTCAGGTAACGGTTCTTACCATGATTGCGCTTGCGATGGGTGAGGCCAAGGGAACCATTGATCGTGATGAGTATCTGAAGGTGGTGAAGGGACTGAGTGAGATTCCAGTGAAGATCCGTGAGGTGCTGCAGACCAATGAGAGGGTTGCCGATCTCGCGCGTACCTTTACTTATGCACATAACTTCCTCTATTTGGGTCGAGGCTATTCTTACCCTGTAGCCCTTGAGGGTGCCCTCAAACTGAAGGAGATCTCGTATATTCATGCTGAGGGTTATCCGGCAGCAGAGATGAAACACGGCCCGATTGCACTCATCGACTCGGATATGCCCGTTGTGGTAATTGCTACTCACAACGCCATGTATGAGAAGGTATTGTCGAATATTCAGGAAATCAAGGCCCGTCAGGGTAGGGTGATAGCACTCGTCTCAAAGGGCGACGATACCATTGCCCGGATTGCTGACGAGGTGATAGAATTACCTGATGTGTTGGAGTGCCTGGAACCACTGGTGGCTACCATCCCTCTGCAGTTGCTTGCCTATCATGTGGCAGTATGCAAAGGAAAGAACGTTGACCAGCCCAGAAATCTTGCAAAGAGCGTTACGGTGGAGTAAAACCGACGAAAATAGGGCTGAAAACGCCTAAAATGAAAAAAAATGATGCAATAATTTGGAAATTTCGAATTATTGCATTATTTTTGCATTCGAAACAGTAAATAAACTGCTACTATTTATAATAATGGGCGAAACATTAGAATCAAATATAAACCGGAGTGACTATAAGATTCTTATCGTCGACGACGTGATGAGCAATGTCTTATTGCTCAAAATCCTGCTTACCAATGAGAAGTTTCAGGTTTGTACAGCGAACTGTGGTAATGCCTGCATAGAACAGGCTCGGACAGAACATCCCGACTTGATATTGCTCGATGTGATGATGCCTGATATGTCAGGCTTTGATACGGCAGTCATCATGAAGAAGGATCCTGATCTGAAGGAAATTCCTATTATCTTCCTCACAGCCCTCAATACTCCGCAAGATCTGGTGCATGGTTTCCAGGTTGGTGCCAACGACTTCCTGACAAAGCCCTTCAATAAAGAGGAACTGGTGATGCGTGTGATGCAGCAGATATCGCTTGTGGCTGCCAAACGTATCATCGAGAAGCAGAATGCCGAGTTGAAAGCCACGCTGAACAACCGCGATAAGATGTATTCGGTAATTGCCCATGACCTGCGTTCGCCTATGGCTAGCATCCGTATGGTGCTGAACCTTGTGGTGCAGTCTTCAACACCAGAGACCGTAGGCCCAGAACTGTATATGTTGCTTGACCAGGCGAACAGAGAATCTGAAGAGGTGCATGACCTGTTGGATAACCTGCTGAAATGGACGAAGAGCCAGACTGGTCGTCTGAATGTGGTGCTGCAGGATCTGGATCTGGAGGATATCGTACCGGGTGTGGTGGAGATATTCGAGATGATAGCCCAGACCAAACATATTACGCTGGAATTGATAAAGCCTGATGTACCCTTGAAGGTGAAAGCTGATAATGATATGCTGAAAACCGTGCTGCGTAACTTTATGTCGAATGCCATTAAGTTCTCACCCGAGAATTCCACTATTAAGATTATCATGGGTGTTGATGGCGACTTCGCCAAAGTGAGTGTAAAAGACCAGGGTGTGGGTATCGCTGCCGATCGTATCGGCACCATCTTTCATAAAGGTGAGACTACCTATGGTACAGGCGGTGAGGAAGGCTCTGGACTTGGACTCCAGCTGTGTCAGGACTTCGCCCGTAAGAACGGTGGCGACTGCTATGTGGAGTCGGTAGAGGGACAAGGGTCTACCTTCAGTTTTACGGTTCCTCTTTTGAAAAGCTGATGGCTACACCTATTTATATTATAGAAGAAAAGAAACTTCGCCGTAACCTCAGACTGATCTCTGACGTTGCGGCGAAAGCCGATATAGAGATTATTCTTGCCTTCAAGGCCTTCGCCTTGTGGAAGACATTCCCCATTTTCCGCGAGTACATTCATGCCACTACAGCCAGTTCGCTTTCGGAAGCACGACTGGCTTATGAGGAATTCGGTGCTCCTGCTCATACCTATTCGCCTGCCTATACAGACGACGAGATAGATGAGATTATCAGGTGTTCATCGCACCTGACTTTTAACTCGCTGTCACAATATGAGCGATATCATGAGCGGGCAACGGGTGTGTCTTTGGGATTAAGAGTCAATCCCGAGTATTCTGAGGTGGGCACCTTGTTATATAACCCCTGTGCGCCCGGCACGCGATTTGGTTTGACAGCTGATAAGTTGCCTGAACAGTTGCCCGAGGATATCGAGGGATTCCATTGTCATTGCCACTGTGAGAGTGGGGCAGACGTGTTCCAGAGAACGCTGGTGCATATCGAGGAAAAGTTTGCCAAATGGTTTCCGCAGCTGAAGTGGATCAACTTTGGCGGTGGTCACCTGATGACGAGAAAAGATTACGATGTCGATCTGCTTATTCGCATGATGCAGGACTTCCACAAGCGCTATCCTTGGCTGAAGGTGATCTTGGAACCTGGTAGCGCCTTTGCCTGGCAGACGGGACCGTTGGTATCGCATGTGGTGGATATCGTAGAGGACAAGGGTATTAAGACTGCCATTCTTGATGTGAGTTTCACCTGCCACATGCCCGACTGTCTGGAGATGCCGTATTATCCTGATGTCCGCGGGGCAGAGCATGTGGATACGGGTGGTTACCGCCTGGGTGGTAATAGCTGTCTGAGTGGCGACTTCATGGGGTCGTGGCAGTTTGATCATGAGCTGCAGATAGGCGAGGAGGTGATTTTTGAGGATATGATTCATTACACAACTGTCAAGACCAATACTTTTAATGGTATTACTCATCCTTCAATCGCCATGTTACATGAGGACGGAACATTGGAGCTTTTGCGCCAATTTTGCTATGAAGACTACCGAAATCGGATGGATTGACGCTCTGGAAATGCTCTTTTTTCGATAAAATGGCATTTTTTTACAAAAAAAGTCCCTAAAAAGTTTGTCAGTTCCAAAAAAAGCATTACCTTTGCATCCGCATTCAGGGGAATGCACCTTTAAAAGGATAAAAATTGCGGAAATAGCTCAGTTGGTAGAGCACAACCTTGCCAAGGTTGGGGTCGCGGGTCCGAGTCCCGTTTTCCGCTCCATTTATTGAACAAAAAAGAGACATGCAGGGAATGGCCCTCATGTGAAAATGCCCAGGTGGCGGAATTGGTAGACGCGCACGTTTCAGGTGCGTGTGCCGCGAGGCGTGCAGGTTCGAGTCCTGTTCTGGGCACTCTTTTTTATTCAGTATCTTTTTGTTGGAGAGGTGGCGGAATTGGTAGACGCGCTACTTTGAGGGGGTAGTGTCAATTGCGACGTGGGAGTTCGAGTCTCCTCCTCTTCACATCATATTTTGTAAACAGGCGGAAATAGCTCAGTTGGTAGAGCACAACCTTGCCAAGGTTGGGGTCGCGGGTCCGAGTCCCGTTTTCCGCTCTCTTTTTATTAGGAAAACAACGAATCGTTCTTACATGAATTTATATTTAAGATATTTCGACCGTGAAACACTCGTACACACTGTCGATGAGGCAATTGCCTTTTTAAGCGAAATTGAGGAAGTGGGCATGAATCCCGTTCTTGAGGCTGATATCCGCGAATATGCAGCCAGTGATGTCTTTTATCCCAAACGATACAAAGTCCGCCCGCGCGTCTATTTTATCATTATCAAGACAGAAGCCGATAACATGCAAGATTTCAAAGATAAAAAGGCCGTTCATAACACTGCTGCTTTAGTGAGTGCTTCAAAAGCCTCTACTCCTGCATTGGTACGTCTGAATGAGGAACGTCCTGGATGGTATGAGGGTATGATCGATTTCAAACGTGTGCTGCTGGTGCCTGGAACGGGTAAGTATCAATATCGTGATACACAGTTTATTGCCAATGTCAAGGCTATGTCGGGTATGGATTGCTACAACCGTATTGTCGATTATCTGCGTGAGCGGGTTGATGAGCGCAGTCAGTTCCCTTCAGCAAAAGGTAAGAATTTCAAGTTCCGCTATTTGGGTATGTGCAAATAGCATATTTATAAACCTTTTAAATTTAAACTATTATTATGAACAAAGTAATGTTGATTGGAAACGTAGGACAGGATCCTGAAGTACGTTACGTGGAACAAGGTGTTGCAGTAGCACGCCTGCGTCTGGCTACTACTGAGCGTGGTTACACGCTTCAGAATGGCACTCAGGTGCCGGATCACACCGACTGGCACAATGTGATTCTCTGGCGTAAGCTGGCAGAGGTTGTAGAGAAATATGTGCATAAAGGTGACAAACTCTATATCGAGGGTCGTGTTCGCTATACCACCTATGATGATAAGCAGGGCCAACGCCGGTTCGTCACGGAGATTTGGGCAGATAATATGGAAATGTTGACACCGAAAGCCACAGTGCCGACATCGGCTCCGCAACAGGAGATACCTGCTGCGCAGCCTCAGGACATCGTAGCCGAGGCGCCAGGTGAAGCATTGCCGTTTTAATCTTTAAAAATGGACTATCTTCAACAAATATTCAGTGAAGTAACAATCATGGCTCCCTCTGCGGGAGCCATCTTCGCTATAGTCTTAGCGGCTATTCTTTTACTTTTCTCCGGCTTCGCTTCCGGATCTGAAATCGCCTTCTTCTCGTTGACACCCCATGATATCAACGAATTGGAAGAAAGCAATGCCGAGAAAGATAAACGTATACTGGAACTGCGGGAGGATTCAGAGCGTACACTTGCTACCATTCTGATTACCAATAACGTAATCAATGTGACCATCATCATGCTTTGTAACTATTTCTTTACGAGCATAGTTGATTTTGGTTCCGCTGTATGGCTTCAGTTTCTGGTGATTACCATCTTGCTCACTTTCTTGCTGCTGCTTTTCGGCGAGATTATGCCGAAGGTATATTGCGGACAACACGCCTTAAAAATGTGCCGTGCTTTCTGCGACAGCATCTTCTTCCTCCGCAAGCTCTTCCATCCTTTGGCTAGTATCCTCTTGCGTTCAGGTGCTCTGGCTGGCAAGGTGGTACAGACCGAAAACCACGTGCTGAGTGTCGATGATCTCGAACAGGCCCTGGAACTAACCGATGAGGAGGAACTGAAAGAAGAGAAGAACATGTTAGAGGGTATTGTGCGTTTTGGCGACGAGACAGCCAAGGAGGTGATGACCAGCCGGCAGGATATTGTCGACCTTGACTTCAAGAGTAAGTTCCACGAGGTCATCAAGTGTGTTGTCGACAACAACTACTCCCGTATTCCCGTTTATCAGGATTCTATTGATAACATTCGTGGTATTCTTTATATCAAGGACCTGCTACCTCATCTTTCCAAGCCTGATACCTTCCGTTGGCAGTCGCTCATTCGTCCTCCCTATTTTGTGCCGGAGACCAAGAAGATCGACGATCTGCTGCGTGAGTTTCAGGAGAACAAGGTACACATTGCCATTGTGGTCGATGAGTTCGGAGGCACCAGTGGTTTGATTACGATGGAGGACATTCTCGAAGAGATTGTAGGTGAAATCAACGATGAGTACGACGAGGAGGAGAAACCTTATGTGCGTATCAATGCAAATACGTATGTGTTTGAGGGGAAGACGCTTTTGAGTGACTTCTTCAAGATTCTTGACTTGGATGATGAGACCTTTGAAGAGGTGGAGGGCGATGCCGATTCACTGGCAGGTCTGCTGTTGGAAATAAAGGGCGACTTCCCCGAACTACACGAACGTATCAACTTCCAGAACTTCACGTTCGAAGTGACGGAGCTCGACGAGCACCGTATCTCAAAAATAAAAGTGGTGATTCATTCCTGAATCACCACTTTTGTCAAAGCATTCCTTGACTACCATCCTATAGTGTCATAGCCGGCAGCGTAATACCAGCCAAAGAGTTTGATATTCTTATTATCCGTGCTCTGCAACTTCCACTGCGGAATGAACATGCTCATGCCTCCGAAATCCTCTTCATTCATTTCGAAATCCATGAAATTCACAAGATTTCTATACGTAGTCCATCGTTTTGCAAATTTCTTATAGATCACAGCATTGTCGAAAGCCTGCTTCCAGCTCAGATATTCCGCCTCGATATCGTATTTCGTGGCGTACGTCTTGATGAAGTGGTTCATGTCATACAGATTCCTGTCTATATAGTATATCAAATTGCTCAGGTCGGGATACGCCGGCAGGTCTTTGGTCTTCATTACTTGCAGAATCTTCTTCGTGGCATCAGCCAGTGAAACCATCTCGCTACTTTTCACCACGGCGAGGGGAACAAGGTTATCGTAACTCAAAGCATATTTGTCGCATATCGACTGATAAAATAACTCCTTCTCCATCATGGCGGACAAAATCTGCTCGTAAGGTGCACCATTGCCTGGAATCTCGGCTGGAGAGCCGATAAAGTAATCGCACACATCCTTCAGTTCATAGGCGTTCTCGGCACACATCATGTTGCAGCAGTCAGCGAAGATGAACTTCAGGTGGGGTACTGTCGCCAATGCCTTTGCCAGCGTGTGGGTATTCATCCACATGTTGCCGGCGCCCACGTTCGACCCATTCGTGTTTGTGCCTCCGTAAGCTCTCCGCCGGGCGCCGGCATAGGCTATGGTATCGTTCTTGAAGAGCCATCCCGAAGCGTGGCCCCAAAGTACCAAGCCATAGTCATTGGCGGGATAGTCGGTGAAGACTCGTTTTGCCACAGCCTTCAGCGTGGCGGGATCGCAGACCACTGCTGCTGGATCCATTGGGACGGAGTCACAAAGCTCGCCATTGCGGTAGTGCAGCAGCACAGGGTCTTGCATAGCTCTGTCGTGATAGACCACGAGATGGTTGTTTCCTATATTCTTTATACCCTTCTGGATTTCATTCAGGTCATAATGGGCATAGGAATTCAGATTGTTCTGCGCAGCCATGTATATCAGCACTGTGCGTTCGGCGATGGGGTCTTCTGGATCGTCTTTGTCACAGCCGACGAATGTCAACGTCGTCATTGCCAATAATCCTATTAATATCTTCTTCATAACTTAAAATACTTCTTTTTGCAAAGGTAGGTATTTTTCCTAAATCCACCAAATAATTAGAGCCTTTTCTCTCCAGATATCCTAATATTCTTAACTTCTATGCATCACAGCGCGGTGAAGAGAATTCCAAATATCCCTAAGTTCAAGATAGAAGTGCAATTTTCAGGTAGAGGCGAAGCCAAGACTAATACCTGAAAAACACCGAGGGGTTGGGGGCGAGCAGCCCCCAAGAGAGGAGAAAGGGAGCTGATTTCAATCTGG
>Ga0310786_10006949_pt1 | contig 14899 bp, 12 predicted proteins | sample AusTroGonzalo_MG_FD_203881 | JGI IMG/M metagenome (GOLD analysis project Ga0310786, IMG submission 203881) | Bovine rumen microbial communities from tropical cattle in Woodstock, Queensland, Australia - Gonzalo_03 (v2) (version 2) | ecosystem: Host-associated > Mammals > Digestive system >... | reverse complement strand
TTCCAGAAGAACAGCGTGCCCATGATGAGGCCGATGAACACGGCGCAGGCCACGGCCTGGTGCGATTCGAGCGCGTGGGAGAAGAAGCCGCCGAGGCCCACGGTCAGGCTCACGGCCAGCAGGATCATGAAACGCGAAACAAAGTATTTGACGGAAATGGAGGAGGATTCTTCCGACATGGTATCTGTAACCTTTCTTTAGTTATCTCGTATTCGTTGCGCCGCGGTCATTCCCAGAAGAACTTCGCGCAGAACTCCCGCAGGGAGACCAGACCGGCCAGGCGGCCGTTCGCGTCCGTGATGATGAGCTGCGCCGTCTCCTGCGCCAGGAAAAGTTTCGCCAGCTGGATCGCCGGGACGTCTTCCGAGACCGGCTCGCCGAGTTCCTGCATGATGTCGGAAACGCGCGTGTCGCTGGCGCTCTTCAGCAGGTCGACGAACGGCTGGAAGCGGTAGATCGGGGAAAGGTTTTCCATCCAGAGGAGGTGTTCCGGCAGGGTGTAGGAGAGGACATCCTTCAGCGACAGCACGCCGCGAAGGTCGCCCACGGAGTCGATCACCGGCAGGGACGCGCTCTGCGTGGTGGCGAAAATGTCGATCGCTTCGCGGATGGTATCCGTCTCATGCAGCGGTGTAAAGTCGGTGCGCATCACGTCCTTCGCGAGCAGGTATTCCGGCATCTTGATCTTGCCGGTAGCGAAGAACGTGGTGACTTCCGCCGGAGACCTCAGGCCGGCGACCTGGCGGATATTGGCTGGGTCGGAGAACGATTTCGCCAGCATGGACATGACCTGCAGGTGCAAGTTCGGGTCTTCCAGCGGGGACAGGATCAGCACCATCACGTTGATGAACACGTTCATGTTCAGGGAAATGACCTGTGTCGTCATGTCCTTGCCGCCATAGGAGATCCCGGTCGGGCTGCATGCGATGGCGATCATCGGTTTTTCGAGTCCGGCGATACGGGCGTGCGGCACGGCAAGACCGGGGGCGACGATGCAGGGGAACACTTTTTCGCGCTTTTCGATCTCGGCGCGGGCTTCGTCGATGTTGAGCTGGGGGAAATGGCGTTTGAGCATATCCAGCAGCATGCTCATGACTTTTGCACCATCGGATTCCGTCACGCCGCAGGCGATGTTGTTCGCAAACAGGTAGTCCGAAAACTCGTTCTTCGTTTCACTCATGGTGGGGATAACCTCCTGGGTCGTTCCATGTGATTTAAAAAAGTAAAATCCATTTAAAATAGCACATAATTCAGAAATTACAAGTTCAAAACGCGTTTTTCCCGGACTTTCCCATATCATTTCCATCGCAGGATACAGAGTTTTCGGATTTTTTTGCGTTTTCCCGCTTCAACCGCTTGAAAAACATGTTGAACCGCAGTATATTAAAAGATTGTTTTTACTTAAAAATCTTTCGATTCAAAGGTCTCTCTATTATGATTACGAAAAAGAATCTCGTCCTGCTCGGACCTCCGGGCGCTGGAAAAGGCACGCTCTCCGACCCGCTGATGGCGCAGGAAAAACTCGCGCACATCTCCACGGGTGAAATCCTCCGCGGTGAAGTCGCCGCCGGCACCGAACTCGGCAAGCAGGCCGAAGCCTGCATGAAATCCGGCAAGCTCGTCCCCGACCAGGTCGTCGCCGACATGGTCGCCGCCCGCCTCGCCACCCCGGAATGTGCCAACGGTTTCATCCTCGACGGGTTCCCGCGCACGGTCGCCCAGGCCGAACTCCTCGAAGAAGCCATGGTCCGCATCGGCATGAAGCTCGACGCCGTGATCCTCTTCGAAGCGCCCGAAGACCTCCTGCTCCAGCGTCTCACCGCCCGCCTCACCTGCAAGAAGTGCGGCGTCGCGTTCAACAAGCTCTTCGCGCCCCCGAAACAGGAAGGCATTTGCGACCGTTGCGGCGGCGAGCTGATCCAGCGTGCCGACGATTCCCTCGAGACGGCGAAGAACCGTTTGAAAGTCTACCACGAGCAGACCGCTCCCCTCATCCAGTTCTATGAGGGCAAAGGCTGCCTCGCCCGCATTGACTCCTCGCTCCCCGTCGACAAAGGATTTGCGGCGCTTCTCGCGCTCCTGAAATGATCCCGGTGTTCCCCGTATGCGCATGATGAAACGTCGCAATTACGTAATCCATACGCCGGAAGAGATCGCCCGCATCCGCGAGGCTGCACGCGTTACGGCACTCGCCCGCGAGGAGATCGCCGCGCTCGCCCATCCGGGCATGACGACGCTCGAACTCGACGAACTCGCCGGAGCCGTGATCCGCGCCACCGGCGGCACCCCGACGTTCCTGAACTACAACGGCTTCCCGCGCAACATCTGCATCTCGGTCAACGACGTGGTCGTGCACGGGATCGCGAGCAGCCAGTGCGTCCTGAAAGAGGGAGACCTCGTCAGCGTGGACGTCGGCGTGACCCTGAACGGAGGTATCGGCGACACGGCGAAGACCGTGCTCCTCGGCAACAAGCCGACCACGAAGGACATCGAACGTCTCCTCGCCGGAACGCAGGAAGCGCTCGAAGCGGGCATCGCGGCAGCGCACCCCGGCGGACACGTCGGCGACATCTCTCGCGCCGTCGCGAAAATCGCGGAACAATACAAGCTCGGCATCGTCCGCGATCTCGTCGGGCACGGCTGCGGCACGCGGCTTCACGAACCGCCGGAGGTCCCCAATTTCGTCAGCACGAGCGAAGGTCCGGTCCTCGCTCCCGGCATGGTGCTCTGCATCGAACCGATGCTGAACCTCGGCACAGGGCGCGTCTATGTGGAAAAGGACCAGTGGACGGTCCGCACCGCGGACGGCCTGCCCTCGGCGCATTTTGAACACATGATATTAATCACAGAAACTCATACGGAGGTCTTAACACGTGTCTAAAGACGTTGTCAAAGTAGAAGGCGTCGTCCGCGAACTGCTCCCCAACACCATGTTCCGGGTCGAACTTGAAAACAAACACATGATCCTCGCTCACATCAGCGGCAAGATGCGGCTCCACTTCATCCGCATTCTCCCGGGCGACACGGTGACGCTTGAAATGTCCCCGTATGACCTGACAAAGGGAAGGATCGTTTTCCGCCAGAAATAACGTCTGCGGCCGTTTCCTGAGCTCAAAACCGCGTAATTCAGGCCCGTTGCTCCGCTTCGGGCATACCCACTTTTTTTGATTTAATTCAACCAAAACCAATAAAAGCCCCCAGGGCAGAAAAGGAAAATCAACTATGACGAAACGTGATCTCGTTGTCAAAATCTCCGCTGAAACCGGTCTCATCCAGACCGAAGTTGCCAGCATCGTTCAGAAGACTCTCGACTACATCGCCGACGAACTCGCCGCCGGCCGCGACATCGAACTGCGCAATTTCGGCGTCTTCGAAATCCGTGTCCGCAAGGGCCGCAAGGGCCGCAACCCCAAAGTGCCGCAGATCACCGTGCCGATCCCGGAACGCAAGGTCGTCAAATTCCGTGCCGGCAAGGAACTCAAGGACCGCGTCGCCAGCCTCAAGATCGACTGATCCCGGAGAATCCGACCCATGCCGAAAATTGCTCCGCCTCCCGGAGTGAGCGACATCTTCCCGGACGAGGCCACAGCCTGGCTCCAGCTCGAATCCGCCGCCCGCAAGGTCTTCGGACTTTACGGGTTCGGCGAACTCCGCACCCCCATTTTCGAGTTCACCGAGGTCTTCCAGCGCGGACTCGGCGGGGAAACGGAAGTCGTCCAGAAGGAGATGTACACGTTTGAAGACCGCGGCGGACGAAGCCTCACACTCCGTCCTGAAGGCACTGCGGGCGTCATGCGCGCCCTCGCCGCCACCGATGCCGCCAACGGCGTCGAACACCGCGTCTTCTACATGGGCCCGATGTTCCGCGGCGAACGTCCTGCGGCGGGCCGCAAGCGCCAGTTCCACCAGGTCGGCGTCGAAAACGTAGGGCGTCCCGCCTCGCCGGGACTCGACGCGGAAGCCATCGCCATGCTCTGCCATTTCCTCGAAGAGATCGGCATCACGGGCTTCAATCTCCTCATCAATACGCGCGGCGTGCCATCCGACCGTCCCGCGGCCGAACAGGCCCTCGCGGAGCATTTCCGCCCGCATCTCGCCGAAATGTGCGAGGACTGCCGCGCCCGCATCGACCGGAACGTCTGGCGCATCCTGGACTGCAAGCAGGCGTGCTGCCGTCCGTTCATCGAAGCCGCGCCCGATCCCGCGCAATTCTTCAGCGCGGAATCCCGCGACTATTTCAAAAAAGTTTGCGATCTCCTCACGGAACAGGGCATCCCGTTCACGGTCGACCCCCGTCTCGTGCGCGGTCTCGACTACTATGTGCATACGGTTTTCGAGCTCACGCACTCCGGGCTCGGCGCACAGAACGCCATCGCAGGCGGCGGCCGCTACGAGCTTCAGCTCCCGGGCCTCCGCAATCCGATCCCCGGAGTCGGGTTCGCGGCGGGCATGGAACGCCTCCTCATCGTGCGTGACGCGCTCGGCGTGACGCCCCCTCCGGCACCCGTGCCGAAGCTTTATCTTGCTTCGCTCGGCGACGCTGCGCTTGCGTTCAATACCTCGTTTGCCGCAAAGCTCCGTCATGCAGGGATTTCCGCCGCCATCGACTACGACGCGAAGAGCATGAAGTCCCAGATGCGCGCCGCGGATCGCATGAAAGCCGAATATGTCCTCGTGATCGGGGATTCCGAACTCGAAGCGCAGTCCGCCAAGCTCAAGCACATGGCCGACGGACGCGAAATCGAGGTAAAGCTCTCTCTCGACGGCGTACTTTCCGCACTTGCCGCCGATTCGGAAGAGAAATGACCGGACCCCTTCTCTTTGAGTGATATTAAGCCGCAGGATTTGCCCTGCGGCTTTTTTTGCGCCTCGGTTTTAGCGATTTCCTTTCAGCATCCGCCCCCCGCGAACACGACAAAACAGAGGAAAACAATTCTTCCTGTCCTGAACATAACGCCCGTTCCGATGCAGCACCCGTTCCGGTTCTTTCCGGACACGCACGGCGTCATTTCTTTTCCTGTACAGCCTTATTCTGCTGTTGTTTTTCGCGCTCGCGGCGGTCGATTTCCTCAGCATCCTCGTCCGTAAAGGCGTTGATGATCATGTTCGGGAACAACGTGATCAGGCGTTTTGCGTTATCCGTGAAGAAATGGGAGATGGACCTGCCGTAGGACACCTTCGGATCGAGGATATCGCCGTACAGATAGAATGGCCAGTAAAGCAGCGCGAACTGCGCGTTTGTCTCAAGCTCGGCCCCGCCGTCTCCGGCCAGGTCGATCGTCCCGCTCGCGTGATAATTCTCGATGAGTTCACCGTCCAGCTCAAGCGATTTCAGGGCGATGACCCCCTGGCGCACTGACATTTCCATCGTGCCGCGTCGGAATTCGATGGGCGCGTCTCCGGAAAGCATGTCCATGAACGCCCCCGCGGTCGTCATGCGAAGGGCACGCCGCAGCACATCGCCCGGCACATAGTCGATGAGATGCGGGATGCTGATCAGCGGCAGCAGAAGGATGTTCAGGAAGACCGACCGGTCACGCAGATAAGTCTGCATGGAAACGCCCTCCAGTTCTGCCGTACAGTCCGCCCGCAGGTTCTTCGCGATGGCCTCCGTCGTGAACCCTTCGCCGTGCACGTCGGCCTTCAGGCGTTTCACGAAGCCGTGCATGCGGCGCGGGATCTCAGGGCTGTCATCCGTGGCAAGGAACGCAGTGAAAGTCTTGTCGAACGGGATATTGTTCAAATCCGCCTCGACATCAAACGGCCAGGTGCCTTCCTTCAGGTGGATTTCCGCAGAAGCGGTCCCGAAGACGTCCCCGGAAAACTCCGCATGCGGCACCAGAATCGCCGGATCGTCACCGTCCTTGAGTTCCAGGAGACCCGCACCGGAAAAGATCAATGCATGATTCCGGGAATAGATCCCGTGCAGATCCAGTTCGAACGTCTTGTCGATAAGCGAGATCGCCTTCTTCTCCACGCCGGGGTCCGTATTATGGTTGTATCGGAAATACGACACGGCAAACGGCAGATCCAGCGAACTGGAAATGAACTTCGGCAGCACATCCTCTCCGCGCCTGTACACATACTGCCCGGAGATGTGTTCCTCGCCCTCCGCGTCGGCCAGCCGGATCAGGACATCGCCGAACAACTCCATATCCGCCCAGGACAGCTCGCCCTCGATCCGTCCTGACAATTCAGGAAAACGGTATTCCTCCGGCTCGTCCGACTGAAGCCGCAGACGGTTGATCTTCAGAGCTCCGGTCCAGCTCATTTCATCGAATTCGCGCTCCGCATTGAAATCGATCTCTCCAGCCGCATCAAGGTCCTCGAAGTAAAAACTGCGCTCTACGCCGTAGCCGATCAGATACAGGACTTCCGGTCCGAACCTCACTTCCGGGAACTTCATCCGCGTCCGGTCCCCGTCAGCCAGATCGACCGTACCGGAGCCCCTGGCAAAAAGCAGCTGCCTTGCCTGACGGTCCTGAATATCCACGTTCAATTCAGACAGGACCAGGAACTTTTTATCGGAATTGAACTGGAAGGTTCCGTTCAGCCCGAGCCGCGGCAGCTCGCGGGGGTGCCCATTAAGCAGGATCGTCAGGTCCGTTCCGACGAGTTTTCCCTCACCGCCGACGACCGAAGCATCCGCCCCGACAAAAATGTTGAATTCGGAAGAAACGGCTCCGCCGGCGAAGCGGAAATCTTCGACATTCAGGAACGGGTCCCAGAATGAAACCGGAAGTCCGCTCGTCTTCAGCTTGAAATCCATCGGCAGATAGGAAAAAGCTTTATCCTCCCAGGTCAGATCGGATCCGCATTGGAGGGAAAGGTTCCCGTCCCCGTTGTCGATCTCCGCGGTTATCCGGTTCAGAATGATGCGGGATGCCTCCGGCACGCACTGGAACGCCGCCGAAGCAGAGGCATTGACGAACCTCAGGACCGGCAGATCGTCCCTCCCGGGGAAGAATTTGTTTTCGAGCTGGCGAGCCAGGGCATCACTGAGCCGGTCGATTTCGACAACGCCCTCGACTCCGGTCCTGCTGCCGCCAGATGCGTTTACCCTGGCGCGGAAATCGTCCCCCGCACTCAGGTCAAAGGAACAGTCGAGCTGCCACCCCTGTTCGTCCTGTCCGAGTCTGAAATCCGCGTCTCCGATCGCGTCCAGCACCAGGCTGTTCTGTCCGCTCCCCGTCAGCGAGAGATGCGACAGATGCGATTCCTTGTGAAGGGTCGCCGCCATATTGACCAGGTCAAGTTCAAGTTCGGCTGTCGCATCGTGCTCGGCGTCGCACAGATTGCTGTCGTCGAGGAACCGGCAGAATTCAGCCAGGGTCTGATCCCCGAATGATTCAAGGATCCGGTAGGGGTAATAGCTGACATCGCCCTGGAGAGATGCCGTCCGGATATTGTATTTGCCGGCAAGCTGCGCATTGCAGATCCGGTCTTCGCCGTCATAAAAAGCCAATCCGCACCGGGAAACGCGGAATGAATCGATCCGCGTGATGCCTTCCGTCTCGAACACCGCGTCCACGTCGAACACGCATTCTTTTGAGCTGCGGTCCCGGAGCACCGCCTCCGCGCCGCCCAGAAGGCACACTTTTTCCGGGTCGAGCTCGATGAAATAACCGAATTCGAGTTCCTTGTTCGTGGAGTCAAACGGCAGAACGGGGTCGAACGGCGTCAGGTCGATCGATCGGTCTGTCGACACGTTCAGCTTCGCGGCATGCGGATTCAATGTATACGTCGCATCCTCATGCCGCACGAATTCAAATACGCCCGTCGTCTCGAACCCGATCACGCCTCCGTCCGGTCCGGTCAGGCGCCCCGATACGGAATCCAGCGTCACACCGCCGGTCGCCAGGTCGAATTCCACATTTCCCTTTGCGTTGAACTGCGTATCCCCGGGGATGCTTGCGTCCCGGCAGACAAGGCCGTTTCCCATCGTGTCCGCATCAAGTTTCAGCTTTAATCTCTCCCCGTCCAGTCCGAGCGTCCCGAACACTTTGATGTCCGTTTTTTCCAGGCTCAAGTCCAAAGTCCTGTATTCCCAGCGATTCGAATTCGACCATTCCCCGTTGAACCGCAGGTCGGCTGTCTCGGGTTCATACTGCATGACGATCTCCGTGGATTCGAAGGCAGGAAACTCCAAATGCGAATCCGGCAGATCGATTACAAGAGGCTCGTCCGCCACGACGGACACGACAAGGCACCCGCCTCCATTGGAGGACGACACATCGATCCGACCGCCGCACATTAGAAGCCGCTGGGGGTCGTTCAGGCGGTATTTCACGTTGCAGTCGATCTCCGGGTATGCCAGAATGCCGTTTTCGAACGTCGCGAAAAGGTCGGAAACGAAAACCTGGCTTCGAGCGGCACCGGACTGCCACCCGATTACCGCATCAGGGATCGTCAGATCAGCGATCCGGACGACGGGTTTCGACGCCTTGTCCCACACCAGACGGGATAATCTGCGGACCTTTTCGTCGGAAGCCGGTTCGTCATCCGAACCGCCACCCCGTTCGTCCGGCTGTCCGGTCTGGGCGTCTGCCAGCTTCGAAAAGTCGAGTTTGACACGAACGCCGTCCGCATGCACGGATGACACATGTATTTCCTTCAGTTCCCGGCCGTCCAGGTTCACGCCGTCCAGATGCAGCCCGAATAATTTCGACTCAAATTCCCCGGCGGGAAACCGCACCTTCAATCCGCTCAGGAGGATCTCGCGGTCGAGGATCGACACCATCACACCGGGCGTCCCTTCGACCTCCACACCAGCACACCAGGCGCCGAACGGGACAATCCATTGGTCCACGGTAAAGAGTGCGGCCAAGCACACGAACACGACCAGGAATATAAGGGTGCCCGCCGTCCAGAAGACGGCTTTCAGTGCTCTGCGCAGCAACGACTGCTTTTTATTCTGTTTCTGTTTGCTCATTATGGTTTTGCCGGATTCGCACTGAAAAACGGCAGAAAACCGTTTGCGCCTTGCATCGGGCATGTTTGTGCTATAATTAGTGAAAAGGATCATTCTAATTTACATCCGGCAAAGCTTTTTTCAACCAATCATTTTAAAGAACAAATCTTTTTTTGCGTTTTTTCAAGGAAAAGATCTTTATTTCCGATGGATCATGCTGTATTTTTTTCGCTTGATTGAGCTCAACGAAGACACAAAAACACAAATCCGTTCAACGTTAATTAAAGGCGTCAACAGGAAAAACAAGTCGAAAAGATCAAAAAAAACAGGATTTTTTCGACATAAATATTTGATTTTTCGGCGTTCAGGGTGTATATTATTTTTTCAAAAAGTTAAAAACATCCTTCACATAACCTTTAATTCCAACATTGTGAGGTATTTATCATGGCAACGAAAAAAACTGTCAAAAACGAAACTGCTCCCGCGAAGAAAACTGCCGCCAAGCCCGCAGCCGTGAAGTCCGCTCCGAAGGCCGCCACGAAGGCCGCCGCCAAGGGCGCTCCGAAATCCGCGAAAGCCCCGAAGACTGAAAAGACCGCCCCCGTCAACACCAATGATCCGGAAGAAAATATCAAGCGCTTCGCCAAAACTCCGCTCGCGATGAATTTCGTGAAAGCCCACAACGGCGCCTGGAATCACACCGACTGGCTGAATTTCCTCCGCGAACTCGAAGAAAAAGGCTATTTCCCGATCGACACCGACCGCGTCGGCCTCATCCTCGAGGACAAGAAAAAAGCCTTCTTCTCGAAGTAATCTTCCCCACTCATTTCCATGAGACTCCCCCGAATTGCCCTGACCATGGGCGATCCGGCGGGCATCGGCCCCGAAATCGCCGTCCGGCTCGCGCGCGCCGTCTCTGCGGGGAAGACTTCTCCCGCGGACGTCGTCATCTACGGCGCACCGGACATCATCGAAGAGGCTGTCCGTCGTTTCTCCCCTGGATTCACTCCGCAGGTCGTTCCCTGCTCGGATCTCAAGTTCTCGCAGATGTGCCCCGGCAAGCTGGATGCGCGATGCGGACTGACCGCGCTTGAGTGTTTCCGTACCGCCACGCTCGACGCCATCGCGGGCAAGGTCGACGCCATCGTGACCAGCCCGATGAACAAAGCGGCGGTCAATCTGGCGGGGATCCCGTTCTCCGGCCATACGGAGCTTCTCGCTTCCCTTTGCGGCGTCCGGGATTTCGTGATGATGCAGTCTGCGGGTGACATCCGCGTCGTCTTCGTCACCACGCATATTTCGCTGGCTCAGGTGCCGGCGGCCGTCACATTCGACCGCATTGTGACCGTCACGCATTTGCTCCGCGACGCGATCGTGGCCGAGGGAATCGTCCACCCGAAGATCGCGGTCGCCGCTCTCAACCCGCATGCAGGCGAGAACGGCAATATGGGTATGGAGGACGAGAGCATCGTGAAACCGGCGGTGCGCGCGCTCGCGGAGGAAGGCATCAACATCCAGGGGCCGTTCCCTCCCGATACGCTTTTTATCGAGAGCATCCGCACCCAGTTCGACGGGATCGTCTCCATGTACCACGACCAGGGGCATATCCCGTTCAAAATGCTCGCGTTCGACCGCGGCGTGAACTCCACGCTCGGACTTCCCGTCATACGCACCAGCGTCGACCACGGCACGGCTTTTGAGATTGCATGGAAGGGCACCGCATCGATCGGGAGTCTGACCGCCGCGTTCGAGCTTGCCCGCAAGCGCGCTGTCTCGCGCATCGCAAACGACTGAACCTCTTATCCAATTCCGCTCATGTACGAACTCGACATCATACGCGATTTCTCCGCTGCGCACAGGCTGGTCGGCTACGACGGGCTTTGTTCCGCTCTTCATGGACACAACTGGACTGTGCAGGTCTTCATCCGCGCGTCCAGACTCGATGAAATCGGCATCGCCGCGGATTTCACCGTCATCAAACGTGAATTGACCGCGATCCTGGCCGATTTCGACCATAAGTATCTCAACGATCTTCCGGAATTCCAGGGAATCAATCCGACCAGCGAAAATATCGCGCGCGTCCTCTACGAGAAGCTTGCACCGACGGTCAACATCCCGGGCGTCACGCTCGACCGTGTTCGCGTCTGCGAATCCCCGACCTCCGGCGCGACCTATATCCCGGACCGCGGCTGATTCAGTTCACTCCGCATACGGACAGAAAAGAAACGGAACCACGGCACAAACCGCAGTTCCGTTCTTTTTTTGATTCCTTCCGCCTGGTTCAGCGGAGGAGGAGAAAGCGAAAGATCACTCCCATTCGATGGTGGCCGGCCCCTTTGGGCTGAGGTCGTAGAGCACGCGGCAGACGCCGGGGACTTCTGCGAGGATGCGGTCCGTGATCTTCTTCAGGACGGCCCAGTCGATCTCCGGCACGACCGCGGTCATGGCGTCGCGCGTGTTCACCGCACGGATGATCACCGGCCAGTCGAAGACGCGTTTGGAGTCGCGGACGCCAGTGGAACGGTAATCCGGCACGACGGTGAAGAACTGCCAGACGGATTTCGTGAGGCCGGCGCGGTCGAATTCCTCGCGAAGGATCGCGTCGGATTCGCGGAGCGCGGCGAGGCGGTCGCGGGTGATCGCGCCAGTGCAGCGGACGCCGAGGCCGGGTCCGGGGAACGGCTGGCGGTTGACCATGGATTCGGGAAGGCCGAGGGCGGCGCCGATCACGCGGACTTCGTCCTTGAACAGGAGCTTCACGGGTTCGACCAGTTCAAAATGGAGATCGGGGGGAAGGCCGCCGACGTTGTGGTGCGCTTTCACGCCGACGCTTTCCACGATATCGGGATAGATCGTGCCCTGCGCGAGGAAATCGACATCCGTGAGCTTGCGGGCCTCTTCCTCGAACACGCGGATGAATTCACCGCCGATGATCTTGCGTTTCTGCTCCGGATCGGAGACACCGGCGAGCTTGTCGAGGAAACGGTCGACCGCATCGACGTAGATCAGGTTCGCACCGAGCTGACGACGGAACACATCGATGACCTGTTCGCTTTCGCCCTTGCGCATCAGGCCGTGGTTCACATGCACGCAGACCAGCTGCTGACCGATCGCACGGATCAGGAGAGCGGCGACCACAGAGCTGTCCACGCCGCCGGAAAGCGCCAGGAGGACCTTGCGGGATCCGACCTGTTGCCGCACGAGGGCGATCTGTTCTTCGATGAATTTGTCTGCGAGTTCTTTCGTGGTGATGCGGACCATGTCGTCCGGGCGTTTGTTGCTGTCCATTGCGGGTTCCTTTGTTTGGGAAGTTGATGTGCGCGCGGGAGCGTTTCTTTCCCGCATGCAGCTTCGTTTTTATCCAAATTATTATACAGCATTTTTCATAAAAATTCAAGAAGGAAACGCGAAAAACAGGATCGAAGCATTCATTTTTCCACGGATGCGGCCCGCATCGCAGATCCGGGTCGCGAATGTCCCGTAAAATATCAAACTTAGCTTGAAAAGAATGTGGTTTCGGTGTAAATTAATTGATTACACTTTTACTCCACCGCAACGGAAACCGATCTGAAAAACATGGAAAAGATCCTGCCGCACATTCATTCTCCGGAAGACCTCCGGAAGCTCACGGGAAAGGAACTCACCGCCCTGCCCGAAGAGATCCGCGAACGGATCATCGACGTGGTTTCCAAGAATGGCGGCCATCTGGCGCCGAATCTCGGCACAGTCGAACTCACCATCGCCCTTCACATGGTGTTCCACGCCCCTGAGGACAAAATCCTGTGGGACGTCAGCCATCAGGCGTACACGCACAAGCTCCTGACCGGACGGGAGGCTGAATTCGATACCCTCCGGCAGAAGGGCGGCATCAGCGGATTCACCAAGATGGACGAATCTCCCTACGACGCCTTCGGCTCCGGGCACTCCGGCACCGCGCTCTCCGCCGCCATGGGATTCGAGGTCGCAGGCCATCTGCTGAAGAAAGAGGATCGCGTGATCGCGGTCGTCGGCGACGGCGCGCTCACAAACGGAATCACGTTCGAGGCGCTAAACAATCTGCGTTCGACCTGCCGCGGCCTGATCCTGATCGTGAACGACAACAAAATGTCCATCGCACGCAGCACCGGGGCGATCTCCCGCATCCTGAACCGCATTATCACGGCAAAGCTCTATAACCGCATCAAGGCCGCGGCGAAGTATATTCTCCGCATCTTCCCGCACGGAGAAAACATGATCGGCGGCATCCGCGGGCTCGAAAACTCGCTGAAAAGCCTGCTCGTACCGGGCGTGTTCTTCGAGGAGATGGGCATCCGTTACATCGGCCCGGTGAACGGCCACAACCTCGCCGAACTCATCCGCACGCTCCGCCGCGTGAAGGACAACGATCTGCCCGTGATCGTCCATGTGATCACGGAGAAGGGACGCGGCTGCAAATTCGCGAACGAAGACCCCGAGCTTTTCCACGGCATCGGCAAGTTCAACCCGGAAACGGGCGAACTGATCCGCAGCGCCGGCGCAAAACCAACGTTCTCCACCGTCTTCGGCAAATCGCTGGAAAAACTTGCCGCACAGGATCCGAAGCTCGTCACGGTCGCCGCCGCAATGGCGCTCGGCTGCGGCATCCCGCACGAATTCATCCGGAAATATCGCGAGCGTTTCTTCGACGTCGGGATCGCCGAGGAACACGCCATCGCATTCGCAGCGGGACTGGCCGCCAACGGCTGCCATCCGGTCGCCGCCATCTACGCCACATTCTCCCAGCGCGCGCTCGACTGCCTCTTCCACGACGTCGGACTCCAGAACCTCCCGGTTCTCCTCTGCGAGGACCGCGCCGGGCTCGTCGAGGACGGCCCCACGCACCACGGCATCTACGATGTATCGTTCCTGCGCGCCATCCCGAACATGGTCATCATGATGCCCGCAAACGAGGACGAGCTCCCCATGATGATGGAGGCCGCGCTGAAACATCCCTGCCCCGCCGTCATCCGCTACCCGAAGGGCAACTCCGGACGTCCCGACGGCGATCCCGCGCCCGCCCCGATCGAGTGGGGCAAGGCTGCCGTCGTCCGCGAGGGGAGCGACCTCTCCTTCTGGTGCGCCGGTCGCGAGATCTATACGGCATTGGCCGCCGCGGATATCCTGGAAAAGAAACACGGCATCCGCGCAGCAGTTGTGAACGTGCGGTTCCTGAAACCGTTCGACGCCGCGCTCTTCAAGCAGCATCTCGGAAAACCCGTCGTCACGATCGAGGACCATGTGAAACAGGGCGGTCTGGCGTCCATCGTCGCAGAACACGCCGCCTGCAACGGCTGTCCCGCCCTGCTTTCCTACGGCTGGGAGGCCGACGAGATCATCCCGCACGGCTCCACGGCGAAAATCCGCGAGGAACACGGCTTTACACCCGATGCCATCGCGGAAACCGTCGCATCGAAAGTCCTTTCTCTCCGCTGACTCAAACGGCATCCACCTGGCAGCAGGGGCTTCCATCACAACAGCACGAACGCCCGCTGCGGGCTTTCCCTTCCCGCCTCGTTCCATCCTGATTTCTCCCGCGGCTCATAAAAATCGTTCTTTTTAGAGCTTTCAACTGGATTTTTTGAAAAAACATGCTAAAGTAAAAGGCAACTGTTTTCACAACCCTGTGGTGTAATGGCAGCACAAGTGGTTTTGGTCCACTTAGTTCAGGTTCGAGTCCTGACAGGGTTGCCACACCGCAAGCGGTGCTGATACGGTGTCCGGCTCCGCTCGGACACGGGCTTTAAATTGTGCTGATTTCCGTCTTGAAGCGGCATGGAACAAACTTTTTTGAAAAAAATGTGCGTTTCGAGCTTGCTTTTTCGGAAATGAGTGCTAGATTAAATAACATGCCAGATGCGGGCGTAGCTCAGTGGTAGAGCGTCACGTTGCCAACGTGATTGTCGAGGGTCCGACTCCCTTCGCCCGCTCCATTCTTTTTTCGGAGCGGCTGGCGGTTTATGATGCGGGCGT
>Ga0310786_10006948_pt1 | contig 14899 bp, 9 predicted proteins | sample AusTroGonzalo_MG_FD_203881 | JGI IMG/M metagenome (GOLD analysis project Ga0310786, IMG submission 203881) | Bovine rumen microbial communities from tropical cattle in Woodstock, Queensland, Australia - Gonzalo_03 (v2) (version 2) | ecosystem: Host-associated > Mammals > Digestive system >... | reverse complement strand
GGACACGTTCTGTCTTTCTGCATAATCAATCAGGGTGTAAGTGCCGGCAGATTGGGAAGGGACTTTCAGGACGAAGTCTGCGAGGCACTATGCCAATAAGAACATATACATAGTATTAACAATATAATTAATGTAAAACATGAAGAAATTCTTTTATCTTTTGATTGTCTTGGCACTAAGTACCGGCAATGCAATGGCATTTGAGAACGAACCCGCAGAAGGCCTTAGCTTTATGGGTATCTTTGGAATGAATATTTCCAAACTTCAGAATAATAGAATAGAGGATAAAGCAAAAGCCGGTGCCATGTTAGGTGCCCGCGCTGACTACGTTCTTCCCAAAGCTCATGGTGTTTATCTGACTGCAGGAATTGATTGGACTATGAAGGGAGGTAAAGGTACATTGTTTTTCTCAGATGGCCCCGATGCCGTAGAGGGTACTTTCAAATACGCCCTGCATTACATTGAGGTTCCTGTTCGCGTAGGTTTCCGTTACAACCTTAGTGAGGAAATCGGATTATATGCAGAAGTCGGTCCTTACTTTGCTGTTGGTGTAGGCGGACGTCACAAGTGTAGCATTGATGCTGATGGCGCTAATGCGAGGGCAGATGAGAACGCTTGGTCTTATAACGCCTTTAAGAATTACGACTATGATCCCATCAATAATCCCGACAGACTGACATACCAGCGTTGGGATGCAGGTATCGGTTTCCGCATTGGTGCAGAATACAACCAGCGTTATAATGTGATGATTGGAGCCGACTGGGGATTGGCTGATATCTATCGCGGAAGTTTGCGTGATGCCGTATTCGACCAAACAGGAGTCGCCTTACCCAAAGTTCACAACTTCAACTTCAGTATTTCTGTCGGATACAGATTCTAATACAGCATTACTTGATAACTACGATGCGGGTGACAATAGCTTTGTTGCCCGCATTGTCGTTTGCTACTACATGGTAAACACCGGATGATACACGCTTACCGCTCAAGTTGCAACCATTCCAGGTAACAAGTCCGCCGGAAGAGACGCCTTTCCAAACCAACTGTCCGTTTGTGCTCAGAATCTTAACCTCGGCATCCATTGTCATGCCTGTTATGGTGATAGGGCCTGTGTAGTCCGATCTGACGGGGTTGGGATAAACCAATACATTATCCTTGACCAAGTCCTCGGCTGCATCTATGGCATCGCTCATATAGCTGCACAAGCCTTTTTCTGTACCGATGGCCACTTCACCGGTAATAGAGTTAACGGCAATGTCCTGGATAGCATCGCTCAGCAGAGGAGAGTCCTCTGTGGTGAAATGATGAATGGTCTCCTGCCCGTCGGCAGAGATAAGGAAGACACCGTTACTCTGTGTTCCTACCCACTTCCTATTGGCACCGTCAACGGCAATACATGTTACGGGCAGACCGCTCAGCAGGTAATCTGCCAGGCCGCTTCCGTCGTTGCGGTTCACCTTGACCTGCGTGATACGGAAATCCTTGTCGAAGACTTTCTCCGGATTGTCAATCACAAATAATCCCAATGTGGTACCAAACCAGACCCTGCCGTCCAGGTCCTCGCATATTCCATAGAACTCGTCGGGGTTATAGACCGTCTCATCCTGATTCGTGATTTCCTGGAGTAGGATATACTTGTCGTCTTTGGTGTTTGCAAGGGTGCCTTTGGTATCGATGCAGAATACACCCTTCATATCCAGACGTCTGCTTGTCAGTAACACCATTCCCGAGCTATGAATAAGAATGTTGTCGCAGAGCGAAGCCATCTTGATGGGCTCGTAATACAATGCGTTCCACTTGCCGTCGGGTCTTAGGATACGCACAACGGTATCTGTCTGGGAGCAGAGCATCCATAGGTTGCCGTCCGGGTCGAACTTCAGTCCTGCACACGATACATAATTATAATATGTACTTATGCTTTTGGATAGGATACTTTGCAGGGGGCTGTTGTCTGCATTGTGGAACTTCGTAAACTTTCCGTCCTTATATTCGAAGAGTCCGCTTCTGAAGAGGGAGGCATAGTGATGCGACGGGTCGTTAGGATCCTGAACCAAGTCGGTGGTGTTAGCCAGTCTCAGGCTCTTGTACTTCTGCGGGTACTCCGTCATCTCCTCGAAGTTTGTCCACTGGTTATCCTCCATATACATGGCTGTCGGGGTATTGAAATAACCGGCAACCGTATTGATACCGCCGGCCACCAGCAGGCGGTTTCCTGCCCAGTTCAGCTTGTAGGAAAGGTTACGTATGGGACTGTCTGGTATCACAGAGGATGTGGTCAGCTGTGTCTGATTGCCGGTAATCTTGTACCCTTGCAGTCCCTGGTACTGGTTGCTAACCCAGTAAGTGCCGCCCTGATACGTGACGTCACTCCAGGTGTTGTCCTCCTTGATGATAGTAAAGTTATTTATGTCAGAGCCGTAGCAGATATTCTTGGCATCACCCCAGAAAAGCATATCGTTTGTCTCACGGATGTATGCCACTTTGCTGCCGTTGATCTTGGAAACGGTACTCACGCGTTGGGTATCTATCACAAAAAGACTGTCTTTCCGCACTCCCAGCAATTTGTCCTTGTAGTAGATCAGCTCGCTCCAGTCTGTACTTCCCTGGTGTTTCTTCCAGTTGGCCTGCAGTTGCATGTTATCTGCTTTAGAGCATACGTACAGACCTGTGGTAGTTCCCAGGTATATGTTGTTGTCATTAGCTGCAACACATGTGGCTTCAAGGCCTAATCTGTAGGTGTTCCTGAAAACGCCCTCCTTCATGTCAACCTCAATCATTCCGAAGCCTGTTGACAGGTAGGCCATAGAACCATAGATGTACATGTTGCTGATTTCCTTTCCTGAAAGGGATTTCTCCTTCAGGGCTGGAAGGTTCTGGACGTTATCGTCGGCATCCAGCAGGTCTATGTTGCCGTTGGAATAGATAAGGATAATCTTCTTGACATCCTGACTGTAGCCTATGTCCACGATGTCCACGTCATTCAGGATACCCATATTGTCGTACGTTCTGACCTCGGTATCCTCTGTGTTGTATGAATAAAGGCCACCATTTGCCACCGTATAGATGGTTTTGCCTGCTGCCACATTCTTTGTTGCATTGTGGTAACTGAGGTAAACATTCCAAGAACCTATCTGAGCTGCCTGCAGGCATGTGCTAACAGCAAACATCAACAATACTGCCAGAAATGATGACTTCTTCATACAAGTAATGCTTTATGATTAATTATTCTTCAAAAAATCAACAAGTTTCGCAATGGCTCTTCCCCTGTGGCTGATGGCATTCTTCTCTTCGGGTGCCATCTGGGCAAAGGCCAGTCCGTTTCCCTCTAGGGGGGCAAAGACGGGGTCGTAGCCGAAGCCGCCTTCCCCAACTTCCTGTGTCAGGATCTCACCTTCCACTATTCCTTCGAAGAGATGCTCCTCGCCATTCATAATCAGTGCCACAACGGTACGGAAACGGGCACTGCGGTCTTCTGCCTCCTCCAGTTTGTCCAGCAGGCACTGGATGTTTGCTTTGGCATCATGGCTTTCACCATATCCGTTCATGGCACCGAAACGTGCCGTATATACACCGGGCGCACCTTCAAGGGCTGTTACCTCCAGTCCCGTATCATCGGCAAAGCAATCCACTCCGTAATGCTCGTGAACATACAGCACCTTCTGCAGGGCATTGCCTTCCAGCGTGTCGGCTGTTTCCGGAATATCCTCGTGACAACCGATCTCCGCCAATCCCTTCACCAGGAATTCGCTGCCCAATATCTGTCTTACCTCCTCCAACTTATGGGCGTTGTTGGTGGCCATAATAATTTCTTTCATCTTTTTATCTTGTCAAAGCCTTCGCCAAAGACACCTTCCACATTACCCATCGACACAAAGGCGCGTGGGTCTATCTGCCTGATAAGTGTAAAGAGGGCACGGCTCTCGTATTTCTTGGCCAGGATAAGCAGTACCTGGCGTTTCTCCTTGCTGTAGAAGCCTTCGCCATACAGGACGGTCACGCCGCGTTCCATCTTCTGGTTCACCTGTGTGGCTATCTCGTCGTACTTATCGCTGACAATGATAAACTGCACGCTCTGTCTCAGTCCGTTGGTCACATAGTCCAGGAAGAACATAGACATAAGCATCGTCAGGTAGCCCACCACCATTGTCTCCAGGTTATGGAAGATAAAGTAGCTGCTGCCGATGATGGCAAGGTCTATGCAGAGCATCAGTCGTCCCAGTGATATGTTCCAGTACTTGTTGATGCTGCTGGCTATGATGTCTATACCTCCTGTGCTACCGCCGGAAAGGAATACAAGTGCCAGTCCCAGACCCTCCATAAGAGCGCCTATCACACAGGCCATGAACTTCTGATCGCCCACAATGTGCAGCAGGTGTTCCTTTCCCTGTGCATCGACGGTGGTTATTCCTTCCTGGAAGATGTTAATCAGGAACGAGATGATGGCAATGGCTATCACCGTCTTCACGCTGTACCTCCAGCCCATTATCTTGGCACCGACCAGTATCAGGAAGACATTCATCACCAGGTAGGTCACACTGGGATGGAAGCCGATGGTGTAGTAGATAAGTGTGGAGATGCCGTTCATACCACCGCTGATAAGCTGGTATGGAAGCAGGAAATAGACATAGCTTATTACGTATATAACAATACCTAAGAGCAAGAGCAAATAGTTCTTGCACATGTCCCATATAGCTGCTTTAGTCAGTTTTACTGTCATGCTCTAATTGCTTTAAATCCGTTACCATATACACCCTCTGCTCTGCTCTGTGAGACAAAGGCAGCAGGGTCTGTCTCCTGTATCATCCTGAGGATTTTTACAGATTCACGTTTGTGGACAATGGTTATCAAGACTTTGATGCTTTGATGACTGTAGAAGCCCTCGCCATCCATAGATGTTACGCTGTGGCACGTCTCGGTAATGATGCGCTGGCTTATTTCATTAGGTTTGTTGGTGAATATAATAAACTGAATGTCTTGTCGGGCACTGTTGATGAGCATATCCAACGCATAGGTATAGACCACCAGCGTCACGTAGCCGAAGACCACCATCCTGACATCGTGGAAGATGGGCCAACAGGATGCGATGACCAGGAAGTCCAGAATCAGCAGGGCGCGGCCGAAGGATATATTGCGGTACTTGTTCACCAGAGCGGCTATGATATCCCAACCGCCGGTACTTCCGCCCGCCAGGAAGACTATGCCGATACCCAATCCGTTCAGGATAGCACCAAGGACGCAGGCCATGGAATCCTGACCCTCGCCTAAGATCTGCATCAGGGCGCCGCCATCATCGGTCATCATCTTCTGTCCCAGTTCCAGATAGGTAGAAAGGGCCAGTACGGCATAGGCCGTCTTGATGGTGAACTTCCATCCCAAAAGCCATAGGGCAAATATCAGCAACAGACCGTTAGCTATCAGTATGGCGTACTGAACAGGGAAGCCCGTAACGTAGTACAGGATCGCAAACATACCCGTCATACCACCCGTTGTGATATGATAGGGGAGCAGGAATGCAGCCCAGCCCAAGGCATAGACAGCCATTCCCGTGTTTATAGCCAGGAAGTCAACGATGAACTCCCAGATACGTCTCAACTTCAGTTTTTGTCCCATTTTCTTTTATCATTAAAGACCCTCTCCCCGCTCCCCCTTTATGGGGAGGGCTTTTACGCTAATCTCTAATCCTTCCTCCCCCTAAAGGGGTTCGGGGGCTATCAGGCAGGTTTCACCACGATATTTACGATACGGCCGGGGATGGCAATGGTCTTGACAATCTGCATACCCTCCAGGTGCTTCTGGGCATCGGGGGCAGAGGTTGCCATCTGTACCATCTGGTCGGGTGTGGCATCAGCAGGGAAGTCCATGGCAAAGCGAACCTTTCCGTTGAACTGAACACCCAGCTTCACGCTGCTCTCTACCAGATACTTTTCGTCGAAGGCAGGCCACTGGGCATCGCAAACGCTGGTGCTGTTGCCCAAAGCCTCCCACAGTTCTTCTGCGATATGGGGAGCGAAGGGAGCTATCAGCACAATCATCTGCTCCAGGATAGTGCGGTTGGCACACTTCAACTGAGACAGTTCGTTCACCGCTACCATGAAGGCAGAGATACTGGTGTTGTATGAGAACTCCTCGATGTCGGCTGTCACCTTCTTGATAAGCTTGTGCAGAGCCTTCATCTCCTCAGGGCTTGGAGTACCCTGATTATTCTGATTGTTCAGGATATTCTGAGCCAATCCCCAGAACTTCTTCAGGAAACGGAAGCAACCGTCGATACCTGCTACGTCCCAAGGCTTGGACTGCTCGATGGGGCCCAGGAACATCTCGTACAGACGCAGGGTGTCGGCACCGTAGTTCTCACAGATGTCGTCGGGGTTCACTACGTTGTACTTCGACTTGGACATCTTCTCGATAGCCTGACTGACAATATACTGTCCGTTAGCATTCAGGATGAACTCGCCGTCGCGGAACTCGGGTGTCCACTGGCGGATCTTTTCTACGTCCAGCACATTGCCGCTTACCATGCTGATGTCGGCATATACGGGGTCTGCCTCAGTGCCCTGATAGAAATACAGGTTCTTCTTCTTGGCATCGTCGTACTTCTCTTCCAGAAGGTCGAAGCTGACAAACTTATTGGTATTTCTCAGACGATAGACAAAGCTTGACCAGCCCTGAATCATACCCTGGTTGATTAGCTTCTGGAATGGCTCTTCCTTCTTGCTTACACCCAGGTCGAAGAGGAACTTGTTCCAGAAGCGGCTGTAAATCAGGTGACCTGTAGCATGCTCGGAACCGCCCACATACAAATCTACGTTCTGCCAGTAGCCGGCAGCTTTTTCGCTTACCAGAGCCTGGCTGTCGTGTGGATCCATATAGCGCAGATAGTAGGCGCTTGAGCCGGCAAAGCCGGGCATGGTGTACAACTCGATGGGGAAGACCGTCTTCTCGTCAATAAGCTTCTTGTCAACAATCTTACGGTTCTGCTCGTCCCAAGCCCAAACCTGTGCGTTGCCCAATGGGGGCTCGCCTGTTTCTGTGGGCAGGAACTTATCTACCTGAGGCAGTTCTATGGGCAGGCACTCCTCGGGAATCATCTGAGGGATACCGTTCTTGTAATATACGGGGAAGGGTTCGCCCCAGTAGCGCTGACGGCTGAAGATAGCGTCGCGCAGACGGTAGTTCACCTTCACGCGACCCAGTTTGTGAGCCTTCACAAAGCGCTTGGTCTCGGCAATAGCCTCCTTGATGGTCTTGCCGTTCAGGTTCAGGCTCTCACCGTCATATACCACACTCTTGTCCGGGCTGACGGGTGAGTTCATTACTATACCTTCCTTGGCATCGTAGCTCTCCTCGCTGACGTCAGCTCCCTCTACCAAGGGGATGATGGGCAGGTTGAAGTGCTTGGCAAAGGCATAGTCGCGGCTGTCGTGTGCAGGCACAGCCATAATGGCGCCTGTTCCGTAACCGGCCAGTACATATTCTGCTATGTAGATGGGGCACTTGTCACCTGTGATGGGATTGATACCGTAGGCACCGGAGAACACACCTGTTACGGTATGGTCAATCATACGCTCGCGCTCGGTTCTTCCTTTCACATACTTGATGTACTCGTCAACGGCGGCACGCTGCCCGGGTGTTGTAACCATGTCCACCAACTCGCTCTCAGGAGCCAGTACAAAGAAGGTTACGCCGAACATGGTATCGGCACGCGTGGTGAAAATAGTAAAGTCCACATCGCTATCGGCTACTTTAATCTCTACCTCAGTACCCTCGCTGCGTCCAATCCAATTCTTCTGTGTCTCCTTGATGCTTTCGCTCCACTGGATAGTCTCTAAGCCGTCCAACAGACGCTGACTGTAAGCACTCACACGCAGACACCACTGGCGCATCTTCTTCTGCTCTACAGGGTAGCCGCCACGCTCGCTCACACCATTCACTACCTCGTCATTGGCCAGTACGGTACCCAGTGCAGGACACCAGTTTACCATTGTCTCGCCCATGAAGGCCAGACGGTAGTTCATCAGCACATCGCTCTGTTTCTTCTCGTCCCAGCTGTTCCACTCCTCAGCGGTGAAGGAGAGTTCATTGCTTTGGGCAACGCCAAAGGCTTCCAAACCCTCTGTTCCGTTCTTCTCGAAGTAAGCCACAAGTTCCTCAATGGGGCGTGCCTTGGGGCCTTCTTCTCCCCTGGGGGAGGTTGGGAGGGGGCTGCTGTAGAAGTGCTGATACATCTTCTGGAACGCCCACTGTGTCCATTTGTAGTAATCAGGTGTGCAGGTGCGTACCTCGCGGTCCCAGTCGAAGCTGAAACCTATCTTGTCCAACTGCTCGCGATAGCGGTCAATGTTGGCAAATGTAGTCTTCTCGGGGTGCTGGCCTGTCTTGATAGCATACTGCTCAGCAGGCAGTCCGTAAGCATCATAGCCCATGGGGTTCAGCACATTGTAGCCCTGCAGTCTCTTGTAACGGGCATATATATCGCTGGCTATATAACCTAAGGGGTGACCAACATGCAGTCCCGCTCCGCTGGGGTAGGGGAACATGTTCAGTACATAGAACTTCTTGCGGCTCTCATCTTCAACCACTTTGTACGTCTTGTTGGCCACCCATTTCTGGTGCCATTTCTGGTCAATTTCTCTAAAATTGTACTCTTTTGCCATATTATATTTAAGTGAATTCCTTATTTTCGGGGACAAAATTACGAATAAGTGAGCGGAATACAAAATAAAAGGATTTTTATTTTTGTTTCCGAGCGTGGGTAATTTCGAGGTGTATCTCCTCAAGATTACGAAAAAAACGAGGGCAGAACAAAAGAATTTATTCTTTTTTATGTCGGGACGAGGCAATTTCGGGCATTAGCCATGAAGACAAGAGGAAGAGAGTCAGCCCCTTAAAATCAAATTAAACCACTTAAACATTCTTCATACAGATACGATTATACCCTTTAAACGACCTCTGAGGTTAAATTAATCAGGGGGAAATTCCTATTTGATTGATATAAATCAAGAAAATTAAAAAAAATGACAATCTGCAATACATCTTAAGTCGTGACAAATAAGAAATCCTTTAACTTTGCATGGACAAAAAAGTGAAAGCGCCGTGATGGCACAGAACTTGTTGGTATAGAAAAGCATTCATGCAAAGATATTTCGTTTAGTTAGTTTTAGGTAAAAAGAATTTGAGAGATTAAAGATTAGTCCGGCGGGCATTTTTTCGTGAGAAAAGATGCCCGTCCTTTTTTTTATTCTAATTCATAAATTCCCTCTTCACTTCCTCTCTCTAAGGGGGCTTATATTATTCTATAATTATTTGCTATGGTGACAGCCTCGTGAACCTTTCTTACAACCAGTTTCTTCAGTATGCGTGTTATATTGGCCTTGACGGCAGAAAGACTCACGTTCTGGTAATCTGCAATTTCCTCGTTCGTCATCCTTATTTCTGCAGATTTCAGGATTCGTTTCTCGGTATCGGTCAGCAGAACGGAATAATCGGTTCTTTCGTATAGCCTTGTGCCGGGATTATAAAGGTAGCATTTGCCAGAATCCGTTATTACGGAACTTTCTATGTGCTTACGGGCAGAAGGTGTGACGGTAAACATCCCAATCCTGATGATACTCTTTGAGTCAACTACCAAAGGTGTGAACTTCTGACTGATATAGAATTCCCTTCCGTCAATCATAATGGGGAAGTCTGTTATGCAGATGTAAGTTCTGTAATCCTCCAGACTTATCTCGTGGCGCAGTTGCAGGATGCTGCGTTTAATCTGCAGCAAGTATTCCAATAGCTCTTCCGGTATATATGACCAATAGGGATTGGGGCAGTCCCTTTTTTTGTCCTTGGGTGTCGCATTCTCCAGGAACAGCAGTTTCGGGCTCATATATAGAATCTGGTGATTGTCGAAGTCCATCAGCAAACAGCTGGCGTTATTCATCCTATCGTGTGCTCTCACTCCGCAGACCAGGGACTCAATATCCATTGGCTCTGTCAGTTCGCCTTTGCTTGAGGAGTTATTGGAAAGAAGGTCGTGCGCATTCATTGTGCTAAGCGATTATTTGTTTTATATGGCAAATTTAATTATTCAATCGGAATTAGTGTAATAAATAAAAGTTAAAGTTTGGTAAAAAGGCTATGTTTGTGTACTTAAGTATATAGACCAAAGTATATATTTTTAGAATTTGTCCGAAATATATTTAAAAAAACTTGATATCGTTTTCCCTAATCTCATAACTTTGCTGCGGTCATGCACCAAATCTGGAGAGAGAAAAATGCACTATACGATGTTTGCCAAAACATCTAATTTAAAAACTTATCTTATTTAATTAACTAAAAACAAAAACAATGAAAAAGTTAAAGCTTTTCATGCTTGGGGTATTGTTATCCCAAATGGCGTTTGCATTACCGCCAGCTTATCGCATTGTTTACACACACGACAATGCTGGGAATCTCATTTCCAGAGTAAGAACAACCTATCAGCGTAGGGCAAAGGCTCTGCAGGAAGAGGAAGTTACGGATGAAAAGGGAATCGAGAATGACACCAAGGTTTATGTCAAGACAGATGCCACATGGCATAAAGTACAGGTTGACATAATGAGTGAGGTGACTCAGGACGATGTTCTTTCTGTTTACAGCGCCGATGGCGTTCTTTTTGCTACTATTCCCTTGGAAACAAACAGTCTTTCTCTTGACCTTTCTCAGCTGCACAAGGGCACGTACGTGTTCAAGTTCAGTTTGAATAAAAAACCATCAGAATATAAAATCTTTAAAACTAATTAAGGTAACATGAAACGATTATTTACATATATACTTGCTTTGTCACTGCTTCCGCAGATTGCTTCTGCCGCAGTTCTTGTGGGCAAGACTGAAGGAACTTTTGCATTATCACCCAAGGGTGCTGCAACGTACACTATTCCTCTTACAATCCCAAAGGGTATGAGCGACTTTAAACCAGAACTTTCGTTGGTTTATGACAGCCAGGATGGTAGTGGAATCATGGGTTTGGGATGGAGTATTAAAGGCATACAAACCATCTCAAAAGTCAATAAATGTAATTATCTAGATGGTACAAGTGAAGGTACGGCTTTTGCGCTTAACGGAATGCGCCTCCTCTTGAAAAGTGGCACTGACGGTCAGACAGGTGCCACCTATAAGATGTTACATGATTGCGGTGACGTTATCAGTATAGCCGCTACTCAGAACGGGGTACCCGCCACGTTCAAAGTTAATGCGGCTGATGGCTCTATTTATAAATATGGTAGCTCTACAGGAAGGTACATTAACGGAGATAATAGCAAGTGGGCGCTTGACTATGTCCAGGATGCTTTAGGTAACTACATTTCCTATACTTATGACCAAAATGGTGGTCTGTATCCCACATCCATCACCTATGGTCGGAATGTTCATGGCACCGCTGGTGTTGATTGTGTCATTTCATTTACTTACGACAACTCAACAACAAAGCGTCTTCAGAGTATTGAGTGTAGGTATAACGGTAGCATATATAGGACGTATACATTTAATTATGCAGAATCTCCTTCACGCCTCATTTCTGTTACAGAAGGCGGAAGAGGAACTTCCACATTTGCTCCTACGTCCTTTACTTGGGCTCAGAATAGAATCGCATCTATAACAGACGGATTGGGTGCTACAGAAAATTTCAACTATGGTGAAACAGACTGGATTCCTGTAGTAGTTTCCAGAACGGAATCTACTCCCACAGATAGTAGAACCACAACTTACTCCTATCATAGTATCTCCTATAATTATGAAGGTGAAATAAGCGGTTTTTATTATGTGGAGGAAGAATCCAGTACAGGAATAGTGACGAAAACATATAATGACGACGATAGTAATCATCTGGCTCTTTATCTGAAAAAGGTTGAAATTTGTAATGCTAACGAGGATATTATTAAGAAAGACGATTACCAAACGCATATAGAGACGGCAAGCGACAAATCATACAGAATATCTTATGCTAAACGCTCATCAACAAGACCTTTTGAATGGTTCTATGATGAAGATGAATGTTTTTTCGAAAATGGAGAGCTTGATTCACGCTATACAGATGACGGATTGCTTTCTGATGAGAAGCACATCACACCTTGGTTAAGTTCTAATGACACAGTTTGGATAAAAAATCTCCCCAGTGAAGTTAATATTCGCAAGAACTCTCAGCATTTTGGAGCAGAAGGTGAGGAATTCGAGAAAATAACATATGAAAGAGATCCAAACACAGGTTTGGTCCTAAAGGAAATCAAAACCAGAAATGATCAACATGTAAAGACAGACGGTTATTCTTATAATGTGTATGGTCAGGTGATTAGTCACTATACTGTTGCTTATGAATCCACAGACACCCTTATTACAACATATCAGTATAATACAAAGGGGCAACTTTACAAGGAGTATAACCCGTTGGGCCAGTACAAGACATATTCCTACAACACCTATACAGGAACATTGTCTTCTGTTGTGGAATTTGACGGTTCAACCACAACTTACACTTATGATAATATGCTCCGTGAAACGAAATGTAGCGGTTCTTCAAACATCGTAACTACAACTAGGAGCACGGCTAATTACGGTGGAAGTGTATATTCTGTCAAAGTAAGCGAAAGCGACAAGGCTCCTATCACCACCTATTATGATGCATGGGGAAGAAAGGTTGCAGAATCTACTATTATTATCCCCAATGCGACGGTTTATACAGATTACCAGTATCTTCCCAATGGAAAGATTGGCTTTATTTCATTCCCTCACAAAAATACAGTATCTACGGGTGGAACAACCTACACTTATGATGATCCACTCCAAAGGTTAACAAAAACGGAGGATACTAACGGCAAGATAAACACCTGGGAATATGATGAGTATGGAAGAATAATAAGTTGTATAGATGGGGTAACTACCATGTTTCAGTATTATACGCCCGACAAGCTAAATCTGATAATGGATGCTGATGACCTAACAGATTTTGTGCAATATTTTTACACTATCGATGGTAATATTGATTACATAGATGTCGGATATGGCGATGCTGGAACAAACTGGGGTTGTTATACTACAGATTATGAATACGATGTATTTGGCAGACTTGTGCAGACCACTGATGTAAATGGCGTGACAAAACAATATGAATATGACGGTAACGGTAATCTCTGGAAAACGACAGTAGATGGTAGCTCTGTAGAAACTAATTATGATAAGTACGGTAGACTCATCAGCAAAATGTGGTATGGGTCCGACGAAGGTTCCCAAACTGTAAACTATACGTATAATACCGGCCTGAGAATGAAGCACCTTTTGGCTCAAGAACAGGGAGATAATTATACATATACCTATTCTTATGAGCTCGGTGGTAAACTGATTGGTAAAAATTGTAGTGTGTCCGACGGAAATCAGCCCCAATCTGCTAATATTGGTATTCAGTATGATTCCAACAAACAGATAAGTAGAGAAAATTGTACTTTTGGATTTGCTAGCAATAGAACTTTTGAAGAGACTTTCAGCTATACGCACGGTGTCCTGTTGGCAGACTCTCTGAATCAACAACTTGCTTATCGACTAAATAACCAAGATAACTGGGGCAATGTAACTAGTGAGAAAGCATTCCGTGGTACAATAACTCGTACATTTGACGATTACGGGAATATGCTTTCTATGAAACGCCTCGCGATACAGAAGTCTTACACCTACGACATAGAAACGGGTAATATGACAGGGAAGGACGGTGTGTTTCTTTCGTATGATGATAAGAACCGCTTGACAGAATGGGGTGACCATACTTATAGTTATGACAAAATGGGCAATATTACCAACCTGCCCCTTGTTGGCACATTTACATATGAAGACTTTAAAGTTGATGGCATGGTAGAGGCTGCAGGTTATTCAGCTGGTGATAGTCTAAACATCATTTACTATAAAGCCATAGAAAGACCCAAGAGTTTAGAAAATGAGCATTATAAAGCTGATTTCTCTTATGATGGAAATGGAAACCGTGTTTTGATGAAGGTTTACAAGAAGGTCTCTGGACAATATCAGCCTTATCTTACAAGATACTATCTGGGTGAAAAGGCAGAGGTTAACATTGATTCCCTTGGTAGGAAAAAGGGGTATCTTTATGCTGGAAATGATGCGCAAACAGCGCCAGCTGTTTTAGAAGTACAGCCTAGTGGTAGTTCTGTAATCTGGAAAATGACAAGAGATAATACCGAAAGTGTTCTTCGGTATGATAGGGCATCTGTCACCCCATACTATGAATTCTCATATTCTCCTTGGGGCGTTAGAACATCCGTAAATGATGATACAGATTTCACTATGCCTGGCGAGTCACTTGGTGCATGTCCCTTCTACAGAACGTATAAGGGTTATGAGGATCTTTGGATGTTTGGATTGCTGTATGACAAGACACGTCTGTATAGCCCATATCTGGGTCGCTATCTTAGCCCAAGTCCTGTCCTTAACTCTACACGTAGGGCTTATGACTTTAACCCCTATGTGTTCTCAAAGAATAATCCATTCCGTGTTGTAAAGTAATCCCACATTCTTGATATGAAATTGGCTGGCCGAAGAATTTTCGGCCAGCCTTTTTCTTGTGTATAACAGGCTGCATTTGGGAATGCTATTGAATACGGGTTGAATTCAGCGTGCAAACCCATCGAATTCACGCAGAATTCTCCTTGAATTTAGGCTGAATACAAATGAGTGGGCTAAGCCCCCCTCTATGGCCCTTATAGGGGCCTAAGAGGAGGGGTTGTCACCTGAGCCCGAGAGGCCGAAATGCCGGATTATGTAGATTGAGGATTTTTTGTAGGTTGATTCTTGTATAAAATCAAGTTGATTTTGAGCAAAAAGTAAGTTAAATAATCTTTTATTTAAGTTATTTTTTTCGTCTTTTATTAGGTGGGTAAAA
>Ga0310786_10006945_pt1 | contig 14901 bp, 20 predicted proteins | sample AusTroGonzalo_MG_FD_203881 | JGI IMG/M metagenome (GOLD analysis project Ga0310786, IMG submission 203881) | Bovine rumen microbial communities from tropical cattle in Woodstock, Queensland, Australia - Gonzalo_03 (v2) (version 2) | ecosystem: Host-associated > Mammals > Digestive system >... | reverse complement strand
AAAAAGATATTTTAGACCTATCTGAATGGAGAAGATATAAAGATTCTAATTATTTGGTATCAAAAAAAGGAAAAGTTTATAATGAAAAAACAGAAATTTTATTAAAAGAGACTCCAAATCAAGCAGGATATATTAGATACACGCTTAGAATTAATAATAAAAATTGTTCAAAATTAGCCCATTCTTTAGTTATTGAAAGTTGGTTAAATATTACTTTAACATCTTCAGATATTGTTAATCATATTGATGGAAATAAAACTAATAATTCTTTATAGAATTTAGAAATTTCTAACAAAAAAGATAATGCTTTACATTCTTTTTATGTTTTAAATAAAAATGTAAAACCTGTAATAAGATATGATAATAAAAAACTTTTTAAAAAAGAGTATCCCAGTTTAACTAAAGCAGCAATTGCTGCGGGGTTATCTCCAAGTGGATTACATTATATTATTAAAAAGGGTAATAAATACTTAGATGATTATTGGATGTATAAATAAAATGTTCAACGACTATCCCTGAATGGAACTTGAGACAGTTCAATAGGAGTAGGGCCTAAACGAAAAATGAGGTGGGTGAAAATCCCTTAAATCGAAAAGGAGCGCCCCTAATAACCTTTTCTATTAGGGTGGAAACATAGTCTAATCTTTGACGTAAGTTAAAGCATAAGAAAAATCTTATGATATAAAGTAATCGTGGCTTTATATTAATATAAATGAAATTTAGTTTAGTAGAATCAGGGTATTAATATTATTTTAAAACAAAGTAATAGAGGAATTAAAAAAGATAAATTCTCCGCTTTTATATATGGTTTATATTATATTAGATATGAAGAAGAATTAAGTAAAAAAAGGAAAAAAAGAAATATCTCTGATTTTTTATTTTTTACTCAAGGATAATTTTTTTTGGACAAATTTTGATAAAATTATTTTTTATTTTTTTATAAAGAGAGAAAAAGGAGAAAAGAATATATGAAAGCTTCTAGAGGAGAAATAAAAATATTTGAAATTTTGCAAAAATCTGGGCTAGAGTTTGTAGAAGAATATTCTTTTCCTGATTTAGTTAGCAGTTCGGGTCGGCCGCTAAGATTTGATTTTGCGGTATTTGATGATTAGCATAATATTGATTTTCTTATCTAGTATCAAGGTATTCAACATTATAAGCCAAAAAGCGTTTTTGGAGGATATAGTGGTTTAAGAAAGCAACAATATAATGATATGAAAAAAAGAGAATACTGTCAAAAAAATGATTTAAATTTAGTTATCATTCCCTATTGGGATTAGGGTCAAATCAATTACGATTATATTTTAAATGCGGCTGGGTATTAAAGAAGGAGAGGTATCTAAAGTTGATTAATCGTATGAATTAGATAAAGAAAAAAGGTTTTAATATGGTTGGAACTGAAGATTACCAAATTCCAGAATAGATGAACAGCTATGTGCCTGTTGATTTTGCGAAAATTAGAATAGGTGTGAAATCTGTTTCTGATACGATTCTTAAGCTTGGCGATTATAAAAAAATAAATCCTGCGCTTGGGGATAAAGAAGCGGTTTTACGTGCTATACATTATGGCGATCTTGAAAAAATGAGAGATATTTCAAATTATTTTTATAAAATTAGTGGTATTTATCAAAGATTATGTAGATATATGGCATATATGTATAGATACGATTGGCTTGTTACGCCTTATTATTCTAATGTAAAACCAGATAAAATATTAGATGGATTTAATAAGGTTCTACTTTATTTAGATAAATTTGAAGCTAAAAAATTTTTTGGTGAAGTAGCTTTAAAAGTAATTAGACATGGATGTTATTATGGATATCTCATTGCAAAAAACGGGACTGTAGTTGTTCAATAGTTGCCTCAAAAATATTGTAGATCAAGATTTATAACATCAAGCGGTGAACCTGTGGTTGAATTTAATATGGCATATTTTAAAGATATGTTTACAGATGCAGAACAAAGAGCAAAAATGATAAAAATTTTTCCTTCTGAATTTGAAAAAGGGTATAAGCTTTATATGAGTGGAAAATTAAAACCAGAATTTCCAGGAGATGAGTCTGGTTGGTATTTATTAAATGTAGGATCTGTAATTAAATTTAATTTAAATGGAGAAGATTTTCCTCCTTTTATTTCAGTTATTCCCGCAATTATTGATTTAGACGCCGCACAAGATTTAGATCGTAGAAAAATGCAACAGCAATTATTAAAAATTCTTATTCAGAAAATGCCTATTGATAAAAATGGTGATTTGGTATTTGACGTAGATGAAGCGCAACAACTTCATAATAATGCGGTTCAAATGCTATCTAGGGCTATTGGAATAGATGTTTTAACAACTTTTGCCGATGTTGATGTGGCAGATATGGCAGATAATAGAACTTCAACTACAAAAGACGACTTAGAAAAAGTTGAGCGTGGCGTTTTTAACCAAGCTGGAGTTTCGCAAATGCAATTTAATACAGATGGAAATATAGCTCTTGAAAAGTCTATTTTAAATGATGAAGCTTCAATGTGGAATTTGATTCAACAGTTTGAAACATTTTTAAATATTTTATTAACACCTTATAACAAAAACTCTAAAAAAGTAAATTATAGAGCGCAAATTCTTCCTACGACAATTTATAATTATAAAGAATTAGCAAAATTATATAAAGAACAGACTCAATTAGGATATTCAAAGATGTTACCTCAAGTTGCTCTTGGTCAATCTCAAAGTGCGATTTTGGCAACAGCATATTTTGAAAATGATATTCTTGATTTGGTGAATGTATTTATTCCACCTTTAATGTCTAGCACAATGAATGCAGAGGTATTAAATAGAAATAAAAACAAAGGATCATCTGAAGGAGCGGGGAGACCGTAGAAATAGGATGATGAAAAATCAACAAAAACTATTCAAAATCGTGAAAGTATGAATTAAAAAAAATTTTGGACAAAGTTTATTAAATAAAAAACCATAATTTTTATAAAGAATGTGAGACTGAAAGGAGAAAAATAATGCACCAATCAGTTGCTACAATTGATTCTCCAGAATTTTTAAATCTTCAGCCTCTTGATATTAATCCTTTAATGTCAAAATGTGATATTAAAGTTTTTTATATAGGAGCTAATAGAAATCAAACTTTTATTACCGAAGATGTTGCTAAAGAAATAGGAAAAACACTTAGGGGCGCTCCTATTGTAGGATATTTTAGAGACTCTAAAGAAGATTTTACAGATCATGGAGAAAAAATTATTATTGATGATGAAGGAATAAAATTTTAGTGTCAAACAATTCCTTACGGTTTTGTTTCACCAGATGCAAAAGTCTGGTTTCAAAATTTTGAAGATCATGATGGTATGGGTAATTCAGTTATTCATAAATATTTAATGACAACTGGTTATCTTTGGACAGATCAATTCCCAGAATCCAGCTTACCTGTGGAATAGGGTCGTCCGCAATCTATGGAACTTCAAAAGGAATCTGTAAAGGGTTAGTGGCAAACTAATTATGATACTGGAATGGATTTCTTTATTATAAATGATGCAATTATTCAAAAAATTTGCATATTAGGAGACGATGTTGAGCCTTGCTTCGAAGGCGCTTCTGTAACGGCTCCAGATGTAAGTACAAAATTTACATTAGACGATAATTTTAGGCACACACTTTATAGTATGATGCAAGATTTAAGGAGTGCCTTAGACGGAGGAGGACAACAACAGATGGACAATATTGAAAACACTGTAACTGCTGAAGAAGAAGTTGTTCAGCCTGAAACTGAATTTACTCAAAATGAAGAAGTGGTTACAGATGAAAATAATATAGAAGATGTTTCTGCCCCTTCTGATTATGTAAAAAAAGAAGATGAAGATGAAGATAAAGAGGAATCTGAAGAAAAAGAAAAGGATTCTGAAGATACTTCAAAAGAAGATAAAGAAGAAAATGAAGATGATAAAGAGAAGAATGGTGCTAAAAAGTATGAATTACTTGAAGAAGAACTTAATGATTTAAAAGAATCTTATAGCACTCTTAAAACTCAATATCAAGAACTTGTAAAATTTAAAAATGATATTGATAATCAGAAGAAGGACGCTCTTATTGCAGAATTTTATATGCTTTCTGATGAAGATAAAGCGGATGTTATTAGCAATAAAGAGAAATATACATTGGATGAAATTAAAGCAAAACTTTCTGTGATTTGTTTTGATAAAAAAATTAACTTTTCTTTAAATGAAAACAATAAAGAAGAAGAAATTATAACTTATTCGATTAATAATAATGAAGATAACGGTCTGCCGGAGTGGGTAAGGGCTGTTAAAGAACAAGAAAAACTTGATTAATTTAATTATAGGAGGATGCTAAGAAAATGGCAATTACAATGAAAAGAATTGGCTATGGTCAAGTTGAGCCTAATCATCTTTCTGGTATTGTAACCGGTCAAATTTATGCTCAATTACCTGCGGCGACAGCTATCACTCAATTTGAAAACGGTCAATTTGCAAAATATAATTATGCGGCTGGACAAGTTGATACAGCTGCGGCAACAGATGGCGAATATATGTTAGTTTATAATGAAGAAAAGAATTATGATGAAAGGTATCAAAGTCATAAGGATTTTGTGTATAAAACCGCAGATTTTACAGACGGTAAGATTTATCCTAGATTAATTAGAACTTATGTCGGTGATGTCATGACGACAAATACTATTGAAGTTGCAAATACTTCTAACACTGCGGAAGTTACACCTACTACAAGCGCTTCTTTAGCGGTAAATAATTATTTAACAATTAGTGCAACTGGCTTTTTAACTAAGGCAAATAGTAAACCTGAAACTGGTATTTGTTGGAAAGTCGTTAAAGAATATACTATGCCAGATGGCCAACCTGGTGTAAAGATTCAAAGAGTACAGTAAGGATAGGAGGAAAGAATAATGGCATTAAATAGAGATCAACTTATTGAATTAGCAAGGGCTAATGCTAGAGCTTCATTAAATCCTTCTGTCGCTTATTCTTTTGATGGAGAGAAGCTTTCTGCAGAAGCTTTAAATAAAACTTTTATTAAACAATTAAATGAACTTGGTTCTACTCCACAAGATTTTAGAGAAAATAAGAATTTAATTTATACACTTATGGAAGTAGGGCTTACTGAGGTATTGCCGCAAAAGGTTCTTCAATCTTACGGCCAGTTTGCGGATGTAAGAACATTTGCTCAAGGCACTAAACCTATTTATAAAGTAAGAATTAGTGAAGCTTCTAAGAAAAGAGCTAAACAATTTGTTACTAGAGTTGGTTTAGCGGGCAGATATGAAGTATTTAAGCTTGATGGATATTCGTTAGAAGTTCCAACAGCTGCTTATGGCGGAGCTGCAAGAATTGAATGGGAAGAGTTACTTGATGGTCGTATGACAATGAATGACTATTATAGTTTAGTTCTTGAAGGAATGGATGAAGCTGTTTATAAGGAAATTGCAAAGGCTCTTGAGGCATTAATTAATAATGTTCCTAATCTTCAAAAACATTCTACAAATTCTTTTGATGAAGATGAAATGGATAAATTAATTCAGATTGCAGATAGCTATGGCGGGAAGAGTACGATTTATTGTACTTTTGAATTTGCTGCAACAATGATCCCTGCGAACGCTTCGACATGGTCTGATGCAATGAAGGAAGAAATTTGGAATAATGGTTATTTTACAACTTATAAAAATCATAGAGTAATTATTCTTCCTCAGTCATTAGAAGATAATATTCCTAAAACTGCAACTCGTGCTTATAAAGTAATTAATCCTGCTCTTGCTTATATTATTCCAACTGGGTCAGAAAAACCAGTTAAGGTTGCTTTTGAAGGAACTGCACAGGTAAAATCTTTTGATAATAGAGATTGGTCAACTGAAATTCAAACTTATCAAAAACTTGGTGTTGCTACTTATATGGTAAACCCTGGTATTTGTATTTATGAAAATACAAGTTTGAAGAATTATTTCGGTGTATAATAAAAACATAATAGGGGAGAATTTTTTTCTCCCCTTATTTTTGTAAAATGTGGAGATAAAAGGAGTTTTTTATATGATAGATAAAGATACAAAAGTAGAAGTTATTAATAAATACAATGGAACAGTTAGTTATACTATTCCAGAATTAAGTGTTCATAGAACCTTCTACCCAAAAGAACATAAAAAAATAATTTTTGATGAATTAGAAAAATTGTCTTTTATGCCAGGTGGGGATGTAATTTTAAAGGAAAGACTTGAAATTACTGATAAAGATGTAATTTTAGCTTTATTTAATGAAGAAATGGAGCCAGAATATTATTATACTGAAGAAGATGTTAAAAATTTATTAATAAATGGGACTTTAGATCAGTTTTTAGATTGTTTAGATTTTGCTCCAGAAGTAATTATAGATATGATTAAAACAATGGCGGTGGAGCTACCTTTAAATGATATGAACAAAAGACAGGCTATTCAAGAAAAAGTAAATTTTGATGTAACAAAAGCTATTGAAGTGAGGAATACTAAATATGATGGGGAAGATTCTTAGATTGAAGAGAATCAAGAAAAGATAACTAGAAGAACGACTCCAATTAAAAATGAAGCGGTTCCAACTGGAAGAAGATATAGGCCAGAGCCTAAAAACGAATAATTTATAAAAGGAGGGGATAGAATGAGTACAACATCTTTTTCTCTTGTGTACGATTCCTTTCTTTCAAAAATAACAGATGATATGTATTTAGAGTTAACAGAATTAGATACATTTAGAATGTTAGAAGAATTATTACTTTCCGCCATTGAAAAATTCGAGTTTCCAAGAGTAAATTTATGGGATTATGAATTATTTTAGATTGAAGACCAAAGTATTTATAATGGTGTAGAAAGTAATCATCAGGATGTTGTTGCAATTATTTATGGCGGGGGTTATTTTAATAGTCAATTAACGCATGAAGAAATAAATATTTTAGCGGTCTATATGATTGTAGAGTGGTTAAGCCAACAGTTAGCTAGTGTTGAAAACACTCGGATGAAATATGGTGGATCTGATTTTAAATTTACCTCTCAAGCTAATCATATGCAAAAATTGCTTCAGCAAAAAAAAGATTATGAACGAGAAGGATTTCATCTTCAACGTTTATATAAAAGAAGAATCCCAGATAGAAAAGGCGTTATGCGGTCTACTTTAGGTGTAATTGTACAACCTATTGACGATTTTTCACTTGAAAATGCTATGCAAAATAATGATAAAAATAGAAATGTTATTAATTATGAAGATTTAATCAATAAACCTCAAATTGAATCACATGTATTAATAGGTGATAAAACCTTTGATGATTTGGGATTATCTAGAATTGATTTTGATGAATTAGAAAGTATATTTTCTTCATAAAAGGAGGCTAAGATATGCTAAAATTACAATATTTAGATAAATAGGGCGTTGCTCTTTTATGGAGTAAAATAAAAAATTTACAAAAAAATAGTTTAATATATCAATCAAAAACAAAAGAATAGTGGGACGCTGACAGAGACTATATTTCTGAACCAAATGTTATCTATATATATAGTGATTATAAAGCAATTCAGAAAGATAATTAGGAATAGATTATTATTCCAGGGATAAAGATCGGAGATGGAAAAACTTATTTAATAGATTTACCTATTTTAAATGATACATCTGGATTTTAGGATCTTTTAATGGATCATATTAATAATAATATTATTCATGTTTCTATGGAAGATAGAAATTTTTGGGATAATAAGTTAAATTTTGACTTACAATAGCAATCATAGATTCTTGTTTTAAATAGAAATTAAGGGAGGGAATTATATGGCATAGATTTCAAAAATAACCTTACCCAGTGGAACTACGTATGATTTAAAAGATGCTACTGCAAGGTCTTTAATAGAAGAATTACAAAGTTATACTGATTATTTAGGGGTTACAACTACCGCAATTACAGATGGCGCAACCACTAACCCAGTTCAAATTGGAAATGAAAATGTTACCGCAAAAAAAGGTAATATTGTTAATTATAATGCAAAAGAATTTATTTTTAATGGTACTGCATGGCAAGAATTCGGTGATTTAAGCGGATTGGGCGATCTTGCATATAAAGACAGTGCGAGCGGAAGCTACAAGCCAGAAGGTACAGTTTCTAAGCCTACTTTTACTGGAACAAGCGCAACTGTCACAATCACTACCGCAGATAACACAAACGGCAATTATCAACCAAAGGGTACTGTTAGTAAACCGACTTTCACTGGTTCTAGCTCCACTTTTACAGGTAAATTCACACCTGAAGGCGGAGTTACGGTATCTACTAATGCAACTTCTAATAAAACTACAACTGTGTCGGCTGTTTCGTCAGGAACAGCTACTTATACTCCTGGTGGGACAGTCTCTCAACCAACTTTTACTGGAACTGCTTTTAATTCTACTGGTAAATTTACTCCAGCAGGAACGATAGCATTTACTAACGCAAATCAAACCGCTACGGTTTCTAAAGCAAGTTCTGGAACTGCAACTTATACGCCAGAAGGAAGCGTGAGCACTCCAACTATTTCTGTGAAAACCGCGGGGAGTACAACTACAATAAAAAATCCTACTAGTGTAACGGTTGCAAAGACTGTTGTTGCTGCAGCTCCTGGAGCAACCGCTCCAAGTAATGCTTTAACTTATTATGCGGTATCTGATTAGACATTAAGTTTATATCAATTAGGGTATACTACTGGAGCGTCAATTACAACAAGTAATGTTACTGTAAAAAATGGAGATGCGGCATATGAAGCTACTCAACCAAGTTTTACAGGAACAGGCGCGAGATTAGTGACTGGAAATATTTCGGTTCCTAGTAGTGCTGCTTTTACTGGTACTGAAGATGATGTATCTGTAAGTGGGACTGCAACAGGATCTGTGTCTCAACCAAGTTTTACGGGTACTGGAGTTAGATTAGTTACTGGTAATATCCCAGTTCCAAGTTCTTATACTGCAACGTTTACTGGGACAGAAGGTGATGTTTCAGCTTCTGGAACACCAAATGGTTCTGTTTCTCAGCCTACTTTTACTGGAACAAAAGCTCAAATTTCTGGTACAACAACTGCAACTGGAGAGGTTTCACAACCTACATTCACTGGAACATCAAAGACTGTTACTGTTAGTTAATTATAAGGGGGTATTATAATGGCAGATATTTCAAAAATAGTTTTGCCAAATGGCTCTCCTTATGATTTAGTAAGTAAAAAAACTAGAGGTATTTATCGCGGGTAGATGGATAACACATCTACCGCAACTGCTTTTACCGCCACTATTGATGGAATCACATAGCTATATGATGGATTACTTATTTCTTTATTTAATCCAGTAATAACTTCTGCGGCGGGTTGTACAATTAATCTTAACGGATTAGGAGCAAAAAGGATTTGGAATTCACAGAGTTATAGCTTTGTAGATACCAGTCTTCAAAAAAACGCGGAACATCTTTTTATGTTTGATGTAGCTAATGATAGGTGGATAAAAATTCAAGGCGCTTTTACGTCAGATAGTAATACTATTGGTGAGTATGCAGGATCTTGTGTTGCTGGTCCAAATGGAATGGCTAGATATAGTTTAATAATGCAAGTTTCTGAAGACAAATGGTAGAGTTTAGTTTTGACAAGTTCAACGGGAACTTCAAAAACTAAAAATAGTAGTGGTTTTCTTTTAAGCTCACCTATTTTATATCAATCTGGTGGAACCTATGCATCAGAAAGCGCAGCAAGTCAAAGCGGTTGTTGGTCAACAATATCTTTTGATACAAGGTATTCAACTAATGGTGGTCAATGGGGAATTACCGGTGACCCTTTTTATTTAGTTGGGGCAATTTCTAATAATAAATTTTATTTAAAAGATACAACTTGGTGGGCTAAAGAACTTCCTTCTACTTAGGATGGTTATTATTATATTTATATTGGTCAATTTTATTCTACATATCAATGTACTTTACATCCAACACATCCTATTTATTATTATAAAAATGGAAGAATACAAACATATACTGATAATGATGATAAATACTGGCAATACAATAGTGCAAATGATTGTATTGAATTGATTTTCCCAAATTAAGGAGGTGACTAAATGAGTTTACGAGTTTGGTTGCCCCTTAATGGGGATTTATAGAATAAAGGGTTAGATAATGTAAATATAGTTAACAATGGTGCAACTGTTAGTGATAGTGGAAAAATTGGAAAATGTTATTAGTTTGGAAATAAAAAAAATATTAAATTAGTAGATTATGCAAGCATATTTTTAACTTATGAAGATTTCAGTTTAAGTGTGTGGTTTAAGTGCACTGCAAGAAATACTGCTCATAGCGGAACGGCTTTAATTTCTGGTGGAAATTGGAACGCCGCAAGTAATTTATTGAATTTAGGTTTGGTAGATTTTGATTCAGATCATTATACAAAATTGCTAATTAGTGGAGCTGGGTATTGGTCACGTGGTTATCCTTATAATTTTTATTTAAATCAATGGTATCATGTAGCATTAACAAGTGGGAATGGAGCTGTAAGAGCTTATGTTAATGGATAGCTTATTGGAGATTCATATGATGAATTTATGCCAAGCACTTTAGAGCAAAGTTGGATATGTATTGGAAATGGGACTTATACTTCAATTTTTCCTTTTTATGGATATATGAATGATGTACGCATTTACGATCATGCCTTATCAGTTAAATAGATTAAATAGCTTTCTAAAGGGTTAATTTTACATTATAAATTTGATAATAATGGAATGGGATGTCCAAATATATTAACAGGAACTTATTATAATAGTTATGATCCAAGTTTAGCAAGTATACATGGGGTTGCTACTAATTCAGCTGGTATATGGAAAGGAAGTAGTGGTGGAAATGGAACTTTTTCTGTTGAAAAAGATGAAACTTGTCCTATTGGAGAATACTCTTGGAATGTAAATAATAATACTTCTGGTAATAGAGATTTTCAACAAGAACAACAACCTTTTATAAATGGGCAAAAATATACAACTTCTTTTTGGGCAAAAGGTAATGGGATTTGTTTATATAGATCTTGGAATCTGACAGATAATAAACAAATGTTTCAAAAAACTTGGACTTTAACAAATGATTGGAAATATTATACTCATACTTTTACAGCTTCTGAAGAAATGTAGACTGATAATTGTACTTTTCATTTAGGGGTGACTGGTAATGCAAATATTTCTATTTGCGGTATGAAAATGGAATTAGGATCGGTAGCTACCCCATATAGCGTTGCAAAAGGGGAATTGGGAGCGAATACTTAGATTTATGATTCTTCTGGATATTAGAATAATGGAGTTATTACTGGCAATATATAGAGTGTAAGTGATTCTCCTAAATATAATAATTCTATATATATAAATTCAGGAAATGTTGATTATATTACTACACCAACTTTGAATTTACCGGGAGATCAAATAACTATTAGTTTTTGGTTTAAATCATTAAATTTAGAACCCGGAAATACATATCATATACCAATAGATGGAGTAGCAAATAATAACCAATCTTATGAATTTTCGATTTATAAAAATGGTTTATTGAGATGTGGATTAGTTATAAATGGAACTCGTCAAGTACATAATACATCTGTTTTAAATATTTTAGATGGTCAATGGCATATGTGTACAATGACGTATGATGGAGATAAAAAGAAAGTATATTTTGATAGTATTTTACAAAGACAGGACTCTATTGCAGGAAGTTTAGTTACTTTAACAAATTTTGTGATAGGACATTATGGGACTAATTTTTCTTATTATAGTAAAGAAGCTTATATGTCAGATTTAAGAATTTATACAACCGCATTATCAGAAGATGATATAAAAGAATTATATCAAACTTCTGTTTTAATAGATAGGAATAATAATTTTTATTCAAGATCTTATAATGAAAATATTATTAATAATGAATTATAGTATTTATATAATTTAAAAGATAATAATTATAGTGGTGATTTTTTCCAAGATTAGAATGGATTACATTTAAATCAAAAGATATGGGTTAATCATGATTATATCTCTATTAATCCTATTAATAAAATTTATAAATATGATATAATTTATTCTAATGATGCTGGGAATATGTTTTATATTGGATGGGAAAGATATGATATTAATAAAACAAGTCGTACAAATAATGCAACCATTTACGTAATATCAACTAAAGCTGCGGCAGATTATCAAAGAGTATCTGGTATAGTTAATTTATCTACTGATGGCACTAATCCTTGTGCTTTTATTAGATTAAGAGTTTTAAATAAGTGGTCAGGATCTACATCAGATACTAATGGAACTGCGATTATTCATTCTTTAAGTTTAAAATAGTTTGAAAACGGAAAAGAAATAACTCCTTTAGATATTTCTCAACAAGGGATTGTTAATACAACTTCTATTTTGGAAAAAGATATTGGAGTTAGTATTAGTAGATCTTTTGATTTAAATGGCAATAATTTTTATGAGATATAAAAGGAGGAAAAGGAGAAAATGGCACAATTAAAAGATTTGATTGTTAATGGGGTAAGTCGTTTTATTGGTAAAGTTTATATAAATGATTCTCATATTACTACTATAAATGATGTTGCGGTGACTGATAATCCTAAATTTACAGATACAACTGATTTAACTGCTATGACTGGCACTTTAGGGTTGGGTCATGGCGGGACTGGCCAAACAAATGGAAAAGATGCCGCGAATACTTTAATTAATGCATTAGATACTGGATCGTCTACTCCAGTTGATGCAGATTATTATATTTCTCAATTTGTTAGTGGTGGTAATTCCACAAAAACTTATCATAGACGACCAATGTCTGCTTTATGGGCTTATATTCAAGGTAAAATTAATGCTGCGGGTTATAGTACCACTACAGGGACTGTGACTAAAGTTACTGCGGGGACTGGACTATCAGTGGGAAGCACCGCTGGTGGTAATTTTACAACTTCTGGGACTATTAATCATACAAACTCTGTTACTGCACAAAATACACAAGCAATTTATCCAATAAAAATAGATGCTCAAGGTCATATTAGTGGATATGGGACTGCGGTGACTCCATTAACAGCAGCATCCACGCTTGATGCAACAAAATTAAGCGGTACTGTCCCTACTGCTTCATTACCATCTTATGTTGATGACGTTTTGGAATATAGTGCGAAGTCTTCTTTCCCCGCGACAGGAGAAACGGGAAAAATTTATGTTGATACATCAACTAATTTAACTTGGAGATGGGGCGGTAGCGCCTATGTTGAAATTAGTCCATCATTAGCTCTTGGGACTACAAGCTCTACGGCTTATAGAGGAGATTATGGGAATACTGCATATACTCATGCTACAGATGCGAATAGATTAACAACTGCTAAAACAAGCGGTTTATATAAAATTGCAACAACTTCACATGGTCATATAGCATCTGTAACTGCAGTTACAAAAAGCGATATTACAGGATTAGGAATTCCTGAAACAGATAATGATACAAAGAATACGGCTGGTTCAACCGATTCGTCAAAGAAATTATTTTTAATTGGAGCAGAAACTCAAGCTGCTAATCCACAGACGTACTCGCAAGATACCGCCTATGTTGGTACTGATGGGAAATTATATTCTAATAGCAAAGTAGTATTAACAGGCGGATCAAATGCAGCATCCACAGTTACTATCACGCCTAGTACAACAGATGTGTATTCTATGACAAGTGCGGGTAGTGTGACTGCTGGTACGCCAAATACTCCAACTGTAATTGATACCAGTAAATTTAGCGGTGGTAGTTATACAAGAGGCACTTTTAGTCAAGGAACGTTACCTACTTTAACTTTTGCTATGGATACTACTGATACTAAAAAATTAAAAATTACATTTGGACAAGGAACGTTGCCAACGCATGCGGCAGACAGTTTTACTCCAGCCGCAATTCAGAGTGGGTTTTATACAGCTGGTACTGCTAATACACCAACCGCGGTTACTTTACCTGGAAGAAGTTCTGTTATTAAGGCGTGGACTGGTTATACAGCAGCAACTGCTGCTGCACAAACGTTTACTGGAAGTTCAAGTTAATTAGGAGGTAGCTAAATGAGTTTACAAATTTGGTTACCTCTTAATGGTAACATTAATAATCAAGGTATTAGTAATATAATAGCTACAAACAGTAATGCTACAATTAATGACGAGGGAAAGATTGGTAAGTGTTATTACTTTAATGGAACAGATGCAAGAATTTCTTTTCCTTCAGTAAGTTTTAATTATCCATTATCTGCTTGCGCTTGGGTAAAAGGTGAAGCAATGACCAGTAGTACTACTCAGTATATATTTTCTTATAATACTGCAACCGGTGGAGGTTCAGGACATAAAATTGGTTTTGGTATATATAATTGTAAATTAAGTATTTGGCATGGAGGTCAAAATCATAATTTAAATATTTCATTAGAAAATAATATATGGTATCATATTGTAGCTGTTGTAACTGAAACAAGTTATTTTTTATATTTAAATGGATAGAAAATTCTTACTGTTACAGGTGCTCAATCAAATTCAAGTTCAAAGTTTATAACAATTGGCGCAAGAAGTAATTCAGCTACTGGCGGAGTAGGTGGTGCTAATTATTTTTTTAAAGGCTATATAAATGATGTAAGAGTTTATAATCATGCTTTATCTGACAAGCAGGTTAAATAGATTAGTAAAGGATTAATTTTACATTATCCATTAAATAGAAACGGATGGGGTGCAGCGAGTAATTTAGTATTAAATGGTTTTGGAGAATTAGGAACGGAAAATTGGGATGTACCATCAAGAGTTTATACTGATAACTTACCTACAGAAGATTCGAATATAAAAGCTAGATTTTAGAATTTAGTTTCATTGGAATATATACCAATTTATAGAAAACATGATTAT
>Ga0310786_10006943_pt1 | contig 14902 bp, 9 predicted proteins | sample AusTroGonzalo_MG_FD_203881 | JGI IMG/M metagenome (GOLD analysis project Ga0310786, IMG submission 203881) | Bovine rumen microbial communities from tropical cattle in Woodstock, Queensland, Australia - Gonzalo_03 (v2) (version 2) | ecosystem: Host-associated > Mammals > Digestive system >... | reverse complement strand
CCTCTGTTTACCCAGACGTTGGCCAAATAGCCCATGATAGCATCAGCAGTAGCACAATTCTCTTTGCACCGTTCCTTCCAGTAATAGAACACTTTGTCATAGTCAAAATAGGGTGCTAAAACATTTTTCCGGGTGGTCATACTACCTAATCTATGACAATAAGCATACAGGTTGAGATTGAGCATTTTAACTGTATGTAGATGTTCCCATAGCTCAAAATGCCAATAGAAATCTTCACCAATCAGACGTGGAGGGAAATAAATCTTATGATCTAATAACAGCTTTCGACGCACCATGAAAAGCCAAGACGTGAGGTGTAGCTGCTGTGTTCTGACAAGATAGGCAAACAACTTCTGTGCGTTTGGTATTTTAGAAATTTCTTTCAGATTATAGTCTATAGTATTAGTCATTCGACTGTCATACCAAATGTCCACACCCTTGAATACCACCATGTCGGTCTGTGGCTCACAGTTGTCGACCAGTGTCTGTAATCCGTCGTCAAGCAGCCAATAGTCATCGGAGTCCACGAAAATGATGTATTCGCCCTTGGCATTGTCAATACCTGTGTTGCGTGCTCCCGACAATCCCTTGTTCTCCTGATGGATGACCCAGACACGGTTGTCACGGGCTGCCAGCTCATCACATAGTTTTCCGCTGTCATCAGGGCTTCCGTCGTCAACAAGGATAATCTCGAAGTCTTTGTATGTCTGACACAATAACGACTGAACGCAACGCTCTAAATAGGGCATTACGTTATAAACGGGCAGAACAAAACTTACTTTCATATAAACTCCTGTCTCTTTTACATATTACAATTATTTGCTTCGCTTCATCTTAATGACTATATTGAAGATTGTTCCCCAGAAGTATTTCCAGTCTGTGAGGAAAGGATGCTTCAGATAGGACTCGATGTAGCGACGTTCAGACGCCTGAATCTCATCCAATCCCTGGGGAGTCTTCTTCTCATAGTAGAAGGGAGGCAACATGCCAGGCTTCACCTTGGTGCGCAGTGACTGTATCTCCGGATTATAAAGCGAGAAAAAGTGCGGTGTCAGAGGACGTACACCCACCCATTTCATGCTGCCTTGAAACACATTCAACAGCATAGGCAACTCGTCAAGCCATATCGGCCGGAGAATGCGTCCCCAGACATTGACACGGAAGTCATTGGCCAGTTTTCCGCTTTCGTTCAGCTTATTCAACTCATACACATAATCCTGCAAATACTGGGAATAACTGTGCATCGTCCGGAACTTATAGACTTCAAACAATTTGCCATCCTTTCCTACTCGTTTCATCTTCAGAATGGGAGAAACGCAGGAATCATTCCTTTCCAAAGGTTCTGACCTTTTTTCCACTAAGACATGTAAAGCACCGTGTTTTTCCTCTTCACGGACAATCTTGAAGCCTGCCCTGCATATCCTGCCCAAAATCTCCGTATGACTGTAAGTACGATGCCGTTCACCGGTCAAGGCAAAATACAACTTCCTGGTCATCTGCATTTTTGGCAACATTTCATGCCAGATGTATGCCAAGATGACAAAGAAATTGCCTATCACATAAGGATATTTCTTCTTTATCGCATTAAACTCCTGACGATTAGTGAAAGCGACACACTCTAACTGGTCGCCAACCTTCATCTCATAATTCCAGTTGTCAAGGTAATCGTTCAGGTGAGGTATGTGATTTAGTTTTTCTTTGATACAGACTCTCATAGAAACTAAACTACAAATAATCTCTTATAAAGATGCAATAAGTGTTTTACTGATGTATTCTATTTCGGACGTATTTAAATAGGGGTGCATGGGGAGAGATAATACTGTAGCGCACAGTCTTTCCGCTACAGGACATCCGTGATCAGCAGTTTTTTCATTCCTAAACGCTGTTTGCAGGTGCATCGGCTTAGGATAATAGACCATCGAAGGAATGTCGGCCTGCTTCAAGGATTCCTGAAGCTGGTTGCGTTGTAACTCTGTGGACAGCTGAATGGTGTACTGTGCCCAACTGGAACCGAAACCCTCCGGAATAACGGGCGTCTTAACATGGTCTTTCAGCAGACGGGTATAGCAACGGGCGGCCTCGTTCACACTTTCCACCTCCTTATCAAAGGCATGCAACTTAACTTGAAGGACAGCTGCCTGAATAGTGTCGAGACGGGAGTTCATACCGATACGTACATTGTCATATTTATCAGTACCCTTACCATGTACACGATAGGAGTTCATCAGCTGTGCCCACTCATCGTTGTTGGTAAACACCGCTCCTCCATCACCATAACAACCAAGAGGCTTGGCAGGGAAGAACGAGGTGGTGGCAATGTCGCCAAAAGAACATGCCTTCTGCCCGTTAATGCTTCCACCAAATCCCTGCGCACCGTCCTCGAGTATCAGCAGGTCGTATTTCCCGGCTATCTCCCTGATGAGAGGATAGTTGGCCGGAAGACCGAACAAATCGACTGCAACGATAACGCGAGGCTTCAGTGTTCCTTCAGCCAATGTATTCTGGATTGCCGTCTCCAAACTTCTGACATCTATATTAAAAGTGGTGTCGTCCACATCGACGAAGACTGGGGTCGCACCTTCCAATGCCACCACCTCAGCGGATGCGAAGAAAGTGAAATCAGGCACGAATACGGCATCGCCCTTACCAATGCCCCAGGCTTTCAAAGCCAGTGTAAGGGCATCTGTTCCATTAGCACAGGTCAGACAGTGCTTCACACCAGTATAAGCTGCCAACTCTTGTTCCAGCTCTTTCACTTGTGGCCCCATGATATAATGGCTATGCGACGCTACGGTTAGCAAGGCCTGGTCTATATCATTTTTGAGGGTCTCGTATTGTTTTGATAAGTCTCTAAACTGCATTTAGATTTAAGATTTGAGGTTTGAGATTTATTTAACTTTGCTCACGATTTCGCCCTGCTCATTGACGGTGCCAATCTGGCGGGCAGGTACGCCAGCCATCAAAGCGAAGTCAGGTACGTCCTTGGTGACTACGGCACCTGCCGCAATCATGGCTCCACGGCCAATGGTATGTCCGCAGACAATGGTGCAATTGGCTCCTAACGAAGCACCTTCCTTGACCAATGTCTTATGGTACTTGCCATGAACCGGATAATGGGAACGTGGCACAAGGACATTAGTAAACACACAGGAGGGGCCGCAGAAAACATTGTCTTCCAGCTCCACTCCCTCATAGACGGAGACGTTGTTTTGAATACGCACGCCATTGCCTATCTTCACATTATTACCAATGTTGACGTTCTGACCCAGCGAACAGTTCTCGCCAATAACGGCTCCACGCTGCACATGGCAAAAATGCCATATCTTAGTGCCGTCGCCAATCTTCACGTCATCATCGATGTAACTGGATGGATGTACTGTAAACATTTTTATGATTTATGATATTTCTTTCTAAAAATAATCTTATTCAATAAAATAGTCCTCTTACTGATTTCCACTGTCTGCTTGTCCTCCTCACTCCGTTCATACTTGTGCACATAGGCAAAGCCATAGCGCACATTAGCACTTACGCCATTCAGTATAATGTACTGTGGCTTGCTTGTGCCATTGATGACCTGAATAGGGCTAAGCTCATTTAGCCGGTGGCGGTTAAAGCGTCCGGCACGGATAACAAACAATGTGCAATCAATGACACGCTCAACGATATCGGCATCGGCCAATATACCGGCAGTCGAGCTGTCAATGATGATACAGTCATAATGCTGCCTTGCAGTTTTCAGAAGTTCATCAAACAACGGACTTTGCAACAGCTCGGTAGGATTGGTAGGCAAAGCACCGGCAGGAAGCACATCCAGCATGGGATAACCCTCTGGCTGCCAAAGCAGTTTCTGGTAATCACTCTCATCACCACAGAGATAATCAGACAAGCCAAGTAACGGAGTCCGCCACAGTCGCGAGGCCGAAGCCTGACGCAGGTCGCCATCAATGAATAGCACCCGTTTACCACCAATTGCTTTAATGATAGCCAGATTCATACCGACGAAAGTCTTGCCAACCTCTATCTGTGTAGACTTGACGAGATAGACCCTGCCACTTTTGTCGAGGACCTTTTCAGCCACGATGGACTCCATATTGTTTCGCAGGACTCTGAACGCCTCGTTCGAGGCATTGAGTATGTCCGGCCCCACAACGATGCCGCCTGATTTTGCCTTACGGCCTATCCCCAAAGGCATCAGCAGACTATCCAAACTGTGCTCACGGCCGGAATAAGGCACTTCTCCGAGGAACGGGATGTCACAGTTTCTCTCTACATCAAAACGGTCACGCACAGTCTCGTCGAATGAGGCACGGAGGAAAATCACAGTAACAGGTATCAGCAATCCAAGGAGCACTGCCGCAAAAAGCACCTGCATACGTTTGGGCGAGGTGGGCTTGCCACCGCCATGGGGCGGGTCGATAAGTTGGGTGTTTGATGTAGTATATGAAAGACTGATTTCGTTCTCTTCCTTCTTCTGCAACAGGAACATATAGAGGCTTTCCTTCACTTTCCGCTCACGTTCAATAGATGCCAGATGCTTTGCCTGAGCAGGATTGGAAATCACTTTCGAAGTGGCCTCATCATTATAGTTCATCAGCGAACCCAACTGAATATCAATTGAGTGGATATGATTGTCAATATTGTCCAGGATCTTGTCTCTCAAACTGTTCAGTTCTTCCATCTGGTGAACAATAAGCGGATTCTGGTCAGATGTATAGGCCATGTGGCTCTGCAACTGCAGCAGCAGGCTGTTGTAGAGTGTTATCTGCGATTCAATCACGGTGTTGCTGATACCCGAGTTGACTAACAGCAGCTGCTGTTGCGATGATTCATCCTCCAACAGGTCACGAACAAACTCAGCCATGGCCTTCTGGCTTGACAGTCTCATGATTTCTGCGTCCGACTGACTTTGCTGCTGTAAATAGATATTACTGACATTCTCCAGATCAGTAATGCCATACCGGCTCTTGAACACAGCTATGCTGTCATCCACCTCATTGAGTTCCAGTTCCAGCAGTTTCAGTCGCGAGTCAATGAAATGTGACGTATTGACGGTTATCTGGTTCTTGTTCTCCAACCATTTCTCGTTGAACACCTGAATGATTAAAGTCAGTACACGTGTGGCCTCAATTGTGGAATAATCACGGTAGGTGAGATCGATAATCGTTGACTGAATGTCTTCGTTTTCTGCTTTCAGCCGCGACTGGATGCTAACAGCCTTATTCACCAAATAGCCCTCGGAAAGCTCTGGGTCAAGGCGTTTCGCCACCTCCATCAGCACATCAAGTGATGTGATTTGACGCACCACGTTGACCATGTTGCTCTTCTGATTGACAAAGCCCATGTTTTTGAACTCGTCACTATTGTTTTCTGAGGTGTTCTTTCCCTGACTTTCTTCATGTACGATGAGGGCTGCCTCGCGTGTATATAAATAAGGTGTCCTTAACAGATAGTTTACAGCCAAAAACAATGCCAGCACCACTGAGACCACGAACCAGCGCCACCGGGCCATACAGAGACGTCCCAGGTCAGCTATTGAAATAAAACTTTCGTTGTTCTTGCTCATGGCTGTCTGTTCATTTCCATAACAATGCCCCCACCGTTGTCAGGAGGGAAGCTAACGATACCCAGATGGCGGGCTGGTTGAAGATATTGCCGGTTGTCCGAGACTCACGCTGTTTCTTGGAGTTGGGCGTCACATAGATCACATCGTTCTGCTGCAGGTAATAGGCGGGCGAGGCGAGCATCTCCTGACGGTCGCAGAGATTAATCACATAAGTCTGGTCTTCTCCGTCCACCTCACGGCTTACCATCACGTTCTCACGCTGGCCGTTGATAGTGAGGTCTCCAGCGTATGCGATGGCATCAAGGATAGTGAAATAGTCTTTCATCATTTCAATACGTCCAGGACGGTTCACCTCACCCAGGACGCTTACGCCCAAATTAACGTATTCCACCGTTACTATGGGGTCTTTCACCAAATCACGTTCAATGAGACGGCGGCGCACATATTCTGCCACTTCCTGCCGGGTCTTGCCTGCCACAGCCAGTTTTCCTAATACAGGAAAGTTGACGTCTCCCTGTTCGTCTACTGTATAAGCCAAGAGCTGCGCGCTACCACTGCCAGAACTGCCTATGGTGGTTTGAGGCGCTGTAGTGGCACCTAAGGAGCGCATACTGGTGGTGGCAGCCGTCAGATTGAACTGGCTCACCAGCATAGGGTCAGCACTGCTGACCACAATATTAATCTTGTCCTTCGGCCGCAGACGCAATGGCTGCTCATCCTGCAAGGCCATGCCGCGAATAGCTTCCGCATTCTGGAAATAAGCCACGTTGCCTGGGGCAGAGCAGCCGCAAAGGCAGCACACCATGATGATGGAAAGGCTGAGTTCTATGAGTCTGAGAGGACGCATAGAAATCATTGAGCTTATAGGACTTGTAGGACGCATCATTGGGGGTCTTTGGGAAGCTCGAAGCTGAGGCGGACGCCTTTGGTGTATTCGGTGTCTCTCCAGATACGGCCTTTCAGCTGGCGGACTATCGACTGACTGATTTTGAAGGTCATACCGAGATACTGCAGCTTAGTACCTTGCTGGGCAAACAGGCCGATATAACGGACGGCATACTTGTTGGTGGGGTCGGGAGTGGTGTCCGACACACTGAACCTGACATTCTCTCCCTCCTCAATACAGCTCAGCGTGATGGTACCCTGGTGATTGAAACGGGCGGAGTTGTTCAGCAGATGAGACAACAGTTTCTGTAAAGCGTCAGGATTGGTTTTGATATAGAAGTCGTCGGGCAGGTCTGTCTGGTAAACCATCGTGACTCCTCTGTGGCACAGTCGCTGCGATGAGCTGGTCAGGCGATGGCAGAGTTCGTTGACTTTCAACGGAATACCAAGCGGCAGGCTGTCCAAGGTCTCATAATATGACAACTCAGCCAGGTCTTCAAGTACCTTGGCAACATCTTTGTTCACAACCGTCAGTTTCTGGTTGTCCACCTTCAGCTTCTTAAGCTGCCTGCGACGGTAGAAAATCAGGACAATCAACAAGAGGATTACACCGATGCCCATTGCGAAGTACAGCCGGTTGCGCAGACGGTAGTTCTGATGTTCCAGCAACTGCTGCTCCAACTGCAGGCGCTCGTTGTTCATTTGAACATAACAGCTGGCCACCACGTTGCCATGCGACACAAGTACAATGGAGTCGGATATCTTCTTGTACTGTTGCATATACTTAAATGCCTCTCCATCGTTGCCCATACGGTGGTAAATCACGGCTTTCCGCTCAGCACGGGCCTCAGGTTCCAGTTCGTCGGCCAGACGGAGGGCTTCGTCGTACATCCCGTTCATGATGCAGTAGTTCACCTCTACCACGGGTTTCAGCGTTCCGATGCCATCAGTCTTCTTCAGCTCCATCATCTCGCGGTAGATGCGGTTGAACTCCACACTGTCATTCTTATTGAAGGCCATCTGACTCAGACGGTACAAGGCGCGCCCCTTGTGGATGGGTGCCACATTAGGCTCAGCCAGTATCTGGCGGGCATACCCCACACCGGCAGGGCCATCCTTGCGGTGATTGGCTATCTTCATCAGCTCCTGCAAGTCCTCACCAGCGCTCTCGTCGGGGAAATGATGGTGGCGGAACTCAACGGCTTTCAGGAAAGCCTGTTCGGCTTCATCGTAGCTCTGCTTCTGCAACAGCGTCATCGCTTTCGAGTGCAAGGCGACATACTCACCGTAGATACTGCCGTTCTCCCTGGCGTAGTTCATGATATCGTCGGTAATCCGGAGCGCCTCAGGATAGTTCTGGACGGTAGCCTCATAGACAGCCTCGTTGCCCCAGGCGTCATAGAACATCCTTTCCTTACCGGCATCCCGACTCGCTTCTTTCAGGCGGGTGGTCACCTTGAAGAAGGTGTCGGTCTCCTGTTTGCTGAAATATTCCAGCATGTCGGACTCTAACTGGAGCAGTTCGTCTTCATTCTCAGCCTGTAAAGCCATACTGCATAGCAGGCAGGCCAACAGGGTTAATAATCTCGTCTGTATGTTCTTTCTCATTTGTCTTATCTGTTCTTTCAGTCTCATTTATACTTTCTTCCCTAATCGGATCAGGGACACTAAGCTGCGCAGCTTAGCCGACTTGGGCTGATGGTCTCTCACATACTGCTTGGCGGCATCGCGGTAACGAGGGTCATGGGTCGAGATGTAAAGGGCTATCCACAGATAGGTACGGGTATCGGTGGCGGCCTTCGACTCACTCCGCCGGTTGATCTCCGCAAGCTCTTCCAAAGCCTTCTCTCTCAGCTGGTTCTCATCATCAACATAGCGGCACAGGTGGGCACAAATCAGCATCAGCGCCAAGAAATGCACACGGGCCGCGCCGTTTTTCACCTCATGAAAACGGTAACGGTATAAACGGGTCAGCATTTCCACGTCGCGCTGGTTCACTTCCATATCGTCCATACGCTTCATACGGTGCCTCAGGATGGTAATCAAGTGGTTCTGAGTGTACTCAACGAAGTCGGCACGGATGGCGTCGCCGGCCTCGCGGCTCAGGATGTCCACCTGACTCTTGTCCACGTTTCGCATCCTGATGATCATCACCTTCTTCACTAACTGGATAGCCAGGTCTAAATGAATGGCCTTACGAGACAGCTGCACCCGTGTCACCAAAGCCTCATGCCCGGCAAACGCACCGCTCTTGATCCGTACTTTGTCCGTCGCCTCGATGCTCCTCAAGGGTGGAGTGACCTCAAAACGCCCCCGGTAGTTTTCACAAGCCTGCACAAAGTCCTCCATCATACCATTTGGAACAGTAGCAAAACTGCCGTCGGTATCTAAATAATGCTTCAGACGACAGACAGACATCTTGTTGCGCTCGTCGTTCACCAAACCGTCAATATCTGCCGCTGTGGTCTTCAGAAACACGAAGTTCACGAAATCATCCCCTATTGACGCCGACGCCTCAGCCCTGTCCTTCAAGGGGCAGTCCTTCAGGAAGTCGTATGGATAGAAGGGCTCTATTATCGCCTTTCCGTCCGAAAGACGATGGGCATTCTCCATCTTAAGCCAATCCAAAAAGCGCGGCATCTGAAAATGGGTCATCACATACCAATGACTTTCACTATGGTCAGTCGCCATTATTCTGGGGATAGTACTATACCGTATATAAAATATTTACCTGCACACTCTTTTGCTGCACAAGCTAATCAACTATTACACAAATGGTTACACGCAGCAAAGAAGCATTTCTGCCTGCCGAGATTCCGTCATTGCACTTCTGCAACACATTCGGCCTACTCATAACCTGTCATCGCCCGTCATTTCGTAAAGGGCGCAATTTGGCTGCAAAAATACAAAAAAATGCTCAAAAAACCACTTTATGACGGAAAAAAGAAGACACAGCCCCTCCCTTTAACACTTTTTTACCATTACGGCCGAAATGCGTTGGCGTGGAGGGGCTGACCAGGAACCGGAACTTTCACTCAGAGAAATAGTACTCCCTCAGGGGCTTACTGACGGCATCGCCCTTCAGGGTGACAGTCTGCCGCAGGCGTATGTCGGCTGACGAGGCTCCGACCCCAACGACATACTTGCCAGGCACGATGTTCCACTGGCGCTGTCCCCGATGGCTGAAATAGCCGAACTGCTCTGTGTGGAGCCTTATCTTCACCGTCTTGACCTCGCCCGGTTGCAATGACACACGGGCAAAGCCCTGCAACTGGATGGGCCGGATATAACTGCCATAGTACGTTGGCGAGAGATAGACCTGTGCTATCTCGTCCGCAGCCACCTGACCGGTGTTCTTCACTTCAAACGAGAGGTTGACAAACGGCTCGCTTGTTGCCACCTCGCTGTCTGCTTTCAGGTTCTGATATTCAAACGTGGTGTAGCTCAGCCCATAGCCGAAAGGCCACTGCACGCGCGAATCAGCTTCAGCGGAATAGTTGTAGCAAATAGGCTCGTAAACCTCCGTATTGGGATAGCTGACGGAGAGTTTGGCCGATGGCGACACCTTACCGAAGAGGATGTCAGCCACCGCATGACCTCCCTCCTCACCAGGATACCAGGCCTGAATCACGGCTGCACAGCGTTCGGCGATGCCAGAGATAACCTGCGCACGGCCGCCAAAGACCACAAGCACCACAGGCTTGCCCGTTGCCAACAGCTCTTCAACGAACTGCTCCTGCAGGCCTGGCAGACGCAGCCCCATACGGTCGCGGTTCTCGCCACAAAGCATCACATTCTCACCCACGGCGGCCACTATCACGTCGCTCTCCTTGGCCATGCTGAGGGCTTCGGCCTTGTTGGCCTCCTCACCAGCGTCCACCTTACGATGCAGCAGCTCATATTCCCAGGCACGCTCGTCGCCTAACTCAGAGAATTTGGTCTCTACCTCCTCTGTCCAGTCGCATCCACGGCTGTACATGATACTGATTTGAGAGGCTTGCGACTCATTATATTTCTTCATGCCCTCTAACAATGTCACGATGTCAGGATGCTCCAGGTCCTCCATGTTCCGTTTCCAGAAATAGGTCATGGCAGGGAAAGAGTAATCACCACACATAGCCCACATGGAGTTGGCGTTGGGGCCTGTCAACAAGACTTTGAGGCCTGGAGTCTCACCGTCTCCCGCCTTAAGCGGCAGGATGCCGTTATTCTCCAGCAGCACCACCGACTGAGTGGCGATGTCGTATGCCGTCTGACGCTCCTCTGGCGTATCAAGCACTATCTGCTCCGTACTATAGAGGTAACGGTCTTGGTCGAACAGACCCGCACGGAACTTGAACCGCAACACGTCCTTCACGGCACGCTCCAGCACCTCCGGCGCCACAAGCCCCTTGTCTATAGCTTCCTGCAGGTAACGGTAGTTGTCCCCCTTCGGGAAGTCCACATCATTGCCTGCATTGATGGCTGCGGCAGCCTTATCCACCGGTCCCCATCCTTCGGAGACGGAGTCGGGAGAGGGTAACTGGTCAATGGCCGTATAGTCGCTGACCACCATGCCGTCGAAGCCTAAGTAGTCGCGCAGGATGTCCTGCAATATCCAGCTGTTAGCCACACAGTTCACGTTATTCTCCGGTCCGGAGGGGAATGGAGAGGTTTTCATCGCATGATAGCCGGGCATCACGGCCTTGCTGCCTGCCAGGCGGATCATCGTCTCATGGGGCAGCAGAATCTCTTCCATCAGTTCCTGCTCGTCGCCATCACCACCGCCACCGTAGCCTAAGTAATGCTTCGAACAGGCCCCTACGCCTTTTCTCAGGTCGCCCTGCTGTAAGCCACGCACAAAGGCGGTACCCATTACTGCTGAGAGGTAGCCGTCTTCTCCATACGACTCCTCCAAACGGTTGAAACTGGGTGTGCGGCAGACATCCACCATAGGTGAAAGCGACAGTATGCCTCCCATCTTGCGCATCGCTGTGCTGGTCTGGCGGGTCTTCAGCTCTGCCAACTCAGGATTGAACGAGCAGGCCTGCCCTATCTGCTGAGGATAAATGGTGGCGCCACGGGTGTTGACGCCAGACAGCACCTCCTCGTGGAACAGCGCCGGGATGCCGTTCGGCGTGTTATGAATCAGCCAGTCCTGAACAGCAGCCACACGGTCACGAAGCACATTCGGGTCAGTAGGCTTCTGCATGGCGAACTGTGAGAAATGGCCGATACCGTTAGGAATCAGCTGCCGGCACTTCGCCGTGTCCAACTGTCCCTGCTCGTCAAGGAGCTCATCCATATACATGCTCCTCAACTGTGCGATACGCTCCTCCTGCGACATCCTGTCGTAGAGTTCATCAATCTGCTGCTCCACATCAACAGCTGTGTTACAGCCAACCAAAAGTGTTGTCATTACGGTCATTAGTTTTCCTTTCATTGTTGTAAGGGGTATTAGTTTGTCCAGTAAGTTTATTTTATCACGATCTTTTTCCCTCCGTGGATGTAGAGACCCTTCTTCAACTTTGAAGTTTGATGTTTGATGTTTGAAGTCTGAACGCGGCGGCCATCGAGGCTATACCATGCGCCAGCCTCTTTATCATTTATCATTTCTCCTTTATCATTTAGACGCGAAGCGTCGCTGATTCCCTGTGCCTCATGTTTATCTTGCCGTTGAACACGCAGCCCTCTATCTGGACTTTGCCGCCGATGCTGAAACCACCCGTGTATTGGCCGCCGCTGATGTCAACACTGCTGACGCAGTTGGTGATACGGCTCACGGTGCTGCCTGTCTCGCCGATAATGCCAGCTGCGCGGTAGGCGGTTCCGGTGATGGTGCCGCCGACAATCAGGTTCTGTATCGTTGCGCCGTCCACGTGGCTGAATGGTGCGGTGTAAGTGTTGTTGTCTGTGTTCGCGTAGCTGACGGTCAGGGTGTGGCCCTGGCCGTCGAACGTGCCGCAAAAGGGGTAGCTTTCCGTGCCCGCCATGCTGCTGACCTCGATGTCGGTGCCCAGCTTCACGGTCTTGCCGCTGAAGCGGCTGTAGCGGTCGTTGTGATAGAGGGCGCCACGGAAGACGCTCCAGCCTACAGCGCTCTTGATGGTAAAAATGTCGCCGCTTGCGGTGAAGTGGTCGGGCGAGGCGTTGACGGCACCATTGTTGGCTGTGAGGTCAGATCCAGACCAACCGATATTGCTGGTACGGCCCTGCACGGTGCAGTCGAAGTAGTAGTTATTGTTGAGGACACCATTACCACTGGAACCTGCAATTGCACCAAAAGATGCACTTATATTTCCGATGGTGACACCAATGGCGATGTTGTTACTGGCTGTACCTCCATTATTGCCTACAATGCCACCAAAGAAACTGCAAGAGCTGTCACCCGTCATGGTAACTGCGCTGGTACAGTTGGTGACTACGCACCCATTGCCATTATAACCTGCGATGCCGCCGTGATCTTTGACCTCGTCGTTTCCAATGACGTGAATGAGGACGTCGGATCGGACGTGGCAGTTGCTGACGATGCAGCTGCTGCCATCGGTGTATGTATAGCCCACGATGCCGCCGGTATAATGATAGCCGGTGATGCGGCTATCCGCAAGGACGATGCCGTCAATGGTTGCGTTGTTGACATTCCGGAAGAGGCCTACGCGCTGGTCCCAAACAGACATACGGACGCCGCTGATGGTATGTTCCTGGCCATAGTAGCTGCCCTTGAAGTAGAGGTCAGCGGTGCCTATGCCGCTGAAATTACTCTCCGAGCTGCCGCTGTTGTTCCAGTCGCTGTTGTGGCTGAAGGTGATGTCAGCCGTCTGCTTGAACGTCTTGCCGCTGGCATCGTGGCCCGCGTTGACGTAGGTGGCAAGGGCATTGAGCGCTGCCGCATTGGGAATCTCATAGTACCCGCCCGCCGTGTTGTACGTCAGGCCGCTGATGGTTTCCTGTGCCCAGGCCGTGGCTACGGTGAGCAGCGTGAGGAGCAGGGTTATAACTATCCGCCCTTTACAGGCGGTGTGTTTGGTGATTTTTGCGTTCCGCATCATCGCGGATGCCGCCCTTGAAATGTTTACAGTTGTCATATCGTTTTCAATGTTCAATGTTCAATGTTCAATGGTCTACGCATTGTTACCTATTTGAACATCGCCTGCAAAGGTACGAAGTATTTTTGATATATGATGCGTCTCTTGCATTAAAAATGCAAAATGGGGGCCATTTTTACGAAATATAGTAACATTCCCCCCATCCTGAGGGCCGAAATAAATAATCCTGTCATTTTTATATGAAAACTAACTACACAACTACACTATATAGTATAACCATCTGATAAACAACAAGTCACGCTGTGTAGTTTAACTACACTAAATGATTCATAACTACACAACCAATTTCCGGCCCAATGTTTACATCTATTTGCTGATCACAAATCAACGGTTTGCAATGAACGACTCGGCGGTTTACTGTGTACAACTCGGCGGTTTGCAGTGCGTAACTCGGCGGTTTGCAGTAGTGTAGTTATGTTTCGATTAGTGTAGTTAAACTACATTGTGTAAGTCGTTGGTTATAAGCAGGAAACAGTGGTTAGTGTAGTTGTGTAGTTAGTTTTGCAACATTTTTCTGGCAAATAATTAAAAAGCATCGTGTTTCGGAAGTACAATGCATGGCTAAGGCCAAAGGCCAGTCATCAAAACTTAATAATTGTTGCAAAAATTGCCTTTTGTTATGAGTTACGAGTTAATTTGTTTACCTTTGCACCTGAAATGGAAACTAACAGATTTAATGACTAAAAGATGAAGAAACTATTCACATGCTTTCTGACGGTGTTAGGACTGAACACCGCTTGCAGCCAGAATTTTGAGAACACTGACGTTAAGGGCTTCGCAGAACTCATTGCCCAACCTGACGTCGTTGTTCTCGACGTGCGTACTGCCGCAGAGTTCAAGGAGGGTCACCTTGAGGGAGCCATCCTCATGGACCAGAGCCAGAGTGATTTCATGGAGAAGGCAAAAGCCGCCTTACCCATCGACAAGAAGATAGCCGTCTACTGCAGAAGCGGCCGGCGTTCGGCCAATGCCGCAGGCAGGTTAGGTGCCGAAGGCTACCAATGCGTGAACCTCAAAGGCGGCATCACCGCCTGGAAAGGGGCGGACATGCCTGTTGTCGCAGACAAATACGAGACGGATGCCTTCACCACGAAAAGCGGAAAGACCGTCAAGTTCCATGCGCTTATGCACGCCTGCATCCGCATAGAATATGATGGCAAGGAAATTGAGATAGACCCCGTGCTGAAGCTGAGAGACAGGACCGTCGACTACTCTTCCATGCCCAAAGCCGACTATATCTTTGTCACCCATGAGCATCAAGACCACTATGACCAGGAGGCCATCAAGCTGCTTACAAATGACAAGACACAGCTGATCATGAACAAACGGTGCGCAGACATGTTCGGCTCCTGTCAGGTCATGGTCAACG
>Ga0310786_10006942_pt1 | contig 14902 bp, 10 predicted proteins | sample AusTroGonzalo_MG_FD_203881 | JGI IMG/M metagenome (GOLD analysis project Ga0310786, IMG submission 203881) | Bovine rumen microbial communities from tropical cattle in Woodstock, Queensland, Australia - Gonzalo_03 (v2) (version 2) | ecosystem: Host-associated > Mammals > Digestive system >... | reverse complement strand
CATGGCATTCAGATCCAGCCCCGCCAGTTCCCCGTTCCTCAGCCTGTAATATGCCGCGCTGCCGATCATGGCTCCGTTATCCGTGCACAGATGCAGCTCCGGCATGAACAGCGGAATCTTCAGATCCCCGCACATTGCCGCAGCCATCCGCCGCAATTCCCTGTTGGCGGACACGCCGCCTGCCAGCGCAAATCCGTTGTAACCGTCCCGGCCCCGCTCCTCCAGAAGCAGCCTGGCCTTGGCCGTCAGTTCCCGGCAGACAGCCCGGCGGAAGCTTGCCGCCAGATCCGCCTTCGGCAGGGTTTCTCCCCGCTGTTCCAGCGTATGCACTGTATTCATGAAGGCGGTCTTCAGCCCGCTGAAGCTGTAGTCATACCGCCCGTCCGTTTTCGGGCTGGGCAGGGTAAACGCTTCCGGGTTTCCTTCTTCCGCCAGTTTGTCAATCCGCGGTCCGCCCGGATAGGGCAGGCCCAGCGCCCGGGCAGCCTTGTCAAAGGCTTCTCCCGCCGCGTCGTCCACCGTCTGGCCCAGCAGGCGGTAGGTTCCGTAATCGGACACCTCCACCAGATGGCTGTGGCCGCCGGAAACCACCAGGCACAGGAAAGGCGGTTCCAGATCCGGGTGGCTCAGATAGTTTGCGCTCACGTGGCCTTCAATATGGTTGACGCCCACCAGCGGTTTTCCCGCCGCGAACGCCAGGCCCTTCATGCAGTTGACGCCGGTCAGCAGCGCGCCGACCAGGCCCGGGCCCTTGGTCACCGCCAGGGCATCCACTTCCTGCAGGCTCATGCCCGCTTCCCGCAGCGCCTGGTCCACCACCCGGTCGCAGGCTTCCATATGAGCCCGGCTGGCAATCTCCGGTACCACGCCGCCGTAAAGTTCGTGCAGGTCGATCTGGCTGAACACCACGTTGCTCAGGATCTTCCGGCCGTTTTCAATCACAGCCGCCGCGGTTTCATCGCAGCTGGTCTCCAGGGAGAGGATGCGGACGGTTTCCTTGTTCCGCAGTTCCTCAGCCTGCTGGCGGGATTTCAATTCATAATTCATCATTCACAAATCATCATGAGGCGTTCTTTCCTCATTCTCTATCCTTGACGCATTGATTATTCGGCAGTATCCGTTTTTTCATGCTTACTTCTTATTTCTGCATGATGTACGCTTTTTCCTGTACAAAATAGCACAATTCCTGCAACCAGGACCCAGATCATGATTCTGGTTCCAAGGGAAACAAAAAAGTTGACCGGCATCAGCCGGATCAGCAGATCCGTCCGGGGATCCAGCAGCCAGCCGTCATTGGTGAAGGCCACCCGGTGAAACGTGACAAACAGGCCGTCAAAGTTCACCAGCGCCCATACCGCGATACCGGCAAACAGTGCTCCTGCCGCACAAAGCCCTGTCAGCATTCCGCCGGCAAATGCTTTTCGCTGCCGGAGCAGGAGCCCGGCACCGGCCAGCAGCAGCGCCGCCGCACCGGTGATCCATCGCAGCGTCCCCGCCAGGCCGATCAGTCCCCGGCAGTCCGCCATATGGTCCGCTTCATGCTTCTGGAATCCAACATAGCCGCGGTCGTTCGCATCTGTCCAGATATACTGGAAGGTATCTTCCTGCCCGGTCAGGTAGGCGGCTGTCATCCGGCCCACACCCGGGTATTCCGTCTCCGGAAGACCTGTCGTCTCCGGCGGCGCGTGACGGAGCATCTCCCGCGAAAGCAGGTCCCCGTTCCCGGCTATACCGTACACCGCCGCCGCCAGGGTGAACAGGATTACTGCCCATACAAGCAGGAATCCGCACAGCCGGGCGGCAGCGGTTTTCATGAATCCACGGTTCATTGGTCAGATTACTGCATCTTCAGGTATGCAGTGACGAAGCCCTCCAGGTTTCCGTTCATCACGTCGTCAATGTTGCCGCTCTCATAGTTGGTGCGGTGATCCTTGACCATGGTATAGGGCTGGAAAACGTAGGAGCGGATCTGGCTGCCCCATTCGATCTTCTTCATCTCGCCCTTGATGTCCGCCATCTGCTGTTCCTTTTCGCGTTCCTTCAGTTCCAGCAGCTTGGCCTTCAGCATTTTCAGACAGGTGGCACGGTTCTGCACCTGGTCGCGCTCGGTCTGGCAGGCAACCACGATGGTCACGTCATCCTTGACGTACGTCATACGGACAGCGGAACTGGTCTTGTTAACGTTCTGTCCGCCGGCACCGGAAGAATGGTAGGTATCCACCCGCACATACTTCATATCAATCTTGATTTCGTCGCCGTCATCCTCGATCATCGGCGCCACGTCCAGGCTGGAGAAACTGGTATGCCGCCGGGCGTTGGAATCGAAGGGGCTGATGCGCACCAGCCGGTGCACGCCCTTCTCTCCGCGGAGATAGCCGTAGGCATGATCGCCGCTGACCTCAAAGGTCACGCTCTTGATGCCCGCTTCGTCTCCATCCAGCAGGTCCAGCAGCTTCACCTCAAAGCCCATCCGCTCGCAATAGCGGGTATACATACGGTAAAGCATCTGGGTCCAGTCCTGGGCCTCGGTTCCGCCGGCGCCGGCATGAAGGCTCAGCACGGCGTCATTGTCGTCATAGTCACCCCGCATCAGGGTTTCCAGCTCCAGCGCGTCCGCCTTTTCCTTCAGGGTGGCCAGTTCCGTACCGATCTCCTGGACCATTTCCTCGTCGTTTTCTTCCTTGGCCAGCTCCATCATCGTGTCGATATCATCGGCAGTGCTCAGCAGGCCTTCATAGTGGGCCAGCTTGTTCTTCAGGTGGCCCAGCTTCTGGTTCACCCGGGTGGAGCGTTCTGTATCGTTCCAGAATTCCGGCTGGTTCATTTCCTCGGTCAGCTCATCGATCTGCTCTTTCATATGATCGATGTGCAGCGCCTCTCCGGCAGCCAGGATGCTCTTCCGGATCCCGGTAATATCCTGTGCGTATTGTTCAAGTTCCAACATCGTTTACACCTCCGGCAAAAATCAATTCAGAATTCATAATTCAGAATCCAGAATTATGAGTGTCTTTCCTGATAACAGCAGTTCCTGTCTACCTTCTTGTATTCCACATATGAATAATCCCCTGTTCTCCGTGTTTGTCCGGATATCGCACAATTCATTATGAATTATGAATTGTGAATTATGAATTCAAAATGAGGCGTCAACCTTCATTTTTCAGCATGCAGCAGTTCTTGTACTTCTTGCCGCTGCCGCAGGGGCAGGGATCATTCCGGCCGATCTTTTCAGACGGCTTGACCCTTCTCGGCTGCCGGGGACCGTCGCCGGCCATCCGGGCTTCAGTGGGCTTGGCGGTCTGCACCCGTTCCGGCGTGACCTCCACCTTGGTCTGGTAGACCCGGCGCACCGTATCCTCCCGGATCAGGTGGTTCAGTTCCTCAAACATATGGCCGGATTCAATCTGGTATTCCGTCACAGGATTCTTGCCGCTGTACGCACGGTAGCCGATACCGTCCCGCAGCTGATCCATGGCGTCGATATGATCCATCCAGCGGGTATCCACGCTGCGCAGCAGCATGACCCGCTCCAGCTCACGCATATCCACATGGATGCTGTCCATGAGCTGCTCCCGTTCTTCATAGAACTTCCGGGCATCTTCCTTCAGGGCTTCAATGAAAGCACCCCGGTCTTCCTGCTCCATGGCAATGGCGCGGTTCGCTTCCAGCGCACCGTGATGGCAGCACAGGTTCTCCAGGTAATTGGTGGCTTCCTTCCACTCCCATTCGGCGGGTTCTTCCCCGTTCATCCAGCGTCCGGCCGCAAAGTCGATCACATGGTCCGTCATGCGCTGGATGCTGTCCCGCACATCCTCGCCCATGAGCACACGGCGGCGCTGACCGTAGATGATTCCGCGCTGGCGGTTCATCACGTCGTCATACTCCAGCACGTGCTTACGGGTTTCATAGTTCCGGCTCTCAATCCGCTTCTGGGCATTCTCGATCTGCTTGGTCAGCAGGCCGGCCGTCAGCGGTTCATCATCCTTCAGTCCCAGCCGGTCCACCATGACGCCGATCCGTTCGCTGCCGAACAGGCGCATCAGGTCATCCTCCAGGCTGATGAAGAACTGGGTGGAACCCGGGTCGCCCTGACGGGCGCAGCGGCCGCGCAGCTGGTTGTCAATCCGGCGGCTTTCATGGCGTTCCGTACCGATGATGTGCAGACCACCGGTCTGCAGCACCCGCTCGTGCTCCCGGTCCGTGTCCACTTTGAAGCGGTCATAGTGCTCCTGATAACGCTTGCGCGCTTCCAGCACCTCGTCGCTCACATGCTCGTTGTGTCCGACGGCTTCCTCGATGATCTCCTCGTCCACACCTTCCTGCCGGAGAGCGCGGCGGGCCAGGTAATCGGGGTTGCCGCCCAGGGAAATGTCGGTACCGCGGCCGGCCATGTTGGTGGCGATGGTCACAGCGCCCCAGTGTCCGGCCTGGGCAACGATTTCAGCTTCCTTGGCGTGGTTCTTAGCATTCAGCACTTCATGGGGAATGCCCTTGCGCTTCAGCATATCGCTGAGCAGCTCACTGACTTCCACGCTGATGGTGCCGACCAGCAGCGGCTGTCCCTTGGCATGGTATTCCTCAATGCTCGCCACAACCGCGTTGTACTTCGCGGCCTTGTTCTTGTAGACCATGTCTTCCTGGTCCACGCGGATATTCGGCCGGTTGGTGGGGATCTCCACAACGTCCAGCGCGTAAATGCCCTGGAATTCCGTTTCTTCCGTCTTCGCCGTACCGGTCATACCGGACAGCTTCTTGTACATGCGGAAGTAGTTCTGGAAGGTGATGGTGGCCAGGGTTTTGCTTTCCCGTTCTACCTTCACGTGCTCCTTGGCTTCAATGGCCTGGTGCAGGCCCTCGGAATAGCGGCGGCCGATCATCAGGCGGCCGGTGAATTCATCCACGATGATGACCTGGCCGTTCTGCACCACATAGTCCACATCCCGCTTCATCAGGTTGTGGGCGCGCAGGGCGCAGTGCACATGGTGGTTCAGCTCGCTGTTGTCCGGGTCGTTGATATTCTCGACGCCGAAGGCTTTTTCCACCTTCTGGGCACCTTCATCCGTCAGGGTGACGACCTTTTTCTTTTCCTCCACTTCAAAGTGGATGCCGGGCTTCATGGTACGGATGACCGCATCCACCCGGTCGTAGAGCTCCGTGCTCTTCTCGCCCTGGCCGGAGATAATCAGCGGCGTACGGGCTTCGTCGATCAGGATGGAGTCGACTTCGTCCACGATGGCAAAAGCATGGCCCCGCTGCACCAGGTTGTCCTGGCGGATAACCATGTTGTCACGCAGGTAGTCAAAGCCAAGTTCATTATTGGTTCCGTAGGTAATGTCGCAGGCATAGGCCGCGCGGCGCTCTTCCGGCTCCAGGTCGTGCACAATCAGGCCGACACTCAGGCCGAGGAAGCGGTACACCTTGCCCATCCACTCGCTGTCGCGGCGGGCCAGGTAATCGTTCACCGTCACAACGTGGACGCCTTCACCGCACAGGGCGTTCAGGTAAGCCGGCATGGTGGCCACCAGGGTCTTACCTTCACCGGTTTTCATTTCAGCGATCCGGCCCTGGTGCAGCACGATACCGCCCAGCACCTGCACCCGGAAGGGGCGCATCCCCAGCACGCGGTCCGCAGCCTCGCGGACGGTGGCAAAAGCTTCCGGAAGAATGTCGTCTTCAGTTTCGCCGTTCTGCAGGCGCTGTCTGAATTCAGCAGTCTTGGCCTGCAGCTGTTCATCGGTCAGCGCGCGGTATTCCTCCTCCAGCGCCATAACCGCCTGTACAGGTTTTTCCAGTTTCTTTAACTGGGCATCGTTTCCCGATCCCATGATCTTCTTCAGAAATTCAAGCATTGATAACTCCTTCACTGCCCGTTCAAACGGGCAAAGCATTACAGGTTAGTATACCACCTCCAACCCTTGTGACGCAAGCTCGTCCCGCCGCATTTTCCCTGTTCCGTTTTTCCGTTCCGGAGGGTGCAAAAAAGCCGGAGCCTTTAACAGCTCCGGCTTGTTCAGCCTTTGGGTTTTATTCCTGTTTGCGGCCCCGGCGGCGGCGTGTTCCGGCGGCTTCTTCCGCGGCCTTTTTGACTTCCTCAACCGCTTCCTCAGCAGTCTCGGCAGCCGCTTCAGCCGTTTCAGCGACAGCTTCTTTTGCTTCTTCCGCCGCTTCCTCAACGGTTTCGGTCACGACTTCCGCCGCGTCTTCCGTCTTGTCGGAATACAGCTTGCGGAGAGTTTCAGCCATCAGCTCGCTGCTCTGGACCGTGTTCTCCACTTCTTCCTTCGCTTCGGACTTTTCCTCTTCGGCAGCAGGCTTTTCCTCTTCGGTTCCGCCGTTGGAGATCTCACTCCGCTTGCCGCGTTTCGGCGCCGTGCTGTAATCACGATAGTTGGCACCGTCCAGATGGTCCATGGCCTTTTTGGATTCGCTCCGGCTCTTGCCGCGACGGACCGCGCCGATCAGCAGCAGCACCAGCAGGATACCGGCAATTCCCGCAAAGATCCACTTGGCTCCGTCAGCAAGCGTTTCCGCCTGGCCCAGCCATTCGGGTTCGGGCTGGTCGGTCGGCATGGGCTCTTCCGCGGGCTTGGGCGGCGTCACCTGCGGCGGTTCGGTCGGCGCAGGAGTCTGCTCCACATAGTTGATGACGATATCGTTGCTGTTGAAGGTCAGCGTCTGATCCAGCTGATCCTTGCAGGAGGCAACGAACCGGAAAGTACCGGAAGCCATATCCTCGCTCAGGTTGGCGTCCACATCCCGGATAAAGGAAGCGCTCTGTCCGGCAGCAATGCTGGCGAAGCTGTAGAGGGTGACGTCTCCGGACTTGACGGAGATGTTCTTCACTTCCACAGCGCTGTCATTATGCACGGTAACGGAGAAGCGGACGGTACCGGGACGCTTGTAGATCACGTCGCGGTCAGCCTCAGCTTCCACCCGCAGGGCGATCAGCTGGGACGGATCCATGGCGGTGATCTTGATCCGGCCGGTAGCCGTTTCCACGCCCTTGCCGGTGCTTTCATCCGCCTTTACGGTGAACTGCAGCTCCTGGGTTTCGGTAACGGTCACGTCTTTTTCCAGCGTGAGGTCCTTGCCGGCCTTCACTTCCTGGTTTTCAAACACGGTGCCCAGGATCGGGTCTGTTACGGTCACGTTGGTAAAGTCCAGCGTGCCGGAATTCTTCAGCGTCAGGGTCAGTTTGACGGTATCGCCGGGCGCTCCGCCCTTCTTGTCAGCCTTCAGCGTGGCGGACAGCTTCACTTCCCCGTATTTGATCGTGGTGCTTTCAACCTTCTTGGTGTAGCTCTTGCCGCCGGCCTTGAAGGAGATGGTCGCCGCGCTTGTAATATCCTTTGATCCCATGGTGGTGGTAAAGGTATAGCTTTCCGTCGCGCCGACAGCAATGGAGGCGATGGTTCCGGACTTGGCGGAAACACCGGCATTCTCCTTGATGTTCACGGAGGTGACTTCCACATCGCCGGAGTTGGTCACCTCGTAGGTGACGCTGACTTCCTGGTTCTTCTGGGCGGTGGTGGGCGTAATCGTCCGCTTGACGGTAATCTGCGGATCAGTGCCGAGATTGGTCACGTCCTTGGAGAAATTCAGCTTGTGAGCCTTCAGGGTAGGTTCTCCGTCGTCACCGATCGGGCCGTCATAGGCGGAGTACCGGACAGAGAAGGTCACCTTGCCGGCGTCCAGTTCTTCCTGGGTCACGTCCCAGTCGCCGGTCCAGCGTTTGCTCTTTCCGACAGAAAGCGTCGGGGAGCCGAAGTCCTCGATCTTGCTGCCGTCCGGGAAATACAGCGTCACCGGGGCAGGCAGATCCCCGTCCCCGATATTGGTTACCGTGATGGAAACAGTGATTGTTTCCGGTCCGGATAATTTATATTTGCTGAATTCCATGGAGACCTTGATCGGTCTGTCCGCCAGCGCAGCAGACGCGCAAAGTAAAACCAGCACGACCCCCAGCGCCAGTGCAAGGAATAAACGTTTCCTGTTCATATTGTGTCGGAGTATGAAACTCCTTCCTCCTTCCCCCGCCGGAAAACCGGCCGGACGTGTCAATATGGATGGATACAGGATATCTACAATATTTTATCGGGAAAGCTCAGGACTGTCAAGAATACAAAGAACGAACAAAAAACAGGCTTTCTGTGCTTTACTCGCCAAAAAACTAGTGTATAATGTTCGATACAAAGTAAAGGCGCTTTGTTACATTAGTATATAAGGAGGAAACCCACATGAAGAAGCTTATCGCTATGGTCCTCGCCCTTATGCTGGCACTGTCTGTCTGCTCCGCCTTTGCTGAAGAGGCAGTCACCCTGAAGATTGCCCATATCGGACCGACCACCGGTGCCGCCGCCCTGTACGGCCTGGCCACCCAGCACGGTGCCGAAATCGCCGTGGATGAAATCAATGCCGCAGGTGGCAAATTCACCATTGAACTGATTAACGAAGACGACGAGCACAACGTTGAAAAGGTTATCAACGCCTACAACGCCGCGCTGGACGCCGGTGCCCAGATGATCCTGGGATCCACCACCTCCAAGCCCTGCGAAGCCGCCGGTGCCCAGGGATACGCTGACCGCGTATTCTTCCTGACCCCCTCCGCTTCCTCCACCGCTGTTATCGAGGATAAGGACAACGTCTTCCAGGTTTGCTTCACCGACCCGAACCAGGGCTCCGCTTCCGCGCAGTACATTGCCGATCACAAGCTGGGCACCAAGGTCGCCGTGATCTACAACAACGCCGACGTGTACTCCACCGGTATCCGTGACACCTTCGTAAAGAAGAGCGCTGAGCTGGGTCTGGAAATCGTCAGCGAAGAAACCTTCACCGATGAAACCACGGACTTCACCGTTCAGGTTGGCAAGGCCCAGGAAGCCGGCGCTGAAATCGTCTTCCTGCCCATGTACTACACCCCCGCTTCCCTGATCCTGAAGACCGCTGCCGACAAGAACTACAAGCCGATCTTCTTCGGCGTGGACGGCATGGACGGCATCCTGAGCGTGGAAGGCTTCGACACCTCCCTGGCGGAAGGCGTCATGCTGCTGACCCCCTTCGTTGCCACCTCTGAAGACGAGAAGGTCAAGAGCTTCGTTGCCAAGTATCAGGAGAAGTTCAACGAGACCCCCATCCAGTTCGCGGCGGATGCTTATGACGGCATCTACATCCTGGTTGCTGCCGCTGAAAAAGCCGGCATCACCTCCGATATGGCTCCCGAAGAAGCCTGCGACCTGCTGATTGAGGCTATGAAGGATATCGAAGTTACCGGTCTGACCGGCACCATGACCTGGGACGAGTCCGGCGCTGTTACCAAGACGCCTATGGCCGCCACCATCGTCAACGGTGTGTACGTCTTCGAAGACTGATTTCCCGGTCACTCTTTCGCGAACCGGTCCTCTTCTGGACCGGTTTCGCTTGTTCTATCCCCTGTCGAAATCCGTATCTGAATCCCTTACCAGTACTCTTTCCTGAGAGGAAATATCTGTATGATTTTTCTGGATAATCTGATTAACGGCCTCAGCCTGGGCAGCATCTATGCCATCATCGCCCTGGGCTATACCATGGTCTACGGCATCGCGAAGATGCTGAACTTCGCCCACGGCGATGTCATCATGGTCGGCGCGTATATCGCCTTCTGCGGCCTGCAGTACTGGGGCATTCCCCCGGTCTTTGCGTTCCTGCTGGCCATGGTGGTCTGCACCCTCCTGGGCATCACCATTGAAGGCCTGGCTTACCGGCCCCTCCGCCAGGCCACATCCCTGGCGGTGCTGATCACCGCCATCGGCATGAGCTACCTGCTGCAGAATATCGCGCTGATGATCTGGGGAGCGAACCCCAAGTCCTTCCCCACCACCTTCATCAACGGCGCCTCGCTGCACCTGGGGAAGATCAACATCTCCTCCGCGACCCTGATCACCATCCTGGTCAGCATCGTCATCATGATCCTGCTGACCCTGTTCACCTCCAAAACCAAGCTGGGCAAAGCCATGCGCTGTGTTTCGGAGGACCGCGGAGCAGCTGAGCTGATGGGCATCAACGTGAACCGGACCATCTCCCTCACCTTTGCCATCGGCTCCGCGCTGGCTGCCATCGCCGGCATCCTGCTGTGCTCCTCCTATCCCATCCTGCAGCCGACCACCGGTTCCATGCCGGGTATCAAGGCCTTCACCGCCGCCGTTTTCGGCGGAATCGGCTCCATTCCCGGCGCCATGCTGGGCGGCGTGCTGCTGGGCATCATCGAGATTTTCGGCAAAGCCTATATTTCAACCGAGCTGGGAGACGCCATCGTCTTCGCCGTGCTGATCATCGTTCTGCTGTTCAAGCCGGCCGGACTGCTGGGCAAGCCCATGCGTGAGAAAGTGTGAGGTGAGGAAAATGACAAAAGCAAAACGCAAACGCCTCATCTACAACCTGATCACCTTTGGCCTGGTCATCGCCGCCTTCCTGATCCTCCAGAACATGATCGCCACCAAATCAATCAGCCGCTCCCTGAAGGGACAGCTGGTTCCGATCTGCTCCTGGATCGTGATGGCCGTTTCCCTGAACCTGGTCATCGGTTTCTCCGGAGAGCTGAGCCTCGGCCATGCCGGTTTCATGAGCATCGGTGCTTATACGGGCGCCATCGTCAGCGGCTGGCTCCTGGCTGCCTTTGACATGCAGGACACCACCCTGCGTCTGGTCCTGGCCATTGTGGCCGGCGGCATCCTGGCCGGCATTTTCGGCGTGCTGATCGGCATTCCCGTTCTCCGGCTCCGGGGCGACTACCTGGCCATCGTTACCCTGGCCTTCGGTGAAATCATCCGGAACCTGGTGAACGTCCTGTATGTGGGCACTGTCGACGGAAAGCTGCAGTTCTCCTTCCTGAACAAGAACCTGCCCGAGAACGTCACCATGCTGGTGGACGGCGCCAAGGGCGCGGTCAAAATCAAGCCGATTTCCACCTTTACCGTGGGCTTCGTCCTGATCATCATCACCCTGATCGTCGTGCTGAACCTGGTCAACTCCCGCGCAGGCCGTGCAATCCAGGCCACCCGGGACAACCGGATCGCTGCGGAATCCATGGGCGTTTCCGTGACCCGCTACAAGATGATGGCCTTCGTGACCGCAGCGGTGCTGGCCGGTATGGCAGGCGCCCTCTACGGCCTGAATTCCTCCACCGTGGTGCCCACGCAGTTCACCTTCAACCAGTCCATCAACGTGCTGGTCTTCGTGGTGCTGGGCGGCCTGGGCAACGTGCTGGGCTCCATCATCTCCGCCACCTTCCTGACCGTGCTGCCGGAAGTCCTGCGTGAGTTCGCGGATTACCGCATGCTGGTATACGCGGTGGTGCTGATCCTGGTTATGATCTTCACCAATAACCCGACCACCCGCGCGATCGCCAACCGGCTGTTCGCGCCGATCAAAAATCTGTTCCACGGGAAGCACAAGGAATCCGTCGGAGGAGGTGACGCCAAATGACTGAGGTAAAAAGACATCGTTCCGATACCAAAATGGTGCCGGTTCCTTCTCATTCCATCGTTCCGGAGCGGGACGTCAATGAGATCCCGGTGCTGGAAACCCGTCATCTGGGCATCGAGTTCGGCGGCCTGAAAGCCGTGGATGACTTCAACCTGACCATCGGCAAAACGGAAATCGCCGGCCTGATCGGCCCCAACGGCGCCGGCAAGACCACGGTTTTCAACCTGCTGACCAAGGTGTACGAGCCCACCAGCGGCGCCGTACTCATCGACGGCAAGGACCTGCACGGCATGAGCATCGTCCAGGCCTCCCGGCTGGGCATCGCCCGTACCTTCCAGAACATCCGCCTGTTTGACAAGATGACCGTGGAAGAGAACGTGCGCATCGGCCTGCACAACCAGATCAAATATGACATGTTCAGCGGCATCCTTCGCCTGCCCCGCTACTGGAAACAGGAAAAGCGGCAGCATGAGCGGGCCATGGAACTGCTCGACATCTTCGGCATGCAGGACCTGGCGGATGAAGTATCCGGCAGCCTGCCCTACGGCGCCCAGCGCCGCCTGGAGATTGTCCGCGCCCTGGCCACAGACCCGAAGCTGCTGCTGCTGGACGAACCTGCTGCCGGCATGAACCCCCATGAAACAGAAGAACTGATGGAGAATATCGCAAAGATCCGGGATCAGTTCCAGATCGCGATCCTCCTGATCGAGCATGACATGAGCCTGGTAATGGGCGTGTGCGAAGGCATCTGCGTCCTGAACTTCGGCAAGATCATCGCCAAGGGCACCGCCGATGAAATCCAGGCGAACCCGGACGTTATCGAAGCCTATCTGGGCAAAAGGAGGGAGGGCGGAAAATGAGCGAAATCAAAGGTCAGGATCTGCCCCTGCTGAAGGTTAAGGACCTGCATGTCTATTACGGCGCCATCCATGCGGTGAAGGGCATCAGCCTGGAAGTGCATGAAGGCGAAATCGTAACCCTGATCGGCGCCAACGGCGCCGGAAAGTCCACCACCCTGAACACCATTGCCGGACTGCTGAAACCCCGCCAGGGTTCCATTGTCCTGGGCGGCGTTCCCGTGGACGGCACCGGTGCTTCCAAGATGGTTTTCAAGGGTCTCAGCCTTTGTCCCGAAGGCCGGCGCATTTTCCAGCACATGACCGTGCGGGAAAACCTGGAGATGGGCGCTTACAGCCGCCCCAATGAAGAAATCGAAGCTTCCCTGGAAGATGTGTTCCGCCGCTTCCCCCGCCTGAAAGAGCGGGAAAAGCAGATCGGCGGCACCCTGTCCGGCGGCGAGCAGCAGATGCTGGCCATGGCCCGCGCGCTGATGAGCAAGCCGAAGCTGATGATGCTGGACGAGCCTTCCATGGGCCTCGCCCCGATCCTGGTAGACCAGATCTTCGATATCATCCAGGAGCTGCATGAATCCGGCGTGACCATCCTGCTGGTGGAGCAGAACGCCCAGATGGCGCTTTCCGTCGCGGACCGCGCCTATGTGCTGGAGACCGGCCGGATCGCCATGTCCGGCGACGCCTCCGAGCTCCTGCAGAACGACGACGTCCAGAAAGCCTACCTCGGAAACTGATTCCACTATACAGAGAGACCCTGCCGACGGCAGGGTCTTTTGATATGCTTTTTTACATCTGCTCCGTGTCATCCACAGGCGGCGCGTCGAACAGGGTATCCATACTCAGCTGTCCGGGAGAATCCTCCGGACCCGGATCCGGGGTATACTTCGGCCGGGAAACCGTACGCCGGCTTCGCTGCTCCGCGGGAATCACCAGGGAGGAGGGCAGCTTCACCTTCCGTTTCTTGCCCAGCTTTTCCCGGGTTATGCCCATCACGTCATCCCAGACAAAGGGCGTGCAGGCCGCGGCAATCCGCAGCCACCAGGCCGGCGCGTAATACAGGATCATGCACTTCTCCGGCCACAGCTGCACCCGGGCAACGTCCTTCCACGCCAGGTTTTTCTCGCTCAGCTTCAGCATCGGGCCGCTGCTTCCCTGGGCAGCATTCCGCATCTGCGCGGGAGAGCGCAGCCGGGCCATCAGCTTGATCGGCGTGGGATTGGGCAGATAGTGGATTTCATGAATGCCGCGGTTGTCCACCACAAAGTCCGCCAGCTCTTTCCCCTGCAGCAGCAGGGCGGCAAATACCAGCAGCACAATCGCCCCCAGCAGGCTCAGCAGCACCGCCGGGAAGCCTGAAACCAGCATCTTTTCCACCGCGGCGACGCCACCGGAGATCCCCTCCGCCGCCAGCACCAGCAGCAGGATAAACAGCGCCGCGGGCAGGAGCACCCGCATCAGCGCATTCCAGCACATCCAGTCCTTCACCGGGGTACGCTCCACACACCAGGCAGCATGGGCCGCGTTTTTCCCCAGGCGGCTGCCGCAGTAAGGGCAGATTTCCCCCGCGTCCACTTCCCTGGCGCATTTCTTGCAATAGGCTGTCAGTGCCATTCTTTCCTCTCCGTTCCGGTTGATACAGATATTGTATCCTTTCCCGGTACGGTTTTCAAGGCGAACAAAACGCCTCGTCTGCCGCCGCCTGAAGAAGAGCGCCTGTCAAATTATTAAGTTTGTTTAAACAAACTTTTGTTAGATATTGCTATCTGTAGTCAATTGTAGTAAAATGCACACGGCATCGGGGGAGAATCTCCGTTTTTCCCGGATGCTCAGAGTGACAAAGAAAGGGATATCCATTATGAAACTGAACGCGCTGCACCCCGGTCAGTCCGCCGTGATCGAAGCCGTCGGCGGTGAAGGCGCCCTGCGCCAACACTTCCTGGACATGGGCGTTATTCCCGGAACGGAAGTTACCGTTGTCAAACTCGCACCCATGGGAGACCCCATGGAGCTGCGGATCCATGGCTACGAGCTGACCCTCCGCCTTGCAGACGCGGAGCAGATTGAGATTTCACCGGTCAGCCGCAAAGCCGCTGACGAGGAAAAGAAAGCCCAGCGTTCCCAGGAGCATCCCGGCCTGGGTGAAGAAGGCCGCTTCCATCCCCGGGGCAGCGGTGATCCGCTGCCGGAGGGCACCAGGCTGACCTTTGCGCTGGTCGGCAACCAGAACAGCGGCAAGACCACCCTGTTCAACCAGCTGACCGGTTCCAACCAGCACGTGGGTAATTTCCCCGGCGTTACCGTAGACCGGAAAGACGGTGTGATCCGCGGTCACAGCGATACGCTGGTCACTGACCTGCCCGGCATCTACTCCATGTCTCCCTACTCCAGCGAGGAGCTGGTTTCCCGGGACTTCGTGCTCCGGGAACATCCGAAAGCCATTATCAACATCGTGGACGCCACCAACATCGAGCGCAACCTGTACCTGACCATGCAGCTGCTGGAAATGAACATCCCGATGGTGGTTGCCCTGAATATGATGGACGAGCTGCGGGGCAACGGCGGTACCGTGGACGTGAACGTCATGGAAGCCA
>Ga0310786_10006940_pt1 | contig 14904 bp, 9 predicted proteins | sample AusTroGonzalo_MG_FD_203881 | JGI IMG/M metagenome (GOLD analysis project Ga0310786, IMG submission 203881) | Bovine rumen microbial communities from tropical cattle in Woodstock, Queensland, Australia - Gonzalo_03 (v2) (version 2) | ecosystem: Host-associated > Mammals > Digestive system >... | reverse complement strand
GTGGATTGATAAAGAAAAACCAAGCAATTATTCGCCAACAAGTGGGCTGGGGTATTTTGGTAATATCTCTGCATTTACTAGTGACATGCTTAAAGGATATAAATTCTCCATGCCATTCTATGCCTTGGTGCAGAAACAAATGAAACCATATAGAGAAGAAATAATAGAAGTCTTTAAAGAAGCTGGAAATTATAAATATGATGGACATTATATTGATTGGTATGGCATGTTGGGGCTTAAAGATTAATGTGCGTATAAAAGCGCTAGTACGCCGCCAAGAAAAACTGACAAGAATTTTCTTGTCAGTTTTTGTTTCTTATATATTCCCGTAAACTATTTAAACGTAACTCAAATTCATATCTTGTTAAAACAGTTTTCTTGATATTTTCTCTTCCTATATGATGCAATAAATACAGGTCTTTTGTGGCTAATAACGCTTGCTTGTATATAGGGTTTTTTGATGCAGATAAATATAGTTCATCGATAAAAATCTGGTATTCATTTGAATCCCTTTTCATTGCTTTTCCTTGCCAATATAAAATACCCGTGTCTGTCCAAGGATTGATCGTATTTGCAGCACGTGTATGATAAGCATCGATTCCGCTGTATTTTAAAATCAAGTTTTGCATTTTTACGTCTTTATATTTTATGCCCTGAAACACACCTTCAATGCTGTTAACTGTTTTTCCTTTAAACTTAAACCTTATTGGAAATAAGTTTGAAAGGACACGGCTTAAGTGATTTTTAAAATTATAGCCAATATTGATAAAACCTTCTCCTTCAGAATATTTTTTATTGGCATCTTCTACTAGGCAATTTCTAAAATACATTTTATTGTCAATAGTTTGGATTTGCTCGTAATTCAAATTAAAATTTTTTCTATAATTGCTGTATTCTTTAATATTTATTTTGCACATATTTGACTCCATTTCTTGCAATCAAATTATATTTCATTTATTAAAGAAAGTCAAACGCTTCAAATGTTTTTAAATTTGCACACATATTTAGACGTAAAATGTGTGTTTTTTATATTGACAAAATCCAGTTTTTTTATTAAACTACCGATAAAAGGTGAAAAAGTATGATTAGACGAATTGTTTATAGAGTGAAATTGACAAATCAACAACCAGTTGAACGTATACTTGACGTAAGGAAAGATAATCGAAATTACAATATTGATTGCGTAAATAGCGCAAACGAACGACTCGGGTCAATCAGTTTTTGTATTAATGAAGATAAAACGTGGATATATAAAATCGAAACAAACGAAGATTATTTGCATCAAGGAGCGGGGACAGCCTTGCTTTCAATTATGGAGTATATTTCTATGCTGAATAGAGTTACGATCATTGAGGGTAAATATCACCCAGAAAATAAGTTTGCAAGGCCTTTTTATGAAAAATATGACTACGTTATTCCAAACAAAACAAAAGATTGGGCTTGTTATGATGACACGTGGACATTGTATAAGTTTTTAGATTATTCAAAAGTAAGAGATAAAATCGAAAAAAAACATTTTAAAGTTTATGTCAGTCGAATTGAAACATAGCAAAACATCTTCAAGTGAAGAATGCCGGCAAAAACAAATATAAAAAGAAGTCATTTATCAATTTGTTTATTTGAATTGTTTGATGATTTCTTTTTTATATAGTCAAGAGAAGGTATGTTGGAGGTATTGGTGATTGGGACGAATGTGACCAAGTGAAAACTTGTATTTGGTATTTACTTTTTGTTTGAGATATGGTATATTACTCGTAGGAGAAAAATATGACAGAGAAAGTTGCAACACCAGATTCAGATGATGATGGATTCTATTTAGATTTTGGAGTGGTAAAAAATGAATTGATTTCAAACCTTCCACAAGGATATTTGAAAATGAAAAACAATGGAGAAACACATATTGTTGCCCCACAAGATATTATTGATGAGAGCTATGATTCTTTCATCCAGTCTAATTATATGTTTATGCCATGTAAGTATTTTTATGAACTTGATGGAACGACTTTTTCAAAGAAAGCTTTGAAGAGATTTTTTCAAAAAACAAAGTTAGATGACAAACTTCAAACCCAAAACATTTTTCTTTCAAACGATTTGTGGAATCGTGTTGTGACTATGCCAAAAAAACATTTGAAAGGCAATTATTTTCAAAGATCAATAAGTGAAGATATGAACCAAGTGAATTACTCTTCACTTGAATTGTCTGTTGGAAGCAAAGAATATCTTTCAATTTTAAACACCATACAATTCAGATTTGATGAAACGTTTGACAAAAAAATGGCAAAAGAGATTTCAAAAGAATGTTATGATCATTTTAGAGAAATGTTTGAAAAAATTGCGACGTCTGATTCGGTTGATTCAATCAACAAACTTGCAAATTTTGTGGAGAACTTTTCAATTCATAAATATTTTTTGCCAAATGGGCCCGAAAAACTTGATGATGCGTGCCTTTTGATAAGATATGATTCCACGTATCAAAAACATAAAAACGGGGCAATGCCACCTCTTTATAAAAAAGTTTACTCTCAAGTGGTTGCAGAGCCACATTTCCATTTTACGAGAGGGTTTGGTTCGGTTTATAAACTGACAAACAGTATGAACAAAGAAGATTTTGCAACTGGCTATGCAATTGGAGTCAATGATTTAAGAAACTATCTTCACAAGCTTAACACCCGTCAGTTCGTCGATGCTGAAGAAAGAAAACTTTATTTAGAAAATGATTTTGGTATGCCTTTCTTAAAAATCTTTAGACAGGCTTATGGGAAAAATATTCTTAAAACTTTGGAAAGGATGCTCATTTATATGCAATTGGACTCTTTGACGCAAGCAAATGCCGCACACGCATCAGTGGCGTATAACTTTATGGATATTTGCACTGGAGTGAAAGGGGTTTATCCTTTCGAACTTATTGAGTATAAAAATCCATATCAACAAGAAGAAAATAAAGACAAAGAAAATAACGATAGAGACAGGTAAATTTTTCTGCAAATTGTGCTATTTCATTTTACTTTTTAAAAAAAATTTGATATCCTATTCACAGGAGAAAATTATGTATTCGTTTATTTTGATAATTTCCATATCTCTTGTGATAGGATTAAATTTGATTTTCAATTTTACGTGGATGACACTTTTGGACCTTTTTATAGCTTTTGCAATTATTTTGTTGCCTTCGCTTTTTTGTGCGATTGGGATAAGGCTTTTGCCAAAAAGATGGTTTGATGGGGAGGCAAAAGTTTATAATGTTTCAGTAGGGGAAACAAACTTTTTGAACAAGATTAAAGTTAAATCTTGGAAGGACAAAATTCCAAACATTGCAAAAATAAAATTTAAAAATCTGCCAACGAACATTGATCCAAAAGATCCAAACTTTGTCAAGAAATTGATTTCGGAAAGCTGTTATGCCGAATCTTTGCATATTTCGTGTATTTTCACTGCTTTGATTGCTTTGTTGTGTATAATAAAGACAAGGTGGTTTTTGACGATGGGCCTTCCTATTGCAATAGTTTATACTATTTTCAACATTCCTTCAATCTTGGTGCAACGATTTAATCGTCCAAGGTTGAAAAAACAACTTCAACTTCTTGAAAAACAATTGCAAAAATCGACATATTAACAAATTTGCTTGACTTATTATTTTTAAACTTGTAATATAACTTTTGTTAGGAGAAAATATGATAAGATTATTAACGGATTCAACTTGTGATTTACCACAAGATTTAGTGAAAAAATACAACATAGAAGTTTTACCCCTTATTGTGACCTTGGGCGAAGACGTGTTTTATGACGGGGTTGATATAAAACAAAATGACATTTTTGAATATGTTAAAAAGACTGGCGTTTTGCCAAAAACATCAGCAAGAAACGCCTTTGACTTAAAAGAATTTTTTGAAACTTACACAGACAATGGTGATGAGGTTATTTTTTGCGGGATTGGTTCAAAATTGTCTTCAAATTTTGCAAACGCTGAACTTGCAAAAAGCGAAATGGTGGACAAAGACAAAGTGCATCTTGTTGATTCTTGTAACCTTTCAACTGGAACAGGTATGGTTTTGATTGAAGGAGCAAAAGCCATTGCAAATTTGAAAAAAGTGGACGAAGTTGTTGAAATTATGAACAATGCGGCGAAACATTTGGTTTCTTCCTTTATGGTTGATAAACTTGACTTTTTGTATAAGGGCGGAAGATGCTCAAGATTCTCTTTTTCAATGGCAAATTTGCTTCATATAAAGCCAAGACTTGAAGTTGTTGACGGTATGCTTTTGAACACGGGAAAAGAACTTGGACCATACAAGATTTGTTTGAAAAAATACATTGACTCAATGCTTAAAAAATACAACAAGCCAAAACGTGGACTTTGTATGATTACGCATCCAAAATGTGCTGAAGAATACATTGATTTCTTTGTTAATTACATCAAAAGCAAAAATCTTTTTGATGAAGTTGTAGTGGCAGATGCAGGTTGTGTTATCACTTCGCATTGCGGAGAAAACACAATAGGATTTTTCTATTTCAATGATATGGAGGATTGATGCTAAAAGACGATTGTATTTTTTGCAAAATAATCAAAGACAATTCAATGTGTCATAAAATTGCCGAGAGCGAGTATGCTCTTGCTTTTTTAGACATTTCTGGAGATGCATATGGGCATACTTTGGTTGTTCCTAAAAAGCACTTTTGCGGTGTTTTGGACTGTGATGAAAAGTATTATTTTGAAGTTCAAAAGCTGGTGCTAAAAATTGCAAAACACTATGTTGATGACTGCGGTTTTGATGGCGTTAATATTTTCAACAACACAAACGAATGTGCAGGACAATCTGTGATGCATTTGCATTTTCACGTTGTTCCAAGAAAAAACGGCGACAAAATCAAAATGTGCTTTAAAAACGATGACAGAGTGACAGATTTTGCAGAGGTTAAAAAGGCACTTGAGATAAAAGAAGAAACAGTGAACAGTGGAGGGGTTGTGATATACACTGATGGGGCTTGTTCTGGGAATCCTGGAATTGGTGGATATTGCGCCATTTTGCGTCATAAAGGAAAAGAAAAAATCATTTCTGGTGGTGAAGCGTCGACGACAAATAATAGGATGGAACTTTTGGGAGTTATAAAAGGGCTTCAAGCGTTGAAGAAAAGTTCAGTTGTTGATATTTATTCAGATTCTGCTTATGTTGTCAATGCTTTCTTGCAAGATTGGATAACACCTTGGGTTATGAATGGTTGGAAAACGAGTTCAAAGGCGGAAGTTCAAAACGTTGACTTATGGAAAGAACTTATTTCAGAAGTTCAAAAACACAAAGTTGTTTGGCATAAAGTCAAAGGTCACGCAGATGTTGAACTAAACAACAAATGCGATGAAATTGCAAGGCAAGAGGTTCAAAAAATCAAAGATGTGATGGAATAAAAAAGAAGGTAGGCTAACCTTCTTTTTTCTCTGCAATTTTTTCGTTAATTTTTTTTATCAGCAAGTCAACGTCAATGTCGTGCACTTCGCACGCATCTTCCAATGTTTCTTGTTGACTCATTGGACAATAAAAACAATGCATACCAAAGCCCATTAAAACTTCAGCAAGATCTTCATCTATTTTTAACACTTCACCAATTTTTGTTTTTTTTGTAACAGTTTTTGCCTTTTTCATTTTTCACCTCGGCAATATGATATTGCTTTTTCATACGATTGTCAAGCATTTAATCATAAAAAAAGCATCGAAAACATATATTTTTGATATGAAAGCGAGTGATATAATTTCAAAAAAAGTTTATGCTATTGAAGAGGGAAATGAAACGGGGTATGTTTTAAATTTCTCACTTGATGAAAAAAATACAAAACTCAAATTTTTGGTTGTTGCAACGTTGTTTGAAGAAAGTGAAATGATTTTGAAGGCAAAAGATATTGTTGCAATTTCTGATGAGGCTGTTTTTGTCACCTCGGAAAAACAACTTTCTTTTGATGCAAACGCTTTTGCAAACAACCCAATAGGCAAAAAAGTTTTTTCGGTTTCTGGGGATTATTTGGGAAAAGTAGTGGATGTCGAACTGCAAAAAGACGTGACAAAGAAAATAATGACTCAATCCTGCGAGATACTGCCCAAATACATCTATTCTTCTGGAAGAGATTGTTTGTTTTTCTCAAAAAGTAAAAGAAAAATGCAAAAGAGTGGTGACGTTGAAACAAAAGTCACCATCCAAAATGTTGCTGTGCCATTTAAACAAAAATTTCAGGGTGAAGAGTTGATAGGGAAAGTCATCGTCAAAGATATTCTTGACGACAATCATTTTTTGATATTTAAGAAAAACACTGTAATTTCACCCAAAATCTTGATTAATGCGAAAGAAAAAAGGCTTTTAAAAGCCCTTCTTGACAACTCAAGATGACAGAAATACGTGTTAATAATATAATATAATTATATTTTTTTAATTTTTTTTAATTTTTGGGTTAATTTCGTTTGTATTTTTGTGTCGATTTGTAGTAAAATATTTCTAGTAAAGGAGAGCACATGCAAAGATTAATTCCAAGGAAGACAAAAGTCAAGTTAGAATTTTTTAGAGGGGTGACAATTTTAGACCTCATTTTGGCAGTGATTGGTGTAGTTGGACTTATTGTTTTGTTTCTATCAAATTTTAATCACAACCTCATTGTTGCACTTGTTTTTGCTATAATTTGGGTATCGTTATTTTTTAAGGTTTCAGAAGACGAAAGGTTTTACACGACAATAGTTCACCTTTTTAGATTTTTTGCTCAAAAGAAAAAGTTTTTGGCCAGCAAGAAAAATGGAAAGAAAAGTGAAATCGATGAAATCATTCCTTTCGAAAGAGTTTATCAAGGAAGATTTATTGATTATGGCGGTTATTACGGACAAGTGATTGAAGTGAACCCTGTTTTCTTTGGACTTTTGAATGAATACACTCAAGATAATGTTATTGAAAGTTTTGCAAATGCGCTTAGAAGATTGACTCCAGATCAAAGTTGTGCAATTATGAAGCTTAACAGGGCAATGGTGCTTGATGGGTATATACATAGAGAAAACAAAAAATACGAACTTCTTCTTGAAATGCAATATGAAGGAAACTTCACAGAAGAAGAAGTTAATGCAAGATCTCCAATTTTTGAAGAAAGAGTTTCTTATCTCGAAAATATGAACAGACGTGAAAAAGTTTACAAAGACCACTTCTACATTGTTGTTTATGACAGAGATGTTGAAATGCTTGAAAACACCGTAAATGGAATCATCAGTTCGCTCGCAACATCAATCGCGCCAATGTCATCACACAAGCTTGATGGAAATGAACTTATCATCTTCCTTAAGGCAAATTATGGGCGTGACTTTGATGAAAGAGATGTCGAAGGCATTCCTTTTGACAAACAAGTTAATTGGGCAAAACCAAAGAGCATAAAGTTTAAAGCAGCAAAATATTTGATTGATGACAACGCATTCAGAACTTTTGTCATCACAGAATACCCTCTTAACGTTGGAAACGGTTGGGGATCAGATTTGTTCTTGCTCGACAGAACCAAGGTTATGATGAAATTTAGTCCCGTTCCAAAATACGAGTCAGAAAAGACAATCGACAAGGCTATTATGGATATGGAGTCAAAACTTTATAAAACGGGAAGAAGTTCAAGTGTGATCGAACTTCAAACTCACCTTGACACTTTGAGAGAACTTCTTGTAAGCTTGAAAAACAACAACCAACAACTTTATGATGTGAACACATACATAACTTGCGAAGATACTGCAAAAAGAGATGTTAGGGCGATGCTTAAACAAAGCGGTTACAAATACACAGAAATGTTTGCTCGTCAAGAAGATGCTTTCATAAATTCCAACCTTTCAAGAAGAGATATGATGAAAAACACAAAGAGAGGAATTCCAACATCGACCCTTGCTGGTGTTTTCCCATTCATTTCCAGTGCCCTTCAAGATCCAAACGGAATATACATTGGGGACAATGAGTATCCAGTGTTCATAGATTTCTTTGCCAGAGACAATGTCCGTGTTAACTCAAATATGATGGTTATTGGAAAATCTGGTTCTGGAAAGAGTTATTGCGTAAAAACTCTTTTGGGAAATCTTGCTGCGGACAACTGTAAAATCTTCATCCTTGACCCTGAAAAAGAGTATCAAAAACTTACAGAAAGTCTGGGTGGAAAATACATTGACGTTGGTTCATCTTTGCAAGGTATTTTGAATCCTTTCCACGTTAACCATGCTCTTGAAGATGATGACACAAAATCTTTTGAAGAGATGCTTATGGAAGAGGATTCAAAAGATAAAAAGAAAAGGAAACAGGCAGACGATTCATTCTCTCAACACCTTCAATTCTTGGAACAGTTCTTCAGAACTATTTTGGAAGGAATCAATGCTGATGCTTTTGAAGTTTTGAATACATTGATCGTTGAAACCTACAAACTTAAAGGTATTGATGAATCAACCTATATTGGAGATTTGAAACCAGAGGATTTCCCAATTTTCGACGATTTGTATAACCTCATCTTGAAAAAGATAAAAGAGGCAAAAGATGACTTCACTTTGAGAAATCTTATGACTGTGGAAGCTTACATAAAGAAATTTGCTTCTGGTGGAAGAAACAGCAAACTTTGGAATGGCCCAACTTCAATTGAAACAAATGAAAACTTTGTTTGCTTCAATTTCCAATCTTTGATTGCAAACAACAACTCAATTTTGACAAATGCACAAATGCTTTTGGTGTTTAGATATCTTAACAACGAAATCATCAACAACAAAGATTTCAATGTGCGCTATCACCCAGATGGGAAGAATACAAGAAAGATTTTGATTGCCGTTGATGAGGCTCACATCTTCATCAATCCTAAATACCCAATTGCGCTTGACTTTATGGCGCAAATGGCAAAACGTATCCGTAAGTATGGCGGAATGCAAATTGTTATTACACAAAACATTGCTGACTTCGTTGGTTCGGAAGAAATTGCAAGACAATCAACTGCGGTTATTAATGCTTGTCAATATTCAATCATTATGTCGCTTGCTCCAAATGATATCAACGACCTTGTTGAACTTTATAAAAAATCTGGTGGTATCAATGAGGAAGAACAAAACGCAATTGTGACTGCGGGAAGAGGACAAGCTTTTTTGATCACAGGACCAACAAACAGAACTATGGTTCAGATTGTTGCACACGATTATATCAGGCAAATCTTCACAGAACAAAATTAAGCGAGGGAAAATGACAAAAACGAAAAAAGGTTTAATATATTTCCTTGTAAGCGTGATTTTTATGCTTACAGGCCTTTTTTTCGTTGCTTGTGGTAAAACAGATAGATACGCCAATGTAACTTTGAGACCATCAACACAAAATGTTTCTTTGTTTGTTGGCGAAAAGACAGAGATGTATTTTGAAATTGAGAACTACACGGTTGATATGGACAACACACTCAACTTTGCGATTGAGACAACATCAAACGATTCAACGGACAGCACTATATCTGGAGAACGTGCTTCAATTGAAGTTATAGCAAAAAACAACGAGAGGGTTACAGTTGAAATAACCGCCCTTTCAAGTGGACAGTCAACCATTGTTGCTTCTATGAAAGAGGGGTATAAACAATGCTCTGTGAACCTGAATGTTAAGCAATACAGTCAAAGTTTCAAAGTTGATAGTGAAAAAATAATGTATATTACTCTTGGAAATGAAATTTATCCAAACAAAGATTATTTCATTTTTGATGAGGGAACAACCGAAAAAGAATTGAAATTTTATTTTGCGGATAATGAGGCCAACATCTCAAGTTCCAACGAGTTTACTCACATTGATTTCAACGAAGTTGGTGGAAACAAAGTTGTCAGATTTTTCAGTGAAAACAACACAACGATAGGGACCCAAAACTGCAATGTTGATGGCTCAAATTTCCCATTTTATGTGCAATATACATACATTGAAAAGGGCGAAGATGGGAATGATGTTCCAATTACGTTGACAAAACAGACGAGTTTGATTGCTTTGTTTGGAATTGATGAAAATGATGTGCAAATATATGAGGGAGTCAATGAAGGTTATTTGGTTGGAAAAGTTGCTGACAAATATAATTTTGACATTGATTTTATCATAAAAAACAACACAGAAAACAAACTTACGTATTATGTCACAATTCCAACTTTTGACAACCTTGATTTGAATTTGATGATGAAAAACGAATTCAATCTTGATAATACAGCTGTAAACATAGCAACTCGTGATGTGACAGACCTATATTCTGCAAAAAACGATTTGACAAATTTAAAATTGTATGAAATTACACTTAATAGCAACATTATAAAAGCGACAAATTGCAATTTGTTGATTCAAGTTTATTATTCATTCACAAATGGCCAAAGTTTCAAAAATGAAGACGATTTTGGCGTAAATTATGGCTTGACGATTCCAATTTCCGTGAAACTTATGCCCGAAAAACTTGAAGTTGTTGACACAAACGAAAACATAGTGACTGGGAGCAAAACAGGGCAGGAAAACGGAAGCAATAAGGAAATTTATTACAACTATTATGCTGGGACAAATTATGGTTGGGTTGAATACAAACTCAACGTTTACAAAACCACTTCGGAGTATTCAGGTGTTAGAGTAGAATTCGAATTTAACAAAGTTATAGTTCAATATCGTGGAAAGATTTTCAACTCGACGAATAACTTTGTGGTTGAAGACACTTCTTATCCAATTTTTGTGAAAGGTGTTGATGGGGCAACTGCTAATGAAGAGGGGGTTATATTATTCAGCGTTGTAAGTGATCTTTTCGGAGAAGGTGAAGATGTTGTTGCCAAATTGCATTATGAAATACAAGAAGGTGCGTCTTCGATCAATTTTACGACGGTGGATTTTAGAAGCAATAGTATATACTTGCAATACTCGAAGAATTTGAACACATTTGAGGATTTATACACGGACAAGGCGTTCAAATATTTTACAATTTCAACGAAAAATTCGGAAATTGTTATGTGCTCAAATTTTGATATAATAGAAGAGGAAGGAAAGCACTTTTTATCATTTAATCTAACTCCTTTGAAAGTCGGTGAAGAAGTCCTCACAATTCGACTTGATAACGGTGTTTCAACAACTTTGAAGGTCAACGTGATAAACACGTTTGATGATGTTTTTCTCACTTTAAAGAATGCTCCTCAAGCAGTAATTTTTGAGGAAAAAGACGCTGGCGAAGGATTTGAGGGAGAATTTGAACTCGTTGTAAGAAATTTAACAAATAGTGACAGAAATTCAGTTATATATGGACAGAAATCAACCTTGGTTTTTGACACGACTTATGACAATTCAATCCTTGCTGTAAATATGGAGTTTTCAACTGCGGGTATCGCAAATTTGCTTGGAAATTCAACATTGTTGGAAAAAACAATAGAAACAGCGAATAAGGGGAAAACCGACATAACAATTGTTGTTACTGGAGTTGGCGTTGAAGATTTTAAAATGGTGACAGATGTTGAGAAATCTCTCAAAGTGACCTTTATTTCTTTCGTGCCGGTTGCGACAATAAAAACTTACAACAAAACTTCCGACAACGAAATTGACAATGCCGTTGTTTACGCACAAGCGACAGATGTTTCCAAGACAACGGCAAGCATACGAGTTTTAACAACTCCAACAGATGCTTATTATTTCTACGATGTGGAAACAAACGAGTATGGCTTAAACAATGTCGAAGATTATATTTATTGGACTTTAAGCGATGGTGTTTATGCTTATCCTGCTTCAAACACAACAGAACGTAAGAGTTTGATAACGGGAAGAGAAGCTTACTATATTTCAGGGAAAGCGATTTTCAATGTAAACGACAATTATGGGCTTTTTGAGTATGATAATGCAGGTTATTACAAATTTACAGTTAACCAAAGATATTTGCAAGGGGCGACCTTCACAATTTATGCAAGCATAAGACAATTTGGACTTAAAAAATATTCTTCTGTTACAATAAATTGCAGACAGTTTGTTGCGGTAGATGAAATTTACACGACGGATGATATTGGTGAATACAGTTTCAAAAATGCGATTGAAAAACTTGAATTTACGACCTATTTGAATCCTTATGATGCAACAGTGACTGGAATAAAGTGCTTCTATGTTCATTCAACTGGAAAAGTAGGACTTTTGAAAGAGAATGTCGATTTGACAGAAGCAGATGGGGTTGTGATTACAACGTTAAAAACAACGACAAGCAGGGCATATATGTTGTCTGTTCAATTGGGTGCGGAAGTTGTGAACAGTTTGACAAACGTAACTGATATTGTTTCGGGAACCTTCTATGTTGTTCCGCTTGATTGGTGCAATTCAACAGGACAGGGTCTTGAAGGCGTTGATATTGCAAAAAGAAATCGTGTTATAAGAATCAACATTTCTTTCCAAAACGGAACGTATGAAAACCCATATGTGTTGAAAACATACGAGGACGTTGTGGCAATTGGAAGTTCAGAAATTAATATGAAGGCAAATTATATCGTTTATGATATGATTGATTTGTCAAAAGTTTCTTTGCCAATATGCTCTGTATTCTCTGGAACAATTCGCGGGGCAAAGGAAAGCTCTGGATTCAAAAATATAAATGTAACCTCATTTAAAACCGAAACAGATAAGTCATTTGCGGGAATGTTTGGGATAGTAGAGGAAAATGAAAAAGGAAATTATAATTTTGAAAACTTAATTTTCGAAGGTAATATAAAAATTGAAAACTCGTCTTATAACGGGTCTGTTGGGCTTGTTGCTGGAATTTTCGAAGGAAAAGCGATAAATGTTTCGGTAAGATTGACAGACACAAGCATAGTGTCAACAAGTGCAACGCTTCTTGTTAACGCTGGAATAATGTTTGGTGAACTTAAGGGAACTTTCGAACAAGATTTTTCACGTAATTACATTTCCTTTGGTGGAAGATATTATGGTGGAGATGAATTAAAAATAAAAGTTGGAGCAACAACATATGATGTGGTAAACAATCAGGTTGAGATTGATGGCACAAGTTATCCAGTTTTCAATGTGGTTAAAACAGCGGTTTTTGCCGAAAAGGAATTTAACATATCGGCAATGAAGGTTTGTGCAGGAGCAATTGCAGGAATGCTTGACGGTTCTGTGACGAAAATAGATAACGGTGACACGCATTATAACTATGCTTCTTACACAGTGTATGCCAAAATTAATGTTGGTGGAGAGGCAACGCAAGTAAGTCTCGGAGGAATTGCCGGATATTTTGTGCAAGGAAGCATTTTGGGAGTTCTTGTTGGTGGACAATATTATTACAAACTGGCCACATTAAGTGATGCATCGAACAACTTTGTTGGTGGTATAATCGGAAGAAACGACAGCAACAATATAACCCTTAAAGGAGTAACCACGAGGGCTTTTGTAAGAGGTTACAATGTGGGTGCGATTGCAGGTAAAATCTCAGGAACATTCACAGCAGAGAATTTGAAAATTCAAGCAGTTGATGATGGGATAAGAGAGGGGATAAATGCGTCGATGATTACCAAATTGACATTAAGCAGTTCTCCATCAAACACTGGTGAAGTATATCAAATTTGTGGCAATGGTATGTTATCTTCAGGTGTTGTGACTGATGGTCTTGTGTCATACATCACAAGAACTCATGTTGAGATCAACAACACAAGCACAACAGAAAATAGAACCGCAGATGAATATTATGGAGACTTTATTATTGTTCAGGTCAATAATGTTGGGTTGTCAAACAGTGGGACGATTATTTATCAAAGTTATTTCACACAAATGGCATCTGGAGGAATGACTATTGACATCCCAGAGTTAAAGAGATTTTCATTGACAAATGATATATTTGCTACATATGCGCTTTATTACAGTGCAAATGCATATTATGAAAACGGAGTTTTGATGGTTTCAAATTTGATAAAGAAACAGGAACTTCTTGATTCAGTTTTGAACACGCTTGGTGTTGATTCTTATCCATTCGCCATTTCAAATGGAGAAAGTATTTGGATAAGCTCAAAGAGTGCAAATGTGTCTGTTAATGCAAGTGGAAATATTGTTTTGAATGGTCCGGGACTTGCAGAGATTGAAATTTCCACCCTTCTGAACAGAAGAGAATCTGTAAAGATTTATCTGTATGTGATAAACTATTTTGACACAGAAGAATATTTGACGAATTTGACGAAAAAAATGTTTTATAATGACACATTCCCATTTGTTGATAACACACAGTTTTCCGTTATAACTAATCGCGTTTTGAACATTTCAATGAAAGCAAAAATGGATAAAGTTTTGGATGAGAGAGAAAATATTTCAGTGTCCAGCAAGGGAATTTTGATGATAAACAACTTTGCTATTGAACTTGCATCGCCAAATCCTTACATCGATTTTGATATTGAATTCAACAATGTCGGTGATGTTTATGGGCAAGTAACAAAATATGCAGACGGATTTTTCTTCTCAAAGAAAACAGATGTTGAAACAGATAAAGATAGTTTTGACGAACTCGAAATAACAGCATATTTAAAAATTGTTGTTGGCGGGGAAACTTACTACCTTAATCTTCTCAACGTTCAAAATCTTGTTGCAAATTATTATGAAGGCGCAACGGCTATTTTGACTGATTATTCTTCATACAACGTGATTACTGGGGAAAAGTTCTATGATTATGTTGGTTTTGTCTCTGACATCAACGAATGGGGAGATTTTGACGGAGAAATTCAACCATTATATGACATTTTTGATGAAAAAGGGTTCCCAACTGATTTGTTTATTGTCAACGTTTACAGAATTGGTAAAACGAACAATTTTAAAACTGTTGTTGAAGTAAATAAAAATTCTGAAGAATTTATAAATAGATTTGAGAAAAACATATATGGGCAATACAAACTTGTATATTATTCAACATCTCACGGAAGAGATGGAATTTCAAAAGAAATA
>Ga0310786_10006938_pt1 | contig 14909 bp, 7 predicted proteins | sample AusTroGonzalo_MG_FD_203881 | JGI IMG/M metagenome (GOLD analysis project Ga0310786, IMG submission 203881) | Bovine rumen microbial communities from tropical cattle in Woodstock, Queensland, Australia - Gonzalo_03 (v2) (version 2) | ecosystem: Host-associated > Mammals > Digestive system >... | reverse complement strand
CGTGAATAAACGTGTTGTTCCGGCGGGCGTATACGAGTTCACCTGCAGAACGGTCCATAAATGCCTGGCGGTTCAAAAGTCCTGTGAGCGAGTCCGTCGTGGCTGCTTCGTAAATTTCACGGCTAAAGGCTTCTTCACTCGGGTCCTTGTAGGCGACCTTCAGCACCATCTTGCCAATCTGGAGCCTGTTGTCGGAGTCGAGAATCTGCTTGTGGACGAAATTACCGTCCACGAACGTGCCGTTGGTGCTGCCGAGGTCTTCGACCGTGACGCTGCTCCCGTCAAAAGAAAGGGCACAGTGCCTGCGGCTCACGAGTTCATCTTCGAATCGGATATCGGCGTCCTGGCCGCGACCGAGAACCACGGTCCCGCGTTCGAGCGGAATCTGGGTAAAATCGTTCTGTGGGTAAAGGACAATCAAATGTGGATGGGTGACCATCTGTTCAAATCGGATGGTGTTGTCGGTGTTCATAATGGTCTCGTCTTCCATACTTGTGCCTTTCCTTTTTTGTTGTCCTCGTCTTGTTCTGAGGACTTCGCAAATTTAAATATATGCATAGAAATTTGATTTAAATCACGAATTTTTTTATCAAGAAGTTTTCTTTGTAATTTTACTTTAACATAGATGTTGAAAGATTGTGACTAAAGTTGTGAATAAATAAACCTAAATTTTTTTTCACATATCTTTGAAAGAAAAAATTCCTTTTTTCTAGATAAAAAAGTAGATTTCGTGACGGTGTGGCTTTCAAGAAGGCCGGTCTTTTTGTTTGCCTCAGTGGCTTAAGAACACAAATGGAAAAAAAACAATGAAGAACAGAATCAAATCCTTAAGATTATGGGTATTGAGTTGTGTTATGCTCATTGCTGGTGCGCAAAATGCATTGGCTGCTCTTTCTGGGTGTGAGGGTACAGTTTATCTCAAACTTCCTGATGGATGGACTACCGCTTATACCGTTGCTGGTGGTCAATTTATTGCTTTTAAAAAGAGCACGACGTACTCTAGCTGGTACGAAATTTCCACTTCTGCAATCGGTGGTACCAATTCCGCTGCCGAATTTTTCATTTCCAGCAAACTGAACGACTACGGTCAGGCTCCTGCGATTACCCCGACGGTGATCGATAAGGGCGTTCAGTTCGAAACTGGAAAGGGTTTTTCCTGTGCAGATTTCGGAAAAACGACAAATGAACTTTGGATCCAGCCTTATCCGGGTAACGAAACCAAGACTTACCTCAGAGGCGAACCGCCTGACGTCAAGTATTTCTACATCTTCCTCCCGCAGAACGAAGCTTGGAAGAGCGCCACTCCGGTGATTGTCGAAGATGGCAATTCTCGCGCAATGGATATCGATGCCGAACATTGCGGTTGGTATTTCAGACGCTATGTTGACGAAGAACTCCCGGCCAGTGTTCTTATCAAGAGAGATGATGACGAAGATGGTACTGAAGCTATCGGTGTGAACGGTGCTTGGGAAACCAACCCGGCTTCTCCGGAAGCCATTCCGATGGACGCTATGTTCAACAACCTGTTCGAAGGCCAGGAAGCCCTCTACTTTGTTGCTGACGAAGAAAAGGCTTTGGATCTTGCCAATAATACTGCAAAGGGTTGGGATATCACCCGTCCGGATATTACGGGTAAGTGCGGTTACGATCTCGCTGCTTTGATTTACGATACGGATGCTTCTTTGCACGGTGCATTTACTTGCAACCCGGACTGGTCTCCTGGACAGACTCCGGCTCAGGCTCACGCTAACGCTTGCTACTCTGCTTCTGCTAAGTTCCAGGTGGCATCTGCTGGTGGTGAAGTTCCGTGTATCGGTGTGACCAAGGGCATGGTGGAAGAAACCCTTACCAAGAATGCCAAGGGTCAGAAGCGCATGAAGCTCACGGCCAAGGGCCAGACGTGCTTCGGTTCTACTCCTGATGCTGCATTTGCTGCAATGTTCGATTATACTGAAGGCATCAACGAAGAATACTGCTTCAACATGACCTTTACTCAGGCTGCTGATGGCAAGTATGAATTCGAATCTGATACGTACCTCAGCCCGGGTGCTACTGTTCCGGGTGGCTTCTATCCTGCAGAACAGGAACCGGAGGCTACTATGAGACTTTCTCCGGCTCTTCCGGCTGCCGAAAACAAGCGCAAGGCCGAAGGTCCGACCTTCTTCTGCGCAGATTACAATAACCAGACTTCTTCTTCTCCTGAAGGTCTCCGTACTGTTCACCCGACGCACGGCGTTCCGATGAGTGACTTGATCTGTAACGGTGGCGGCTGGGATGGCGGCATCGATTGCGAAGGCTACTTCCAGGGTGGTGAAGAATTCAAGATTGAACCGGGTTCTATCGGTCAGACGCTCTCCAAGAAGCTTGGCGTGACCTGGGAAGGTGACGGCTGGGGCTGGGCTTGCGAACAGATGGCTCCGGTTGGTTGGAAGTTCTATGAAACGGGTTCCGAAGACTCGACTGCTTCTTTGAAAGAAAAGAATATGAAACCGGATGGATCCTCTCGTTGGACCTCTGGTAAGAGCGACGCCACTGTGTTGACGGGTGCAGGCCGTAACCAGCACTTCTGCTTCGAATCTCACGCTTCCTTCCGCTTCAAGAAGGGCCTGAAGTTCAGCTTCCGTGGTGACGATGACATTTGGGTGTTCATCAATGACAGACTGGCTGTGGACCTTGGTGGTACTCACCTTGCTGCTCCGGGCTTTGTTGACTTGGATAAGTTCATGCCGGAAGGTGAAGTTGGCCTTTCCTATCCGATCGATATCTTCTTCTGCGACCGTCGTACGACGATGAGTAACGTCCACATCAAGACGAACATGTTCATCGAACAGACCACTGGTATTAGCTACACCGGTAAGCAGGACAAGGAAGCTTACAAGAATCACGACAACGTGTTCAAGATCTGCTATAAGGAATCCGGTGGTGGATCCTGCGCTGCTGCTATGGGCGGTAGCAATGGTGAAAAGGAATACTGCGGTGATGAAATTACTGCTGCAGGCTTGAATGTTTCTTATGAACTTACCACAGATCCGACTGCAAGCGATCCGAACGCCATTGTGATCAAGCAGTCCGACTTTGCCGCAAATCCGATCCAGGCTAATGGTGGTATTAACGTTACTGATCTGGTCCGTCCGATCATCAACGAAGATAAGTTGAAGGACGCTCTTCCGGGTGGTACGTACTACCTCGTGATCAGAATCGGTTCTGACTTCAAGGCTATCAAGATCCAGGTCAAGGGTAACGTTGGTGTTGCTAACCGTGATGCTGTTACTGTTGACGATGCTGGTAACTACAGCCTCCCGTACACCTTCAAGTCTCAGGCCATGGCCTCGACGGCTAAGGACGACGGTTCTGTGGATCCGAGCCAGTTGGTTCCGCTCTACATCGCTGCCATTTCCGATCCTTGCACGACTCCGTCTTGCACCGATCCGCTCGTGATGCAGTCTGCTGAAAATACGACTTATACATTGGAAGCAAGCAAGAAGGCCGCTTTCTTCACGGTGAAGGACGGTGTGGCTACTCCGATTTCTGCAACCGATCAGCGTACGATTGGCGAAGGCGGTATCGACACGATTTACGTGACGGTTCCGATGAACGAATTGGATGCAACCGAAGAACTTGTGACTGTCAAGGTCAAGGGTAGCACTCGCGTGGCTGAAATCCTCTTCTTCGCACCGAAGCTTGTGTTCGTGAAGTCTGAAACTTCTACCGAAACGGTTACGGGTGACCCGGATACCGAAATCAAGTTGAAGGGTTCTTCTTACCCGCTGTACGTCCTCGCTCTCAATGGCGACAACACGCCGTGCTTGGACTGCAACTTCAGCTTGTCCAAGAGCAGCACCCTTTCTTCTACAGGTTTGAACCACCTCTCTGGCTTTGAACTCGTGAATGGCCGTGCTACAATCTTGATTTCTTCTTCCTTGGTTTACCTCAAGAGCGAAGGCGGTACCGCAGCAACGTTCGTGATCGTTGGTCCGAGCTCTTCTCTCACGAAGGCCTCTTATGGCAACATGCAGTTCCAGGAACCGCCGGTTCCGACTCCGCAGTTTGCTGATATCTATGACGTTCACGGTAAGAAGCCGGCAAGCCAAATGAATGTTCCGACTCCGTACTTCAGTGTCGAACAGGAATACCTCGACGGTATTGGCGACTCCCTCGTGATCTACTACCATCGTGAATTCCACAAGGACTCCCTCCCGGATCAGATTGTGGTTCGCTGGTCTGAAGACGAAAAGGATTCTGTCCTCTTCACGCACGAAGAAATTGTTGCTGGCGCTAGCTGCGGTGATACGAAGTGCTCTAATAGAATCTCGCTCTCGGGCAAGGAATTCTCCAAGGACGTTAAGACTTCTGGTTCTGGTACTGTGAAGTCCTGGGCTACTTACTGCCCGAAGTTCAAGGAAGACGGTACTTGCAGCTCTAAGCCTGTAACCAGCGCTTATGAAGGTGTCATTTACGACCGTATCGCTCCGATCATCGTCTCTGCTAGAACAGAAACGGAATCTGGTGGTAGCGCAGTTGCTCGCTTGAAGGTGGAATTCTCTGAACCGGTGCAGAAGACTACTGCTGGTGTCGCTCAGGGCGATAACGTGTTCCTCTTCTACATCAACAACGGTAAGAATCCTCGCGCCGAAGAAAATATGCCGCTCGCAACTGGCTTCGCCATCCCGGAAAAGCTCAAGGTTGTTGAATCCTGGCCGTATGACCAGAGTGGCGAATTCCCGCAGGCTGGTGACTACATCCACTTCAGAACCATCGGCGGCGAAGGCCTCATCATGGACCAGTCCGACTACGCCATTGCTCCGGGTGCTGATACTCTCCGCATTGCTGATGATGCTACTCACAACTGGAACGTCGCTCCTGGTTACGAACAGACTGACCGTCTGCCGTCTCCGTGGGTCTTGATTTCTGGTAAGGTTAGCTTCTACGTGGTCAGACTCCTCGACAAGTCCAGCACTCCGCTTAGCCAGGCTGAAATGGCCAAGCTCCCGGTCATTGACGTGTTCACCTTCGATGCCGACAAGGACGAAAAGGACTTCAACCAGGCTATCGAATTTGGTACCAACGGACTCAATGCCTACGGTTTTGCTCCGCATGGCTGGTACGTCAAGAGTGACCTTGGTGCTTTGATCGAATCCAAGGAAGAATACTCTCAGAAGCTGAGCGACAAGAAGGATCAGGTTTACCTTGATTACGACGTTCAGTACTTCACGAACCTTGGTACGTATGTTGCCGGCAAGAAGGGCCGTATCTACTGCGATGACAAGAAGAACCAGGAAGTCAACCATCAGACTTACTTCGATGGCAAGAACTGCGTAGACGTTCGTAGAAACTTCTACATCACCTGGAACTTGAAGTCTAACGAAGATCGCTTTGTGGGTGCAGGTGCTTACATCGCTAAGATTAAGACCTTCTCGAAGCTCGGCGAATTCGGTAAGTTCAATACTGCCGACAAGACCGAAATGTGGGGTGTTCGCCACGGTGATGGCAAGAGTGCCGTCAAGATCAACGTTGGCAAATAACCAACCGCTTTCATAAAGCTTAAAGGCCTCCCGAAAGGGAGGCTTTTTTGTACGTTGTTCAATGCCTTTTACTATATTTAGGGTATGCGAAAGATTTTAATTGCAGCTTCTTTATGCGCTTTGGCTTATGCCGGATCGCCCACCGACTTGGATTCTCTTTTCCGCGGTAACGAGTACAAGCCCGCACTCAGCGCTTCGCTCCGCGATACGACGAGCAATTCGTCTGTACCGGCCAAGGTGTCGAATAAGAACGACAAGGCTGACGGTTACTATGTGCTCCAGTTTGAAGCTGTTGGTGATTTCGATGCCGCTCAAAGACGCAAGGCCCAGCTTTCTGCAAGTACGGGTTATTCCATTCAGGTTGTCTTTGATACGCCGTTCTACAAGCTTCGTGGCGGTGGATGGACCAAGCGCAAGGTCGCCGAAGACAAGGCCCGCGAACTCTCGGCTTATAACATCAACGCATTTGTCGTAAAACTCCGCTAAAGAGCATTTCGCGGTCCAGCAGACCGCCCGCTCTGTCACCCCGCACGCAATGTCATCCCGGACTCCGTTCCGGGATCACCTTACGCAGTTACTTCTGCTGTCACCCCGGATTCATTCCGGGGTCACCTTATTCAGTCGCCTTACACAGTTTTCCTACAGCAAACCTAATGTCTGCTTAATGCCGTGTTCGTCCTGCTTTAAAAGCGCACGTTCCTCGGGCGAAACAAAGCACATTTTACGTTCGCAATCCGGGCGCATCGAACGGTCTCTTGCCTTCACCTGCTTGTTCTCGAGCGAATAAAAGAACGGCCCCGTCTTGATGAACAACTTTTTATGCAGCGCCTGCTTGATGGCTCCCGTCAAAAGCACCTTTGTTTCGGCATCGGCGTTATCGACATGGTGCAATTCCCAAATCCTCTGTAACAACAGTTCTCCATGGAGCGGGGACTCGTTGTCTACATAAAACTTCATCTGTTCCATCAGGACTTCTGCCGGAATCTTCTGGATCGGCAAATCTTTTGCCGGGTCTACAGTGGGGTGTTCCACGGTATACGGCTCAACTTCGGGGGCGTTGCTTACTGCAATTTCGTCGAGAGGCGTGTCTTCTTCCGGTGGTGGTGCGACACTTTGTTCGATGGCGATCGTCGTGATGAGGTTCTCTTTTTCATCGGCATTTGCGATGCTCCAGAGCGGGAACCACATATTCAGAATCTTCCAGCCAGACCTTGAAAGTGCGTTCGGACGGACGTATTCACGGTCTTCGACAGACTCATTGTATTTCCCGTAGTTGCAGTCGCATTCGATGACTGCGAGAGAACGTTTGGAATTGTTGGCGTCTACGACGACCGGTCCAAGTGCAATGCCGTTTGACAAAGTGTAATCCCTGAACGGGATGTTTTCTTTTTCGAGAACTTCTTTAATTTGTCTGCTGAATACGGACTCGTTGGCGATTTCGCTGTTGGTGCCGCTTACGGATTCTGTATCCTTGGCCTTCAGCGCCTTGACCCAGTCGACAAAGGGTCCTGCCTTGGCTTCTGAAAGCTTTCGTGAATCTTCATTGTCGATGTACAAGGCTAGCTTTTGCTTTGCGAGCGTTGTGCAGATCGATAGCTTGCGATGCCCAGCAGAACCGGTGGCGAATTCGATGTCGCCGCAAACAAAGATGACGTCACGGAACAGGTCGATGGCGCGTTCAATGGTCTTGACGTAGAATTTGTTCTGCAAGGTTCCTTGCGTAAAGAACTTCGACGATGCCGGATACTTCTGGAGAAGCTTCTGGATCTCGTCTTCGATAGTAGCGCAATGCGCCGGGTTGAATGCGACGATGCCAAGCGTCTGGCTTGGATTCTTGATGGCGTGCTGTACCGCTTTTTCGGCAATGGTCAGGATTTTGTCGTAGACAATCTTGACGGTTTGCGGGTTCTCTTTTGAAGTTGTCGAGTTGGGGTACTGCGCAATTTCGTTGTCGTAAATCTTGCTGTTCGCAAAACTGAAAAGTGCAGGGTCGGCATATTGAATCGTGAAGCCGATGAGCGTTGTGCCAATGCCCTTGCGGAGTGCTGCCGAGAGGACGCTGTCCTTGAAGAATATGGACTGCGAAGAAATGTCCATATTGCAGGCGTCTGTCGAAATCTTTTCGAGCGAGGGGGCGCAGGAATTGCCGAACAGGATTGTCCTTTTGGTGTTGATGATTCCTGGCATGGCTTCGGCAATACTTGTGCAATCGGCGTCCAAAAAGAGCGTCACGTCAAAGGCGCTTGGCTCCAATTCGTAGGATTGTGACAAAGTAATGTTCTGCAACAAGGCGGGCTTTTTCTCGACGAGTTCATGGGCTGTGCGGAAGTTGGCGTTGCAGAACTGGTCCAAAAGCGTCTTGTATTGACTGCCTTTTTGCTTGCGCTGCTTTGCGGAACTGCCGAACAGTTCCGGACAGTTGGCCGTTGCCGTCTGCATCTGGCTATTTGTCCAGGCACGTGCAAATGCCGTTGCAATTTCCTGATTGGCGTTCTTGGCATCCTTGACGAATTGCGTAAGGCATTCGCAGGGCGAGTCGCTGACATTGTCCATCTGTTCGCAAAGTTCCAGATAAATGTCCTGCTCCTTCCAGTGCTTTGCCCAACCGTCAATCTTCTTTATCCATAAGTCCATGTCGAGCGATTCGAGCGGTTCACTCAGGTTGAGCGACTTGCCGATGCTCTCAAGATCCTGTTGCAGCTGCTTGATGCTGGACTGCAAAACGTCCTGCTTGGTTGCCAAGGGCTTAAACAGGTGCCATTGCGCAAGGATGTGGATCAGATGGTCTATCTGGTCGTTGTTCTTGTTGCGCGAACGGAAGGCGTAGTAATGCTGGATCTTGTTTGCGAGTTCCTTCCAGTCCGTTTTTTCGAACTTCCAGTCCCTGCCAAAAAGTCTTGTGGCCAGCACCGAAGAATCCTTGTATTTGCGCCTGTGTTCCTGGATTTCGATCAGCTCGTTGATCTTTTCGACAAGCATTTCGTCGGAGGTGATGCTCTTTGGATTCCTGAACACGGAGAGCATGAGACGCTTGGGTCTGCGGTAACGGTCCGAAAGCCCCTTGAGGGCTGAACCGAGGCTTTCTACAAATTCATTTCGTGCAGCAAGGACGTTGGTCTCGATGGCATCGTCGGTGAATACATCGGAACCTTTGCGACGGTAGCTAGACCAGCGTTCGCCCGAACTGGGCAAGTCCATCAAGTCATCCTGATAGGCGATCCAGCCGTTGGAGTGGAGATCCCAATCTTCAAAGCCGGGCATGTCGTTGTCGAAATACTTCTTGAAGGTGTTCGTCAAATCGAGAATGTCGGACAGCTTGAAACCTTCCGGAAAAAGCTTGGACTTGCGGACGCTTTCGACGACGGGCTTGATGATTTCGATCAGGCTGTTGGCGCGCTCCAGGTCTTCGCCAATCGTGTTCTTTCGGTCCATCGAAATGGCGGGCAGCTTGACGCCTTGGAAGGCGTTGTAAATTTCGATCCCGTTCTCGTTGAAGAACAGGTGGGCTATCTGTTCAAGGCTTGCTTGAATGGATTTGAACTTTGTAAAACGTAATTGTTCGACGTTCTTGAACAGGTCGCTCGAAAACTTGGTCTTGATGTGCTTCAGTTTCGCAATTTCGTCCAGGAGTTCCGTAAGCCTCACTCCGCTCGGCTTGAGCGGAAGGTTCACGGAATCGTAATACGAAACGAGTTTTTCGCGGCTTTCGTTCAGCTTCGGCAAAAGCTCACTGCGGTCGGGACCCTGGAACGAACGGAATTCCGGCTTCCAGGCGTTTTCGAAGTTCTGTTTGGTGATGGCACGGCGGCTAATGACACAGACCTTTTTCTTTTGCTGGAGCAAGTCGGCAACGATGTTTACGGCCACCTTGGCTTTTTCGGCTCCGGGAAGCGTCTGGATCGCGTATGCTGTTGTGCAGTTCAGGGCGTTGACGGTCGCCTTGTTCGTTTGCGAATCCGTGACGTAGGGGAAGTAATGGTCTGCCGGATTAAAGACGTGGTCGTACGGAGTTTCTTCAAAAAGCGAAGATTGCGTTGCGAATCCGTCGTTTCCGATGGTCGCTGTGAAAAATTCGTTGTTCGCGACTTTGGCGGTGCTCCAGTTGCCGTAGGCAAGGTTCTTCTTGAGTAGAAGGCGGTTCGTGCTGTAGAACGTGATGCAGTAGCCGTTGCGCGTGAACTTCCAGTCGTTTTTTAGGGCAATTTTTTTTTCGAGCGTGTCGAGGAACTTTTTAATGGCGAAGTTCCCGTTCTTGTAAAAGTCTGCTGCGACGGGGAAGCGGATGCTCGTGTCGAGCGTCGGAAGTGCAATGTTTTCGATGGGGGCACGAGTGGAAATTGCCACCGTGTCGCTCTTTTCGTCGTAGACCAGCGGAATGAGGAGTGCTGGCGCTAAGGATTTTTCGCCCCACTTGATGAACCCCATGGCCATGTACAGGTCCTGGTTGCAAAAGTCTTCGGATTTTGCCTTGAGAACCCTGCGGAATTTCGCCAAGTCGGCGTTTTGATGCTCTTCGTCGTACTTTTCCGAAACAGGGAAAAAGGAGGCGAGGGCGCGTGGGGTCGTCTCGTCTTGCCACGTTTCAAAAAACAGGTCGGCATTCCCTAAAAGAAGTGGGGACTGGAACTGTTTTTTTTGCGAGAAGCAAAGCAAAAGGTCTCTATTTTCAAAGGTTGCGGCTTCTTCGCGGATCTTTTCTATGGTAGCAGACATTGACGTTGAGGTCATACCACGAATATAAATTTTTTTTTGCAATGCGTCTTTGTTTTTTGCTTCGACGAACCGAAAACGAAAAAATTTTATGCGGGACAAAAATATAAAAACAGTTTTTTGTGCTTTGTCTGCCTAGCACTCTTTTGCTATATTTGACTTCGTTCGATAAAGGGGGCGCTATGCTCAAGTATTACAAGATCGAATCCGGTCGTCTCTCTGTAGCTCCGAGCGAGGAAGCTGCTGATATTGTAATGATGGGTTCTCTAAGCCAGGAACAGCGTAGCGTTCTTGTTAAGGAATATGAAATTACCGAACATACGATTGCATCAGCATTCGACTCCGACGAACTTTCCCGTATCGAATACGACGATGATTTTACGACCATCGTGTTTAAGAAGCCCAAGAATTATTCGGCCGAAGACAATTTCCAGTTCCGCGTGGAATCTTTTGGCATCTTCATTTTCAAGGACTGGGTGCTGCTCCTTACGGACAGCGACATCCCGGTGATGGACGAACGCAAGTTCTCGAAAATCGACAGCCTGAATACCTTTGTGCTTCGTGTCTTGAGCTTTGCGATTGCACACTTCAATGAACATTTGAAGATCATCAACCGCATCAACGATGACTTGGAACTCCGCCTCAATACGTCGATGGAGAATAAGTACTTGCTCTCGATGTTCAGCTTGAACAAGGGCTTGATTTACTACGTGAGCGCCTTGAACAGTAACGATACGTTGCTCCGCAAGCTCCAGCTTGGCCGCAGCCTCAACTGGACCGAAGCGGAACGCGAACTCTTGGAAGATATCCAGATTGAAAACGGGCAGAGCTTGCAACAGGCAAACATCTACGCCAACATTTTGACGTCTATGATGGATGCGCGTGCAAGCGTGATCAACAACAACGTGAACCAGTTGATGAAGAATCTCACTATCGTGACGATTTCTATCTCGCTCCCGACGTTCTTCGCAAGCTTGTTCGGTATGAACGTGAAGCTTCCGTTTGGCATGAACGGCGATGCGACTGTCGGTTCGCCGGTGGCCTTCTGGATCATCATCGCCATCTGCTTCCTCTCTGTGTTTGTATTCCTGGCCGTCTGGATGCGCAAGAAGTAACTCCACTTTTTGCTTTGTCATCCCGGTCATGTGCCGGGATCCCCTTACACAGTATTTATTGCATAAAAAAACGCGGCTTTCACCGCGCTTTTAATGTAACTGAATCCATCGCAGTAAGCTGTTCAGGAAGATAAATAACTTCCTACAGTCTACTTCCTACTGCGGCGTAGCCGCCTTAGTTTCCGCGTTCGCTCATGCTAGCGACCATCGCCACGATTTCGTCCGTAAAGGTACTCTTGGGGAACTTGTCGGCGATAGCCAAAGCCTGTTCCAGATGTTCCTGGGCTTCGGCCTTGGCCTTGGCGAGGCTGTTCTTTTCGTTCAAGCGCTTGAGGATCTTTTCGGGAACGCCTTCTTCAGAAGCCTTTGCAATAAAGCCTTCCATTTCGGTGCGTTCTTCGGCACTGCAGTCTTCGAAGTAGTAAAGCAACGGAAGCGTGATAAGGCCATTGGAAAGGTCGGTAAACTTGGCCTTGTCCAAGTTCACGGAACCGTAACCGTAATCGAGCAGGTCGTCGATGATCTGGAAGGCGATGCCAAAGTGAGTTCCCATCTTGGCGCATTCATCGACCATTGCCTTGTCAAAGCCTGCCAAAATGCCACCGATGCGTGCTGCTGCATCGATGAGGGCTGCGGTCTTGCCGTCGATGATTTCGTTATAGGCCTTTCTCGAAAGTCCCATGTCACCGCTGTGGTCCAGTTCCTGGATTTCGCCGATGATGAGCTTGTCGGCCGCATCCGAGATAATCACGGGGATGTTGCGGGCTTCTTCGTCAATGACGCAGCGCATAGACTGTGAAAGCACATAGTCGCCAATCAATACGGCCACTTGCGTACCCCATTCGCGGTGGGCTGTCTTTTGCCCGCGGCGGACGTCCGTGCCATCGATAATGTCGTCATGCACGAGGCTAGCGAGGTGCAGAAGTTCTACGGCTGCGCAGGCGTGTGCAACACGGTCAATGTCCGGTTTTTGAGCACCGCAGTTTGCAAGCAGGCAAAGGAGCGTAGAACGAATGCGTTTGCCCTTGCGGCTAAATAGCGTTACAAGGCGGTCACTAATCCCAGCGGGGGCGTTCTTGGCCACCTGCATAATGACTTGTTCCGTCTTGTCAAGCTCGACTTTTACCAAGTCGCGAGCCTGTGATAGAACAGCTTTGAAGTCGGCTTTCGTCGGACTCATTTAAATATCCAAATCGTTCAAGACTTTATATGCGTTCGTTTCAATGAACTTGCGGCGTGGTTCCACGTCTTCGCCCATGAGCATGCTGAAAATCTGGTCGGCAAGGACGCTGTCTTCCACATGGCATTGCTTGAGGAATCGTGTCTTCGGGTTCATGGTCGTGTCGTTCAGCTGTTCCGGCGACATTTCGCCCAGACCTTTGAATCGGGTAATCGCGACATTCTTCTTGTCTTCGATTTCGGCCATGACCTTGTCCTTTTCGTTTTCGTCGAACAGGTAGCGTTCTTTCTGGCCAATCTTTAACTTGTATAGAGGCGGCATGGCAAGGAAGATGTGCCCAGCGTCAATGAGCGGGCGCATGTAGCGGAAGAAGAACGTGAGGAGAAGCGTCTGGATGTGAGAGCCGTCCACATCAGCATCGGTCATGATGATGATTTTGTCGTAGCGGAGCTTTTCAATCTTGAATTCCGTGCCGATGCCGGTACCGATGGCGTTCACCAGGTTCTGGATTTCTTCGGTATCGAGCACGCGATGGAGGCTTGCCTTTTCGACGTTCAAAATCTTACCGCGGATCGGGAGGATGGCCTGGAATTCACGGCTACGGCCCATCTTTGCGGAACCACCTGCAGAGTCCCCTTCTACGATGAACATTTCGCATTCCTTCGGGTCGCGGCTGGAGCAGTCGGCGAGCTTGCCCGGAAGGCCGCCGCTTTCGAGAACGTTCTTGCGGCGGGCGAGTGTACGCGCGCGGTGGGCTGCTTCACGAGCCACAGCGGCGTTATAAACTTTATCCAAGATAATCTTGACTGCTGCCGGATTTTCCTGGAAGTATTCTTCGAGCTTGGCGCCGAATGCAGAAGCGACATAGCCTGCAATTTCGGAGTTGCCGAGCTTACGCTTGGTCTGGCCTTCGAACTGCGGCTGCGACACCTTGATGGCGATAACGGCAGTAAGGCCTTCACGAATATCGTCCGAGGTAATCTGCGCTTCTTTCTTGCCCTTCGGCATGTCCTGTGCGAACTTGCTGATGACGCGGGTGAGGGCTGTCTTGAAACCCGTCACGTGCGTACCGCCATCGTAAGTATTTACGTTGTTGACGAAGCTGAAGAAGTTTTCCTGATAACCGTCGTTGTACCACATGGCGACTTCGAGCGGATATTGTCCGTCGGGGAGAACCAAGTGGATCGGTTCTGCAAAAAGCGGAGTGCGGTGTTCATCGACGTAGCGCACAAATTCAGAAACACCACCGGGGAAGCAGAACGTATCGGTCTGCTTGTGTTCCGGATCGCGTTCGTCCGTGAGCGTCAAGCGAAGACCGCTCATAAGGAATGCGAGTTCGCGGAAACGCGTGGCGAGCGTGTCGTACACGTAAACGGTTTCTGAGAAAATCGTATCATCCGGATAGAATTCAACGGATGTACCGGTCGTTCCGTCGGATTCTCCGATGTCGACCTGCGGACCGCAAGGGATACCGCGTGCAAATTCCTGACGGACAACGCGGCCATTGCGGCGCACGGTCACGATAAGCTTGTTAGAAAGTGCGTTCACGCAGCTCACGCCCACGCCATGCAAACCGGCGGAAACTTTATAAGAGCTATTGTTGAACTTACCACCGGCGTGGAGCTTGGTCATCACGACCTGGATGGTGCCCACCTTTTCTTTCGGGTGGATGTCGGTCGGAATGCCGCGTCCGTTGTCGGTGACGCGGATGCCGTTACCCGGCAAAATGGAAATTTCGATATGGTTGCAGAAGCCAGCCAAAGCTTCGTCTACGGAGTTGTCGACCACTTCCCAAACGAGGTGGTGGAGCCCGCGAATATCGGTGGAACCAATGTACATTGCAGGGCGGACACGAACTGCTTCTAGACCTTCGAGAACGGTAATGCTTGAACCGCTATAATCTGCTTCCGCCTTCTTTACTTCTTCTGTTTCTTCTGCCATAATTCCTCTATTAAACCCCTCTTAGACGAATCGTATTCCTTGAATAAAAGGCTTCCCTAAGAGGGTATTGCATTTACCAATAATAGCTTTTTTTTGGAGATTCATTTCGAACTTTAACGCCGAATTAGCGACCTTGAGTACCAATATATTTTTGTCGATTTTCTCGGGCTTTACATGGCCTACCAGGAGGGGGCCTACTACCTCTGAAAACCGCTCCGAAATGGTCTTAAAGTTGATATCTTCGGTAATATGATTCTTCTGGAGAACACGCTCTAAAAGGACCTGAATGTCCTGAACTTTGTTCCCCGTATAGCTCTTGTTACTCGTGCGTTTTGTTTCGAACATTTGTACAAATTTATCGCGTTAAACAAGCAGCAATTTGGAGAGGGTGAACCCGCCAATAAGGATGCTTGTCATGCCGGCAACCACGGTTGCCTTGGT
>Ga0310786_10006937_pt1 | contig 14910 bp, 17 predicted proteins | sample AusTroGonzalo_MG_FD_203881 | JGI IMG/M metagenome (GOLD analysis project Ga0310786, IMG submission 203881) | Bovine rumen microbial communities from tropical cattle in Woodstock, Queensland, Australia - Gonzalo_03 (v2) (version 2) | ecosystem: Host-associated > Mammals > Digestive system >... | reverse complement strand
TCTTCTTGTACTTTGTCCAGAGGGCGTGCCAGCCTTTCTTGGGGACGCTGAACCCTCCGACCTGCACCGTGTCGTTTTCGGAGATGAGGAATTTGTACTGGACTTCCACGTAGCTGTCTCCTTGAGAATAACTTACGTTCTCGCCGACGAACAGCAGCTCGCCCTCCGAATAGCCTCGGAAAGTGCTTGAATTATAGCGGCATCTGCGGTAGGCTATCTTCTTGCGGAGGTTCGCCGTCCACTGACTCCTCGGGAAGTAGTGCGTGATGGTCATCGTGCCCGTTGGCACGAGTATGCTGACACCCCTCGGCTCCAGCGTCCCGTCTCCGCTCTCCTGCACGTCGATGAGCCCGCCGTAGAGGGGGCAGTCGCCGTGGGTGCTGACCCGGTTCAGCGAGACCGTGCGGGTGGCGGTGGTGGTTGCAAACTCGATTGACACCTTCTCGGCGGGGATGTCGCCGTCGTCTTCGTCATCGTTGAGACCAGAGGAGTAGTCGCCGCCTCCGGTGTACTTGTACTCGGCGCTGACTTTCCAGTTCTTGCTGTTGATGCGTTCGCTGACGGTGAAGCGCTGGATGCTCATCCCGAGGTACTTCTTGACCACCACATCGGAAGCCCGCATCGCGTCCACGACATCCGCCTCGTCGGCGTCGGTGTCGCTCTTGGCGTAGTACATGATTTCGCAGGAGGTGGCTCGCTGGTAGGTTTCGTCCGTCTCGAGATTGGTGGCTGGTGCCAGCTGTTTTATCGTCCAAGTCATTGCAATTCCTCACTTTACGGTAAGCATCTGCTCGATGTCCTCGGCGTAGCGCTTGCTGTTGCGGGTGAGCTCGATGAGCTTGTCCAGCATCTTCTGCGCCTTGTCGCCCAGACCGGCGATGCTCTTGCTCATATCGCCGAACCTGCCGGACATCAGCTGGCTCGCCTTCTCCATCCTGCTGGCGATGCCGTTCAGGACGGCGGGGTCGACATTGGGTCTGGTGGTAGCCGCCGCCTCTTTCTGTTGTTCTTTAGCAGGCGGCTGTACCGAAGTCGCGGGGACGGACGGGCGTTGCTTGACCGCCACCTGCAACGCCTGCTGGCGCTGGAAGGCGATTTGCCTGATGGACGACGAGACCACGCCAGCCCAGCTCTGCAGACCTCCCCACTTGACGGTGATGGCGCGTGCGTTGAAGTCGGCGGTGTCGTCCTTCTTGGTGTTTTCGGCGGTCATCGCGGTGTTGTCTTCAATGCTGTCCCAGACCTTGTAGTACTTGTCGCCCTTGATGTGGTTCTCCGCCCTAATCTTCTCGTTCTGCGCCTTCAGGTTGGCGGTCTCGGTGGCGATTTCCTGCTTCAGCTTCTCGATGTCGTCCCTGCGGCGCTTCATCTCCGCCATCAGCCCTGCGTCCCGCTCGCCCTTCACCAGCTCGGCAGTCTCGTTGTAGGCATCAATCTTGCGCTTGAGCTCTTCGTTGAGCATTCTGATTCTGCCCTGCGTCCTCGCCTCAATCTGGCGGAGCTTATTTTCGGAGTCGACGACTGCCTGCGTGTACTGGTATTCGCGTTGCGCCTTATTGCGGCGGTTCATCTCGTCGAGGACACGGTTCTCCCGCTCGGCGTCGTTTCGCGAGTAGTTAAGACCGGGGACGTATGAGCGCATGATGTTGAGGCTCTTCGCCAGACCGGTGATAAGGTCATCTATGGCGTTCTTGACCCACAAGATGATGAGGTTGAATGCAACCTTGCACGAACCCGCTATCCACTCCCAGCCATAAGCAATCTTGCCCTTCAGCCACTCCCAAGCCACGGCGATTCCATTGACGGTGTACGCCCAGCCCTTCTGCAACGCGGTGGTGAACGTAGTCCAGCCGTTCTTGAGGACGACGATGACGGCTTGCCAGGTGTCCACGATGTCCAGTGTCCAGATTTTCCATATCAACTTCAAGTCCTTGCACAGCAGATTCCAAGCTCCCTTGAAATTGCCCAGCATCACGGCGTCCCAGATGACCTTGAGGCTGTCTCCCAAGCCGTCCACCATCTCCTGCCACTTCGCGCCGAAGTAGTCGCATACATCCTGCCAGACGCCCTTCAGCCACTGCCAGAGCTTGCCCAGAGCATCGGTCTTGTAGAGGACATACCCAAGGATTCCAACCACGGCGGCGAGGGCGGCTATCCATCCCCACGTGGCGAGCGACATTCCTCCAAGTGTGCTGAAGACAAAGGAGATGGAACCAATAATGTGTCTAAACATGACTGATATAAGCCCAAACGACACCTTCAGCGCTCTGCCTGCCGCTATAAATGGCTGGACGAAAAACGAATACATGAATTTGCTCATGGTCGCACCCAGACCGGAAACCATAATGAACAATGCCCTGAACCCATATAGCAGCTTGTTGACAGCCCAAGACACTGCCATTACCGCCCCCAAAATGGCTGCAAATGGATTCAGAAGCATGAGTTTAAGGCTCAATCCATATACGTTTATGGCTGAGAATGCGGCGGCAAATCCCTTTCCAATCAGCCCTATCTTCCCGAATATCCACGCCAGCACCACGCCGATGCCCTTGATGATGCTGCCAACACCCATTATCATGGAGCCGATATATTTGATGGTAACACCAACACCGGCGAGGATGGCACCTACCGTGGCGATTGCGCCGCCAATAATCAGGAACAGCCCCAAGCCCTTGAACAGCAATATAATCCATTCCCTGTGGCGCTTGATGAAGTTGTTGATGGGTTGCGCCCATCTCGACAGCATCTGGGCAATCTGCATCAGGGCGGGGGCGAGAGCCTGCCCCAGCGAGGCGAAGACTATGGAAAGTTGAGCCTTCACGTTAGTCCACGCATCCAGCAGGGCGGCGGCGGAGTCAGCCTGCTCCTTGGTCATGATGATGCCGAGCTCCTGCGCCTTTTTCTTCAGTTCGTCGATGCTTCCGAGCATCGGCAACAGCATCGTGCCGGACTTGCCGAAGAGCTCCATCGCAACGCGGGTCTTGTCAGCCTGCGACTTGAGGGCGTTGAGGCGCTTGGCTACCAGCTCGAACTGCGCCCCGACGCCGGCGTTTTTGAACGCAGGGGAGTTGGGGTTGATGTTCAGCTTGCTGAACGCCTCGAGCGGAGTCTTCTTGCCGGACTGTGCTTCGCTGACCGCCTTGTTGAGCCTGCGGATAGCCTGCTCCAGCAACTCGATGGTAGCGCCAGAGCGCTCGGCGGCGTAGCCCATTGCGGAGAGCCACTCCACCGTGGCGCCAGTACGCGCTGACATCTTGTTGATGGCGTCGCCCATCTCGATGAAGCGCTTGGTCACGTAGTACAGCCCGGTGAGACCCACCGCCGCAAACCCCATGATGCGTGTTCCGAATGCGGCGATGCTCTTGCCGAATGAGTTGAGGCGGGAGCCGATGTTGCTGACCTTGGAGCCGACGGCGGAGACGGCGGTGCCGATGGCGGTGATGCCCAGTGCCAGCGCCCTGCCTATCTGCGCCTTTCCCAGCGCCTGCGCCGACGCACGGAGCTGGTTCATCACCTTCTTGGCGTTGTCCACGCCGCGTTGCAGCCCGGACATCTCCGCAGTGATGGAAACATACGCCGAACCGGCTTTAACACCTTGTGCCATAATCAGTTACCTCTCATTGTGTAAATCCGTCCCGCTTCATCGCGTCGAACACGTCATCTGCTTTGCCCGGCTTCTGGCGGCGGTAGGGGTTGACATCGTCCGGCTTGTAGTGCTCCTTCAGGAAAGGATTTGCGTTGAGCGACGCAGCCATCAGATGGGAGACCTTGCGCCATTCGTCCTCCTGCCTCGCCTTCGTCATCGTGAGCAACTCCCGGTACGTGTGTTGCAATGGACTGATTCCCAGCACTCCAGCCATCTCCCAGATTACTCGATAGGCTTCTTCAGCTCTTTCTCCAGCGCCGCCTCCGCCTTGTCCAGCGCCTCGTCCATCCTCTCCTCGCCCATCTTCATCGCCTTCGTCATCAGCGCCCTTGTCCTCTGGCTGGGGAAAAAATTTATGGTCTCCTCCACAAACGCCTTGGTGGCTTCGTCGAGGGCGTCGCCGTAGAGATTGCGACCAAAATCGGCATCCGAAATGCCGTATGCCTTCGCCTGCTCCGAATGAATCACGTAGAGGATGTCGCACAGCAGGACGATGTCCTCGGAGATTTTGGTCAGCAGGTCGCCAGTGGCTATCTCCATCAGGTTCACTCCCAGCGCAGTCTTGAGCTCACGCACCTCCGCCACCGTGATTTGCGTCTTGTACTCGTTTCCCTTCGCATCCTTCCAGATTTTCATCTCTTGCCTCCGTGTTGTGCTCTATTTGTTTATACGCCAATGCCATTGACGCACATTATCTTACTACGCAGAGACGAAAACAGCCCCGCAAAGAGTCAATCCATGCGGGGCATCTCGCTTTGAACTATCTGATTTTTTCAGATAGTTAGATTTTATTAAATTTCAATCATTTATTGGTTGTAAAGGATTTCTTTGCAACCGGGCTACTCTATCCATTGAGCCTCTTGGCTTGATTCAACGCCGTCAATGCCTCCAGCAGGTCGATGAGGTCAATCTGCACCGCCGTGTTCCGGATTAATGAGAAAGAGCAGACCGTTGAGACGGTCGAGTGGCAGGCAGACCATCTCCTGCACCCCGCCATCGGTAAGGTATTCACGTGACGTGCATACCTTTGATAAAGCCTTGTTCTTCTTGATTTTAGACAGAATGCCATTCCACTTCAATCCAATCCCCTCGACCAGTGGCTTCAATGCCACTTGATGTTCAGGTGTGTTGGTCGCTCTCACAACAGTGTCCAAAAACGGCACGTTGACGAACCTCTGCAATGCTTCTTGCATTTTTACCTCCTAAAACAAAACAGCCCCGCAGGGATTGACTCCCTGACGGGGCTTTTGTGCGTGTGCTGTCAGATGCTATTAGGTCGATGAGGAGGAGCCGGCAGCGGCAGTCAGCTCGGACGGGGCACGCTTGTCGGTGTTAACATTCATCGTAAACGCGTAGGTACCAGCGCTTTCGTTGGTCTGGTCGTCATCGACTGAAGCAACCGAGAAGTCGGCGTCAATGCCTCGACCGGACTTCGAGATGGCTTTCATCGCCACGAGCGTGCCGGAGTGCCATGCCGAGAGCAGGGCTTCCAGCGCGGCGTCGGTGGTGCCGTCGCCAGACTGGGTGTCGTAGTAGGTGAAGGTGAGCTGGCAGCTCTTCTTGCCGGCGATGGTAGAACCCCACTCACCGGAGGCGCGGTCGCTGACATCGACATCTTCACGCGAGTAGCTGATTTTGACATCCTTCACGGCTGTCAGTTTGGTGGTGGCTTGTCCGGCGGAGCCGTTGGCAACTCCGTAGTACAGCTCATCAATTGAACCAAGGTGTTTAGCCATTTGCTGTAACTCCTTATTTGTTAGGTGTTTAGTTGATTACGTTCTTCCAGAACTCGGCAAGCCTCGGTTGAGACCTGTCAAGGGCGGGTTGCATCGTGGGGCGCTTGGGGTAGGTGTGCTTCTTCGCCATTTTCACCCGCTGGTGGTCGATGTACCTCGTCCAGCGTACCACTCCCTCGCCGCCGTACTCGTGGATGGGGGCGATTTTGTTCTTGCCTCCAATCGGGCCGATGTAGGCTTCGCCAGCGTCCTCGTCCACCTCGAAGTGAAAACTGGATTTCCACCATTTTCCGTGCTCGAAGGGGGGCTTGCCGACAGGCGAAGGCACATAGCGGGTGGCGATGTGCTCCTTGCCCTTCTCGTCCTTCCAGACGTGTTGCTGGGTCTTGTTGGAGTGCCTGATGCTGTTCTTGGCGACGCGCCAGACGTAGGCGGCAGACCTGCGGAGGGCGGTTCTCTTCGCCTTCTTCATCCGCTCGCCGTCTGCGTCCAGCGCCCTCGTCCACTTGATGGTGACGTTAGCCCAAGAGCCTATTGCCATTGTTGCACCTCGCCGTCCATGACCTCGACCGTGAGGACGCACAGGAACTGGCGTCGCTTATGCACGAGGTCGGTGTCGCAGATGGTGGTTTCAGGGGCGAGCACCTGTACTTTGCTGTCCAGGTCTTCGCCAGTCAGCGCATCGGCAATCTGCTCCGACAGGGCGACGTACTTCTCGACCGGCTCGCCCTCCTTGAGCCACCGAGCCACCCCTATCTCGTAGGAGTAGGTGTAGTGGGTGCAGGAGCGACCGATTTCACGCAGGGTGTTGGTGGGGACTACGATGACCTTGGTGAGACCATCGAGGTCGCCGAGACGAGCCTGCGCAGTGTAGGACAGCTCGGAGCTGTCCGCGTATGGCTTGCAGAACTCCGCCAGCTTGTAGCCTATCTCAATCAGCCTGCTCACGGTCAACCTCCTCCGTGTGTATCCGGTACGTAGTCTGGGAGCGGTCGTGCCACCTCCAGCAAGCCTCCATGTCGGTGTCGCACACCGCATACCGCTTGCCATCGACCACGATGACATCCCTCACGGCGGGGCGGTTGATATTGAGGTCAGCCGCCCTGACGACGATGTCCATCCTGTGGATGTGCATCATCGCACCGCCGTAGTTCTGGGAGAGCAGGACGGACTGCCCGACCTTGCAGGGCACGTCGTCTCCGACGCTGATGCCGTCGCGGAGATACTGGCATCGGTCGTCGAAGCCAGTCTCCGCCTGCAATTTCCTGCCTGTGTCGAACAGTCCCATCGCTTGCTCTTGGGTTACTTGTTGATGATGACCTCGATTGCTCCACCGGAGGTGCCAGCCGTGGCGGCGACGCCGATTTTGCTCAGACCGGACGCCGAAGCGCCGACCTGGCTGGCGGAGATGTAGTACACGTCCGCACCCTGCTCGATTGACGCGGTGCAGTCGAACTCGTAGGTGCCGGTGATGGCGACCGCGCCGTACTCGCCAGAGGCGATGGGGGCGTGGGCGACCCCGAAGAGTGAGCCGACGGTCACGACCGCGCCTGCGGCGAGGTCGGAAGCCGCCGTGATGTTCACGGTATCAGCGGATTTGACAAACTTTGCCATAGTAGAACTTCCTTATGTTGAATGGTTTGTGTTGAATTAAGCCTTGTCGCCCTTGACACCCGCCTTCGGGTCTGCGAACGCCACGCCGAACGAGAACTTGCCACGATAGCTGATGCCGAAGGTGTCGAAGCTCGTCGGGTTGGATTCGACGACAGGAGCCTGCTGACCATTCAGGAAAGCAACCTGGATGGTCGCCGCAATCTGCGGGTCGGCGAGGAGGTAGTAGTCGTCATCGCTGGTCAGGTAGGCAGAGGCGACGGGGACGAAGCGGTTGCGCCACGGGTTGCCAGTGGTGTAGTTCTTGCTGGCGGTGTTGTCGCGCATCTCGGAGTCGTTGTAGAGCTTCAGGGCGACGGGTTCGAGGTTGGCGGGAACCAGCAGGATTGCAGGCTCGTAGCCGAGGATGTCGCCGTTGGCGTCGGTCTGCTTGCGGAACGCCTTGACCAGTTTGCCGAGGTTGTCGATGTTGAGTTCGCCAGCGCTGGTGACGATGTTGTGGTTGCCAGCGGTGAAAAACGCAGCGTCGTCCTGGAACTTCTTCCACAAGACCTTGTTGAGTTTCAAGGCAGCTTTGCGACCGAAGGCGAAAGCACGCTGGTTGATAGCGCCCATATCGTCGTTCACAATGTCCATTTCATCAATGCTGAACATCAGCCCGTAGCGCTTCAGCTGGTTCTCGTAGCCAGACTCGGCGAGCTCACCGGACGGGATGGTGCCACCGTTGGGGACTTCCTCGTACTCGCCCTTGGCATTGAGGGTGTAGGTCGAGAAAGCCTTATAGTCGCCGACGGAGACCACTTCGGCAATCTTGCGCCACGAATCTTCAGCGTAGTCCCAGCCAGCCTTGATGCGCTTGTTGATGGCGTTGGAGAGGATTCCGGGCAGGCTGATATTCGAGAAGTTCGCCTTGATGGCGTTGACTGCATCAGCCATGTTGGAGTTGCCAACGTAGCCAGTGTAGCCAGCGGCGTGGGCGCACTCGGTGTAGAGCTGGCGCAGACCCATCTGACCGTGATAGCGCTTTTCGGCGAGGTCGGCAGCCTTGCTGTCTGCCTGCTTGACTCCCATCGCCTGCTCGACGGCGCACTTCAGCACATCGGCTTCGGGGGTTTCGTCAGCCTTGTTGACGTTGATTTCGGGGGCGGGGCGTGCAGCCTGCACCTCGGTCTTCTTCTCCTGCTCGTCGAGGCGGGCGGAGAGCTTGCTGATACCCTCGGAAAGGGCATCGAGTTTTGCGTTCAGTTCCTCGTTCATCTGGATTTCATCCTCTGGTTTGGGGTTGTTGTTGCTATCGTTCTGCGTGGCTGAAACCACGCTGTTTGCTTCGGGTACGTTCAAGTCCGTTTCGGCGGCGGCGACAGCCTCCGCCACATCCTTCTCGACCTTCTCCACGACGGAGGGGTCAATCTGCTCGGGAGCCATCAGGCTCGCCTTGATTTCCATGCTGGTCTTTGAATCCGCGCCGATGGCGACCACGCTCACCTCGCGCAGGATTGACTGCCTTACCACGAGGGCTGGTCCGTTCACGGTCTGCCCGTTGATGGTCTCGGTGGTATTCTCGCCGATGCGCTCGTACTTGCTGTTCTCGGCTCCGATGGAGAGTTGCCACGCATACTTGCGACCAGCCCTGATGATGGACTGCGCCAGCGTGGACTCCTCGTCGAACTCCCCGTCGATGGAGAGCGTTTTGCCGTCGTTGACGGCGTTGACCACGCCCAGACGGGCATCCGGGGTGTAGTCGTGGTTGTACATCAGCGGTATCTGCTCCGCCAGTTGCATCCCGCTCAAGTCCACGTAGCAGGGGAGGTTGCTCCACCATTGCATGAACGAGCCGCCGGAGTAGGCGGTGCCGGAGCATCGCACCGGCTGGTCATCGTTCTGCTCTGGGATGGAGTATTCAGCCTCCGCAAGCGTGAGCATGGCGGGGACTTCATCAGCCTGTTTAGCCGTGGTGGTCTTCTTCCTGCCCATAGTCGTCTCCGGTCTGTTGCTGTTTTTCCTCTTCATCTATCTTAAACCCAAATTCTTGCTCCAGCTTACGTTTATACGCTTCAGCCTCGTACCTTTGCCTCATAACCACTTGCCAGTCAGCGCCCTTCTGGGCGCAGGTCTGCTGGTATGACTTGAGTCCGGTCTGAAGCTGGACTACCTCGGCGTTGGCTTCCTGCAGGGGGTTGATGTACTCCCTCGTCTCCCACATCCACTTGTGCTCGGGGACATCGTAGGCGGGGAACATCTCCTTCCACCACTGCGCGAAGACCTTGTCGAGGATGGCATCCACAACCTCCTCGCGCTGGACTTCAATCGCCCTGTCGTAGGACTGGATGTCGAGCCTTGCGCTTGAATAGTTGTAGGAAGAGGAGTCTCCGAGCACGACGTTCCGGGTGGCGAGTATGCAACGTGCCGCTTCTATCTTTACGCTCAACGCGAATGCCTGCTGACTGTCAGTGGGGTTCTGTAGTTGATACTGTTGCATTTCATAGCCTGATGGGAGCGTAACCCACGAGCGATGAGGCATTTGGAATTCCGTGAACGGCGGGTCGGAGACGGTGTCTGCATCAATCACGGTAGGGTCTGGCTTCAGCACACCGGCGACGCTGGCGGAATTCTCCATTTTAGCCAGCATAGCCAGTGTGTAGGCACGGAGCATCGCGATTGAAGGAAGGGCTGATGCGATGATGGGAACGCCACGGTGTTGCTCTGGGCGTTCAGCCCGGAAGAGGTGGCACATATACTCGGAATCTACATTGTAGTGCTTTCCCATCGAGACGGAGGGATGCTCCTGCGCCACGGAGTATCTTACCGGAACGAGGAAACGGTCGAAGAAGATGCCGTCGGCGTTGTTGTCGTCGTCGGTGTCGGGAAGGGTGTCCGGGTTGCAGATGCGCTCGGCGTCGAGCAGGAGGGGATAGAGCTTGCAGGGATTGGCGTTGGCGGGGCGGTTGGTAAGCTGGATGAAAGCCTCGCCGTCCCGAATCTCCGTCACGATGGCGGTGCGCAGGGTGCTGTACAGCCGAACCGACTTCGCCCACGCAACAAACTGGCGCTCAATGAGATTCGCATCCTCGTCATAGCCTTGTATCTGGAGCTTTGCGCCAGTGCCGACAATATTTTCTGCGTGGCTCTGAATCATGCCATAGAGCCACGGGTTGTTCTGGCACTCATAGCGGGAGCGGGAGCGCAGCACCCTCCTGACCTCGGGGGACATGCTCTGGTCTGCGTTCCAGAAGTCGGCACCCTTCCAGGTGGCGGCGCTCCGCTTGGTGGTGCAGGCGGCGTCGTACTTGCCCTTGGTGAAGAATTTGCTGAAGAATCCCATAAACGTCAGAAGATGGTGGAGTTGGTGCGGCAGACGGAGACCTTGAACGGTGCCTTGCCGGAGTTCTTGCCATCGGCGGCTTCGTCGGCTTCCTTGAGCATCTTGATGAGCTTGGCGAGGTCGTCCGGGGAGTCCATCGTGATGGATTCGCCGTCCATCACGTACTGCTTCGGGGAGGCGATTCGCTTGGCAATCGCTTCCAGCACTTGCTTTTTGAGGTCTTCCGTCATAGCCAGTTCTCCGAGGTGATTATTGCTCCATTCGTTTATACGCAAATAACTACATATCATACCTGTTTCGGGAGTGAAATCGTCCGCCGAGCCTTCCTGCCCCTGCTCTGATGGCTGATGCCGCGCTCGCTGACGGCGGCGTAGCAACCGCAGGTGCAGTCCCAGTAGTGGTTGTCGCGCCCGGGATAGCACTTCCAGACGTTGACTGTGCGGTCACGCCCTGCGGTGGGAACGGCGTATTCCGCGCTCATCTGCTGGGAGTAGGTCTTGTGGATGGCATTGGTGTGGACATCGTGTTGCCTGCCCCATATCTGGAAACTGCCCTTGTCCCCTATCGCAGTCTGTATCCGCATCGCCACCAGAGACTTGACGTAGTTGGTGTCAATCTCGATGACACGCACGTTGGAACGGTTTTTGCTGACCAGCCAGAAGTCGCCGATGGTCTGACCGGCGACCTTCCGGTATTCTGAATAGGGCTTCTTGTCTGCCGTGATGGAGCGTCCGAACGACGGCATCAGGACGTTGCTGTACTGCGACCGTGAGCAGAACGCCACCACCGTGGCGGAGCTGATGCCCCACGCCGCGTCGACGAGGCACCTCTCGATTTTCATCTCCGCCCCGTCCTCCCTCCGGTACGTCCGACCTATGACCTGCTCCGTCAACTTGTCCAGAGCATCTACCAGAGCGCCCTCGAACCCCATCCCGCGTTGCTGGTAGGTCTTGGTCGCATCAGCCAGCGTCCAGTCCCATCCCTGGTCGGGATAGGTGCCGTAGTCGATGACATGACCAGTACCCTCGTCGGAGAACGCCATCACCACATACGGCAGGACATCCTTCTGCACGTCAATGTAGGCGACGACCTTCGTGCACTCCGAAGGAACGACATATCTCTGCAAGCCAGAGACTTTCGCCAATATGTCGGCAGGCTCCACCCGAATCTGGTCAGCCTCCCCCTCGTCCAGCGGCTGGTTCTGGTACTCGCTGAAGAACGTGTCCCGATTGGAGTAGAGCCTGTCCATCGCATACTGGATGGCGCTCGCCTCGTCCGGCTCGTAGCGCTCCTGCCATGTGGCAAGCGCCCCCTCGTCCATCTCCTTCCGGTGAGACAGGTAGAAACTGGTGGCTTCGGCGATGCCGTTGCCAGTCCTCTGGCTCTCCTGCCATATCTCGTGGTACTGCTTCCACAGCTCTTCGTTCACTGGCATTGATTCGAGCAGTCCATATCTGACGCCGTTCCATTCAGGGCTTTGCTGCCTGTCCAGCAAGATGTCGGCGATGTCGTTGCGCCTGATGACCGTGCAAGCCATCACCCCGGCGAGCTTGTGACCAGCCCCCGCCAAGCCCAGTATCGTGCCCCGAATCACCTTCAAACGCTTGTCGTTCTGGCTTGCAGATGAAGCACTACGGTCGTTCTGCGGGTCGTCCAGGAACACGAAGTCGGGTCTGAACTCCCGCCCGTCGCTGGTGGTGTGCTTCATCCCTCGCAGACGGCTGTTGATGCCTGCGGTGACCAGTATTGTACCGGAGCTCGGACTGCCCTCGATGGTCGGGAAAACGATGGTGCCGCCTGAACCCCACGAGATGTCGGTGGGCTTGCCCTTGTACATCTGCCCTGTCGCACGCTGGACAATACCCTGCAGTTGCGCTATGGGATAGCAGACCTCGGGAAAGTCGGCTATAAGCCGCTCGTTGCTCTCGATTTCCGTCTGGATGCACTCGAGTATCTCCCCCGCCGCCTGACGACCGTCGCCGACGCAGACGATGTACTTCCGGTAGCCGTAGAGTATCGCCCATAGTATCGCCCGCTCCGTGATGCTCGTCTTGCCGGTGCCACGGGGGAGAGCCATCGCAAACAAGCCGCCGTTCCTGACGGCGGATTCCATCTTGCGCATGACTTCCAAATGGAACGACGCCCACGGCAGGTTGAATTTCTCCTCGTCCTTAAAGTATTCCTCTATAAAGAGTTGCAGCGAATGAGAGCAACGCTCCCTGCGGTCTTGGTTCCGTACTTCAGGTATCTCCCCGATGTTGCGGGAGACCGCATAAGCCTCCTTCTCCCGCCGCTGGTAGTATGCCTTCCTGACGATGCGCCTGACCTCGGGGTCTTCGAGGTCTTGCTTAGTATAGCCGAGCTCCTCCCGCACCGCCTGCTGCAGCTTCCTCTCCCCCTGCTGTTTGTGACCCTTCCTGCGGAGGAGCCAGTCGATTTTCCTGCGGGTGCTATCCTTCATCTTCTGGCATATCGTTAATGTCTGGCAACGTTGCACTTGAAAAGTGCTCGAGGAACAGCTTGATGCTCTTGATGCTGCCCTCGCAGATGGCATCGTCCACCAGCCGCTTGCGAATCTCCAACTGCGTCCGCAGCTGGTTGGTGCGGTAGATGTTCTGCAGGTCTGCGGACTCCGCGAACTCCTCCAAGGCGATGCCAGCCAGCAGGCAGGCGTCGTCGACGGGGAAATTCGTCCTCCCAGCATCTGCGATAATGGCTATCTGGTCGTTCGTGTATCTTGGCTTCTTGTGCTTGCCCATAAATGACTTCTGACTCCGAAAGTAGTGAAAGTGGAGAGAGGAGGCTCCTCCGCGCGCCCCCGGCTGTGGCGGCCACCCCCCAGAAGAACCTACCCTGTCGGCCCTCGGCCCTGACGGCCCTCGGCCCATCCATGACCGCCGCCAGGTGCCCTGGGGCTTCGCAGACGACCCTTCGGGGCTCCGTATATGATTCTACCTATGATGGATGGGAAAATGCGTTAGAACGCGATTCTGGCAGCTTTCCGTGGAGCGGCTTTTCTGGGGTGTTTGGGGATTGGCGGAAGATGCCCGAAGGGAGGAGGGGTATGCTGGCTGGGAAGTCGGATGGAGGTGGGGTAGGTTGAGGGGAGGATTCGCTGCTGGAATGGTGGAGAGGCGGCTGGGGATGGAGAGCGTGGGGAGGGGACGGTGGCTGGGGAGGGAGGGGGCGGTCTGGTCAGTTCTCGTCGGGAGGGGGAAGACCCTTGAGGTTGTTGCGGAGGGTGTCCAGAAAAGCTGACCCTTCCGATGGATTCAGACCCGCCGACATCAGAGCTTGGCGATGGGTATCGCCGTTAATGATGGCTTTGCAGTAGATAGCCTGCTGGGGTTCGAGGTTGAGGTAGGCGTCGTCGTAGGAGCGGTCGACCGCCCAGTCGTCGAAGTCGTTGCCGTCGTCGTCATAGGAGATTAGGCGGTTGTTGCGGGCTTCCTTAGTCAGGGGCTTGCCGTCCCCGCCCTTCATTTCGATTAGTATCCACTTGACGTGGGTCTTGACGATAGTGTAGAGATAGGTCTTGATGGATGACTTCTGCGGATTGAAGCGCGGCAGATACTTGAGCAGCTTGACGAGGACACGTTGCTTGAGGTCTTTCTCGTCTTCGGGCGAGACGAATATTCCTCTGCTCTTGTGCTTGTTGACCTCAATCCGGAAGACGGTGTCGATATAGCGTTCGTACTGCTCGTAGATTTCGTTTCGCTCCTCGATGGTCATCCATCCTCCCCTCCGACTATATCACGCATATATGCGTAGTCCAAAAAGTCTTCGAGCATCTTCTCCGAGAGTGCCAGCTCAATCTTGATTCTCGCCCCTCCCAGGAACTCCTCCACCTCGATGTCGGTGCAGATTCCTACCGGGACTCCGTCGACGCTCACCTTCTTGTATTGCATAGCATGAATCATCCCTGTCTCTGGGCGGAAGTCCTTGGCGGGGTATTGGTCTTTGCGCCGTCTCATTCGCCGTACTCCTTTTTGAGGTCGTTGATGATGCGCACTATCTCTTCGCTCGGGAGGAGGGCGTGATGCTGGTTGGTGTACCAGACTGCGACGTTGGCGAGGAGGAGCGACAGAGGGGCTCGGAAGCCATCGAGGAGAGCCTTTGCGCATCCCCTCCAGCCATCGCCCAACAACGGCTCAAAAGCGCTCAAAACACGCCCTGCGGGCATCAGTCGCTCCTTGGAGCCAGCGCCAATCGGGACGCCGTGGGCGGCGGCGTATTTCTCCCGCTTCCGCTTCGCCATCTCGTCGTCGTGCTGGAAGTCCCGTGGCTTGTATGGGGTGCCATCAGCCCATCGCCAGACTGTGCCAGCGGTCTTGCATCCATACGATGCGCTTGCCAGAATCCGCTCGTACCTGATGCCGGTCTGGTTGGCGGCGTCCCTGCCAGAGGCGTAGACCGTCTCCTCCCCTGTATCCAAATCCAAACAGATGATGGGCTTGGTGCGGTTATCTGCCATTGACATACCTCACCGCCTGATAGTAGGATAGCACGATGCCCGATGGCAACTCCAGCGCGGGCACCTCCTCGATGCCGAGCTCCGCCATCTTCGCCGTGTCGTCGACCTTCTCGAATTCGAT
>Ga0310786_10006936_pt1 | contig 14912 bp, 11 predicted proteins | sample AusTroGonzalo_MG_FD_203881 | JGI IMG/M metagenome (GOLD analysis project Ga0310786, IMG submission 203881) | Bovine rumen microbial communities from tropical cattle in Woodstock, Queensland, Australia - Gonzalo_03 (v2) (version 2) | ecosystem: Host-associated > Mammals > Digestive system >... | reverse complement strand
ATAGTATGCCTCATAATAAACAGGTCTGTGCAGCGAATCCAGGATTGCCGTCTCTTTGGTGCAGTTCACCCATTGTTTCAGATTCCTGTCCCAACTGGTCTCCAGTCCATCCACCTTGCCTGTGGCACGATCAATAGTAAATACCGTCTTGTTGGTTTGGATCCAGCTGTTCATCATAATATCGTTGTCATAATCATACCAGCCAAACAGACTGTCATTGTATTCGGTTATATAGCCGTCAACTACGGTGGCTATTGACTTTTCATGCAGATACCAGTTTCCGCCGTCATCCATATTATAGTTATATGTGTCTTTCACCTCACCGGTGGGAAGGTATGTATACACCACCTTAAAACCGCCGTCCAAATCCTCAATCACTCTGCCCTCAGAGTCATATGCAATCTGCCTATCATAGTAATAATCCAGCCACTCACCGGTTTCCATATCCAGATATGCACCTCTATCTCTTATCTTCAATCCGTCGGGGTTATAGGTTGTCTCTCTCTTGTAACCCTCTCCCCAAGAGTTTGTCGAGATGTCCCAATAATTGAACTGTTCCGATGCATAAGTACGGCTGCCGTCAGCATCAACCGAATCATTCCAGAATACAAAACGCTGCGGCACCCAAACCGAATTACCATCGTCGTCAATTCTACCATAATATGTCATTTCCTTGCCGGTACCGGTTTCATCATGATCGGCGTCGCCAACACGAATTGTCTTGCTTTCTCCGGCCCAGACTTTCTTCTCAGAGTACCAATAATATGACACATTCATAGTGTCATTGCCGGCTTCATCATACGCATATTCACGTTTGGACCCCCATGACCACGTATTGAAGTAACTGTTCCAGCCATTGAGCTCAACCTGAAGAGTAATGTGGTTGTCCTCATCATAGCCGTATTCCCTGTAGTCAGTGCATACCAGCGTATCGCTGATTGTCTGCCAACGCTCCTCACGCAGGGTAACCCTCTCCATTACGGTATCGATGCCGTCACCGTAGTCATAATAAGCCTCTCTATAATCATACAGATTAACCCGACGATCCACAACTTTGCCGTTTCTGGTACTCTCCTCAAGAGTTCTATCGCCCTGGTCATTGTATTCAAACCTCTCTCCTCCGTTCAGTTGCCATCCGGATTCACTCCAGTCATAAATCTTTGTAGCCAGATTTCTGGGTCCCTCATACTCGCTTGCGAATCTGGTGTCATATTCAAATTCCTTTTTTTCCACTGGAATCCAGTTTACTTCACTTGTATCATCCAGATTGAGCTCATAGGAAATCTCATATTTCCTGGGATACGAATAATAACGCTCCTCGGGCAATTCCATCTCCTGCTCGGTATAATCCTTGAACTCGGTTTTGTAGCCATAAGTAGCCAGTTCCAGCTGGTTTGTGACAACAGTGGTATCGGGCGTGTTGTAATAGATGTACCACTCGGCGCATAATGTGTCTCCCGAGTAATCATTGCCGTTCTGTTGAACCAGGAAGAATGTTGAGATGCTGTCTACATACGTATAATTGTCGCTGGACAACACACGGTTTCTGGAGTCAAACAGGGTAATATCCTTGCTTGAAAGCTCCCAGCTCTTTGTTTCATAGTCCCATGACCAGCGCTTTTGGGTAAATTCCCTGCCGTTTTCGGTTTGAACATTTAATGTGGAATACTTATCACTGCCAACCCATGCTGTATCATAACGGTCAAAATAGCACCTTTCATAGTATTCCTCTCCGTCACCTATTGTACCCTCTGTCACTTTAGAGTTGTATTCCCATGTCTTTACCCCTGTGGCACTTGTCCTTAAAGATGACCTGATCTTGGTAATCAGACCCTCTGCAGGATATTCAAACTCAACCTTGGATGACGGCACCAACACTATTGTATCTTTTCCGGTCAGCGGGCTTGTCCCGTTATTGGTGTAATAGTTGATGACATATACGGGACGATTCTGGGTGTCAAACTCCGATTCAACCTTGCCATAATCATAATTTTCCGTCAAATTGCCATCTTTATCCAACTCTCGGCACTCCAAAAAGACAGTTTCGTCCTCAAAAAAGATTCTCTTGTAAATCCGAATGTCATGTCTTTGGTTCTGGGAATCCAAGTAATAATCATTGGACTCATAACAGTTCTCATCATTATAATATTCCGATACGTAAACGGCATTGAGAGGTAATATACTTTCATTAAACATACCCATCTGCCACAGAATTCCGTCTACATTAGTGATGGTTGTTACAGAACCTATCTGGTTTCCGTATTCATCGTAGGTATATTTCTCCTCACCTATCTTCTGACTTACACCTCCTTTGGTGAAATAGTAATCCTGACCCGACAGTTCCAGCCCTGCAAAAGCAGCGAAAGGCTGATAATGCTGGTCCGGACGAACATAACCGGCACTTGCCTGTAAGGTTGATAATGCCAGTAAAGCAATAGAAACGAGTAGATTTTTCTTCATAACGTTATGATTACAATTAGATTAGTTCAAAAATAGTCCTTAATAGTCTCAAACGGGGAAAATCCCAATAGTCCTCAAAAAAAAAGCAATCCTCTTAGGTCACAAACATATCAAAAAAATCTTAAATAATATCATCGCAATGCCAAAAAAGTTTTTCACACCCACCCGATTTCCGCCAAAGTGTCCCACACTCACCCCGCCCAGAATACGCTCTAACGCGGGTAAGCGTGGGACACCAGCTCATTTAGCGAGGGTGTAACACAACAAAGTGCCCCACAAGCCCTGTGAGCAGGGTTCTTGTGGGACACTTTGGCAAAACGCTAATGTGCCGCCTAAATCAGATTGCGCCGCTGATAAGGATCAGTGACAGCAGTGAAAGGATTGCGTAGAACTCCGGGAAAGCAGCCATGACCATGGTGCCGGCAGTTACGTTGTTACCGCTTGCAGTGGCAGCGATACCGTTTGCGCAAACCTGGCCCTGACGGATACCTGACAGAAGGCAGACAATACCCACAGCGATAGTTGAGCCGAATACGGCAGCAGCCTGCAGTGCAGTCATATCATCCACAACATGACCACGGATAATGAAATAGCATACAAAGCCGTAGATACCCTGTGTTGAAGGCATAGCCGACAGAAGCAGGAATGTACCCAGTGCCTCGGGGCGCTTTTTAAGTCCACCTATTGCAGCATTACCGCAAATAGTAAGGCCATACACACTTCCTAAGCCCGAAAGGGCAATCATGATACCTATACCGATATAGGCCAACAGAACAGTTGAATTCATTGTCGTTAATTATTTAATTGTTACTGATTTATTTCTTTGAAAACGGTTTGTAAGCCTTTCCGCCTCCCTCAAAACCTGCGTTCTTGAAGAATTCCACAAACGTAAGTCTTATAGGATGCACCAAAGCGCTTATTATACATAGGAACAGGTTCAGTCCATGTCCAAACAGCAGTATGAATGTAATGGGAATCCATCTTGTCCATACAGGGAAAGAGCTGCCGGCCTGGAATGCCAGACTGTTGAACACACCACCCAATATACCGCCGGCCAATCCCAAAGCGAACAGACGGATATATGACAGAACATCGCCAAGCAATCCGCTCAGCATATTGTACGTACCCCACAGGCCCGATCCCAGATTCAAGAACGGGTTCTTGCCCGGACTGTTAAAGAACAGTATCAGGACTCCGCAACCTATTGCAATTCCGTAGATAATATTCGTTGCAAGCGGTGAGATATCGGCCCCTGACAGCTTGAGCAGCAGCAATACTATCATGTCAATGAGCAATACCAGCCAGCCCAGATCGCTCAGGGCGTACTTGAAGCCCAGCTGAATGGTGATGCGCGTAATCTTGAACCCCATACCGAACAGTATCTGCACTATGCCAACGCAAATAGCAACCACCATCATGGGGCTGTAACCCATCACATTGTAGTTGTTGTCGGTTATGAACTTGTCCTTCACACCGGCAAGCCAAGACCATGCCACTGTATCCAGAGATATGCCGAACACCATACCCGTGAGCAGTCCCACTATTATGGTCGATAAGCCCAGCCACTGGCCCAATGCCATAAAACCGCGCAATGCAGGCAGTTTCTTCTTGGCAAATGTACAGGCCAGGAATATGATAAGTCCGTAACCGCCGTCTCCCATGCAGAGTCCAAAGAACAGCATAAAGAACGGTGCAAACGCTGCCGTGGGATCCAACTCGGTGTAATTGGGCAGCGAATACATCTCGGTAAGCGGCTCAAACAGACGTGCAAACCTGTTGTTCTTAAGTTTGATGGGAATGTCATCGCCCGGTTGCGGATCCTCAATGTCAAAGAATACGCCTTTCAGGTCCAGCGCCTTGCTGATACTGTCTGTTTCCGATGCAGGAGCCCATCCCTCAAGCAGCAGCAGGGTATCATCGGCCAGATGCTCGCCCGTAAGCTTGACCTGGCTGAAACTGATGCTGTTCTCAAGCTCTCTAATGCCATCCTTAAGCACCTGAACGCCTATATGGGCCAGTTGAGTCATCTTTAAAGGAAGTGCTTCGATGGCGGCTTTGGTTTTGGCTATATCGGCCTCAACGGCACTCAATGACTCTGCCGGCAGGTTAACCTGCTCTGCCTCTATGTCGGGCACCACATCGGGATGCGTAACCGTCACAAAGTTGACCTTCTGCTTGTCGCGCTCTATCTCCACGACCCCGTAGGCCGATACCCACTCGTCCCTGAATGAACGTATCGGACAGGAATAGAAACGGATCTTGTAACCCGCTCCGGCCAGACGCTCCAACGCTGCGGGATCAAAATCACCCCAAGGCAGCAGCTGCGCACGGTCGCGGTTGAGCATCTGCAGAGTCTGCTCCTGAACAACCTTATCGGCCTCAAGGATATCAAACCTCTCTAAAACCTTTGCCGGTGTATCAAAAGAAAAACCTTTTGTATGATCATCGGGAACCTCTACTGCAGGTTGAGAAGATAAAGGTTCTAATACCTTCAGTGCATTTTTGTACCGGGCCAGAAGGTTGAGGTCATCCTGAAGCGATTCGTCCTGCACAGCGCCGGCCTGCTTTTGTGTAACATGCACCACACCCAGCGCGCGCAACTGCTCCAGGAACTGTTCATACTCCCCGCTATGAATCAGGAAGGTGAGTTTCTTCATTCTAGTAATCATACCCCAGCCTCCTCTTCTTTAGCCGCTTCACGCTGTTCCAGCAGAGATTTAAGGATCTTCTGGCTTGACTTGCTCAGGTTCTCCTCATCCTCCATGAAGCGTTTTATCTTACGTATGGCATCCTCATAACCCGGAATCTGAACCTTCTCAAACAGGTTCACCTTCTGGGTAGTCTTCTTGCGGGCCTTCTCCAGCAGCGCCAGCTTGGCGGTGGTAAACTCCACCAGGATAGCGTCGTGCGCCAGGCTCTGAAGTATGTTGATGCCGTCATAGTACCATTTGGGCTGACTGAAAAGACTGAACTGAGCAACCTCAAAATCCACCTTGTCAAGCACCGGAATGCGTGTTCCGGCAATCTTGCGCACGGTAAGCTGCACATCCTTGACGCGCACCAGATTAGGGTTGAACTCGTTCCACAGCGCGAACATGGATTCGTATCGGCCTATGCCCTCCTCCAGCTCGCGTTCCAGTCTGACCAGGTCATCCTTGCATTTCTTCACCTCCATACGCAGCGCACTCTCCTTGCTCTTGATGATGGGCAGGGTACGCTTACGCACTTTCAGCTGCTTCTCCAGCATCTGAAGCGAAGTCTTGTTATATTGGAACTTTAAAGCCATTTATTTGGGCCAATATTGTTCAACAAGAGCGGCCTTGATGTTCACTTCATCGGGCTTGAAGTACTTGGCAAACAGGCCCCAGGTAACATCCAGCATCTCGGTAGTATCCAGGTTCACGTCAATTGCCAGAAGCTTGTTAGAGTACTCCTTGGCAAAGTTCAGGGCACGCTCATCGTACTCAGTCAGGTCAAAACCATTCTCCACCTTAGTCTTTGCGTTCGATGCATCCGCATACAGACGCACGGCGGCGTTCATAACCTGCGGATGGTCGGCACGTGTCTTCTTACCGTTCACAAGCTGTTTCAAGCGGGACAATGAACGGAACGGGTCAACGATAACCTTACCTATGTCACTGTCGCGGCGCAGGAACAACTGACCCTCGGTGATATAACCGGTGTTATCAGGCACGGCGTGAGTGATATCGCCGCCAGACAGCGTTGTCACAGCGATGATGGTAATTGAACCGCCGCTTGGGAACTGCACTGCCTTCTCATAGATCTTGGCAAGGTCAGAGTATAGTGAACCAGGCATAGAATCCTTTGAAGGAATCTGGTCCATACGGTTACTTACGATTGCCAGAGCATCGGCATATGATGTCATATCACTGAGCAGAACCAGCACCTTCTCATCCTTCTGAACGGCAAAATACTCGGCTGCAGTCAGAGCCATGTCAGGTACAAGCAGACGCTCTACGGCAGGATCCTCGGTGGTATTCATGAAACCTATGATACGGTCCATGGCACCGGCATTTGAGAACACGTTCTTAAAGTACAGGTAGTCATCATTTGTCATACCCATACCGCCCAGGATAATCTTATCGGCCTTGGCACGCATGGCCACAGTTGCCATAACCTGGTTGAACGGCTGGTCCGGATCGGCAAAGAACGGTATCTTCTGGCCCGATACAAGCGTATTGTTAAGGTCGATGCCCGCGATACCGGTAGCAATCAGCTCTGACGGCTGTTTGCGGCGAACGGGGTTCACAGACGGGCCGCCAATCTCCACCTCAGTGCCCTCAACGGCAGGACCGCCGTCGATAGGATCACCGTAAGCGTTGAAGAATCGGCCTGCCAGACTCTCGCTTACCTTAAGTGACGGAGCCTTGCCCATGAACACCACCTCTGCGTTGGTAGGAATACCGCCGGTACCCTCAAACACCTGCAGCGTCACGTCATCGCCCACAATCTTAACCACCTGAGCCAATCGGCCGTCAATAATGGCCAGCTCATCATAACCCACACCCTGCGCCTTGAGCGAGCAGGTAGCCTTTGTAATCTGGCTGATCTTGGTGTAAATTTTCTGGAATGCCTTTGTTGTCATAGCTATAGCGGGTTAAGCGGTTTTACGTTCAGCAAGAAGCTCCTTAAGCTGCTTCTCGTACTCAAAATACTTATCCGATTCAAACGGCTGGTAGTTCATCTGCTTGCACAGGTTGATAACCTTCTTGAAGTACTCAATCACATCCAGGAAGTGGTCAAACTTAAATTCAGTGTGGCAGATGTCAATCACGCGGTCCACAATGGTCACCTGACGCTCCATCGGAGTCACGGCGTCAACCTCATCGAACGCATCCTGCTGCAGCACGATGAAATCTATGAGTTCCGATTTCCAGAACGTCACGTGATAATCAACAGGAACGCCGTCATCACCCAGAATGTTTATCTGCTCGGCAATCTCCTTACCGCGAAGCAGGCGGGTCTTAAGCTCGTTTACCTTACTGGTCCACTCACTGTCAATGCGGTCAGTAATATACTTTTCAAACTCCGGATAATCCAGATACTTTGAATATGAATCAATGGGGTTGATGGCCGGATAACGCTTGCGGTCGGCACGCTCCTGCTCCAGGGCATAGAAGCAGCGGGCCACCTTCTTGGTGTTCTCTGTCACAGGCTCCTTAAGGTTACCGCCGGCAGGCGATACAGTGCCGATGAACGTGATTGAACCCGGCTGTCCGTTGTTCAGGTAAACGTAACCTGCACGGCCGTAGAAGTTTGCGATGATAGATGAAATATCCATCGGGAAAGCGTCCGGACCAGGCAGCTCCTCCATACGGTTTGACATCTCACGCAAAGCCTGAGCCCAACGTGAAGTAGAGTCAGCCATAAGCAGAACGCGCAAGCCCATGCTGCGGTAGTACTCCGATATAGCCATAGCCGTATAGACCGATGCCTCACGCGCGGCAACCGGCATGTTCGATGTATTGGCGATGATGATGGTACGCTCCATCAGCTTGCGGCCTGTATGCGGGTCATCCAGTTCGGGGAACTCGGTGAATATCTCCACTACCTCATTGGCACGCTCACCGCACGCTGCAATTACCACGATATCGGCCTCGGCCTGCTTTGAGATGGCGTGCTGCAGCACAGTCTTACCTGTACCGAACGGGCCGGGGATGAATCCCGTACCGCCCTCCACAATGGGGTTCAGGGTATCGATTGAACGTACACCTGTCTCCAGCAGCTTGAATGGACGCGGTTTCTCGCGATAGTTGGTCATAGCCACCTTCACCGGCCATTTCTGTATCATATTCACGCTCACCGTATCGCCCTTAGGGCCCTCCAGGACCGCAATCTCATCAATGATGCGGTACTCGCCCTCCGGAGCAATCTTCTTTACGGTATACTCGCCCTCAAGCTGGAACGGAGCCATTATCTTGAGCGGCTGGAAGTTCTCCTCTACCTTACCCAGCCAGGCCGATGAACGCACCTTGTCACCCACCTTGACTATCGGCTCAAACTTCCACAAGCGGTCATTATCCAGCGGATATGTATATTCACCGCGCTTAAGGAACACGCCCGTCATCTTGTCCAGGTCATTCTGCAGACCGTCAAAGTTGTGCGACAGCATGCCCGGGCCCAGCGTAACCTCCAGCATGTGACCGGTAAACTCGGCGGGCGAACCTACCTTAAGGCCGCGGGTGCTCTCAAACACCTGGACAAACACATTCTCGCCCTGCACCTTGATGACCTCCGACATCAGCCTGTCGCCGCCTGTCTCGATATAGCAGATCTCATTCTGCGCAACAGGGCCGTCCACCTTGAGTGTGACCATGTTGGCAATGACACCTCTAACAATACCTTTTGTTGCCATATATAATTCTCAATTTTCAATTAACTTCGTTGACTTTTGTCGCGACTCGGCCAAACAAGCAAGCTTGATGGCTCTCACTGCTCCAAAAGTTCTCAATTCTCAATTCATCGGAATTCTGCGGGAACTTCTGTCTGCTCCTTCAGTTCTCCTATCAGCTGGCGGAACAGCTGCTGGCCCTTCTCGCGGTCCAGAGTAGTCCAACGCAGCACCATACCCAGGCGCACCATGAATGAGAACAGCTTCTCTATGGTAAAGTAATTGAAGAAACTGTTTTCCTCCAGCCAGTTCCAGCGCAGCATGTCAGCCCTACGCTCACGCTGTGCCAGGTCAGGCTCCTCCAGCAGGCGCACCACATCATCAAAATAGTCCAGTTCCTGACTCAGCCCCCAGTCGCGGGCACCGCTGGTACGCAGGGCGCGGGACGTATCGTTCTGCCCCACAATCACCTTCTGCATATCCAGACCGTACTTACGCGCCGTAATGGCCGTCTGGATGTTGTTCATATCCAGATTAAAGCTGAACCAGCTGCTCACAAACGCATTGTCGGCCTGCATGGCATATTCGTAGAACAAAGCCCACAGGCGGTCCTGAGCCAATGCCGCATGCTCCCGCCAACTCTCATCCATCCACTCCCGTACAAAAGTGTACATAAATGCGGGAACGCCTTCGCGCGGAGTCTCATCGGCCTTAACATCGGCCATAAGCTCCTCCATACGCTCCGATCCAATCAGGTTGCGGCACTCGTCCTCAAGCAGGAGCAGGTCCATAAGCTTGCGGTCAGCGCCGTCCAGGGAGTCAAAAACCTCCGTACGGAACTGCTCCAGCGTCATAGCGGCCTTACTGTCATCAAAGCCGATGTCTGGCAGACCGGATATTATGTAGTAGTAGTTACGCATCAGAACAGGGTCTCAACCAGCTGCGGACGCAGTATTGACTTGAACCAGTTCTCAAACTCCTCGGCACCAAAGTTGACCTTGTAGGAGCCGTCGGCTGGCAGAATGCTGAAAGCAGTCTCCAGACCGTTCACCTGGGTAATCTTTACGCCCTTGTCCAGCAAATCCTTTGCCTTGGCCATAAAGAACTTCTTTAGATTCTCGGCATCGGCAGTCTGGATCTCAATACCCTGGTTCTTGCCCCACTCCTGGGCCAGTTTGAGAATAAACTCGTTGAAAACCTTCTGGTCAGCCACAAAGCCCTTGACAGATTCATTCACGATCTTGTCCGTAACCACGCTTGCAATCTGGCTCTTGAGTGCCTCAATAGCCTGAGCGGCATACAAACGCAGTTCCTTCTGCACGTTCTCGGCGTTTGCGGCGCTCTCTTTACGGGCTGCAGCCAGAATGGAGTCTGCCTCCTTACGCGCATCGGCAATCATTTTCTGGGATTGTTCCTGGGCCTGGGCCAGAATCTGGTCGGCCTGGGCCTGACCTTTTGCTACACCTTCATTATAGATAATGTCGGTTAGTTCCTGGATTTTGGTATTCATAGGTTAATAAATAATACTTTCTAATATAGGTTGGCAAATTTAGTCAAATCCGCCAAACACGCCACCTTATAAAACAAAAAAAACCTCTCACCGAGGTCTTTTTTGCAATTGTTATAAATATCATTGTTATCGTTTACGCTGGGACGAACGCCATACTGTAGGCGTAACCCCCTCGGTCTCACGGAATTTGCGGATAAACTGGGTGGAGCTCTGGAATCCGCTCTTGGCAGCGATATAGTCTATCACGGAATCCGGCTCATCAATCATAAGCTGCTTGGCAAAGTCCAGACGCAACTTGTTCAGATAGTCGCGGAAAGGCATACCATAATATATATTGACCAGTTTTGATACATACGTACGGTTGGTTCCCAACTGATGCGAAATCTCATCTATGGTGAGTGAAGGATTAAGAAAACCCTTATCGGTAACCATCAGCTGCCTGAACGAATCCATTATCTTGTCATAGCCCGATGTAGCCGCACCGGCCACAGGACCGGAATCTATACCCTGCAGGAACTCCTGCCTGGACTGACGCATGGCGCTGAAAGGATGCCTCATCCTCTCCATATTCATATAACCGCCCGGAAGTGCCGGTATGGCAGCAACATATCCTACCAGGAACAGCAGGATCGATGTCACCAAAGCCCAAAGCGATGACCAGATTGACAAAGAATTCATGAAAATGTTGCCAAATAAAATGCAGACACCCCAAAGTATAAAGAAAATGACGAAAAACAAACAAAGTACATTTGCCACAAATGATGACTTTTCGCCTCTCAAAAAAGAAACGATATGTTTAAATTTAAACTTTCCGGCAAAAAGTTTTGAGAATACATAAATAACAGAGAGTGAAAGCGAAATAAAGAACATCATATGGTATGTACGGTATATGGCCACCGCATACGCCCCTTCCAGGACATCTAGCGAATCAGGCACCACAATACCCGTGTAGAAGGCCTGCAGCAGGTAAGAGCAATGCTTTACACCAAGCAGCGACGTTACCACAATGTTTGAGGTAACTAACAGAATAGCAGGCAGAAACAACAGATATGAAGCCAAACTTTCCCTGTTTTCCTCATATAAAGACCTTATATAAAAGCATATCACCGGAAAAACAGCCAGCGTAGCAAACTGCATCACAATGTCATATATCACCAAATGTTCATAATTAGGATAAGGTGACATGTGGTTTGAGCCACACAGGAAGCTAATGGCCAAAAGAGCCATAACCCACGCCATAAAATGATCTGAACGGGATTTATGGCTTTTTATAAGCACCAGCAGGCACCATACCACACATACCGAGAAAGGTAATTGAACGATCAGGAATCCAAGCATAATCAGTCCTTTATTCTTGTTACAATGCAAAGATAACGCTTAAATCGGCTCCAGAATACCAAATATAGCCATTTTTTGTACAATATTGTTCTTTTTATGAAAACGACAATTGTTGTTTTATCTATAAATTAACGTCTCACATATAGTTTGTTGATATTTGAACTACTGTTTGAATTTCGTTTTGTGATTTTTGGAAACCATTTTTACAATGTTGGAAAATCGCCACCTATATAACGCGTATCTTTGCAATGAAAACGAACGAAAGAAGAAATTTAAATGTCAAACGGAACAAAAACAAACAAGAAGATGAACGCAAAGATACAGATTATTCTGGGTCTTGCAAGTGTTCTCATGTTTGGAATGACATCATGCGAGCGTAAGGACCTTTTCCTTCGCGTTGATCAGACACAGATATCAGTAGAGATTTACGACATCCGCCTGGACCTCCTGTGGGGAATCGATTGGGAGACCGAGTGGCAGTATAGCTGGAACGAGAGTGCAGCTAATTTTGGTACAATAGGTTATACCAAGCCCGAACTCATCAAGGGTACCATATATAATGTAGACCGCACCACAGGCAAGCGCTTCAGCTCATTCTTTAAGATCTTTGATTCAAACGGTGGCCGTGTATCACTCACCGCCGGTTCAGTATATGACATGATGTTCTACAACTTCGGTACTGAGTACACATCATTCTACCAGAGCGACGATTTCGAGACCTACACTGCTTCAACACGTATGAGCAGCCAGTCATCATGGATCCGCACCCGCGCAGAGAGCGAGAACAGCGAGATGCCCGACACCACCAGAACTTACATCGATTACAACCAGCCCGATGAGCTCTTTGGTTCACTGGTAACTGACTTGGTAATCAACGAGGATCCTTCAGCATACGAGAAGGAATATGATATGGACGGCAATATCACTTATATTTACAAGGTGGACGCCGCTCTCCGCCCCTACTCTTTCATCTACATGTATCAGGTTGTAATCCTGAACAACGCCGATGAGCAGGGTGATCGCGTAAAGGGTGCTAAGGGCCTCACAATCACAGGTCTTGCACAGGGCGTTGAGATGTTCTCACGCAGAACATTCAGCAACACCATCTCAATCTCAACCGATGATGTAAAGCCCATGCAGAACCACGACAACGTACGTCTGCTGGACGGCACAACAGTTGACAACGCCGATATCTTTGCAGCACGCGTCATCACTTGGGGTCTTCCCGGTATCAACCCGCTGGAGAACACCAAGGCAGGTACCAAGGCTGCTGAGCTGGATCAGAACTTCATCGGAATCGGCCTGACACTGCGTAACGGTTACACCTACACCATCACACGCGACATCACCGAGGAGATGCACCAGAAGCCCGCCGGCGGTGTCATCACAATCTACATCGACGCCAACACAATTCCTCAGGAGGCTCTGGACCAGAAGCAGCAGACCACAGGCGGCGGTTTCAACGCAAGTGTTGAGGATTGGGCCAACGAAATCAATGCCGAAGTAACAATTTGATGCAAATCTGATTGGAATTATACAAATAAAGAATAAAAATAAAAAAAGAATAAAATAATAATAAGTATGTTTACAGAATTAAAGAAGACAAAATGGAGCTATATGTTCCTGGCAGCGATAGCATCGGTCGCAATAGCAGCTTTGACCACTCTGTTTACAACCCGCCCCGCTGGTGTGACAGACAGCAGAGCTAACCAAGAAGATGAGCGCGCTTTAACCGGCAGACATGCTCAATACTATAACAATGAATCAACGATGCGTTTCATAAACTAACTGGAGAGAGAAAAAAAAACAATAAAAACAAAAAACAAAAGGACTTATGAGAAAATTACTTTTTCTTGCAGCAGCTGCCACAGTAATGGTATCCTGCTATGACGTTAAAGAGATTGGTAACGACGTAAAGGACAACAACGAGCCTAAGGTCATTGGTTTCAACACCATTTCAGAGAAAGCCACAAGAGCTTCTGTTGAGAATCTTGAGGTTTATCACGGCACATTCTCAGTATGGTCAACCAAGAAGTCAAACAACGACGAGAACGCAGCCCCCGAGGTTGTATTCTGCGGTGATTCAGCAAGAGACCTCATCACTTTCGATGCAACCCGTCAGGCTCCCAACAACTGGACATACAGCCCCTATCGTTATTGGGACAAGCAGGCAACATTTGATTTTGTTGCTGTAGCTCCTAACTCAAACATTATCAGGTACAACAACCCTGCCGATGTTGCCAACAACGCCGGTACTTACGTAACTAAAAGCGATGCTGGTTACACACTGGTTGGCCAGAACCTTCAGTCTAACACCGAGCCCGCAGACGCCGAAATTAAGGTTGGTTTTGTAGGTGGCAACGGTGACACAGACCTCATGACTGCCGGCAAGATTACCAGAAACGGTGCAGCTGCCATCAGCGATGTAAACCTGGAGTTCAAGCACATCCTGGCCAAGCTCAACATTGCTATTGCCAAGGATCCCACCTTTGACAATGTAAAGGTTCTGATTGATACCGTTTACGTTCTGGGTCTTGATGACAACGGTACATATATTGAGACCAGTTCAACTCAGGCCAGCGGTTGGCATTCAGCAGCTTCTGCAAATGCAGCCAACTACAAGCTCGCATGGACCAACGCCCAGGGTATTGAACTCCCCAAGGGTGAAGGTGAAGGTGATGACTATGTGCCCGGTAAGTTCCTCTATTTCATTGAGTCACTCGTAATGCCTCAGTCAATTGAAGCAAACGTTGAGAAGCTCAACATCAAGTACAGAATCGTATCCGGAACCGTAGAGCAGAAGTATGACTACGTTCTCAAGTTTGATGATGGTGAGAACAGGGTATTCGAGAACTTCCAGGATCGCAACAACTACACCGTATTCCTGACTGTAAGACCTAACGTCATCACATTCGACGCTTCATCAGTTGTATGGACCGACAAGAACGCCAATTCAAATATCGTTCCTCCCGTCGTACAGCCGTAATATAAATAAGGAGTAATTAAAGAAAAGAGTTTTAACTAATAAAGAAAAGAGAATTATGAAAAAGAGTTTTCTGATGATCGCAGCCGCTGCCGCACTGTTCGCAGCCTGCTCCGAGACCGACACCTTCAAGAGTGCCGTCAATGAGCAGCAGACAGAGCAGGCCCTCTCTTTCTCAGCATACGCTAATAAAATAACGAGGGGTACAAATTCGGCAGAGCTGAACGATTTCTACACTGTATTCGGTGTATATGGATGGAAGACTGTTG
>Ga0310786_10006935_pt1 | contig 14914 bp, 15 predicted proteins | sample AusTroGonzalo_MG_FD_203881 | JGI IMG/M metagenome (GOLD analysis project Ga0310786, IMG submission 203881) | Bovine rumen microbial communities from tropical cattle in Woodstock, Queensland, Australia - Gonzalo_03 (v2) (version 2) | ecosystem: Host-associated > Mammals > Digestive system >... | reverse complement strand
TTACCGCTTTCTTGTTGTTGTTCGGGGTATATCGTTATTTTTCACAAATGCACTCCCGGGATTTATATTTTCTTTCCCGGGCCGTATTGGTTGTATTTTTTGTGATATTATCCTTTGTAACTCGGCGGTTACGAATCCCGAATGTCTATCTATACATTACAGCCGTGATTACATTTAGCGTAGCTTGTATTTTTTAATGAGGGGAACATTGTGATTACACAAGAAATCAAAATTACAAACCGTTTAGGGCTGCATGCACGGCCTGCAGCCATGCTGGTCCAAACAGCCTCTAATTTTTCCTGTGAAATCAAAATCAGCAAAGAAGCCGTGCAAGTCAATGCCAAAAGTATTATGGGGGTATTGATGTTGGCCGCGGAGTACGGATCCAGCTTACAGTTACAATGTAACGGACCCGACGAAGTACAAGCCGCGCAAGCGATTGTCGCTTTATTTGAAAACAAATTTAACGAGGATTATTAAATGTTTGTCATGAAAGGTATTGCTGCCAGCCCCGGCGTGGCGATAGGTCCGGCCCTGCTATTGCCGACGTCAGATTTTGCCATTTCTAACCAATATGTGGAAGCCACGCAAGTCAAACAAGAAATTGTCAAATTCCAGCAAGCCTTAACAAAAGCCTTACAAGATTTAGATGCATCTGAACAAAAACTGCGTCAGTCCATCGGACCCGAATATGCCAATTTAATGTCCATGCATAAGATGATTTTGCAGGACCCCATGCTAAAAGATGCCACGCTGTCCAAAATCAAAAACGAACATCTTTCTGCGCAGTCTGCTATTTTTTTAACACTCAAAGATTTAGCCGGCGTTTTTGACAAAATAGAAGACAAATTTTTCAAAGAACGGCGCAATGACATTTTTGATGTAGGCAAACGCTTGATTAATCATTTAGATGGAGATAAAAGTTCTTTTTGGCAATCTATCCGCCAACCGTCTGTGTTGATTGCGCGCGATTTATATCCGTCTGATACGCTCCGTTTGCCGGAGCATCAAATTATCGGATTTTGTACTGATTTTGGCGGCAAAACCAGCCATACCGCCATTTTGGCGCAAAGTTTACGTTTATGTGCGGTAGTAGGCCTGTCTAATGCTTACCGGCAAGTACAAAACGGGGATACGGTTATTGCAGACGGTGAAAACGGACTGCTGATTATTAATCCGGACCGCTATACTTTATCTAAATATAAAAAGATACAACGCGAACTTAAACGTACCGAATCGCTGCTAAAAACCATTAATCATTTGCCCACCGTTACAGCAGACGGGCGCGCCATCAAGCTTATGGTTAATTTTGACCCGCGCACGGACAGCAAAGAAAATAAAAAATTAATCACCGACGGGCTCGGTTTGTTGCGTACGGAATATTTATTTATGAATGTTCCGCAGCCGCCTACAGAAGAAGAACAATATCAAACGTATTTAGCGACCGCTAAAAAATTTGATATGCGCCCGGTTACCATTCGCCTGGCAGACTTAGGCGCCGACAAACAACCCGACTTTCCGCTGGATGAATTTGATAAAGACGAAAACCCCTTTATGGGCTGCCGTGGAATCCGCTTATTTTTGAAAGTACCCGAGCTAATGTATACACAACTGCGCGCAATTGTTCGCACGGCTTGCGAAGTTCCCGCCCAAATTAAAATTATGGTCCCCATGGTTTCTTCTTTAGAAGAGATGCGCCATGTTCGTGCGGCCTTAAACGAAATATTGGCAGAATTTGAAGCCAACGGGAAAAAGCCCATTAATAAAATTGCTTTGGGAGCCATGATTGAAGTACCGTCTGCCGCTATTGCTTTAGATGGAATGATTTCGGAAATGGATTTTATTTCTATCGGTACGAATGATTTAATTCAATATCTGGTGGCTGTGGACCGTATTAATCCCGAAGTGGCCCATATGTATGACCCCTGTCATCCAGCAGTAGTACGGACCCTACATCAAATCATACAAACCGCCCACCAACGCCATAAATCCGTCAGCATTTGCGGAGAAATGGCTTCTGATGAAAAAATGATTCCCATGGTACTGGGATTGGGCACAGATGTGCTGTCTGTGCCGCCGCGCATGTTCCTGCGCGTTAAAAACCGGATACGTAATTTGAATTTTGAAGCGTGTGCCGACATGGCCCAAGCCGCACTGCTGGCAGGCAATAGCGAAGACATACGCAAATTGATAGAGCCAAACACAGATGAAGATTCGTAATTTTTCTATTGTAGCCCACATTGATCACGGCAAGACCACCTTATCCGACCGCATTTTGGAAGACACCGGGACCGTTCCCAAGCGCAAAATGCAGGCGCAGCTTTTGGATGGAATGGACTTAGAGCGCGAACGCGGCATTACCATTAAAGCCAAAGCCGTCCGCATTCAATATAAAGATTATATTTTGAATTTAATTGACACGCCGGGACATGTAGATTTTTCCTACGAGGTAGCGCGTTCTTTGCGCGCGTGCGAAGGGGTGCTTTTGCTGGTAGATGCTTCGCAAGGAGTGGAAGCACAGACGGTCGCACATGCGCATTTAGCACAAAGTTTAGGACTCAAAATTATACCCGTAATGAACAAAGTAGACCTCTCACAATCCGATGCGGATGCTTCTGAAGAACAGTTGTGGGATATTTTACGCGAGCCCATTGAGGCCGAACGTGTAAGCGCCAAAACCGGCATGGGCATTGGCCATTTATTAGACCGTATTATACAAGACATACCCGAACCGCAAGGCGATCCGAAAGCTCCACTGCGCGCGCTGATTTTTGACTCTTTTTATGACCCGTTCCGCGGCGTGATTATGTATGTGCGCCTGGTGGATGGAACTGTCAAAGCCGGGCAGACAATTCGTTTTATGGCCACCGGGGCAAGTTATAAAGTGGAAGAAGTCGGCTTTATGACCCCTAAGCAATTACATAAAGCCCCCTCTTTAAGTGTGGGCGAAGTGGGTTATTTAGTCGCAGGCATTAAAGATATTCATCAAGTAAAAGTAGGCGACACGATAACACTGGCCGATAATCCGGCCGCCGAACCGTTGCCCGGTTATGCCGATGCAAAACCTGTTGTTTTTGCCAGTATTTTCCCGGTGGAAACAACCGATTTTCCCTTGTTGCGTACGGCGCTTGAAAAATTAAATTTATCCGATTCTTCCTTTCATTACCAGAGTGAAACTTCCAAAGCGTTGGGGTTTGGTTTTCGTCTGGGATTTATGGGGATTTTGCATATTGAAATTGTCAAAGAGCGTTTGGAGCGTGAATTTAATTTATCCTTAATTGCCACCGCGCCCAACGTAGTGTACCATGTGAAATTTACTCCGCGCAAAAATCATCCGCAAGAGCTTGCTGCTTTGCCGGATGCACCGGATGATCCAGGGTACAAAATCATTGATAATCCTGCCAATTTCCCGCCGCACGGCGATATTATTGATATTAAAGAGCCGGTCATTCATATTACCATTGTAACTCCGGTAGAATTTATGGATGGCGTCATGACGCTACTCAAAGAAAAACGCGGCACGTTTATGAATATGGACCACCTGTCCAATCAGCGCGTGATTATTAAATACGAAATGCCGATGGGCGAAATGGTGATTGATTTTTACAATAAACTCAAATCGGTTTCAAAAGGGTATGCTTCTTTTGATTATGAGGTGGCCGGTTTCAGAAGTGCCGACGTGGTACTGATGGAAATTTTATTGCATGGTACGCCGGTAGATGCTTTGTCGGTGGTGGTACACAAAGACAAAGCGCAAACCCAAGGCCGTGCACTTTGCGCCAAGTTAAAAGAGCTTATCGGGCGGCAACAATTTGAAGTGGCGGTGCAAGCCGCTATTAACGGAAAAGTTATTGCGCGCGAAACGATTCCCGCCTATCGCAAAGACGTTATTGCTAAATGTTACGGCGGAGATATTACCCGTAAACGCAAACTACTTGAAAAACAAAAAGAAGGCAAAAAGCGCATGAAATCCATTGGCAGCCTAAACATTCCGCAAGAAGCCTTCGTGGCTATGCTCAAAATTGACGAAGAATAAACAAAATGTCATCCCCGAGCAATGTTATCGGGGAGCTTCCGCTTACTGGGTTGTATTATAAAAAGAGCGGAAGAAAATTTCTTCCGCTCGCTAAAACAAAATATTTTGCAACTAGATTTTTTCTACTTGCTGTCCTTTCGGTGTGTCTTTTACGCGGTAACCAAGCGCAGCAAGTTTATCGCGCAAGTCATCTGATTTTTTATAATCTTTAGCTTGGCGAGCCGCCGCGCGCTCTTGCAAAACAGCTTCCACCTCTGCCGGCAGTTTTTCCATTTTTTCTTCCGGCGCACGGAATAAATCCAAGGCCAAAATACTATCGGCAAATTTTATAAATTCCGTTTTCTCTGCGGCATTGAGTTCTTCCGCGCGCAACACTTCCCACACGACCGCGAGCGCCTTTGGCGCGTTCAAATCATCTTCCATAGCCGCTTGAAATTTTGCTTTCGCAGCGGACAGCTTCTCCCCGAATACCTCTGTCGGATTGGACGCCGCTTGCGCCGCCAAAACTTCCTTGCGCAAGGTGTGCAAACTTTTGCGCGCGCTGTCCAAACTTTCGTATGTAAATTCTAATTGCGTGCGGTAATGGGCTGTTAAACACAAATAGCGGTAATCCAAAGGGTCATACCCTTTATCACGCAAAGTTTGCAATGTCACAAATGTACCGCCCGATTTTGACATTTTCCCTGCACGCAATACCAAAAATTCACCATGCACCCAAAACCGCACATAGGGTTTCCCCGTTGCGGCTTCACTTTGCGCAATTTCATTCGTATGATGAACCGACACATGGTCAATGCCGCCGCAATGAATATCAATTGTTGGCCCTAAATATTCCATAGCCATCGCGGAACATTCAATATGCCACCCCGGAAAACCAACCCCCCAAGGGCTATCCCATTCCATTTGACGTTTTTTGTCTTTCGGTGAAAATTTCCACAATGCAAAATCAGTTGGATTTCGCTTTTCTTCGCTCATTTCCACCCGTGCACCGCCTCTTAATCCTTCTAAACGGCTGCGGCCCACCAAAACATCATAACGCGGAAATTTAGAGGTATCATAATAAATCCCGTCGGAAGTTCGGTAGGTAAATCCTTTTTCTTCCAAGGTTTTTACGAGCGAAATCATTTGCTTAATATGCGCCGTTGCGCGGCTAATTACCGTCGGTCTTGTACAATGCAAGGCATCATAATCGGCAAAAAATTTCTGTTCGTAAAATTTGGCAATATCCCAAGCACTTTTTCCTTCACGCGCCGCACCGACTTCCATTTTGTCTTCGCCGTCATCTGCATCAGAGACCAAATGTCCCACGTCTGTTACATTCATTACATGTTTAAGCGGCCAGGTCAAACGTAATGTGCGCCCCAACAAATCTTCAAAAATATACGTACGCATATTACCAATGTGCGCATAATTGTATACCGTTGGTCCGCAACAATACATCGTGACCTGTTTTTCGTTTAACGGAATAAAAGTTTCTTTGCGATGCGTTTGCGTATTATAAAGTTGCATTTGCTTTTGCCTCTTGGAACAATTTATTATATTCTTGAATTACCGTATTAAAAAACAAACTGCACGTTTGCTGCCCCACATCGCTGGCGGCACGCTCTCCTAATACACAACTCACCTCAATATCAGAAAGCGGATTGACAGCCCCTACACTGGAAACCGAATAGGTAAAGCCTGTCGGACGGTAAGTACGCAATGCTTTTTTATATCCGGCATCTAAGGCCTGTTGAAAAAGGGCCATATGTTTGGCAGTAGCACCACCGCCCAGTTTAATACGTTTTGCCGCCGCCACAACGGTTACATCTGTATAACGGTCATAGGCAGAAGCAATTTCTTCAGAAGTAAAATCCTCATCTTCTCCCGGCATTTCTTCTTCAGTTGCTTCGGGCAAAGGCGGCTTTTCATCTAACATAGTGGGATGCGGCAAAGACGCCGTGTAATCATCTCGCGAACGTAAGGCAGGCATTTCATAAGCAGAATAATCAATGCCGGTAAATTGTGTTTTAGTATCTATAGCGCACCCGGTCAACCAAATCAAAACGGCCGCTATAAATATAACTACTTTTTTCATATTCTTTCTCCTAGTACCAAGGTAACTTGTGCATAACATTCTGCCGCTTCGCCACGGCCGACAGCTCCCACATGTTCGTGACTTTTTGACTTAAAGCTAACTTGGCTTTCATCCATATTAAAAATCTTTGCCAAACTGGCACGCACCGCAGCATAATGCGGACTGATTTTGGGTTCTTGTGTAACTAAAGTTACATCCATATGCATCAAATGCGCACCGCGTTTTTGCACAATTTCCATCACGCGCGCGGCAATTTTCTTACTGTCAATATCTTTAATCGTTGGGTCGGACGGCGGGAACAAAAGACCAATCTCCCCTTCACACAGCGCACCCAAAATACCGTCACAAATAGCATGCAAAACTACATCGGCATCACTATGCCCGTAAAGTCCTTTGCTGTGAGCAATTTCTACGCCGCCAATAATAAATTTACGTCCGCTTTGCAGACGATGCAAATCATAACCGAAACCCGTGCGCACTTGTGCGCCGCTTTGCAAAAAAGCCTCCGCCATAATTAAATCCTCCGGCGTAGTAATTTTCAAATTCTGATAATCCGACGGCTCTATTTTTACCTGTACCCCCAGCCGCTCTACCAATTGGCTTTCATCGGTCGCATCTTGCAGATAACCAAATTTATCCAACGCCCGCCGCAAAACTGCCGCTTGATAACATTGAGGGGTCTGCGCCTGCCATAACGCATTTCTATCTAAAGTACGTTCTACTTTTCCACCCCGTACTTGTTTAATCGTATCCTTAACCGGCACCGCTAATACCGCCGCGCCATTTTCAAATCCGCTTTGCAAACACCGCGCTGCGGTTTGTGCATTGACTAAAGGCCGCGCCCCGTCATGAACTGCCACCGCTTGCACACGGTTATCCAACAGATTTACACCGTTTATTACAGAAGCCAAACGGGTTTCTCCGGGCATAGCAAAAATAAGATGAGGGAAAGACTGTTTCAAAATTTCGCGGTTTTCCGGCGGAGTTACTACGATAATTTGCTGAACAAACGGGATTTTTGTAAACGCTTCCACCGCACGCCACAAAACCGGTTTCCCGGCCAGCGGCAACAGCTGTTTGGGGCGGCCCATGCGTTTTCCCAAACCTCCGGCCACGATAACAGCAGCGGCAAAAGTGATTGTTTGCGGCATGGAACCCTACTTGACTTTGGCAAAAATCATCCGACCGGATGGTGTTTGTAAAATGGAATAAACCGCTACTTCGGTACGTTTACCGATATGACGACGGCCTTCTTCTACCACTACCATTGTGCCGTCATCTAAATAGCCAATGCCTTGTTCTTTTTCTTTGCCGTCTTTCATAATAAACAGCGACATAGATTCTCCGGGCAACACAACCGGTTTTAAGGCGGTAGCCAAATCGGCAATATTTAAGACCACCACATCATACAATGCGCCGATTTTATTGACATTAAAATCCAAGGTGACTATTTCTGCATCAAAACTTTTAGCCAATTTAACCAAACGCTCCGTTTCATCTTGCGCTTTGGGCGTTTTAGACGTAACGCGAACCGTAATTTCTTTTAATTCCTGCAAACGGGCAGCCACATCTAATCCGCGGCGGCCTTTTGCACGTTCCAACGGGTCTTTAGAGGCGGCCATTTTATTAAGCTGTTCCAATACAAACACAGGCAACACAATAATACCGGATAAGAAATTAATTTCGCACAAATCTATAATGCGTCCGTCCATCAATGCCGTCATATCCGCAATTTTCAAATGGCGGCCTTTATAAGAAAGCCCTTCCAAATCGCGGGACTTAAACAAACAAGCCAATACCCCAAATATCACCAATCCCAGCTTTACGTATTGCGCATGTTCCAACCACCAACCGGGAGCACTCTGCCCGGCGAAATTCAAGACTGCATAATCAATAAATACAAATAACAGCCATCCCAGCAAGAACCCGGAACAGGCAATCATTATTTTAATCAGACGCAACCGTTTGAAAACGGCTTCTGCAATAATGACAATCAAACCACACAATAAACCCGCCGCCAGAGACAACGGGTCCTTATCAATAAAATCATACGTCAAAAACGGAAAAGCTATCAACGTTGATAAGCGAAAAATCCAAATTGGCATTTTTTCCTCCATAAAATGGGCTGTCTGCCCGCAATAAACTACCTTATATATTTTATCATTCCGCGCGCACTTTGTCAGGCCTCTGATGAAAATCAGGCGCAGTCGTTTCGCCAAATACAACGAATTTGATAAAATATATATATGATTATCCAAGGAAAAGAATTGGCCGTTTCTATCCGTGCGCCGCTAGCAAAGCGGGCGCAGGCTGTTGCGGCAAAATTAGGTCGCCCTATTTCTTTATTTGCTATTGGTTCTACCGATGATTACGGGGCCTATGTATACCTCAAAAAAGAAGTACAAGCGGCTGAAAAGCTGGGCATTCATACCCAAGTACATCCTGTGAATGCAGCCACGGCCGTTACTGATTTTTTATCTTTACTCAAACAAGCTTCCGCTGACCAAGAAATAGATGCCATTTTAATACCGCGCCCTTTGCCGCCGGCATTAGCCCAAAGCGGTTTTACACAATTTATTGCGCCCGAAAAAGATATTGACGGCATGTCGAATGCCTCTATGGGCAATCTGTTTTTATGCAAAACCTGGGAAGATGTGCAAAAGTTGCGCACCTTTGTGCCTTGCACCGCCATGGCGGTTATCCGCTTATTAGATGAACATCATATAAATCCGCAAGGATTACAAGCGGCCGTAATTGGACGTTCGCCAACGGTAGGTAAACCATTGGCCCACTTATTAACCTGCCGCAATGCTACTGTAAAAATTTGCCACACTTATACCCAAGATTTGCAAACCGCTTTGAAAGACATGCAGCTGATTTGCAGCGCGGCCGGACAGACAGGCTTGTTGCATGCCGGCAATGTACCGCCAGGTAGTTATGTAATTGATATTGCCACAAATTTGGATGCTCAAAATAATCTTTGCGGGGATTGCAACACCACCGAATTATTACAGCAAAATTGCACCGTTTCGTCGGTACCCGGCGGAGTGGGCCCCGTAACACTTGCATGTTTGCTTGAAAACATTATATTATCAGGAGAGAGAAAACTACAGGAGAACTTATGAAAAACTATATTCGCTTGATGGTTATAATTGCTTTATGCGCTGGGATTACAGCTTGCACATCTTCTTCCCAAAAGAAACAGCAGCAAGAGCCCTACCGCAAGAAAATTTATTTGACGGAACAAGATTATTTAGATGATTTAGACAAAAATGCCCAAGCCGAACGCCGTCAGGCTAAACCGAATGTGGAATCGGAATATCTTTTTAATGTACAGCCGCAAACCCAAAAGAATGTTTATTTCTTTGATGACCGAGTACGTCCCATGATCCCCGGGGAGCCTTCCGAACGGGAATACAAACAAACCAAACGTTTATGGAAAAAACCCAAACGCTATACACCCGATCAATATTACGGAACGGAAACGCCCCCCGAGTCAGAACCGGCCGCTCCGGCAGCCAACACATACACTTACTCGGATGACGATAGCGAGTACGATTACGACTAAGCGTCTTATTCTATTTACAAAAACCCGCGTATCTAACGCGGGTTTTTTATTTTAAGAGAACTTTTGGTTTTTTTAGATAAACGCACCGGAATATATTGTTCTTTCATTTCTTTAGGCAGGGCACTGCGCCGGGGCAAAAATAATTCCGGCATATCGGTAAAAATCCCATCTACCCCTTTGCGCTCCAGCTGACGCGCCGTATACTTATCGTTGACCGTGTATACAAAAACGCGCTTACTATTGGCATGGCACCAGTCAATCACTTCCTGCGTAATGCGGCTTTGGCTGATATGCACACTTTCCGCTTGCAGACTGATTACTTTTTGCGGTTCAAAAAAACGAGTCAAAAGTCCGATGCGCGCTTGCGGGGCCAGGCGGCGCAGACGGCACAAGGTGGGATAATCAAAACTGGAAAATAAAATTTTATGTACCGCTTCGGGACCAAATTCCGCAATCCGCTTCCATAAAATTTTTTCAATACCCGGATAAATATTATCGTCATTTTTGATTTCAATATTTAGCAGATCTAATTCTTCCATAATCACCGGTACTACTTCGCGCAGCAGCGGCGGGCGAACCATCAAATCCGGATCAAATTTATGCAAGATACGACAAGCCGCAATATCAGAAAAAACCGCATCCTTAATATTAAGCACAGAAGTAGTATCCGTATCTAAAGTATAATCATGATGCACCACTAATTGTTTATCTTTGGACAAATGAACATCCAGCTCATAGCACGTTGCGCCCATTTGACGCGCTAAAGCAAAAGCAGGAAGCGAATTTTCCGGAGCGTGTGCACTGGCCCCGCGGTGTGCAAAATAGAGCATATCTTAGTATAGGAAATTTTTAATTGATGGGAAAATATTCAATCAAACAAATTACTTTCCCGCGCGTTCTTTTTGTTTCATTTCCCGCCAAAGAGCTAATGCTTCTTCTGCACTGGCAGCCTTGGCATGGTCGCCAAACACATGCGGATGGCGGCGGTGTAATTTCTCATCTAAATAAACAATCACATCTTCTATCGAAAATTTACCTTCTTCTTGGGCAATTTGCGCATTCATTAGTACCTGCAAGAGCACATCTCCCAATTCTTCTTTCATATTTTCATCATCTTTATTGTGAATAGCATCAATGAGTTCCTGGCTTTCATTTTGTAAACATTTCACCAAACTTTCATGTGTTTGTTTTTTATCCCATGGGCAGCCCTCCGGCCCGCGCAAGGTGGCCACTGTCTGCACTAAATGTTCAAATTTATTCTTCATATCTATCTCCAAAAATGCTATACAATTATTATATGAAAATACTCATAAAAATTTTAGGTATTATCGGGCTAGCTTGTGGGCTCTTTCCGTATGCAAATGCCCAAATAACCGTTGTCAAACAAGACGGTCCTCTGATTTATTTGGACACATCGGATTTTAACCGCACTGTATCGGTCGGAAATGATTTCAAAATTATTCTCTCTAAAGAAAAATTAACCAATCCTAAAACCGGCAAAGACTTAGGCCTCATTAATCATTATTCCCCCGTCGGAAAAATTATAGAAGTTCAACCACTCTATGCAATAGGGAAATTACCCGACCATACCACCGTTACCCTTGGGCAAGAAGCTATTATAGAAATAGCAACCGATGTCAATCCGCAAGCCTCCGCCGCGCAACAGCCGCCGCAAACAAACGTTTCCACACGCAAAACAAAAACGTATCAAGTACTCGAGCGCGAAATTATCGGTGCGGTGCAAGCTGATTTAACGGACCAGCCCGGAGAAGAAATTGCTGCGTTAGATAATAAAGGGATTTTAATTATATATGCCGCAGACGGAAATGTTTTACAAGAGCTGATGCAATTTAAATTTCCGGCCGGACAAAAACCGCTTTCGCTATCTGCTAAAGATGTCATGCAAACCGGAAAAGCGCAATTATTTATTCCCATATACAAGGAACAAGAACAAAAAATTTTTACGCTCGTTTTTGAAACACAACCCGACCAATTAACACAAATTGCTTCCGTGCCGTATTTTGTCAAAGAACTCGGGTGTGACGTACACAAAGAAATTTATGCTCAGAAACCTTTTATTAGCGACCATCGCCCCGGCAATGCCTATAAGCTAATCTATCGAAACGGACAGTTCAAAACAGACAAAACCCCGCTAAAGACCCGTAAAAATTGGCTCACCGGCCTCAACCGATACGAAATACAAAACAAAGATACCGAAAATTTTATTTATACCGCTTCTAACGGACGGTTACGCCTACAGTTGGCAAACGGAAAAATAACCGAAAGTCCGGCCCTTTTCGCAACCGCTGCAAATCGTGTAAAATATAAGCAGGAAATTCTTTCTTTCTATCCCTCGCTGCAAGTGTATGGCCCCCAAGGTCAAGCTGAAATAGCCGGGATAGAAAATACCGCCAAATTCGGTTTATTGTCTGAACAGTTTGGGCAATACAACGGCGGTAAACTGCATTTTCTAACGTATGAAAACGGCGTGTTAGCCATACAAGAAACGGTAGAATTAAGCGGATTTGCCTATGATACCCATTGCACAGCCGGCGGCATTTTGATACCGCAGGTAGTATCCGGCGGACAAACAATTTTGACGGAAATTTACAGATAAACGGGAGCAACTATGGAACAAGAAAAAACCATTCACGTACTGGATAAAGGCTTTGTACATTTAGTGGATTTTATGGGAAGCGATAACCGCGTAGTCAGTGCCGCGCGCGTATCTTTCGGCGGAACTTCCAAAGGAGAAGAACGCGACAAAGGACTCATTAAATATCTATTGGAACACCAGCATCATACGCCGTTTGAACATTGTTATTTTCAATTTCATATTTGCTGTCCGATTTATGTTGCTCGTCAGTGGATGCGCCACCGCTGGGGCTCTTACAACGAAATCAGCGCGCGTTATACACAAGTAAAAGATGAATTTTATATTCCCGCAAAATTCCGCGGGCAGGACGTAAAAAACCGCCAAGGTTCTGTCGCGGCGGATTTTGATAACGAAGCATTACGCAACTTGTACGAAGAGAGCGTTGAAGCCTCTTTTGCGACCTACAACAAACTGATTGAAGCAGGTGTGGCGCGTGAAATGGCCCGCGGGGTACTGCCGGTATGCCAATATACGCAGTTCTACTGGAGTGTTAACGCGCGCAGTTTGTTGAATTTTTTGCAATTACGCACAGATGGGCATGCCCAATATGAAATCCGCGTATATGCCGATGCTATCGCCCAAATTTTCAAAGAAAAAATGCCGTGGTCTTGGGAAGCCTTTGAAGCCTTAAATAAAAAGTTACCTTTGGCTGCTAACTAAGGAGAAAAATTATGCGTATATTAGGTATGATTATGGCCGGCGGTAAAGGAGAACGCCTTTATCCGCTGACAAAAGAACGTTCTAAACCGTCTGTGCCGTTCGGAGGGAAATACCGTATTGTAGATTTTGTATTGTCCAACTTTGTCAATTCCGGTATTTTTTCTTCGTATGTGTTGGTACAATATTTATCTCAAAGTTTAATTGAATATTTGCGCACCACTTGGCGTACAGAGGGGTTAATTCCGGATCATTTTTTAACCTGCGTACCGCCGCAAATGCGCATGGGAGATGTATGGTATCGCGGCACGGCCGATTCCGTACGCCAAAACATCAATTTGGTGCGCGATTTTGCGCCGGATTTGGTAGCTATTTTCGGGGCGGATCACATTTATCGCATGGACGTGCGGCAAATGATTGATTTTCATATCAAAAACAAAGCAGATGTAACCATAGCCGCCAACACCGTCAGCATTGCCGATGCGCCGTCTTTCGGCATTTTGGGTACTGATGAAAATAATCGTATTATCCAATTTGACGAAAAGCCCCAAAAACCCAAACATATTCCGGGTAATCCCAAAGCGGCGTATGCTTCTATGGGCAATTATATTTTTAATACTGATGTATTACTGCAAGTATTGCAAAAACGGTTCTGCGACGTGCCGACTTTAGATTTCGGCAAACATATTTTGCCTAAAATTTTAACCGACCACCGTACTTTTGCGTATGATTTCCAAAAGCAAACGCTGCCCGGCCTTAAACCCTATGAGGAGCGCGGTTATTGGCGCGACGTGGGAACCATTGAATCGTTTTGGCAAACGCACATGGATTTATTAGGCCCCAAGCCGAAATTGGATTTAGATAATCCCAAATGGCCGATCAGCACCACCGCTTATCACGTGCCCCCCACCAAATTCATGGGCGGCAGTGTAATTAATTCTATGGTCAGCGACGGCTGCTGTGTGCATCCCAATGCGGTAATTAAAAACAGCGTACTCGCCAGCAATGTTATTGTGCATGACGGGGTAGAATTGGACGGCTGTGTCATTATGGATAATTGCGAAATCAAACCCGGCTGTCGGTTGAAAAAAGTAATTATTGACCGTTTCAATACCATTCCCGCGCAGCAAACGATCGGCTATAATCAAGAAGCTGATGCGCAGCGCTATTATATTGACCCGTCGGGTATTGTAGTGATTCCGCGCGGAAAGAGTAAATTCCTATAAGTAAATTAACGGGCCTTTCACAGGGCCCGTTTTTATTATGAAAATCAATATTTTTTATCAAACTAATATTCCCAAATACTTGCGTCGAACCGGGCTTTTTCAGGAGGTCTGCTTAAAGGCACTTAAAAAATTTGTCCGGGAACAAGCGGAAGTAAATATTGTGTTTGTTGATGAAAAAGAAATTTTGCGCGTCAATAAAACCTACTTGGACCATCACTATGTGACAGACGTGATTTCGTTTAATCACCAACGCCCTCCGTTTGACTTGGGCGAATTGTGGGCATTCGGGGATGTGTATGTTTGCTACCCCGTTGCGCGCAAAAATGCCCCCACCTTTAAGCATACTTTTCTGCAAGAAATGATGATGTATGCGGTACATGGCTGCTTGCATTTGTCCGGCATGGACGATCACAACCCGAAAGATCGCGCCGAAATGGACCGACAAGCCGAAAAAATTATTAAAACCGTATTTAAAAAATAAAACTCCTCCCTTTGGGGGAGGAGTTTTCTCTACCCTTCCTTTTTACTGCATGTAATAATAATCTCCGTCTTTTTTAACAAAACCATAGGTCTTACAGGTATCTTTATTCCCCTCTCTACATTTAAAATTTTGCCCGTCATAAACAATCGTACCGGAATAGCTACCTCCAAACTCAAAAACAGATTCAAAATTGCCCTTGCTATTATAGATATT
>Ga0310786_10006934_pt1 | contig 14914 bp, 8 predicted proteins | sample AusTroGonzalo_MG_FD_203881 | JGI IMG/M metagenome (GOLD analysis project Ga0310786, IMG submission 203881) | Bovine rumen microbial communities from tropical cattle in Woodstock, Queensland, Australia - Gonzalo_03 (v2) (version 2) | ecosystem: Host-associated > Mammals > Digestive system >... | reverse complement strand
GCAGCCGATGTCGTCAGAGTGGTATGGAAGTGTACCTGTGCCTGCCACTCGCTGAAGCACTCGTTAGGAATAGTAACAGTGTAGTCGTTGTTACCCTTTTGGAAGAGAGCCTCAAATGTGGCTGTCTGCTCGTTGCCCCAACCTGGATCCGGATTGTAGTAGAACGTCATCTCTGGGTCAATACCCTTCCACAGGTTGAAGTCGCTATTGGCATCGAAGCCCTGCTCCTCTACTAAGCGCTCGTCGGGAGCACTGGTCAGGATGAAGCGCCATGCGATGCTGCGTTCAGGCGTCTCGTAAACCAGCACCAGCTTGGTGGCTGTCATGCTCTCGATACGGAACGCAGGATTCAAGTACTGAGCATCGCTCGACATATATGGGAACAAGGTGTTTTGACCCAGCTGGATGTAGGTCTGCTTGGTTACGTTGCCCTCGGCATCCTCCCAGTCGTAGACCTCGAAGCTCCAAGTGCTTGTCTGGTTGCCCAGCGCCACGTCGAGGTCGGCGCCAGCCCCCTCGGTGTTGAAGGTTGTACCATAGTTTACGTATGTCATACCGTCAGCACCTGCGTTATAGGTGTAGCTACCACCCTTGCGGGTTGTAGCAGTAAAAGTGATGCGGTCGTCGTAAACACCAAAATCCTTCTTATCGTTAGGCTGAGCTGCCCACCACTCAGTACCGGCAGTACCGGCAGGGCCACAACCCATGTGAGCCACTTCCTTGTTAGCGATACGCCACTCCTTGTCGCACAGACGACGGAAGTCAGCGCTGTAGTCAATCTTAGTCTCGTTGAAGGTGAAGGTCTTGCTGATCACACCCTGGCTGAAACCATTGCGGTTGCCTAACTTCAAATCGATGGTATAGGTACCTGCCTCGGGGTTCTGATAACCAACCTCCTGCAGGGTAGAGTAGGTGTTGCCATTGAGAATCCACACGGGATATGTACCAGCCTGTGGGGTATAGGTAGCAATCATCTGGTTGGTCTCCTGGTCAACGCTGATGTTGAAGTCAACACCGCTTACTGACGGGATTCCATTGGGGTCTGCGCCACTGAATTCATCAGGCGAGCAGGCCACGAAGAGGTAAGAGGTGAGAGGTAAGAGGAAAGAGAATACTCTTACTAACACCTTATTTTTTATATTGGTATTCATAATTTGTGAAATTCGTTTAATTCGTGGATAAAATAATCAATAGTTGTTCTGAACCAGTGTCGGATCAGCATCAAGTTCACTCTGCGACAGAGGAATGTGTTTCTTGCTGGCAGACCAAGAGTTGGTGCGATAGCCGTAGCTGTCGGGTACGAGTACGGTAGTGGCCTTTTGTGTGGCACCGCTGATACCCTCAGCACGTACCAGGTCGAAATAACGTTTACCCTCACCACAGAACTCCAGATGGCGCTCTGTCAGGATGTCGTCGACTGTCACGTTAGAAAGATTCTCCAAACCTGCACGGGCGCGAACTTCATTCACATAACCTGTAGCCTCTGCAGCACTGCCACCTGTCTGGAGCAGCAACTCAGCAGCATTCAGCAGCGTCTCCGCATAGCGATAGATGCGCTTATTGTTATTGTAGTTCAGGTTCTTCGATGAAGGACAGTCCTGATTGTTCACACTCTGTGGACGATATTTACCATGCCAGATGTGGGTGTCTTGGTAACGTTCTGTATAGGTATAGCCACGAACATCCCAACAGGTAACATCACGACGCAGGTCGTAGTCGGCATACATATTGTAGGCCTCTAAGCGCATGGGCAGGAAGCCCCAACCATCGTTACCAGAGTCCCAGCCTTCGCCGCCACCCCAACCATTGGGCGAGCAGAGTGTCGGGAATACGGTACCACCAGCGTGGAGCGGTGTACCCCAGTCGCGCTGACCGTTATCGTCCTCATAGTTGATCTCGAAGATGCTCTCAGCACACCACTCACCACTCTCATCGAACAGATCCTTGAAAGAGGGATTCAGTTGGTAGCTGCTGTCGCTGATAATCTGTTTCATATAGCTCAGCGCTGCAGGATAGCGTGCAGTATCGTTCTGATACATCACCATCTCGGCAAACAGCATATAGGCCATAGCCTGCGATACACGACCGCTCTCGCTGGCCTCCCAGCGCATGGGCAGCACGTTTGATGCGATAATCTCCTCGAGTTCTGGCAGTAGCTGCGCATAGATCTCGTCGGCAGAAAGCTGTTGGGCTGTGTAAGGCTCGCTCAGGTTCTCCAGATAGAAAGGAACGTTGCCATAGTAGTGCCACAGGATATTGTAATAGTACACGCGGAGCAGACGGGCTTGCATTTCATACGATCTGCGGTTCTTTTCGATACCACCACCCCATGAGCAGTATTTAATCACGTCGTTACAACGCTTGATACCGCTATAGAAATCGCCCCAAAGGGTACCCAGCGTGTTGTTGCCATCGCCCTCGAAGTTGAAGAGCTTGTGCCAGTGCTGGTTATCTGAGATACTAGCGCCACCTACCCAGAAGTCGTCGCCTAGGATCTCGGCGTCGCAGGTCAAGTCGTTATAGGCTGTTCCATCCCAGTCGGGCCAGTGAAGCGGAGCGTAGGCAGAAACACAAGCCTCAGCCAAGTGCTCGTCGGTCATATAATATTCCTCCAGAGGCTCTCCTGTAGGATTCTGCACCTCCAGAAAGTCGTCGCTACAAGCAGTTAGCGATATTGCTACCACTCCAGCGCACAAAACTTTATATATCTTGGTATTCATAATTACTTCAATTTTTATATTTTCAATAATTCAATTCTTAGAGTGAGAGGTTGAAACCTACAGTAAAGATGCGAGCCTGCGGATAGACACCATAATCTACACCCATCGATGTGCTGCTGGTACCGATCTCAGGATCGAAGCCCCAGTATTTGGTCCAAGTAAACAGGTTCTCTGCACGGACATATACGCGGAGCTTTTCGATACGTGCCTTCTGGGTGAGGTTACGAGGCAACGTATAGCCCAGGGCGATATTCTTCAGGCGCATGTACGAACCATCCTGCACGTAGATGTCGCTGCAGACCCAGTTCTTAGAGTCACCCAGCTTCAGCATGGGGATCTTGTTGGATGTGCCTTCACCTGTCCAGCGCTGGAGCACCCAGGTGGGATAGTTACCTGATGCAATATCCTGACGCCATGTTGCATCGAAGATGTCAGCACCGCTCACGCCCTGGAAGAACACATTAAAGTCGAATCCCTTCCAATCAGCGTTGAAGTTCAGACCGAAGGTCCAGTCGGGTGTCGGCTTACCGATCTTTGTACGGTCGTCAGAAGTAATCTTATTGTCACCATTCATATCGACGAAGATAAGGTCGCCAGGATTAGAACTGGTACCATACTTCGCATTATAGGCGTCGGCCTCTGCCTGGTTCTGCAGCACGCCAGCGGTCTTATAGCCATAGAAGAATGGGAAAGGCTGACCATTCTCAGCACGTGTACCACCATCGCTGAACTGAGAGATACCATAGTTCAGGAAACCAGTGTCGTTACCCAGATTCTTCAGTTTGTTCTTCAGATAAGAAGCGTTACCCTTGATGGCGAAACGGGCATCACCAATGTTCCACTTGTAACCCAGTTCAAACTCAATACCGCTGTTCTCCATGTCACCAACGTTACCCCAGGGCTTCGACTCTCCTACATAAGATGGTATTGGCATAATCTGGAGCATACCATTGGTCCTCTTGATGTAATAGTCAACGGTGAATGTCAGTTTGTTGTTCCAGAATCCGAGGTCGAGACCAAGGTCGGTCTGCTCGCTCTCCTCCCACTTGATATTCTCGTTAGCCAGACCATTTGCCTTAGATCCATAGACCATCGAAGCCTGACGTCCGAAGTAGTAGTTGCTGGTACCGCCTGTAGTGGTGAGCACGGTATAGCGGAAGTTATCGATGTTCTCGTTACCGTTCTTACCCCAACTGACTCTCAGTTTCATATTCGACAGCCAATCGCGGGTATCCTTCATGAATTCCTCGTTCATGATGTTCCATCCCAATGAGAAGGAGGGGAACACACCATATTTGTTGTTTGATCCAAAACGGCTCGACCCGTCACGACGAATGGTTCCTTGGAACATGTACTTCTCGTCGTAGTTATAACTCAGACGGGCAAAGAGTGATGCCAGACGGTGTTCCACGTAAGGACCAGCCCATCCGCTTACCAGACTCTTCACACCAGTGATGTTGCCATTGGCATCGGTAGTGGTCTCGATGCTGCCACCAGTGGTATAATCCACGTAGGGCTTGTTTGTGTTAATCAAGTTCCAGTGGGATGCCCCCAGATAACTGCCCTTGTATTTCAGAGCACTCTGACCTAGCACGACACCGATGGAGTGCTTTCCAAACTCCTTGTCATAGGTAATCGTGTTCTCAACCTGCCACTGTACGCCATCAGCCTTCTCCGACGAAGCCTGTGTGTGGTCGGAATTATTATTGCCCGAGAGGTAGTACTTGCTCAGGGTAGCACTCTCCGAGCCCCAGAACGACTGTTCTGCGCTCCAGGTGAAGTGATATTTCAGATTATCCCACAACTGCAAGTCGATAGAGAATTTAGGCATGAACTTGTGGCTCCAGCCTCTGCTGGGATTACCCTGCATCATGGCGATGGGGTTATTCTGCTCCTGATAGGAACCTACGTAGTTGGGAATAGTATAGGGGTTCCCGTTCTCGTCGCGATACAGGTCGTATGCACTGTAACGCTCAATCATATCCTGAGCCACAGCACCTGTCAGAGTGACAGGCAGTGTTGGAGCCAGATAGAGAGCAGAGCCTAAGGGTGAGCCCCATGTAGAGTTGGCATCGACACCTGTACTATGTGTACGCATATAAGAGAGGTTCGCACTAATGTCGAGTTTATTCAGAAAATTGCGTTCCTTCGAGTCGTCAAAGACGGTGAAGATGTTGTTCGAACGGATAGTCAGACGATCATAGTTCGAGCGGCCGTAGTTACCACCCACGATACCGTCTTGAGTATAATAACCCATTGAGAGGTAATAGTTCACCTTTTCAGAGGCACCGCTGACACTGACGTCGTGCTGTACCACAGGTGCGTTGTCGTTGAACAGCAGCTCCTGCCAGTCTGTTCCGAAACCGGTAATCTTATTGCCGTTGGCATCAGTCAGGTTATAGGGATCAGCATACAGCGGAGCCTGTCCGCCATTCACGTACTTCTCGTTCTGCAGAATGGCGTAGTCGGTAGCACCGGTCACGTCGCGCTTCTTCCAGGCACTCTGCCATCCGTAACTGAAGTTGTAATTGATTTGTGCCTTGCCAATCTTGCCCTTTTTGGTAGTCACCAGGATGACACCATTGGCAGCACGGGCTCCATAGATAGCACCCGATGCAGCATCCTTCAGCACCTCGATACTCTCGATATCGTTAGGGTTCACACTCTCCAGACCGTATTGGTCTGCAGGCATACCGTCGATAATGTAGAGTGGGTTGGTATCGTTAATCGTACCTGTACCACGTACACGGATCATCGACTGTGAACCAGGCTGACCAGAGGCTGAAGTGACGTTTACACCAGCGGCCAGACCTTTCAGTGCGTCGTCTGCGCGCAGACGGGTCTTACCGTCCAGATCCTCGGCACTCACCTTTGCGATAGAGGCGGTGACCACACTCTTTTTCTGAACACCATAGCCAATCACCACCACGTCCTGCAGTGTCTGGGCGTCTTCCTTTAGCACGACTTTCATGCCTCTGGTGGCCCTCAGTTCCTGAGTGACGTAGCCGATGTAACTGATAACAATGGTTGTACCCTCGCTAACTTTAACGTTGAAATTACCGTCAAAGTCGGTGATACTACCATTCTGAGGATTACCCTTCTCGACGACGGAAGCGCCGATAACGGGCTCCCCAAACTCGTCTGTCACAGTTCCCAAGATGCCTTGGGCTCGCGTTACCATTGACACCATCAGTGCCAACAACAACCATAGATACCTGCTTTTTTTCATACTTTGTTAGTTAATTATTAATATTGTAAATGATGATTTGTCGGTTGGATGTTTCGACGATGCAAAATTACACAAAATGACAATACATTTTTGAAGGTGAATTTAAAAAGTGGATGGTTTTGCTTCCAGACAAGAGCTATGTGGTTAGTAATAAGATACTTACGTTTTTAGAAGTTCTTAAAAAGAGTGGATGAGATATAGAGGTGTAAATTTTACAATTATTGCTCTTTTACAGGGTTTTTACCTTATTTTCGAATTGTTCGCGGTTGCCAAGGGCCCCGTTTTTGATACGGGCGCGATAGTTGTAGATGGTGTTCACGGAGTAGTGCAGGAACTCGGCAATCTTTGATGAATCTTCGAAGCCTAATCGGATCAGGGCGAAGATTCGGATATCAGTCGTCAGTCGGTTCTCTTCCTTTGGATGGATCTGCATCTCGGGCTGCAAAAGGGCATTGAAGTCGTCGATGAAGTTGGGGAAGAGGTGCAGGAACACGGTGTCGAAGTTTTCATAGAGTTCTTCCAGTTCCTTTTCCTTCAGTTCCGTCGACTTCGATATCATGAACAGCTCCTCGAGTTCCTTGTTCTTCATCTTCTTGTTCACCATCTTGCGATAGTTATCGAGTTTGTCAATATACTGTGCGCAAAGGCTCATAAAGCGGCCGATGTATTCCTCTTTCACGCGATTGCTCTCGGTTAATTGTGAATTGACCACCGACAATTGTGAATTCAGGGCGGCGAGTTCGTCTTTTTGGGAGGCGAGCAGACTGTTGGCCGATGCCAGTTCGTCGTTTGAGATCTTCAAATCGTTACGGGCGGCGTGCAACTGGATGTTACGGCGATGCACGAAAAAGAGAGCGCCCAACAATAGCAAGGCGAGTATGCTGATTACGGCGAGTGTGGCCCACAGCTGTGAGGTGGTGCGCTCGCTCTGCGACTTGTATTCGTTGGCGATATGCGACAACAATGGGGTTATTTGCCAGTTGCGCTGGCGTGAGCCATAGCGGTTGGCACAGTCGCTGGTAAAGCTGATGTAACGCGAGGCACGGTCCACATCGCCGCTGAGCATCAGTTCGTTGGCCAATTCCCACATCGACCCCTGGTCCATAGCGGCATTACGGATATCGGCGAGCACTGATTCCGTCAGCCAGTACATCATCTGGGTGGTGTCGCCCTGCAGTTTGTATTCGATATAGCGGTAGAGAGCTGTCAGGGCATAGGGATGACTGCCAGGCTCCACCGTCTTCATCCATTCGTCGTTGATGGCCATCGCTGTCTTCAGGTCGCCTTCGGCCTGGGCAGTCTGCTCACGACGAAGCAGACAGGTTTCGCTGGTGGCTGGCAGATGGTCGAACATCAGCTGCTTGTAATACTGCTCCTTCTGCTGATAGAGTTGGCGCATGTCGTCGAGACGGGTGTAGTAGCTGAGTTCGCCGTAGACATTGTTATAAGCCTCGTAATAGGTGCCGAGCACCAGTTTGTCGAGCCCGTTGCCTAAGCGGATGGAATCGAGGATGTTGAGGGCCTCGTCGTAGAGGCCGATGTTCGAGCAGCGGATAGCCAGTTGCGAGCGGCAGCGCACTGACGCAGCATGGTCGCCCTGCTGTTCGGCCAGGGTGATGCATTGTCGGAGGAAATAGATGGCGGAGTCACTCACAAAGGGTCGGTAGAGCTCGTAGAGCCGGTAGGCTTCTTCGTATTTCTGCTGGCCACTGGTCTGACTGAAGGCGTGACGGGCTGCTGTGATCTTGGCTTCGCGCAGGGCCACATAGCGGGGTGACTCGGCAATGGCCTCGTCGATCTGCCTGTAGCGTGACTCTATGTCCGTTTGCTGGGCGCAAAGCACGGTCGGGAAGAGCACCAAAAAGAGAGTTAGCAGCTGCTTAATCATCATTTCCTATCGTTTGCACAGCGCAAAGATACGAAAAAAAATGAAAAAATAAAAGAATGAAAGAATGAAATTGGTCATTAATGTTCTTTTTTATTAAAAATTACGATTTAGATGCTCTTTCATTTCTTCATTTCTTCATTTTTTCATTTTTATTTTTTATCTTTGTGGCGAAAAAACGAAAATATTACAGGAAATGAAAAGAATCTTATTCGCAATTCTATTGGTAATGACTACAGTGACAATCGAGGCTCAGGGTTTTGATTTCAACGAAGTGGAGTGCGGACCGGAGGCCACAACGTTCCAGCTCTTTGCTCCCGCTACGGCCAAACGGGTCGTGGTGCGAATCTACAAAGATGGCATTGGCGGCAAGCCCATTAAGACTGTTCAGATGAAGCGAACTGCTGAAACAGACTTGTGGAGGGCCGAGGTCAAGGGCAATCTCTTAGGCAGGTATTACACCTTCGATATGGGTAAGGGCGAGTGCCCGGGTGTGTTTGCCAAGGCTGTGGGCGTAAATGGCCAGCGTGGAGCCATCGTTAATCTGGTGAAGACAGATCCGGAAGACTGGTGTTGCGATGCGCATCCCGTCATTAAGTCGCCTGCTGATCTTGTGGTCTATGAGATGCATCATCGCGACTTCTCCATCGCTCGCAAGGATGCCAGATACCCGGGTAAGTTTCTTGCCCTGACTGAACCCTGGGCCATTGATCATCTGAAGGCACTGGGCGTAAATGCGGTCCATATCCTGCCCAGTTATGATTATGGCTCTGTGGATGAGACGCGTCTCAACACGCCGCAATACAACTGGGGCTATGATCCTGTAAACTACAATGTACCCGAGGGTGGTTACTCTACCAATCCCTACGAGCCTACGTGCCGTATTCTTGAGTTCAAGCAGATGGTGCAGGCGCTTCACAAGGCAGGCATCGCCATCATCCTCGATGTGGTGTATAATCATACCTACGACATCGAGCACTCGAACTTCCAGCGCACCTATCCCGACTATTATTACAGGGTGGGGAGCAACGGCTCTGGCTGTGGCAACGAGACGGCCTCTGACCGGCCGATGATGCGGAAGTTTATGATTGAATCGGTAAAACATTGGATCAATGAATACCATATCGACGGCTTCCGCTTCGACCTGATGGGCTGTCACGATATCGAGACGATGAACGAGATTCGCAAGGCTGTCGATGCTATCGATCCCACTATATTCATATATGGTGAGGGTTGGAGTGCTGGCCAGTGTGCTCTGCCTACGGAACAGCTTGGTGTCAAGGCAAATATCCCGAAGATGCCTCGTATAGCTGCCTTCTCTGATGAGATTCGCGATGCCTTGCGTGGTCCCTTCGACGATGATACGAAGGGTGGGTTCCTGGCAGGCGTGCCCAATGGCGAGGAGAGCCTGAAGTTCGGCATCGTGGGTGCCATCGCCCATCCGCAGGTGGATATGTCGAAGGTAAACTACTCGAAAGCTCCTTGGGCCACAGAGCCTACGCAGATGATGTCATACGTGAGTTGTCATGACGATATGTGTCTTGTCGACCGCCTGAGGGCCAGCATCCCTGGTATCAGCGATGAGGAACTGATCCGCCTGGACTTGTTGGCACAGACGGCTGTCTTCACCTCGCAGGGTGTGCCCTTTATGCTCTCTGGCGAGGAGTTGCTGCGCAGCAAGAAGGGTGTGCATAATAGTTTTGAGTCACCAGACAGTATCAACCAACTTGATTGGACGAATCTTGAGCGTTATCCGCAGGTTTTCAAGTATTATCAGGATCTTATCGCCCTCCGTAAGCACCATCCTGCCTTCCGGCTGGGTGATGCCCATCTGGTCAGGAAGCATCTGGAGTTTCTCAAGGCGCCTGAGGGTGTGGTGGCCTTCCGTCTGAAGGACTATGCAGGCCGCGATGACTGGCGTAACATTATCGTCATTCTCAATGCCAAACGTGAGCAGGCCGCCGTCGACCTCCCCAAGGCCATGTACACCATCGTCTGCCAGAATGGTGAGATCAATGAGGCTTCGACTGATAAGCTCTTTGGCCGTCGTGCTCTGGTAGCTCCTCAGTCGGCGATGATTCTGCACGACTGATAGCCGCCTCGCTTAAACCATTTCAGACCGATGATCAGTATCGGCAGGAAGACCATGATGAGTATCACGCTTGCCTTCTTGCCGGGCTCTTCGTCGGGAAAAGTCATCCCGAGGGCTACGGCTGTCGAGTTGTTCACGATGTGGATAATCATGCCAGGGATGAGGCTTCTTGTGCGCCAGTAGAGCCAGCCGGATATGATGCCAAACACCATCGTGCCCAACAGTTGTATTTGTGTGCCGTGGAAAAATGCGAAGACGAGTGCCGACACCACGATTGCCACCCATGGCTGGCAGCGCATCCTGAGCAGTCCGCCCATCAGCACGCCTCTGAATCCGATTTCTTCGGCTATTGGTGCCAGTAGTCCAACAGCGATGGCACCCAGTGCGCCATTCATCAGCTTTTCGAACTGTTCCAGTTCCTCCACCTCGTCGGCAAAGAGTTTTTCTGCGTCGATAAGTTGCAGGATGCCTACTTCCGTAAACATCCATCCAAGGGCGATCAGTGCTGCCATGCCTACCGTTGCCGAAAGCCTTTCACGCTCTATGCGGCCTATCTTCACCTTCACATAGCGCCGGCCCAGGAATACGGCTATCGTTAACAGATATCCCAGTATAATCGATCCTATTGTTAGCTTTGAGCTGATGGCATAATCCATCATAGCATCATTGCTCAGACCTTTCAAATGGGCTCTAATCAAAGCCGCAACCATTCCACAGACCATAAAGCCCTGACTCAGGAAGAGAAAAAGCAGAAACTGCTTAAACGTTATCCAGAATTGCTTGTTCATTGTATTTTCTGCTGTTTGGCTGTTATTGCTCTGAGAACAACACCTGAATGATAGTTTGGCCAACGGCAAGGAGAGTGTTTTTGTCGAGGTGAGCCATATCATCGTTCAGGGTGTGCCAGGTGGGACCAAAGCTGCTTTGCTCACAACTGGGGTAATAGGGGATGATGTCGATGCAAGGGATGTTGGCCGTGGTGTTCACGGGGATATGGTCGTCGGTGACACCTGTGCCCTCCGCCATAGGGAAACTACTGCCATAGCCCACCACAGAGGCGGCTCGCCATACTTTGTCGACAATATGCTTAGCATAGTGTTTTGACATAATCTCCTGATAGAACTGTGCACCTTGTCCGCCAACCATGTCAAGCAGGATGCCATAGCGGGCTTTGTAGCCTGGCGTATGGGGGTTTTCGGCCCAGTATTTGGAGCCTAAGGCCCAGGTATTGCCTGGGTCATCGATAGTCTCCCATTGGGGATATCCGTAGTCTTCAGCATCGAAGCAGATGAAGTCGATGCCGAGAGTTGGGGAGAGACGACAGGTGTCGGGAGCAATGAGCCGGGCGATCTCGAGCATGACGGCAACACCGGAGGCTGCATCGTTAGCAGCGAGAATGGGTTTCTTCCAGTTGGCCTCATCGGGGTCGTTATCTGCCCAGGGGCGACAATCCCAATGGGCACAGAGCAGGATGCGGTCTGTGAGTTCGGGCTTGTAGCTGGCGATGATGTTCGTGCTGTGCAGGGTTGTGCCATCGTAGCCTTTCAACTCACATTTCTGGGGGATGACGGTCATGCCGTAGTCCTTGAACTTATTGATGATCCACTGCTCACAGAGGTCGTGGGCCTTGCTGTTCATGGTACGAGGACCGAAGTCACACTGCAACTGACAGAACAGATAGGCGCTGTCGGCATTGAAGGCAGGTCCTACGGCTGTTGCACTTTCTGTCTCTGTAGCGGCCTGTTTACGAAGACCACAGGAGGTAAAGAGGAAAATTAATAAGAGGTAAGAGGTGAGAGGTAAGAGGTAAGAGGATACTCTTGCCATCACAACTTTATGAATATGATTGGTAATCATCTATAAACTATATTTAAATTATAAACTTAAATAATGCCCCCAGAACTATACACTCTTCTGCACCAGCGACATGACTCTGAGGAAGTTGCCACCCCAGATTTTCTGGATATCGCGCTCGCTGTAGCGGCGGGCCAGCAACTGACGAGTAAAGTTGATAAGTTCGCTACTGTCGGCGAGACCTATCACACCACCATCGCCATCGAAGTCAGTACCGATGCCCACATGGTCGATGCCCATAATCTTGATGGCATGCTCCAGATGGGCGATGGCATCCATGATGGTGGCCTCACCCTCGCTCTTCAGGAAGCCAGGATAAAGCGTGGTCTGAGCTACACCACCTTTTGATGCAAGGGCGCGCATCTGGTCATCGGTGAGGTTGCGAGGATGGTCGCAGAGGGCCTTACAACTGGAGTGGCTGCACACGATGGGCGTACTGCTGATGTCAAGAGCATCGTAGAAACTCTTCTCAGAGGCGTGGCTCAGGTCGACCATAATGCCCAAACGGTTCATCTCACGGATGACCTGTTCGCCGAAACGACTCACACCACCGTGGGTGTTACAGCCACGTGCAGAGTCGCAGATGTCATTGTCACCATTATGGCAGAGCGTCATATATACGATGCCGCGCTGAGCGAAATGCTGCAGGTTCTGCAACTGACCATTGAGGGCCAGGCCGTTCTCAATGCCGAACATAATGGATTTCCGGCCGTTGCGCTTGTCCTCATACAGGTCGCCTGGGGTGCGGGCAATGCTCAGGTAGGCCTTGTTCTCACTGACAATCTCTTCAATCTTATCAAAGATGAGGTCGGCATATTCCGTAGGACCTGCTACGTCGAAGTCGACCAATGATGAGAAGGTCTGGCCAATTTTGGGCTGGGGCAGGTAGGCCACCATGATAGTAGCGTCCTGACGCCCTTCGTTCATCTTATGCAAGTCGACGAGTATCTTGGGGTCGCGCTGGTCGAAATGGATGCCCTGCGGGAAGAACATCGGAGTATCGCAGTGGGTGTCGAGTGTCAACACGCGGTTGTGCACGTTGTGGGCATGGTGATAGGCCAATGCTTCCTTGATGAGCCAATGGAACAGGGGCATACCTTCCTCTAAACACTCCGGATGCCACTGCACGCCGACAATGGGCTTGAACTCGTTGCTCTCCATTGCCTCGATGATGTTATCAGGCGACTTGGCTGTGACGCGGAACTTGGGTCCTGTCTCACGCACGGCCTGATGGTGGAAACTGTTGACGTACATCTTGTCTTCGTGGTACATCTGATGAAGAAGTGAGTTTTCTTCAATCTTCACCGAATGCGTCACCTCGCTGCGGGCAGCCTGCTGAGAGTGTTTCGTAACAGTCTTCTCGTTGATATCCTGCCACACACGCCCGCCGAGGGCTATCGCCAAAGTCTGGATACCGCGACAGATTCCGAGGATAGGCATCTGACGGTTGTAGGCCATCTGGGTGAGCATCAGCTCGGGGAGGTCGCGCTCTGAATTGATATCACGCAGCCGGTTCGAAGGTTCTTCACCGCCATAGAGGGGGTTGAAGTCACCACCACCGCTGAGGATGAGGGCATCGATATGGTCGAGGGTGTTGACGAGGGTATTTGTATCAGCCACTGGGGGGATGACGATGGGCACACCTCCTGCGGCCACCACCGATTTGTAATAGCCCTGGCCCAGCTTACAGGTCAGGTCCTCATAGTTGCCGGTGATGCCGATGATTGGCTGTCGCTGTGCGGCCGGATACTTTGCATAGACATTGCGAAGATGGGCCTGCAGGTCGAATCTGTCTGTCATAGCGGGTGCCGGTTTGCTTTAGATCGACACGGGTATCTCCCGCTTGATGCTCTGTTCGAGTGAGATCAGCGTCTCTGTGGCCACCACGCCGGGGATGCTCTGCAACTGACCATTGAGCAGTTCCATCAGTTGCTCGTTGTCGCGGGCGTAGAGCTTCACCATCATGGTGTAGGGACCTGTAGTGAAATGACACTCCACCACCTCAGGGATGTGTTGCAGACGCTCTACCACGTTCTTGTACATGTTGCCCTTCTCAAGGGTGATGCCCACGTAGGTACAGGTGCTGTAGCCCAGGCTTTTGGGGTTTACGTCGAAGCCGCTGCCCGTGATGACATCGGCCTCTATCAGGTGTTGTACACGTTGGTGGATGGCGGCTCGTGATACGTTACACTCAGCAGCTACGTCCTTGAATGGAATACGTGCATTCTTTGATAGAATGCTCAGGATTTTTCTGTCCAGATTGTCAATTTTCTCCATAATGCGATGCGATTGTTTACAATTTGTCAGCAAAAGTAAACAAAATAATTGAATAAAGCAACTTTTTTAGGAGAAAAAGTAAAAAAGTGTGCCACTTTTGTGACACACTTGCTTATTTCTTCGATTTCTTGTCTTTTTTCGACTTCTTATCGGTTGTTTCCTGCGGTTCCTGTGGTTCGGGCTGCAGACCGTCGATACCCACCAACTCCACGTCGAAGATCAGTGCGCTGAAGGGTTTGATCTGGCCAGAGTCGCGATCACCGTAGGCCAGCTCGTAAGGGATGAAGAGCTGCCACTTAGAACCGACTGGCATCATGGTCAATGCCTCCGTCCAGCCTTTGATCACCTGATTGGGCTTGAACACTATCGGTTTGTCATTATGCTTGGCAGAAGCATCGAATACTGTACCATCAATAAGACGGCCCTCGTAGTTCACCTGTACCTTGTCGTTCATGGTGGGCACAGGACCGTCGCCCTTGACCAGTACCTTGTACTGCAGTCCGCTGGGCAGGGTAATCACACCCTCCTTCTTGGCATTCTCAGCCAGGAACTTACGACCGGCATCACGGTTAGCACCATAGAGTTTCTCCTCCTTGGCGGCCTTGTTGGAAACCTGCTTGTCCTTGAAATACTGCTCGGCAACCCCCTGCTTAAATACGCTGGAGTCCTTTACCAGAGCATCGGTGAAACCTCTGTAGAGCAGGGCGGCCACGATGGAGTCGGGTGTATCAGTAAACTCCTTGGTCATGTCAGGTAACATGCGATTCTTCACTTGCTTGGCAATGTCCATACCTGCGGCGTAGGCTGTTATTTTTGGGTCACTGCCGCCACTGACTACCATCTGGAAACCCTTCACG
>Ga0310786_10006933_pt1 | contig 14914 bp, 8 predicted proteins | sample AusTroGonzalo_MG_FD_203881 | JGI IMG/M metagenome (GOLD analysis project Ga0310786, IMG submission 203881) | Bovine rumen microbial communities from tropical cattle in Woodstock, Queensland, Australia - Gonzalo_03 (v2) (version 2) | ecosystem: Host-associated > Mammals > Digestive system >... | reverse complement strand
TTCCTCGGGATCGGGATCGCGATAATTGTAATAATCAGGATAATTCTCGGGATGAAGCGGATCGTCCCAAGGCACATCGACTTGTTCCTCGGGATCTGGCCCATTTATTTTATATTCCTCATCCTCAATGGCGCCCTCAAGCCATGACGTTGAAAGACCGTACATTCCACGGAACGTTTCATCGTGATTTTTCGCTTCGTTTTCGAAAGTGTTGAGAACCTGTTTGCCTCGAGTTACAAATTCTTCCCGCGTTTCTGCTTCCTTCACCCATTCAAGGTCTTTCTTGAATTCTTTCGCGTAAGCCCATCCTTTATCTACGCCCTCATTCAGTTCCTCAAGCGCATAGTCAATTTGTTTATTGCTGGAGGAGTCCGGCCTTTCTTCTCTCCGATTTGTGTAGCCCGGGATCGGTCTTGTCCCCTCGTTTTCTTTGCCTCGATACTCAATCTCCCCGGGCTCCGCACTCTCCATCGCGGCTTTTATATATCTTTCATTTACGAGGCTTTTTCCAAGATTGCCCCTTGCCGCGGTGATCAACTCGGATTCGAACATATCAGGATCTTCTTTGGATCTCCTGAAGATCTCCGTATCATATCTGCCGCGTCCAGCATTCCGATTGATCCTGATCTCTTCCCCTGGCTTGAGATCTTTCGGATCTATCTCTTTGTTCATGTTATATGTTTTTTCCCGATCTCCGTAGAGTTGTTCTGTAACCTTCAATCCACTCGGGCTCACTCCGTTTTTCTTGCACCACGCTCTGACCGCGCGGCTCGGAGAACCTGTGTTTGTCGGAACAAGAACTCTGTCCCCTTTGCCTCCGCTGACAAGATAATAGCTATCATGCCAGTTTCCATTCGGTTCTTCATGGATGCTTACGGAAACATGAGGCTCATTGTTTCCGAATATTTTCTTCATATTCTTTCTCTGCGTATTTGTGGCGCCAGATGATCCGACTTTTCCCCCACGAGAATTCCAAAAAGTAGATCCCGGATTCTTCTCCGAAAAACTTTTTATTGCAGCCTCTGCGGGACTTGTGCCGGTGGATTCTTTTGCAGATCCTCCACCCCCACCAGATCCTCCGACCTTCCCGGGTCTTCCCTTGTGGCCAAAGTTGCCAGAACCTTTCCCGCCATCACGGGCGCATAAAAGTTTCTCTGCCGTTTTTGCATCCAGCGCACGCATTCTGGCGAGCTTTTTGATCGTTTCCTTGTATCCGCCCATGCGGCATTCCTCCTTTTGACCATATTAAAAGCCCGGCGCATTTGCACTGGGCTCTCCTTTTAATAATCTGCTTCCGGATTATCTTCGACCTTTATTCGCTTCTTGTCCCGGATACATTCCTTCGTGACTTCTTCAATTTCCTTTTGATTTCTCGGAATGAATCCGCCATATGTGCATGGGACGTTCTCGAATAACGCTTTATACACGCTTCCCCAATCCATGCCGCGAGGAGACTTATCAAGCAAAACCTTCAAGAATAATTGTATTGCACCTTTTACATCTCTCGGGTTTTCCGTGCTGTCTACCATTTTCGCCACTTCAACGGCCCGATCTCCCCATCCTTCGATTCCAATCACGCTATCGCATAATGCGAATGCCCTCTTTTTGAGATCTTCAATACTCCCCTCATCATACTGAAAATCTTCAAACTCCACATTTTTGAACATGTCTTATCCCCCCGCAACCTCTTTTAACATTTGCTGGAAACACGCATATGTTTTTGGAAAATACTTCTTGTAAACATCCATGCATTTCTGATTCGCAATTGTTCCAGCATACATTTCCGCGAACATTTCGGTCGCCATATTCTCGTACCTATCATGTCCAGTATAATACGTGCTGCTATGTCCGGCAACAACCTTGATCCTATTTCTCGTTACGCCCTGAATCGCATCACACACATTCGCTATTGCAATGCGGTCTTGCCGCTCAAGCCATTTTCCGACCATTTTATCTCGAAGCTCATCGGTCCATTCCGGCTTTTTTATACCGGCTTTGTATTTCCACAGATCGCCGGACCCGCCATAATATTTCGCATAAAGCGTATCCGTCCACTCTTCAATCTCGTCGAACTCCTTCTTTGCCTCGTTCCCTATCTGCTCAACAAAGGCATTTCCCTCTGCTTCAATGGTCTTATAAAACTCTCCATTTTTCCACAAAGAAGAAAAGTGCGGATATGCACTAAAAGGACTTGATTTGTACCCAAAACGTTCTGCTGCGAGACAATCTATTCCATGCCCAACCTCATGATATATCGATTCAAACGGTGCGTGAATAGAATCACCGGTCTTGTAATAACTCACATTCATTTCAATTCGTCCAAGCCCCGGCATCCAGCAGCACCGCGTCGGGCTTGTTACGTGATAAAGAGGAATGTCTGGTGTGTAAGCATCCCATGCAACCTGAACATCGAAATCTCCGCAATCATCGATCTTTCCGCAGATCTCCTCATAATCAGAAGCTCCAACACTTTGTGCATAACGCCCATTCGGATCTCTGACTTTTTCGCCCTTCGCTCTCGCTTCTCTGGCGTTCTTCATTGCCTCTTTTTGTTTTCTTTCGAGCTCCTGGCGCCGCCTCTCCGCTTCTTCCTGGCGTTTTCTTGCTTCTTCCTCTTGCCGCTCCCGCTCTTTCCGGGCCTCTTCTTCCTTCCTTTTGCGCTCTTCCTCTTTCCTCTTCTGCGCTTCTTCATACTCTTCTTTTGTGGAAGGTTCCGCTCCGGCGAACATCTTTTCATTGAGAAGAATATAATCACGATACATCTGCTTGTCTTTGTTGCTTCTCGGGGTTGTTGCCCACATTACCCTTTCGATGTTTTCAAAATCATAGCTGGACATGTTGTCGATAGATTCAAACGGCGCATTATACTTTTTCTTGAACTGGTTCGCGATCTCCAACAAACGCGCCTTTTCATCGTCAGATAATTTGTTGATGCGATCCTGGTACGAATCTCCATCCTTCATGACGTTTTCCCGCAATCCGCGAACCGCCCGCATTCCGTAATACCTCAAGTCTGTCGGTTTCATTTCTTTCATTGCCGCATACTGCATAAAATCGACAAACCTTTGATTGATGTCTGCGAACTCTTCCTTTGTGTACCGTTGACCATAATAAGCACGTTCTCCCATCATGGAACACATGTTTTGCTCCATGCTGCTTGAATAATACCCGTACCTTTCCCCGCTCGGCTTCCACCAATCATAATCCGGTCCCTTTGGCTTTGGAGGCTCCTTTACGCCAGCGGCAATCAACATATCATCAGAGATATCAACCGGCACATCAATCCCCATGGCTTTTGCTTCGAGATTGTGAAGCGTGTCCATGCGCTCTTTCCTGCTGATATTTTCTATATCAAGGAAATGATCATGGATATAATCATATACCTTGCGCTCTTCATCGGAAAGATTCTCGTTCATCAGACGGTTCTTCGTCTTATCCCATGACCGCGCTTCCCTGATCCGATCCAGCAGCTCGCGCTTTTCCTCTGTTTTGCCACACTTTAGAAGAAAAACCTCCGGCGAATCCTGTTTGTTGAAATTCTCAAGACCGGCCGCTTTCAGCTTTTCGTTCTTTTCATTCTCCGTGATCAAGCCCTGATTGAATCGTTTCTCGATCCGCTCTTTTGCTTTCTGCCGATGGTTCATTTCCTCTTTGATACGCGCGATATGCTTGACCGCTTCATGCTGCTTCTCGCCGGACAATCCATTGAGCCAGTCCTGTCGGCTCCCGAAATAGCCGATATCGGATCTGCCGCCACGATACTGAAGTCCTCCACCCTTGCCGGAACCGCCAACCATTCCGGGACGCCCCTTGTGTCCGAAATTGCCAGATCCGGGGCCGCCATCTATTCCCAAAATCTTTAGAGTGAACTGCAAAACATTTTCATGATTGGCGCTTCTCGCATACTCTTTTATCAGTTTTCCCTTCATGCAACTCACCCCTTTACGTGCTAAATTTTGTCTGTTATAATCATTTTGCGAGAGGAGAAATCCTGCAGATCAGATCTCGCACCCCCGCCCTTAACGGCAAGGCGGAGGATGAGCGAACTGATCGAATCAGAACCCTTGACCGGCCATCATTGCTTCTGAACTCGCAAAACGCTAAGGACTGTCTTAGCGTTTTTCTTTTGCGTCAAAACGCAGAACTTTATACGATCTCCCGCTGTGCAGAATAATTACATCAAACAAAAAATTAAAACTTCTTTCCGCCTTGTCTACAATTATCTGCTCCGCTTCTTTAATTTTCGCTCCGCATTTATCTAAATCGATTATTATCCCGCCCGGATTTGATTCGATTTGCTCCCTGCTTTTGTCACTAAGGCATCTCTCAAACGCATATCGAGTATTGTTGTCCGGTGTTTTCAGGTCCCACAACTTTCCTCTCCACATATAATCCGGACATTTCTTGGGATATGTTTTTTCTCTATTTAATAAAAGCACATTCCCGCCAAATGTGTTTATTATCCACTTGGCAATCTGGACTTCTTTCCCGTCTTTGCTCTCTGAATATCCATCTTCAAAGTCATAACTGCCTTTGCCGGGCCTTGCTTTCATTCTATACTCATTTGTTACATCCTTTGGTTTTCCGCCATACAGCATCGTTTTATTTGCGGCCGGTTTGTCCCGATGCTCCCTGTTTCTTGGTATTACTCTACCGGCATCTCTCGGAGCGCTACCTCCAACCTGTCCAAGAATACCAGCATGGTTAAAATTTCCAGATCCTTTTCCTCCATCATCTCCGAAGCCATCTTTCGCCCACGGCTTGTAATTCGGATCTGATGCGTTCGGATGCTTCCTCCACGGAACATAATTATCTCGCTCCTGCGCAAATTCATTGCGCTGCACGATCTTCCGTTCAAGCCTTGTCCACTTGATGCCCTCAAGTGCCTCCTTGCGCTGTTTCTGCCAATACTGAACGCCATTCTTTCCAACAGCCGCCTCGGGAGCGTACCCATGCTCGTTGTAGAAGTCCCACCATGCCTTTTTTCGCTCAACGCCACTTGTTCCTTTGGAATAATCCTTGAAACTGTACCCTTCCTCTTTGCGCTTCGCGATCATCTCGTTCGCTTCGGCAATCTGCTCTGTGAGATGCTTTTCCCATTCATCGACGTTCTTTTCATCGATCGTCCCACTCAGGGCCATCATCACCCTTGATGTTGCTTTGACCTTGTGGTTCGGATCTCTGTACCCATGCAGAACGTCATTTACAGCATCTCTTTCCTCTTCTGTGAACCGCAGCTCCTCAGGATACTCCTCCTCTGTTAAACCGTTGTTCCCAAAAGATCCACGCTCTTTCTCTTCCTTTTCCCTTTTCTGCTTTTCTTCTTTTTCTTTAGCTTCTTCTGCCGCACGCTCTTCGGGAGACTTCTGCGCTTCCTGCTCCATCCACTCGAAAATATCGAACTCTGGATCTATTGCGGACTCCGTGTTTCCGCTTTCGCTTCCACCGCCTGCAACAAACCTTCCCTTTTCGTCTCTCGGATGATCTTCTTCGATGAATTCCCCGCTGTCATTCACGCCCCTGGTTATAAAGTCACCCATGGTGTAAACATGTCCAGCATACACCCCATCATCCTCATACGATTCCATAACCCCGGAAACGGGATTTCTGCTGAACATGTTTATCACTCCTTAATCTCTACTCTGTCTTCGCTTAATATAACCTTTGTGCGATTCAGAACAATCGTATAACTCTTTGATTGCCCATGCCCCTCTGCATTGATTGCGTCATATCCGAGAAGCGCTGCGCAAGCCCCCTCATCATCAGGGAACCTGTCATGCGCTTTCCCGGAGGCATCCTGCTTCATGCCACGGATCTGATCAATATTTATGCCGTTCTCGATTTCTTCCATCATCCGTTTTTGATCCGTCGTCGCATTGTTGAGCATTTCTTCTGCCTTTCGATTGCTTCCACCGGTAGACTTCACTTTGTGAAAGAAAATCTCCCTGATCGTTTCGTCTTCAATCCCCTTGTCGGCCAAATATTTATCCGTGTTCTCTTTAAGGGATTTTACATAGACATTCTGCTTTGCCTTGCTAATCTCCACTTCGAGCTTATCATAAGTGATAATCTTCGCACTCGGATCAAGCGTCATCATTCTTGTGCTTGCAACCGGATTCACATCGGCTTTTAATTGATTCTCAACTTCTGCAAACTTGTAATCTTTCAGATTGATAGAATTCAGGTAAAAATAGTCTGTTCCACTCAATGTAGACACAAGACCATCCGGGCCAATGTAATACACATTCGCCGGATCTCCATCATATGAAAGAGCAATTTTCATGCCCTCTTTGAGTTCGTTTGGATCGAGCACCCTCATTGCATTCGGATCATACGAATAATAAACAGTCTTGCCATATTCATTTGTTCCTTTTGCAACCTCTTTACCTTCCGGTGCTTCGGGAACGCTCTCCTGGCGAATTCTGTGAATGCTTCCCCTCCGATAATGCCCCATTTCGTTCTTGGCGCCCTCGAGGAACTTTTCCCTTGCGCCAGCTTCCGTGACCTCGCTCACATCGTAGAACTCATCATAGGGCCCCATCCACATGTCATCTTCAAGAAACTCGTTCGTTACAGTATCCATCCAGCACATTCCCATATCTTCGAGGTCAACATATTCGAGGATTCTGTTTTCAAACGTTCCATCTTCATTTTCCTTTGAAAACATGTACCTATCCCCGGGATCGGGATCTCTAAGGATTGGATTGTTTGTCTCAAACGATCTCCTTTCGACTTCATAAATCCTTCCAGCCCCATCCCTTACGCATGTAGGAATATGCTTTGCCGTCTGCCAATCCTTCGGATCTGCTATCTCATGATCGTACACGCCAGCCGTGTACATGCCCTGCCCGAATCCAGCACCGCCTTTGGAACAATCGACATAAAACCACCCATGTTCCAGGTCGTTGTCAAACTCCTTTAACTGTGCTTCGTCCTTCCCGGCAAAAGACCGCATTAATATGGGCATCTCAGGATGTTCCTTTGTGATCCTGTCGAACTCTGCTCCGGAAACGATTTTGGGAACTCCGTCGAAACCCTGCATGTGAAGTATGTCTTCGATGTCGGTATCGATCGCCTTTGTCGGATTGTCCTGACGTTTATTGCCAAACTTCGATACCCATTCATTCGACAAATCCCGCCCGTCCACGGGCTTGTTCTGCTGCCGGATCTCTGATTTTGCCACGCGATTGTGAAGCATATTGTACATGCGCGTAGCATACGTTTGCATGGATTCGGAGGTTCCGCAGGCGCTTCGCTGATCCCTTAACGCCTCTTTCTGCTCCTTGCTTAAGCTCTTTACAAACTGGTGATAATCAGAACTCGCTCTCGCATGAGAAACAATTCCCTTGAACTGTTCATGCTTCACGAAACTTGAATATCCGCTCTCTTTTGAGCCAGACCTGAATGCAGATCCTCCGCTTTCTTTTTGCGATCCTCCAACCTTTCCAGGTCTTCCGGCGTGTCCAAAATTCCCAGACCCCGGGCCGCCATCATTCGCGCTTTCTTTCTCCGGTGCAACGAACATATACTTTGCCTGTTCATTCATCTTCTCTTCAAGAGAAAAGTATTCTTCCGGCATCTTGTCCTGTCCGTTTACGTTCGCCCTCTTCCTCCTTGAAAGAGCCTCTGCATCGTCCATCATTTCGGACTTCTCCATAACAGTAATCTCTGTTCTTGACGAACCTTCGATAACGCCCAGCACCGTCCATTGCGCCCTGCTGTGTGCGAGAACCTCGAGTTCCCCGTAATAATTAAAGGGTTCAATTGGCGCGCTCGTCTTATTGTTTGTGCAAGTGATAACAACCCGGCGCTTTTTACCATACGTGAAATGCAGCGCCTGCTCTTTTGAAGAAGTCCAAGAAGAATTATATCCTCGCATTCCCAACACAGATCCTACGGAAATATCTTTCATGAACTCTTCATATTCTTCATCAGAAAAAGACATTCCACGATAGATCTCTCCATCGTACACGCCGTCTTTTTCGATATATTCATCGAGAACCTTTGTGTCTGCACTGTACCAGCTTCCGCCCGACCACGCGTGGAGCTGCTTCTCCATCTCCCTCGCCTTTTCAGGATCTACGCCAGTCCACTCGCAGATCAGCATCCGTCTCGCTGCGTCCCAATTCCCATGCGCCGGCCCATCGAGATATTTATCAAGCTCTGCATCTGAATTCTTCCTTGCCGGCTTTGTGGGAGTGGGATCGCCGTTTTTCTCTATTGCATCGAAATACTTTTCAACGGCTTCCCGCGCCTTTTTGCTGTCGCCATACGCTTCCTCTTCTGTCAGAAGCCCATTCATTTTGCAAAAATATGCCGCCTGGTTGTCGCTCCATCCAGAAGCAATCTCCCGATGTTCTTTTGTTTCCTCTGCGAACGGGCTGACCGCAACGGTTCCGCCATTTTCTCCAGCCTCTCCTTCAGCGGAAGATCCGCCTACCAGCCCGGGACGCCCATGATGATTGAAATTCCCGCTTCCAGGTCCTCCGTCTCCACCGTACCATCTGTACCCCGGCATTTCTTCAAATACATCTTCTCTTTCTATGTCAAACAAATCGTCGATCCAATCCTCGAACTCTTCGTCTGTCATTTCCCCCAACGATTCCTCTGGATTCAGCGCCTCGCTCTCCGGCTCGATATTCTTCTCTTCCTCTTTCCTGCGCTTTTCTTCTTTTTTTCTCTCTCTGCTGGATCTTTCAAGCCTACGATTCAGACTATTCACGAATTCGACGTTGGACATCTCGCGTTCTTCGCTTACACGCCCGGTTTCTTTATTCTTCCTTGTGAACTTCCAGCCATTCGGTGTCTTTTCATACTCTGCGACAAACCCGGGACCAACAGTCTCCGATTCGAACTTCTCGCCCGGCTTCATGCTTTCGAAATTGTTTCCATAGAATGCCCTTGTCGCGTTCGTCCATCCCTGCTCTCTCTCTGCCTGTGCGGACGCTCCTTTTGAAAGAGATCCTCCCTGTTGGCCCGGCCTTCCTCGATGATTGAAGTTTCCAGACCCGGGACCGCCATCCTCCATCTCGTCTGCTGCATACTTTTCAATCGGATAATCTTTGGGCAGAACGCCAATGAACTGACCAATGTCCGTATAGACCTCAATTTCACCTTGAGGATTTTTGCTCATCAGCATTCTTTCACCCCCAAACAAAAACGGGAATTCAGTTTTGCGCTGAACTCCCGCTATGCGTTTTCAACTTACGCTTTAATAGATCTTGTCATCATCCGGTTTGTAGTTGAGCAATTCCTGCCACGTTACGCCTTTTTCAAGGCATTCCTTGTAGACTTCCTCTGTTTTCTTCCCTTTGAGATTCACCCCGGCCCACTGCGACTCCGGAATGCAATTCCATCTGCCATGAACCATCGCATACTTGGCCATCCACGGTCTCGTTCTGTACAATTCCTGATCCAGCGGATAAGCTCTGACTTCACTCACTCCAATCGCACCTCCAGGCTTTTGTTGTGACGCTTGCGATATTCGGAATAACCTTGTTCATGAACTCCACAACATCACTGTCATTTGTTGCTCGAATGCTGAACAGATTCGCGATCGTTTCAATCGGATTAACCTTCTTTTGGTAATAATCCTTTTCATGGGCGCCCCACAAAACACACAAAGCGAACTCTCCGTTAACAGCATCGTCAATGCAATCCGTTACATTGCCTATCTTGTTTTTCTTTGCCTGGTACTTCTCATAGACTTCTTCCCTTTGGATCAGGAGCTTTCTATATTCCTCCTCGCCGCCAATGCTCTCGATCCATTCGTCTTTCTTTTCCCTTATTTCTTCATGCGCTTTCCGAAACGCTTCTGTCGCGCCCTTGAACTTTTCCCTTGTTCTGCTGATCTTCCTCTTCGGCGTAACATAGCACTCGAAATAGTCATTGAAGTCAGGATCTTGCGGCTCTCCCCTGTCCTTCATGAAATTTTTCCACTCCTGATACCCGCAAAGATCCTTCAGCATATTATCTATACCGGACTGGATCTCCCACATCTCTGGGCTGCTCGGATCTTGGCCTGCAACGGCGCCGTCTGATTTCCTTTTGATAATGACCTTCTGCCCATAATCCTGCATCTGCGCGAAATACTTATCGCCAAGCCCCGCCATTTCAAGAATGGACTGAATGTCCTTCTCTGCAGCCTCCTTATAGGCACGGTTTTGAATTGCAACCATCGTGGCGCCATCCCTCGTATCGTACATGCTATTGAGAGGATTTTTCTGAAACTGAATACCAGACTTCGCATACCAACTGTCCACGAAATGCCCGTATTCATGCCAGAACGTTGCCACCATGTCTTCGTCAGACCTCGGATTCCCGCTTAAATCCATCATGAACAACTCAATCGATCCGCCGCTCGTATAGTTGGATATGCCGTTCTGATCGCGCCAGGTCGCGTTTGCTCTGTCGATTGTTCTGTCAACAAGCTCCGCCATCCGGTCATCCATCGAGTCAACACTCGATAAGATCTTTTCTTTGTATCCATCTACGAGCTTTTCATTGTCATAGGTTGTCCACTTGCTGAAAAGATCTGTATTCCTGGTCAGCTTGTCCCTCACGGACGCCCTTGCCTTATCTCCGGCCGGTGTGCGCACATACCCTCCGTCTTGTTTGGCCATCTTGCCCTTCACGCTTCCATGTTTTTCAACATACAAGACACCCTCCGGGCGCTCCGGCATATCATCAACAGGGATTCCCAGCTCTTTTGCTTTTAAGGCAAGATAATACCCTTCTACCGCATAAGACACATCCCCGAACAAGAAATCCTCATTCGGGATCTTCGAATACTTCCCGGTGTCTGCCCACGGATACGAATCCAGCAAAAGATTTAGGTCTTTTCGCTCCTGATCTGAAAGATTCTCAAAACTCCTGTCAAGGATCTTCTCACCCCAATTCGTCCCCTTGCCAACCTCGTTAATAATGGTCTTCGCCGCATCACGATCATGATTGATCGCTCCGGGAACAGACTTGTATTTCAACGTCATGCTGGTCGCCATCCGCTTTCCCTCTTTTGAAAGCGTCTCATACCAGTCCGGTCCCTTCGGGTTCTCCATCTTCTCGGGCTTGTCATAATTGAGCATTCGGAAGATCCGGTCCCTGTAATCATCGACCGATTCCACTTCGTCCAGCCTATGCATATTCATAAGCTCTTCCCTGTGGACTGCATTCCACTGCTCATGCAATGCTTTGGACTGTTCTTCCGTTAACATTCTATGGAACTCATCGGGATTCTTCGCTTTTTTTGCATTTTCAACAATCCCTTTGAACTCTTTATGCCTTGCAAACGAGCTATATCCGCTTTCCTTGTTCCCTGTCCTGAACGCTGAACCGCCAGATCCCTTTCCTGATCCTCCGACTTTCCCGGGGCGTCCGCGATGCCCCCAGTTCCCCGATCCTTTTCCACCATCGATCCCCAACAAGATCCTTGCGAGGCGATCCGTAACAGCAATATCGTTCTTTTTCCCGGATTCAGATATCGCCAACAGTTTCCAACTCACAGAATCACCTCGCTATGCGATCTTGCCGTGTTTGTGAAGCAAATTGCTTTTTGTTGTCGTGTAGATTCGACCATCCTCATAAACTCGTATTACATCAGGAAGGAACATCGGATCAACAACCGGTTCCTGGTAACATCTGCAATTGAACGTGTTTCCTGCATGATATTTCCCATAAGACTTTTCTCCAGCCAGCGCTTCAGGGCTCGGAGGATCATCATAAAACACCAGCACGCCATCCATCAGAATATGCGATTTTCTCGATCTCTCGTCCTTTACGCATCTCCATATGTAACACTTGATGCCACACATTTCGGCTCTTGCCTGAGTGATTGCAGCATTCGCTTTGGCGCACTCTGTTCTCGCAATGGTCTTTAAGTTCTTTTGACAATGCTCCGGGATGATCTTCCTTAACTCTACCTCAACCTCTTCCGGCCTTTTGCCCTGCATGGCCAGTTTTGCCGCATGATTTGATGCATACACGGCCCACTCTTCCGGGAGCGTCTTGATGTACTTTGCGTTTTCATCAATAAGCTCCTGAACCCTTTTGCCAACCTTTCCCTTCATCTCGTTCCGGATCAAGCCATTGATTTTTGCTCCGTTTGTCCCCTTCGATGCCGCTTCCCTCCATGATCTGGCGCTTTTCACTCTCTCTGTGTGAACCATCTTCGAGATCACGCGGTTCAAATACTCGCTCATTTCATCCGTGTGCAGGAACTTGCGAACCTTCTGGCTTACGCCATTCAACAGCCCTGATCCTTGTTTGGTTTCGTCTATCAAGTTGTTGAAAACCCTGCACAAGCTCTTCCAGAACTTTCTCTCGTCCGACTTCTGTACAGCAGGCATATGATCACCCCTTGAAAAACGGCGGCCGGAGGACTTCCCAACCTTTAAGCGCTATGTAAAGGAGGCACAATGGTATGAAGAAAGAAACCCATGTCTGCCCTGCGCACCATGCAAAGACAGGCGAACTTTGCGAATGACCATCGGCTCACACTCCTCCGGCCTTTCTCTCGCTAACGCATCCGGCCGATGCCGGAGGACGGGAGCATTGCCGGATTGAGAGCTGTTTTAGTTGAATAAGTCGTGCAGGAAACCTTTCCTCACGGCTTTTTGCTTCTTAAGTGTTTCCGACTGCACCTTCCTGGCGCTCTCGGGATCGTTCTGCCAATAGTGTTTGTTTTTGTTCACTATCTCTTTGGCTTTTGCGATATCTCCCTTTGCGGCGGCTTTCATGACTTCTCTTTTCATCTTTCGGATATGCCTGTTCTCCGCGCTTGCGCCGGCAACCCTTTGATGCATGGTAAGGTTGCTCCAATCCTCCCGCTCTTTGTTGTTTCGTTCTACTTCTGCTTTTGACCCGGTCGGCCCGATCTCATGGCTGACCTTCTTCGTCGGTTGTTCCTGAAGATGCGCTGCCGGATTTATCATGAACTTTGCCCGCTCTGCAATTCCAGCCTTCGGAACAACGTTTTTGTGATACCCGGGGCGAGGCCCGCTCCCGGGACCTCCATCCTCGGTTTCTTCTTTCCCCTTCAGCGCTTCGACCTTTTCGGAGATTCGCTTTGCCCTTTCGGGGTCTTTTACCTGTTTAAGGCGTTCCATGACCTGTTCCAGCCCCGTCTCATTTCCAGCGACTTCTCCTTCATTCTCTGGTTCGGAGGCTTGTTCCTCGACCGCCTGCGCTTCCTGCGGTACTTCCTCGCTCATTTCGGGTTCTGCGCCCTGCTCCTCCGGGACACCCTCTTGCGGAATTCCTTCGGGAGGCATTTCACCCTCCATGCCAGGCATGCCCATCTCTCCGCCCATCTCGCCTGTGTCGAACTCATCCGACGCTTTATCAATGTCTTCATCCGAGATGTTTGTCCATGCTCCGATAGGTTTTCCTGTTTCCCTCAGTTCCATGAGCGCCATCCTCTGCGTTACCAGCCCGGCGGAATATGCCTGCACGATTGGTGACGCAAGCTGACCCATGATCGTTGCCCTTTCAGAAGGCGTGGTCGTCCCCAACGGCTCGAACACGATTTCCAAATCATTCGGGACAACTCCCCACAAGCTCATGCACATAACAGGGAGCAGTTTCTCCAGACATGGCTTGAGCTGTCGCTCCTGCAATTGTGCGATAACCTCGTAATAGTTTTTCATATCGGATTCGCCGGTAGAATTCATTCCTTGCGGCGCCCGTCCAAACAGCTTGGTTGCCGGGATCTCGGCAGCCCCAGCCATGTCCATCATGAACGTTTCATAAACCTCTGCTACACCGGCAAACGAATATGGATGCTGTTCGTATGAATCCTCCTGACTCATCAGGGTCACGCCAAAGCTCGTCCGCAAACGATTCATCTCCATGACCGTCCGATAGAGTTGTTCCCTCTGCGCCGGAGTCCCCATGCCCATAATTTCGCCAAAGTCCGACATTTTCAAGGCCGCGACATTCGCTTGGAACACCAACTGTGCGATGTTCGCGCTCGTTGCATTCCTCTTCTGCAGTTCCTCATAAACATGCTCGAGCTCGGAAGCTCCCCAGTAATCCTCCCGGATCTCTTCATCAATCGGGAGCATTCTGCCTCTTGCCAGCAACAGCCTGCTGTGATGCACACGAAGGATCGCGCCCGATTCTTCGTCGACCTGCACGTCATACCACTTTGGATAACCGAACTCGGGGTCATCCATGTCTTCCTCAAGATCGAGCGAGGGAAAGATCCCTCTTGTTTTATCAACAATCAGGATGCCCCGGAAACAACCTGGCTGAAGCATGTCGAAGTCCAACGGCTGATCCAGCATGTCTTCCTGCCCCTTGATCACCATCAGGCCGGCGGCTCCGCCATACAACCTTGCCCAGCGCAAGAGGTTGGTCAACTCCTGCTGGATGCAATGCTTGTTCTCGAGCTTTTTCAACTCATCGATCTTTTCCTGTTCGATCTCTGACGAAAGCGAATACCATGATCTCGTCATGTCTTCACATGGCGTATCGATGATCCGCGCCGCAAGCCAGTTTTCGCGATACAAAGTGGTGAGCAGTTCATAATTGTTCGATATGCCATGCCGCTCATAATCGTTCGCTTTTGTAAGCTCCGATGCTTCTCCGAGATATGCCAAAGTGTTTACATATCCGTCTGCCGCGGTGCGCTCCGGTCTTTCAACGCGCACTGTGTTCGGTTTTCTGCGTCTCTTAGCCATTACGCACTCTCCTTGTCCACAAGTTTTCTTGCGATACGATCCAGCCTTGCACGATTTGTTTTCGTGAAAACCAGGTACCTTACCGCGTCCATTGCATGATCGTTCTGCTTGACGGGTTTTTCGTCCCCGCGCTCTTTTGCTTTCTGATCCCACACATAACTTTCCAGCTCTCGCCTGAAGTTCTGGCATCCTTTTTCAACTTTCAGGGCACCCATATAGATCAGCGAGGATACCAT
>Ga0310786_10006932_pt1 | contig 14915 bp, 8 predicted proteins | sample AusTroGonzalo_MG_FD_203881 | JGI IMG/M metagenome (GOLD analysis project Ga0310786, IMG submission 203881) | Bovine rumen microbial communities from tropical cattle in Woodstock, Queensland, Australia - Gonzalo_03 (v2) (version 2) | ecosystem: Host-associated > Mammals > Digestive system >... | reverse complement strand
ATCGTGGCCGACAACAGCCACGACGTGAGCACAAGCAGTACCTCGGCAATAACCAGTGCTATGGCAGCAAAACTAATCCATCGCTTCATCCTTCAATCCTTCAATTCTTCAACCCTTCAATCCTTCATTTTTTCAATTTTTCAATTTTTCAATTTTTCAATTCTTCAACCCTTATTCCTCATCCGGCTCCAGGTTATCGATGTCGAGGATTTGCAGTTCAAGGGCACGGACGACGAGGCGGGTAGCGTTAATGCCTGTGGTTCCTTCGGTAAAGAGCTTTTTCATCAGGTCGGCCTGACGCTTCTCCAAGCTCTTGACGCCGAAGGGCATGCCACGCAGGCCGGTAATCTGCTCCTTGGTATAGCCGAGGGCGAGGTGGCGCAGGAACCGCTCGTCGTACTCGTCAATCTCGTAGTTGATGAGGGCCTCCTGCTTTGCTAACTGCGCACCGACGGCACGCTTGAAGCGTTCGACGATTTTCTTCAAGATAGGTTCATTGAACACCAACTGCTTGCCGTCCATGACGGCCTGTACGTCGTGGCGTGTCAGCAGCTCGCCAGTCTTGAGGATGATACCGTCGGCTCCGGCATCGAGCACGTCGACCCACAGCTTCTCGTTCAGTATTTCGCCCGTAAATATCAGTACTTTCACACTGGGGTGCATCTCCTTGGTAGAGCGGCACAGTTCGACGCCGATAGTGGTAGAGCCGCCCAGGCCGAGGTCGAGCAACAGAAGGTCGGGCAGTTGCTGTTTCAACAGTTTCCAGTACTCAGTCTCGTTAGTGGCCGTGCCGATGACTTCGGCTTCGGGGATGTCACTGCGGATGATGCCCAGCGTGCCTTTCAGCTCGAGGGGCACGTCCTCAACTATGATTACTTTGAAGTTTTCCATAAGCGGGTAATATGATAATGATAATTTCTTTGTCATCTTGTTGTTCGGTACGGATGCTGCAAGCACGTCGGTTTGTGGCTTCGCCGTGGTCGCGCACTATCTGCCGGCAGAGTAGGGAGTCAATCTTTGAGAGGTGAGAGTTGACAGTGGCCTCGATGTACTTGTCGTCGTGAGGAGTGAAGGTCATGTCAAGCTGTTTTTGTCCCGTCGAGCGTTTCAGAATGTCGAAGAGGTAGCGGATGAGCGTCTCGTCGCCGAGAATACCGTGCTCTAAGGGTTTCAGGTGCAGCTTCACCCGTTCCACCTGTGACATGGCCTGAAGGCTGAGCAGGTTGTAGAGCTCGCGGTAGTAGGCCACCACCTCGCCAGCCGACTCCATATCGCCTTGGTCGATGAGCTGCCTGATGCGCGAAGGATAGTACATTGTCTCATGCTTCAGTGTAGAAAGGCAGTTGTCGAGCACGGCGTTCGACACGTGGAGGTTAGCCAGTTCCTGATCTGCACGGCGCAGTTCGTCGTCAAGCAGTTCCAGGTCATCGCGCCGTAGCCGTTCTGCGGTGAACCGGGCATTGAGTCGTGGACGCAGGTAGTAGAAGTAATAGACGGGCAGCACGGCCAGCAGTACCAATAACAGCAGTATGAGGGCAATGGTGCGGTTCGCCTTGGTCTGCTGCATGGCCCGGCAATAGTCGCCCAGTGTAATGTCGGCTGACAATTCCTTGAACAGTTGGGTATATATGCGGTTGTTGTAGCTGTAGAGCGCCCACTCATGCAGTGCCAGGGCAGCAACGGCACACTCGTTGCGGATGTCGAGAATGACGTTGTAGTTGGTCTTCACAGAGTCGTGCAACCAGAGGATTTCCGGTGGTGTGAGCGATGTGTCACCCTCGCGCAACAATAGTGTCGTGCCTTCCGGATAGTTCTGGCGATAGTGCTCGTTCAGACATTCCCGGCATGAGTCGGCAAAAAGCAGCGTCCGCTGGAAAGTGCCGTTGATGTTCGAGAAATAGGCAGAGTCGGCATAGATGGCAGCGCGGGACAACGGGGTATTGGGTGCCCCCCAACCTTCAACACCTAACATTAAAATAGTACCCAACACAAAACATCTGACAACGCCCTTTGGCAGACGGAAGAAGAAACGGCTACCCTTGTCTGGTTCACTTTTTGCCTGAATGGTGCAGACACTGAATAGCTGGCTCATCTTGTGATACTTCTCGATGATGCCTTTACAGTTCAACAGTCCGAAGCCGTGGGAGGACTGCAGATTGACTATGGAGGATTGGGGATTATCCTGACGGATGGGCTTGGCCTCGAAGACGTGGGCGAGCTGTTCGGCATCCATACCGATGCCTGTGTCCGTAACCGACACTTCCACGTAGTCGGTGGTTTCGGTGGCTGACAGGGTGACATTGCCACCGCCGGGCGTGAACTTGCGGGCGTTGTCGGCCAGTGTGTTCAGCATGAAAAGTGTCAGGATGCGGTCGGCTTTTACTACCGCTTCTGTCGGTTCGGCACTGAGTGTAATGCCCTTCATTTCGAAGCTTTTCCTACTGCGCATCACAATGTCGAACAGTGGCTGCAAAGCGAAGCTCTCGATGTGCAGGCTCAATTGTCCCTGCCGCAGCTGTATCCACTGTGTCAGTACTTCGTTGTCGGCATTGATCTGGTCGATAAGCTCTCGGATATAGTCTATGGATTCTGTTGTATCAGTGGAAGTTCCGGGAGCAATGGGATTGCGGTTAATCGTATAGACCATCCGGTCGATGAGCGGTAGCAGGCTATTGACCAGAGAAATCTTGGCCCGCTGTTCCAGATGCCGGCGTTCACCTTCTTCGATGTGTAGCCGGTTGACGGCTAACTGTTCCCGCCGTTCCTCTATCTGTTCGTCCAATGGGCTATCCTGCTTCTGATGACGGTTCAGGTAGCGGAATAGCCAAAGCAGGAAAATTAACAGCACGATGGCGGCGACAACAGCGGCCAGAATCCAGTTGAGTTGGGTGACAACACGGCCCAACTGTTCGGCGCGTGCCTCTAACTCCCGGTCCTGGCGTGTCTGTTCCTGAAGGTCGAGGTACAGGTTACGGTTATTGTCGCTGTTGGTCTTATCGTCAATGGCGGCGTATGCCACCGACATCTGCTCGCGGATGCTGGCAACGAGGTCTGGGGCCTGGTTAATGAGCGTGTCGGCCAGTGCCAGTTCCAGATTCTCAAGGGCGCGTTCATTGTCACCCTGTGCCCGATAGCAGGAGGCGAGTGTTCGGTAGGCACCGGCTATCTGGTAGACATCACCGTAATGCTGGAAGATGTACAAAGCTTCTTCGGCCAACCAGACGGGCAGCAACTCGTCGGGGACATTCTCGGGATTGACGAGCTGGAGCGAAGTACTGTTGTCCGGGGGTGTCGTAATCAGGTGTTCGGCAATGGCTTCAAGGGCGTTTGCCATGAAATAGGGGTAGTTGCCGCGCTGTGCTATCTGGAAGCAGCGCAACAGATAGTCCATCTCCTGATGATAGATTTCGTCCGCCGATCCTTGTGTCAGAATACCACCCGCACCTATGTTGTACAGGTAGTTCAGAAATTGTGCCGTGTCGCGTTTTACCTCATCGGGGTTGATGGCCTGCAGAGCCTCGATTGACTGTCGCTCCAGTCCTACATAATAATAATAGGTGGAGTTGACGATGGCCAGTTCTGTTTCGGCATAAAGCAATCGCCGCTGTTGGCGGTCGGTCAGCTGGTCACGCTCTTCGTTGATGCGGTCCAAAGCGTTCAATGCCCGTTCGCGGTAGTCATAGAAGTCCTTGTTTCGAGAACGCCGCTGGCAGAGTCGCATCTGCTGGACGTAGCTGACAAGCAGCTCTATCTGGTTATCCGACACCGAGGGTATGGAGTCGAGTTGCTGCTGTGCTTCGTCGTAGTGCATGCGGATAATGCTGACGAAGGCGCGGCTATTCAACGCTTCTGCCTGACCGTCAGGACTGCTTGCCGGCATCCGCGAAACTTCACTGGCGTAGTGCCAGGTAGAGTCGATGTTACGGTAGTGATAGGCGTATGAAAGCGAATTCAGCTTGTCCACCTGCTGCCTATCAGAGGGTGAACAAGCTGAAAATACCATTATGGCGACAAGCGACCTAAGCGCGTGCCTTAGCCACATAGCCAAGTGCCTCCTTGCACTTGTCGGTAACATACTGCCAGTCGCCGGCCTTCACCTTGTCAGAGGGGAAGAGTTTCGAGCCCATGCCGACGCAGAAGACGCCAGCCTTGAACCACGACTTCAGGTTCTCTTCCTCGGGAGCGACACCGCCAGTGACCATGATTTTCGACCAAGGCATCGGAGCCTTCAACCCTTTAACCATGTTCGGGCCAACTACATCGCCGGGGAACACCTTTGTCAGGTCGCAGCCCAGTTCCTGAGCCTTGCCAATCTCGCTGACGGTCATGCAACCAGGGCAGTAGGGTATGAGACGTCGGTTGCAGACAGGGGCTATGTCGGGATTGAACAGCGGTCCCACCACGAAGCAGGCACCTAACTGGATGTACATCGCTGCTGTGGGAGCATCGACCACCGAGCCGATACCTAATGCCAGCTCAGGACACTCCTTGTCGGCCCACTTCACCAGCTCACCGAACACTTCCTGTGCGAAGTCACCACGGTTTGTAAACTCAAATGCGCGGACACCGCCTTCGTAGCAAGCCTTCACAACGTTCTTGCAGGTCTCCAAATCCTTGTGATAGAACACGGGAACCATACCCGTGTCGCCAATCTTCTTCAGTACAGCTATCTTGTCAAACTTTGCCATTGCTTCAGTCCTTCAGTCCTTCAATTCTTCAATTTTCAATTCTTCAATTCTATCTCTGCACTCTTCCGTTTGCACTTCCGCCCGCCAAGGCTTCCACTTCCTCAATGCTCACCTGGTTGAAGTCACCATTGATGGTGTGCTTCAGGGCCGAGGCAGCTACAGCAAATTCAAGGGCCTCGCCCTGTGTTTCTTTCGTCAGCAGACCGTGAATAAGACCGCCGGAGAACGAGTCGCCGCCACCTACACGGTCGATAATAGGATTGATTTCGTAACGCTTCGACTGGTAGAACTCCTTGCCGTCATAGATGAGGGCCTTCCAGCCATTGAACGTGGCACTGTAGCTCTCGCGGAGCGTGGAGACTACGTACTTGAATCCGAACTCCTGCATCATCTGCTTGAAGATACCTTCGTAACCGGCTGCATCTGTCTGGCCACCTTCCACGTCGGCATCGGGCTTGAAACCGAGGCACAACTCTGCATCTTCCTCGTTGCCGATACATACGTCTACATATTTCATCAGCGGGCGCATGATGGAGATGGCTTTTTCGCTGGTCCACAGCTTCTTGCGGAAGTTCAGGTCAACAGACACGGTGACGCCGTGACGCTTTGCAGCCTCACAGGCCAGACGAGTCAGTTCGGCAGCCTTGTCAGAAATAGCGGGCGTGATACCGCTCCAATGGAACCAGACAGCACCATCCATAATCTTATCGAAGTCGAAATCTGCGGGAGTCGCTTCAGCTATTGCAGAGTGAGCGCGGTCGTAGATGACCTTCGAGGGACGCATTGATGCACCCGTCTCAGCATAGTACAGACCCACGCGGTCACCGCCACGGGCCACGAACTCAGTGTTCACACCATAGCGGCGCAGGGCATTCACAGCAATCTGTCCGATCTCATGTTTCGGCAGTTTCGATACATAATATGCCTCATGGCCATAGTTAGCCAGCGAGACAGCCACGTTAGCCTCACCACCGCCAGGGATGATGCGGAATGATTCACTCTGTATGAAACGGTCGTTGCCTTGCGGCGACAGGCGGAGCATAATCTCGCCCAATGTTACGATTTTTGCCATAGATTCAATTTTTCAATTCTTTTATCTTTCAGTTTTAAATCCAGCGACAAAGTTACGACTATTTTCCGAAACCACCAAATAAACCGGTGAAAAACTTCCACGTAAGCGATTTCGTTGGAAAAAAAATACCGTTGCGTGATAATTTACGGACTTTTTGGCATGATGTTTGCAAATTATTGTGTAACTTTGCACCAAAATAGATAAAGGAAAGAGAATATAATGACAAGTCAGTTTTCGCCCAAGGTATCTGAAATACTCGCCTTCTCGCGCGAAGAAGCAGCCCGGTTAGCCAGTCGCTCAGTAGGGCCGGAGCACCTGTTGCTCGGTCTGTTGAGAGCGAAGGATGGACCAGTCATCGACGTGTTCAACCGGCTGAACCTAAACATGCAGTCCGTAAAGACGGAACTGGAACAGAAAGTGAGAGAGGACGAAATAGATATGCCTATACACACCAGTGACCTGGTGCTCAACGAAAAAGCGAGCAATATTCTGAAACTCGCTGTGCTTGAAGCACGTATACAACGAACAGACAAAGTAAATGAACAACATCTGTTGCTCGCCATTCTACACGACCAAGGTGACAACGGAGCAAAAAAAGTATTGGAATTCAATGATATGAACTACGATGACGTACTTGCCCTGCTACATTCGCCCAAGCGGAACGGCGTGAGCGATGGCATTGGGCTTCCTGATGAAGACGAGGAAGAGTTTGAGGAAAAAGACTCTGGTGCTGAAAACAAGTCTGCCGGCACGACCACCCAGACCAAGAAGCAGAACTCAAAGACGCCTGTGCTCGACAACTTTGGTACAGACTTGACGAAGGCTGCTATTGAAGGCAAGCTCGATCCTTGTGTGGGACGGGAGCGTGAGATTCAGCGCGTTGTCGAGATTCTGGGTCGGCGTAAGAAGAATAATCCTATATTAATAGGTGAACCGGGCGTTGGCAAAAGTGCCATTGTCGAGGGTTTGGCACAGCTGATAGCCCAGCACCACTCGTCACCCATGCTCTTCGGCAAGAAGATATACACGCTCGACATGACTGCCATCGTGGCAGGCACGAAGTATCGTGGACAATTCGAGGAGCGTCTGAAGCAGCTGATGAAAGAGTTGGAACAGAACTCTGACATCATCGTCTTCATCGACGAGATACACACCATTATCGGTGCTGGCTCGGCTGCCGGTACTATGGATGCCGCCAATATCTTGAAGCCCGCGCTGGCACGTGGAACCATACAGTGCATTGGTGCCACGACGCTCGACGAATATCGTAACTCCATTGAGAAGGATGGAGCTTTGGAACGCCGTTTCCAGAAAATACAGGTGGAACCGACGACTCCCGAGGAGACGCTCCAGATATTGCATAACATCAAGGACCGCTACGAATACCACCACCATGTGCAGTATACTGACGATGCCCTTCTGGCATGTGTCAAACTGACAGACCGCTATGTCAACGAGCGTTTCTTCCCCGACAAAGCCATCGATGCGATGGATGAGGTGGGTTCGCGTGTACATTTTGGTAATGCGCAGATACCGCCCGAAATCACTGAGAAGGAAAAAGAGATTGCCAAGGTGAAGGAGCGTAAGAGCTATGCCGTGAGCAACCAGAACTACGAGCTGGCCGCAGGCTACCGTGACCGCCAAACCGAGCTTGAGCAAGAGCTGGCTGCATTGAATGCCAAGTGGCAGAGCGGCGAGGGCGACGAACGGCAGATTGTGACCGAGAAAGAGGTGGCTGATGTCGTATCGATGATGACCGGTGTGCCTGTGCAACGCATGGCCGAGCAGGAAGGCATCCGGCTGAAGGGTATGGCGCAGGAGCTGAAACAGGCTGTCATCGCTCAGGATCAGGCCATTGAGAAGATGGTACGTTCCATACAGCGCAACCGTGTGGGTCTGAAAGAACCCAATCACCCCATCGGTGCCTTCATGTTCCTTGGCCCGACGGGCGTTGGTAAGACCTATTTAGCCAAGAAACTGGCTGAGTTCATGTTTGGTACGCCCGATGCTCTGATTCGTGTCGATATGAGCGAGTACACCGAGTCGTTCAATACCAGCCGCCTTATCGGTGCGCCTCCGGGCTATGTTGGCTACGAGGAGGGAGGACAGCTGACCGAGCGTGTGCGCCGCCATCCGTATTCCATTGTCTTGCTCGATGAGATAGAGAAAGCCCATCCCAACGTGTTCAACCTGCTGTTGCAAGTGCTTGACGAGGGACGGCTCACCGACGGCAATGGCCGTTTCGTTGACTTCCGCAACACCGTCATCATTATGACCTCGAACGCAGGTACGCGCCAGCTGAAGGACTTCGGTCGCGGCATCGGTTTCAATGCCGGTGGAGTAGGGCTGGCCATGAACGAACAGGACAAGGAACACGCACGCTCCATCGTGCAAAAGGCACTGTCGAAGCAGTTCTCACCAGAGTTCCTGAACCGTTTGGACGAGATTATCACTTTCGACCAGCTGGATCTTGAGGCCATCAAGCGCATCATCGATGTCGAGTTGCAAAGCCTGTATAAGCGCATTGGCGACCTCGGCTATACCGTTGAACTGAGCGACGAGGCCAAGGAATTTGTAGCCACCAAGGGCTATGACGTACAGTTCGGTGCCCGTCCGCTGAAGCGTGCCATCCAGACCTATATCGAGGACGGTGTCTGTGAGCGCATCATCAACGGCGAACTTGCTGCTGGTTCCACCATCCGTATCACGAAGCACCCGGAGAAGGACGAGCTTGTGTTCATGTGAACATATACATTCATATTCCATTTTGTAAGAGCCGCTGCATTTACTGCGGCTTTTATTCGACGACGGCTCTGGAGCTGCGCCAGCGCTATGTTGATGCCGTTTGCAGGGAGATGGAGCTGCGGAAGGATTTTGTCTCCATTGCACCACACGTTGACACAATCTATTTCGGCGGCGGCACACCCAGTCAACTCACGCCTGAGCAGTTGGAGCAGCTCTTCCTATATATAAATAAGGTGTATATGGAAGATGGAAGTGGGAAGCTGGATGATGGAAAATGGAGTAAGCTTGAGATTACTATTGAGTGCAATCCCGACGATGTGACGGCCGACTATGCTGTAGCGTTGTCGCGGTTGCCCGTGAACCGTGTCTCAATGGGTGTCCAGACGTTCGACGACGCCCGCCTCCGTTTCCTTCATCGCCGTCACACCGCTGCGCAGGTGCCAATAGCCGTACAATGGCTGCGTGATGCCGGTATCAGCAACATCAGCATCGACCTGATGTACGGTTTTCCCGGCGAGACGCTGGCCGATTGGCAACATGACATCGATGCCGCACTCAGCCTCGGCGTAGAGCATCTGTCAGCCTACTGCCTCATGATAGAAGAAGGTACTGTGCTCTTTGAGAAAATGAGAAATGCAGATAATGAGAAAATGAGAGGTGGGCTTTACCAACCCATTGACGAGGAAGAGGAACTGCAGATGTACGAGATGCTGATAGACGGGCTTGCAGCCGCTGGCTTCGAACATTACGAAATATCGAACTTTGCCAAGAAAACCTTTCGTTCGCGACACAACAGCAGCTACTGGACCGATGTACCCTATATCGGCCTTGGTGCTGCCGCCCACAGCTACGATGGGCATAGTCGCCAGTGGAACGTCAGCGATATCCGTCAATATATCGAAAGAATGGAACAGGGAACGCCCGTCTGGGAACGCGAGGAGCTGGACGATGACACCCGTTACAACGACCGAGTGACCGTAGCCCTACGAACCTGCGAGGGACTTTGGTTGGGCGAACTGAACAGCCGTCATGCCGACTATCTGCTGAAGCAGGCTCGCAAATATATTGACCAGGGGTTGCTGGAACTGGTCGATGACCACCTGCGTCTTACTCGTCGTGGTCTGTTCGTCAGCGATATGGTTATGAGCGACCTTGTTTGGGTTTAAACAACCACAGCTACAGGCGGTAAAGTTCAATAAATAATAAAATAAGGTGAAAAGGTGTTTGCCAAACAAGAAAAAATGTGTAACTTTGCAGCCGAAAGAGCTAATGAAAATGAAAAGGATTATCACCATCGTGGCGCTGATAGCCCTGTTTGTGGCTGACGCCGGTGCCGTACTGAAAGAGAAAGACTTAGAGCAGACACTTGTGGTGTTGAGGGCCGAACTCATCGACTACCATCGCGAGATGACGGATGTCAAGTCGCAGCGGAAGGAACAGAACCAGCAAATTCTGAGCCAGCTCATGGAGACGGTGAAGCAGTCGAACCAGAACGCACTGATGCTCTATTCTCAGAAGTCGGACTATGTGTTTGACCTCACCTACGCTTGCCATGAAGCAACGGAGCAGTATCAGTCGTTTTTGCGCCAGCAGCTGCCGTTCCGCAACTACCTGCAACGAAGCGAGAAGGAATTGGCGAAGTTCGACAGCCTGGTGGTCAGTCTGCAGCAGATGCCCACCCGCAACCTGAACAGACAGGCACAGACAGACCGCAGCGTCTGTCTGGCTTTAGCCATCAACATACGCAACAACCTATTGGAAGGCCAGTCGCGTCTCAAGGACTACATCAGTTTCTACGAGAACACCGAGCAGCGGCTGAAGAGCCTGAACGACTATGCCAACAAACGCTACAACGAGATACAGACCAACATCTTCAGGAACGGTGGCGACAACTATTTCTCTTTTCTGAAGAACATTGGTCCGAAGTTGCGTCAGACCCGGGAGATGGTGTCTGATAAATACCGTCCGAGCAAACAGCCGTCGCAGTGGGACAGCCGTGTCATCTTTGGACTGTTCGGCATCATCCTTTTTTATGGTGTCATTGCCTCCGCTCTTAATCTGTTGGTGTTCCGCCTGTTCATGGCTCGCCGTTTCCGCTCTGAGGACTTCAGGAAGAAGCGCGCCTGTATCATCATGGCCACGACCACGGTGACGTTTGCCATCCTGTTGGGCATCATCCAGGCTGTCTGGGAGCAAAATTTCATTATCATGGCCAGCAGTCTGCTCGTCGAGTTTGCCTGGCTCTTGGGCGTCATTCTGATTTCATTGCTGCTGCGTGTCAACGGCGACCAGATCAAGAGTGCCTTCTACATCTATTCGCCACTCGTCGTTGTGGGATTCATAGTCATTGCCTTCCGCATCATCCTCATCCCCAACGAACTGGTGAACCTCATCTTCCCGCCAGTACTCTTAATATGTGCCCTGTGGCAGTGGATAGTCATACGCCGTCACAACAGGAATGTGCCGCGTCAGGACATGTTCTACACTTACCTGTCGCAGAGCGTTTTCATTATATCCATCGTCTGTTCCTGGACGGGTTACACACTGATGGCCGTACAGATACTCATCTGGTGGCTCATGCAGCTGGCCTGCATACTGACCATCACCTGCATCTCGCAGTATCTGAAGCTGTATGGAGAGCGTCACGGACTCAGCCAGAAGCTTATCACGCAGACCTGGGCTTATTTGTTTGTCTATAAGGTGGTACTGCCCGTGCTGGCTGTTGGCTCGGTAATGCTGAGCATCTACTGGGCAGCTGACGTGTTCAATCTGAGTGACCTCTGCTGGGAAATCTTCAACCGTAAGTTCATCGACTTCGAGTCGTTCCAGGTCAGCATCGTCAGCGTGTCCATCGTGGTGTGCCTGTGGTTCCTTTTCGCCTATATCAACAACACGCTGCTCGCCCTCATGCGCATACACTTCGAGAACCAGGATCCGTCGACCGCACAGAGCCGTATGGTCATGGTCAAGAACGTGCTGCAGTTGTTTGTCTGGGGCGCTTGGCTGCTGCTGTCGCTCAGCATTCTGAACATCAGCCTTGTATGGTTGGCAGCTATCACCGGCGGTCTCTCCACTGGTGTCGGTTTCGCATCGAAGGACATCATCGAGAACATCTACTACGGTGCATCGCTGATGACGGGCCGCATCAAGGTAGGCGACTGGATTCAGGTAGACGGCACAATGGGCAAGGTGACCTCCATCAGCTATACGTCAACGGCTATCGAGTCGCTTTACGGTGAGGTCATCACCTTCCAGAACTCACAGCTGTTTACGAAAAACTACAAGAACCTGACCCGTAATCACGGCTACGTGCTGGCCGTCGTGCCCTTTGGCGTTGCATACGGCTCGAACCTGAAACAGGTGACGGAACTGGTTGAGGCTGCTGTCACGGGGCTGCATCACCAGTGGGTTGACACCACGAAGAAGGTGAATGTCGTTGTCAGCGAAATGGCCGACTCCAGCGTTAACTTCAAGCTCTTCATCTGGTCCGATGCGGTCAAGCGTTCATACGTCATCAGCGATGTGTTAAAGTGTATCTACGAAACGCTGAATCAGCACAACATCACCATCCCGTTCCCGCAGCAGGACGTTCATATCATTGAACATTGAACATTGAACATTGAACTTTGAACTTTGCTAACACAATGCACAATCTTCAAAGTTCAAAGCTCAAAGTTCAAAGCTCAAAGTTCAAAGTGCTTAGGAACTCTTCTTCGTTGACGATGCGGATGCCGAGCTTCTTGGCTTTCTCCAACTTCGATGGTCCCATATTGTCGCCGGCAAGTATGAAGGAAGTCTTGCTGCTGATGCTGCCCACGTTCTTTCCGCCGTTCTGTTCGATGATGAGCTTGTATTCGTCACGCGAATGATGCTGGAAGACGCCGCTGATAACGATGCTTTGTCCGGCGAGCTTGTCGCTCTGTGCTGCCGTCTGCTCTGCAGAGAGCTCGAATTGCAGGCCGTAGCCGCGCAGGCGTTCCACAATCTGGCGGTTCTGCTCGTTCTGGAAGTAGCCGACTATGCTTTTGGCCATCACCTCGCCGATACCCTCCACTTCCTGCAATTCCTCAAGTCCGGCGGCCATCAGGGCGTCCATCGACTTGAAGTGGCGGGCTAAGAGTCGGGCTGATGTCTCGCCGACAAAACGGATGCCGAGGGCAAAGACAACACGCTCGAAGGGTACCTCCTTCGATTTCTGTATGCCATTGACTATGCGTTGTGCCGACTTTGTGCGCGAACCGTCGCCGTTTATCTGTTGCACATCGATGTCGTAGAGGTCGGCCACATTATGGATAAGTCCGCGACGGTAGTACTCGTCGACGGTTTCCGGCCCTAACGAGTCGATGTTCATGGCCTTGCGGGCAATGAAGTGCTCTATGCGCCCTTTGATCTGCGGCGGACAGCCCGTGTCGTTGGGGCAGTACCAAACAGCCTCACCCCCGGCCCCTCTCGCAAGGAGAGGGGAGTGATTACCTTTGTTATCAGAGTATTCTGCAGTAGAACTATATACTCCCTTCTCCTTGCGAGAGGGGTCGGGGGTGAGGCTTTTTACCAAAAGTGTGCCGCACTCCGGACACCGGCGGATGAACTGTACGGGCTGGGCGATGATGGGGCGCTGGTCGATGTCGACGCCAACAATCTTGGGGATAATCTCGCCGCCCTTTTCCACGTAGACGTGGTCGCCGATGTGGAGGTCGAACGAGCGGATGAAGTCCTCGTTGTTCAGTGTGGCGCGGCGAACGGTGGTGCCTGCCAGCTGTACGGGAGCCATATTGGCCACAGGGGTGACAGCGCCGGTGCGGCCCACCTGGTAAGTTACCTCCAACAGCTCTGTGCAGGCACGCTCGGCCTTGAACTTATAGGCGATGGCCCATCGGGGTGACTTCGCCGTATAGCCGAGTGCCCGCTGCTGGCGCAGGGAGTTCACTTTCAGCACGATGCCGTCGGTGGCTACGGGCAGGTTCTTGCGTTCTACGTCCCAGTAGTTGATGAAGTCCAAAACTTCATCCACAGTGCGCACTTTCTTCATGCCATCACTTATTTTGAAGCCCCACTGCCGGGCGGCCTCCAAGTTCTCGTAGTGACCGTCGGCGGGCAGATTCTCGCCTAACAGATAATAGAGGTATGCGTCGAGCTGACGTTGTGCCACCACGCGGGAGTCCAGGCTCTTCAGCGTGCCGCTGGCGGCATTACGCGGATTGGCGAACAGCGGTTCCTCGGCAGCTTCTCGCTCACGGTTCAGACGTTCGAACGATGTCCAAGGCATGAGTATCTCGCCGCGAATCTCGAATTCCTTTGGTATTGATTGTGCATTATGAATCACCAACGGTATGGCGCGGATGGTGCGGACATTCTGCGTCACATCGTCGCCCTGCACACCGTCACCACGTGTTACGGCCTGTGTGAGCCGACCGTCTACGTAAGTCAGTGAGATGCTAAGACCGTCGTACTTCATCTCGCAGCACACTTCGAACGGTTCGCCTGCAAGTCCCTTACTGACAGAATCGTACCAGTCGCGCACATCCTGCTCAGAATACGTGTTGGCCAACGACAGCATGGGGTACTTGTGCGTCACCTGCCGGAACTCCGACTGCAGGTCACTGCCTACGCGCTGAGTCGGCGAATTAGGGTCGGCCATCTCTGGGTGACGCGCCTCAAGGTCCTGCAGCTCATGCATAAGCTGGTCGAAATCGTAGTCGCTGATACTGGGTTGGTTCAACACGTAGTACTTGTAGTTATGCTCGTGCAGCTCCTGTCGCAACTGCTCTATCCGCTGTTTCTCGTCCATCATTTTTTCTATGTTTATTACAAATCTGCAGCAAAGATAGGTAATTATTTCATTGCCTCCAAATTTTGATGCAACTTTTTTTCCCTTATTTTTTCACGCGGAGAAAGATTATATGGAAACAAATTGGCACTAATGATGATAAATTTATCCCAATTTGTGCTTATTTGTTTCCTAAACTTAAACACTAATTGGCACTAATTATGAAAAATTTATCCCAATTTGCGCTTATTTGTTTCCTAAACTATAAACGCTAATTGGCACTAATTATGAAAAATTTATCCCAATTTGCGCTTATTTGTTTCCTAAACTATAAACGCTAATTGGCACTGATAGTGATAAATTTATCACCCAATTTGCGCTTATTTGTTTCCTTAAACTGTAAACGCCGTGACCGGCGTGCGGGCTGGCATCAGGGATTACAAATCCCCTTTAACATCTTCCCCTACAATTTTCCGACCTGTGCGGTTGAAAATTTCCGAGCTGTGCGGTTGTAGTAGGCCACGCTTCCAAGCGTGGCAGCCGCTAAGGTAGTGGGTGAAGCTTCCAAGCTTTGCGGCAGGCATCGCAACATCGTTTCACCCAACTACTGCCGTTGTCGGGCTCGGAGGCCCGACCTCCTACA
>Ga0310786_10006930_pt1 | contig 14917 bp, 11 predicted proteins | sample AusTroGonzalo_MG_FD_203881 | JGI IMG/M metagenome (GOLD analysis project Ga0310786, IMG submission 203881) | Bovine rumen microbial communities from tropical cattle in Woodstock, Queensland, Australia - Gonzalo_03 (v2) (version 2) | ecosystem: Host-associated > Mammals > Digestive system >... | reverse complement strand
GAAAAATTGAGAGAGACCATAGATTTTTTACCCACGAAACCAACCCTCTACTTCCCCTAATAGCCATCCCAATCCTCCCATATATGCCATCTCACGTCCTCCCCTGAAATCCATCCCCTGGTCATCGGTCGGTCGAGGAGGCGACGAAAATGTGATGCTCAATAAACTAAATGCGTGAGAGGTACGAAAAATTCAATGCTCGAGGAAGATAAATGTAAATAAGTTTGCATATCTCGAAAAAAAGCAGTACTTTTGCATGGATTTTTTCAAATGAAGCTATGAAAGAGTTGATCTGTCCGAATTGTAACAAACCGTTTTCCGTCAATGATGCCGACTATGCCATGCTGCTTAGTCAAGTGAAGAACGCAGAATTTCAAGCGGAGGTGACGCGTCGTCTGGGCGAACTGCGCACGCAGTGGCAGACCGAACAACGCGCCAGCACTCTGGCAGCTGACAATGCGCATCAGCAGGCACTGAACGCCAAAGAGAAGGCCCTGCAGGAGAAAGAGACACAGGTGAGGCAGCTGATGGAACGACTCAATTCCTACGAGCAGATTAAAGCTGCGGAACTAAGCAAGGTGCTGGTGGAGAAAGACCAGCTCATCCAGCAACTGCGCAACGAGAAGTCGCTCGCGGTGATGCAAGAGCAACAACGCCTGCAGACTGCCATCCAGCAACGTGACAACGCCATCCGTGACTTGCAGAGCAAGCAGCAGTTGGCCGCTTCCGAAGCACAGATACGCGAACAAGGCATCCGCGAGGACTACGAGGCAAAACTTCGGCTCGCCGAAGAAGAGGTGAAACGTTACAAGGAGTTCAAGATGCGGTTGTCCACGAAGATGATAGGCGAATCGCTGGAGATACACTGCTCCACGCTGTTCAACCGTTTCCTGCGCCAGATGCTGCCGAACGCCTATTTCGAGAAAGACAACGACGCCAGCAGCGGCTCGAAAGGAGATTTCATCTTCCGTGACTATGACGACGGACACGAATATATATCCATCATGTTTGAGATGAAAAACGAGATGGACACCACTGCCACCAAACACAAGAACGAAGATTTCTTCGCCAAACTCGACAAAGACCGCCGTGAGAAAGGATGCGAATATGCCATCTTGGTGTCGATGCTCGAACCCGAGAGCGAACTGTATAACGGCGGTATCGTGGATGTATCGTACAAATACGAGAAGATGTACGTCATCCGTCCGGATTTCTTCCTGCCGATCATCTCGTTACTGGTACAGACCAGCAAGAAGAGCATAGAATATCAGAAACAACTGGCGATAGCCAAGTCGCAGTCTATCGACGTGACGCACTTTGAAGAGCAGCTGTCCGACTTCAAGGAGAAATTCGGGCGCAACTACCGCCTTGCCTCCGAGAAGTTCCATACCGCCATAGATGAGATAGACAAGTCGATCACCCATCTGCAGAAAATCAAGGACGCGCTCATCGGCTCAGAGAACAACCTGCGTCTGGCGAATGACAAAGCCGAAGAACTCACCATCAAACGCCTCACACGCGGTAATCCGACGATGAAGGCGAAATTCGACGAAGCCGGCCAAACGAATCTATAGCAGGCGGCTGAGTGATTCGTAGTACTTAGGCGAGACGGGAACGGGTTTGAGTGAGGCGAGGTCGAGTTCTGCCTGAATCATGCCTTCCTTGTCACGTCGCAGCACCTTGACGTGGCGCGGATTGACGAAATATGAGCGCTGGCAGCGGATGATGCCATGTTTCTCCATCAGTTCCTCTATACCCCGCATTGACTGACGCAGTGCATATTCCTTGGATAGTTCGCCTTCCATATAATGGATGCGGACGTAGTTCTCCTGTGCCTCCACATACAGCAGCACATCGTGGGCAATGACGAGTTTGAGCCTGCCGGTGATGTCCGTAAAGCGGATGAGGTCTTCCTCCTTCGCCTCCGCCTCGTCCGGACGGAGAATGGCCACGAGCAAGGCAAACATGATATACGGATAGGGCAGCACCGCGAAGCTGAGGCGCATGCATTGGCCCAAGGCCGGGAAATAGCCGTAGTCGCCGTAACTGAGCGCCATATACAGAGCGGCAAAGCAGGAAAAGACCACTATCTCAGCCAGCGACCACAGGGCGTATTGCCACCATGTCATGCGGATATACCGGCGGCACGCTGTGACTGGAATACGGCTGGCACACATGACTCCGATGAGGATACACGTGAGCAGCAGGGTATGGATCTCTAGCTGCCATGTACCCGTATCCAGGAACTCCGCCATCCAATGACTCTCATAGATCAGTATAAAGCCGAGGAAGAACACCGGTACCGCCAATACATGCAGGAGCATATTGGTAAGTTCGAGTAAGGAAAAAGGTGCTTTTTTCATATCTTTTTAGTCACTGTTTTTGTTGTGACGAAACGGGAAACAACCAGATTTCGTCCCTGTATTTGTGTTTTAGTCATTATTTGTGCCTGTTTCGTCACATTTTTCGTGTCATCATCACAATTAGTTGCAAGCCTTGCGGAAAAGCAGTAATTTTGCATCGTCAATCGTTAAAATGTTAGAGATATGAAAACAGCAAAACGAATCGGAATAAATCTGCTCGTGGCATTGTACTGCCTGCAATTACCCTGGGTGGTGGTTTATCTGTTGCTTCACCTATAAATTATTCGATACTAATTCGACAAAACTTGATATTAACTCTTATTAATTGTATATCTTATGGACAAGACCCTTATTATTCGACCTGAGAGCGGCTTGCAGTATGACTGGAAAGCGATAGCCGCCGATCCGAGTGGCAAACATGACGCCCAAATGGACTTGGTGGCGTACAAGGCGCTATATATTAATAAGATTGCGCAGGCGCGCGCGCACGGACAGGAACCGGTGCTGGTAAGTCTGCCCATCATGGACGAAGACCGCTATTTCGCCTACATCACGCGCGGCATGAGCATGCAGGAGCGCAAGAACGTCCTCTATTGGTTAGGCGGACACATTGAGCGTCTGCGTAATATACATGCGCTGTACAACTTGTCGCTGTTCCGCATCGCCGCCCAGCAGTGCGTACACATCATAGATGTGACGAGTCCGATGCTCAACAGCATCTATTTTGACGAACTGCTTGAGCGTGACGGCGTGACGCTGTCGAGCGCAGGCGAGGTCCTGGTGGAACAGGAACTCAACAAAGTACACGAACAGGCGACGGCTTAACGTCGCATGTTCGCTTTCGCCTGCTCGCGGGCGTTTTTCTGCGCCTCCCGTTGCATCTGCTCGAGACGCTGCATGAAGCCGGATTTAGGTTTGCCGGCTTTTTTCTTTTTGTTAGCCTCCATCTCCGCCAACATCTTCTTGTCGTCTAGCGCCCAGCGGAAAATCATCGTCTGGAGGATGGTGAAGAAGAGCGAAACGAGGTAGTAGTAGCTTAGACCCGCTGCGTAGTCGTTGAAGATAAAGAGGAACATCAGCGGCATGGCGTACATCATGTATTTCATGAACTTCATGTTCGGGTCGGTAGCCTGCGACTGCATGGTGATATAGGTGTAACCGATGTTACAGATAGTCATCAGAAGGCAGAAGAGCGAGAGGTGGTCGCCGATGAGCGGCAGGTCGTAGCTCCAATGGAAGACGGCATCGTAAGTAGAGAGATCAGGCGCCCATAGGAGCGATTTGCCACGAAGCTCGATAGCGGTAGGCAGGAACCAGAACATGGCCATGAGCACCGGGAACTGGAATAGCATAGGCAGACAGCCGGACATCGGGTTGACACCCGCCTGCTGGTAGAGCTGCATGGTAGCCTGCTGGCGCTCCTGCATCTTGTCTGCCGGGTATTTCTCGTTGATGGCATCCAGTTGCGGCTTGAGCGCACGCATCTTGGCGCTCGACTTGTAGGATACGAAGACGAACGGCAGGATGATGAGTTTGATGACAATGGTCATGAGCAGGATGACGATACCGATATGGAGTCCCCAACCGGTGAAGAGGTCGAACATCGGGATGACCAGCGCCGTATTGATCCAGCTGACGATTTTCCAACCCAGCGGCACGAGTTTGTTGAGATAGAGGCGGTTCTCCTTCTCCTGTCCTTCGTCGTACGCCTTGAGGGTGTGGTAGTGGTTCGGACCGAGATAGAAGCGCATGCCTGTCGGGTTCTTGCCCGAGAGGTCGAACGCTACCGAGGTCTGGGTCTGGTACTCCTTGATATAGCCCGAGTGCTTGCCCTGGACTGTAGAGCGGAAGAAGGAGGACGAGAAGGCATCGTCGGCGATGAGCACGGAGGAGAAGAACTGGTCCTTGTAGCCAATCCAACGCACGCGTGCGGATTCCTTCTGGGTGTCGTCGTTGTTTTCACTCAGTTTCTCGATATCACCACCCACGAGCATGTACTGCAGTTGGGCGTAACGCTCTTCGAACTTACGTCCCTGCTCCTGCTGCGGAATGAGCTGACGCCAATGAATCTCCAGCGAGTTGACGTTCTGCGCCAGTTCGGTCTGCATGTTGTGCGGCTGAATGGCGAGATGGACCATATAGTCGTCGGAGAGGTCGTAGATGAAGTCGATATACGCATCTTCAGCGGTAGTCGGAAGACGGAGCACGGCCCTGTTCGGAACATCTGTGGCTACCGGCTCGAAATAGAGATTCGAGGTTTGAAGGATACGGTTGTTGGCCGTGATGAGCGTGAACGCCAGTTCGGATTCGTCTGCGCGGAAGAGACAGAGCGGATTGACGGAGTCGGTAGCCGAACGATATTCGGGCAATTCCGCCTTCTGGATCCTGCCACCGAGTGTGGAGAGGGTGAGTCGCAGGTGGTCGTTCTGCAAGGTGACGAACTGCTCTTCGCCTTGGGCCGCAGGTGCGAAATTGCCATATGCGGCATTGATACGTTCCTGCAGCGCTTCGGCGCTCTCTGCCTTGAGATTTCGGTCGTCGTTCTGTGTCTGGGTGAGGCTGGCGGTGATTTCATCAGAGATACGCTGTGCTTCCGCCTCGAGGAGACGGGCAGCCGTGATAGAGTCTTGCAGACGCTGACGCTCCGCCAGTTCTTCTTTAGACGGGCGGTTGAGCATCGAGAAGCCCACAATAATTGCGGCTATCAATAGAAAGCCGATCCAAGTGTTTTTGTCCATTTATCTATGTTTATTTAGTCGTTTGTCGTTTGTAGTTGGTCGTTGGACCTTTTGGGTTAGTCGTGAGACTTGAGTTTGCCGAACATGATGCCCACGTAGAGGCGTGGTCCGCTCGGCGTCATGAAATTGCTCCACTTGACATCCTGGCCAAGGCTGGTCAGACTGCTGTTGGTCCGACCGAAAGCGAGCATATAGTCAATGCGGATCAACAGCGCCATATGGCTGTTGAGTCCTATCTCCAGACCGATATACGGGTCGAGGAAGAAGAATGGCGTCTTGACATAAGACGAGTTGTAATTGGTACTGTCCGCACCGTCCGGCACGGTGATCACATCGCTGTCGGGCACGTACAGACGCTTCATCGTTCCTCCGCCTACGGTGAGGCCGATGAGCGGACGTGTCTTGCCCCAGTCGGTGTAGAAGTCGCAGAGTGCACCTCCCCAGCCGGTACGCACATTCGAACCGGTTTTCATCAACGGCATCGTGCTCACTCCTCCTTCTGCACCCAGGTGAATATGGTCGATGAGATGTACACGCAAGGCTCCGCCCAGACCGAAACATGCTCCGTCTTTAGGCAGACCTTTGTAGTAATCATAACTACCCAAGCCGGTGTTGCTGAACAGTTTGTCAGGGCTGTCGGAGAACATATAACCGGCATGGAGCATCATACCGCCCGAGAAGCCGGTGAACACACGTGAGCGTTTCTGCGTTTCGGCGGCTTGCTGGTAGTATTCGGGTGCGTCACCCTGCTGCCCCTGCGCCATAAGGCACAAGGGCAACAAAGCACACACGATAATAATCAGTTGTTTTTTCATCAGATAATATCAAACGCAACATCCATCATGTTGGTAAACGAGTTCTGGCGCTGCTCGGCGGTAGTGGCTTCGCCGGTGAGGATATGGTCGCTCACGGTGCAGATGACGAGGGCTTTCTTGCCGGCACGTGCAGCGTTCATGTACAGCGAGGGTGCTTCCATCTCGTCAGCCAGCACGCCCATCTTGGTCCAGTTGGCCTTGCGGTCGTCTTCGCAATAGAAGACATCGGCAGAGAAGACATTACCTACGTGGTACTTGTATCCGCGTTTTTCGGCAGCGTCCACGGCTTTGCGGCAGAGTTCGAAGTCTGCGATAGCCGCATAACGACCCGGGAGGTTGTATTGCGCATCCCAATTACTATCGGTGCAGCTACCCATCGCGATAACGAGGTCACCGAGGTGGACGTGCATCTGGCGTGCGCCACACGAACCTACGCGGATGATGGTCTCTACATCATAGAAGTTGAAGAGCTCGTAGGAGTAGATACCGATAGACGGAATACCCATACCGTGACCCATCACCGTCACTTTCTTGCCTTTGTATGTGCCGGTAAAGCCTAACATACCACGAACGTTGTTGATCTGTACGGGGTTCTCGAGGAAACGCTCTGCCATCAGTTTGGCGCGAAGCGGATCGCCAGCCATAATCATCGTTTTTGCGATTTCACCATACTGCGCACCGATGTGCGGGGTAGGACAATTTTCTTTTGCCATAATTGTTTGTGTTTTATAAGGTTAATAATGTTAGTTGTTTCGATACCATTGGATTGCTTTTTCAAGGTCATCGGGTGTATCAATGCCGATGGTCTGTATGTCTGTGACGGCCACGCGGATGCGATAGCCGTTTTCTAGCCAGCGCAGCTGCTCGAGGCTCTCCGCCTGCTCAAGCGGGGTAGGCGGCAGCTGCGTGATACGCTGCAGTACGTCCGCGCGGTAGGCGTACATGCCAATATGGCGGAAGAACGAGCCGTGGCGGAGCCATTCGCTGCGTTCGATGCCGCGCATATACGGAATGACGCTGCGCGAGAAGAGCAGGGCCTCTCCTGTCTCGCGGCTCCATGCCACCTTGGGCGTGTTCGGGTTTTCGAGGTCGGCAAGTGTGTCGGCTTCGGAGAACGGCCGGACGAGCGTGGCTATCTGGGTGTCGGGCGTGTCGAAGCACGCCATGAGCGCCTCTATCTGAGCGGGCTGGACGAAAGGTTCGTCACCCTGGATATTAATGATGACGGTGTCGGCGTCGTTCATCTGACGCCACGTCGGCGCGGTGATTGCCTCGTAGGCTTCGACGCAACGCTCAGTGCCGCACCGATGGTCGGGGCGTGTCATCACCACCTTGCCACCAAACGATTCCACAGCATCGTAGATACGCTCGTCGTCAGTGGCCACCACCACAGTGTCAAGGGCTTGCGAGGCTTGCTCATAGACACGACGGATGACTGGCTTGCCGCACAGTTCCGCCAGAGGTTTGCCGGGGAAACGGGTGGAGGCATAGCGGGCCGGTATGATTCCTATAAATTTCATTGTCGTTGGTTGTTAGTCGTTTGTCGTTAGACGTGAGTCTTCTATTTTGCTGAGCAGGTTGATGGCTCCTGCAATGGTTTTCACATTGAGGATGGTAGCATAGCGTCTGCCTGTCTTGTGACCATGTTTGTCCACCTCCTCGTGGAGCGTGCACCGTTCGGGACGCGTCAAGACATATTCGATGATACGGCCGAAGGTGTCCGACTGCCAGTAGGCATCTTTCCTTTGCACGAAATAGAGCGTCATCCGCTGCTGCTTGAGCAGAATCTTCTCGATGCCGAGCCGGCAGCACAGCCAGCGCAGCCGTACGACCGAGAGCAGTTCGTCCGCCGGTTCCGGCAGCGGACCGAAACGGTCGATGAGCCGTTTGCGGAAATCGAGCATCTGTTCTTCGCTACGAAGGCTGTCCAGTTCTCGATAGAGGGTGACGCGCTCGCTGATGTTCTCGATATAGTCGCTCGGGAAACAGATAGGCAGGTCGGTCTCCAACTGCGAATCGGAACACCATGTATGGTAGTTGGTCGTTTGTCCTTGGTCGTCGGTAACTTCTTCTGCAAATCCTTCTTCTTCGCGCAGTTCTTCGACGGCTTCGTTGAGGATGCGCTGGTAGGTTTCGTAGCCGAGGTCGGCAATGAAACCCGACTGCTCTGCTCCGAGCATGTTGCCTGCGCCGCGGATGTCGAGGTCCTGCATGGCGAGGTTGAATCCCGCACCCAGTTCGGCGAACGTGCTCAAGGCCTCGAGACGCCTGCGTGCATCGGCCGTGAGCAGTTCGCGCTCCGGCGTGATGAGGTAGCAATAGGCTTTGCGGTTGCTGCGTCCTACACGCCCTCGTAACTGATGAAGGTCAGCCAGACCGTACTGCTGCGCCGAGAAGATGAGGATGGTGTTCACGTTGGGGATATCCACACCCGACTCGATGATTGTCGTAGAGATGAGGATGTCGTAGTCGTAGTTGATGAACGCTTCCAGCCGTTCTTCTATCTCGCTTGCGGGCATCTGACCGTGGGCGGTGATGATACGCGCTTCGGGGCAGAGCTTGTGGATGCGGCGCTCGATACGCGGGAGCATGTCGATGCGGTTGTTGACGATGAACACCTGGCCGTTGCGCTCCATCTCGAGGTCAATCGCCTCCTTGATGATATCTTCGTCGTCGAGCGTGATGAGTTCGGTCTGCACCGGATAGCGGTTGGGGGGCGGTGTGGTCATGACGCTCAGGTCGCGTGCTCCGAGCAGACTGAACTGCAAGGTACGCGGGATAGGCGTAGCGGTGAGCGTGAGCACGTCAATGTTCGCACGCAGCGATTTGAGCTTCTCCTTGACCGTGACACCGAATTTCTGCTCTTCATCAATAATGAGCAGTCCGAGGTCGTGCCATTTGACGGTCTTGCCCACCAGTTTGTGGGTGCCGATGAGTATATCTATCTTGCCGGCTTCGAGGTCGGCGAGCAGTTCCTTGGTCTCTTTGGCGGACTTGAGTCGACTGAGGTATTCGATACGTACCGGCATGTTCGCCATCCGTTCGCGGAACGTGTTGTAGTGCTGCAGCGCGAGGACGGTGGTAGGCACGAGAACCGCCACCTGTTTGCCATCCGTAGCCACCTTGAAGGCGGCACGCATCGCCACTTCGGTCTTGCCGAAACCCACGTCACCGCAGACGAGGCGGTCCATGGGCATCGGGCTCTCAAGGTCTCGCTTGACATCGGCCGTCGCTTTCGCCTGGTCGGGCGTGTCCTCATAGAGGAAGGACGCTTCCAACTCGTGCTGCATATATCCGTCGGGCGCATAGGCGTAGCCTTTCTGCTGCTTGCGGGTGGCGTAGAGGCGAATGAGGTCGCGGGCGATGTCTTTGACTTTGTCCTTCGTGCGCTCCTTGAGCCGTTCCCACTGGCCGCTACCCAGACGCGAGATGGTAGGTTCGCTGCCTTCCTTGCCTTTGTATTTGGAAATGCGATGGAGGTTATGGATAGAGACGAACACATAAGCGCCGTCGCGGAAATTGAGCTTGATCATCTCCTGCGGACGGCCGTTGACAGGCATGGTCACCAATCCGCCGAAACGGGCGATACCATGGTCGCTGTGGACGACATAGTCGCCTACCTGCAGCTGGTTGATCTCGCGCAAAGTGATGATGGCTTTGCCGCGCCGTGCGTTTTCCGACGCCATCGTCACGCGATGGTAACGCTCGAAAATCTGGTGGTCGGTGTAGCAGCAGATCTTCAGCCCGTGGTCGATGAATCCTTCGTGCAGGGTGGTGTTGACAGGCTGGAAGGTGATGTCATCACCGCCTGCTTCGAAAATGGCCTTGAGTCGGTCGAGTTGTTTCTTCTGGTCGGCGAGGATATAGATGCGGTAGCCTTCGGCCTGATGCTTCTTCAGGTCTTCGGTGAGCAGGTCAAACTGCTTGTGGAAGAGCGGTTGGGGCGTAGTGTCGAAAGCGATCTTGCTGTGCGTGGGGAACGAACTCTTTTCCGCCAGTTCGATGGTGGAACCGGTGTCGAAAAGGGTTCGGTCGGAGGGTTTCTGCAGTCCCTCCAGTTTGTACTTCACGACCGCAAAATCATTGCTTACCCTTACGAAATCAGTACGGATATAGTCTAGGATTGACGCGGCGGAGTCTGCAGAATGGTGCGGTCCGACCACCTCGGCGGTCGGGACTTTGGTCTTGGAAAGCTGGTCCTCGATGTCAAACTCGCGAATGGACTCTATCTCATCGCCGAAGAAATCGATGCGGAAGGGATAGTCGTGGCTGTAGCTGTATATGTCCACGATGCCGCCTCGGACGGCGAACTGGCCCGGCTGGAACACAAAATCCACGCGCTCGAAGCCGAGTTCCGTAAGGCGTGTGCTGAGCGCCGAGACCTGTATCTCCTGGTTGACGCTGAGGCTGAAACTGCTTTGTAGCAACTGTTCTGGCGCAGGCGTCGGTTCGGCAATCGCCTCGGGATAGGTGACAATGATGAGGTTGTTGGCCGTTAATCGTTGGTCGTTAGTCGTTGGACGTTTGTCGTTGGACGTCGGACATTGGCTCAGTTTCGTCAGACACTCGGTGCGCTGGATGGCTGCGGCTTCGTCGTAGGCTCGGCGTTTCTGCGCGGCAGGGAAGAGCAGCGGTTCAGGGGCAGCATCGTCCGCCGCATGCAACGCCCGCAAATCGGCGTGCATGTACTGCGCGGCTTCAGCATTGTCCATGACGATGAACAGGGGCATATTGAGTGCCTGCAGAGCAAGCGCGCGCGCACTCGCGAATAATCCGCTCATGAGGAGGTGGGTGTCCCCGCCTCGCTGCAACTCCCGTCGTGCCAAACCTATCTCCGGATGCTGCGCAAACAATATTTCCAATTCATGTACGTGCATGCGCACAATAACGCAAACTAAACAGCGTGCAAAATTAGTAAAAAAAAATGAAATATGCAAGTATTTCCGCAAAATAGTTGCAAAATAGTAGTGCTTTTTGTGCGCAAAACGCAAATAGATTTGCGAGTGTCAAAAATTTTTAGTATCTTTGCGCGGTTTTTTACATTCGGACAAGTAGGCATGATTGCTTCGGAAGACATACATACCATTTTTTTCTTAGGAATCGGCGGTATCGGCATGAGCGGTCTGGCGCGTTATTTCGCTACCGTTCACGGCGTGCGCGTGTGCGGGTACGACCGTACGCCATCACCGCTGACGCATGAGCTGGAAGCTGAAGGTATGACCGTCGGCTATGAGGACAGAGCGGAATGGGTGAAAGGTCTGGGGCTGCATCCGGATGACACGCTGGTCGTGCGGACGCCTGCCGTACCTGCGGACAGCGCCGTATATACGTATCTGCGCGAACAAGGCTTCGACATCCGCAAACGTGCGGAAGTGTTAGGCCTTGTGACGCGTCACAAGCGCGCCTTGTGCGTGGCAGGTACGCACGGCAAGACGACCACGAGCACGATGATTGCGCATGTCATGAACGGAGCAGGCGTCAATGCGTTCCTCGGCGGCATCAGCATGAACTACAACACGAATGTGCTGATTGCGCCGGAAAGCGAATACGTGGTGGTGGAAGCGGACGAATACGACCGTTCGTTTCATCAGCTGACGCCGTACATGTCGGTCATCACGGCCGTCGATCCGGACCATCTGGACATATACGGCACGCCGGAAGCCTATCGTGAGGCGTTTGAGCACTATACGAGTCTGATAACCGGCGCGCTGGTAATCAAACACGGACTGCCCATTCAGCCGCGGTTGCAGCCGGGCGTGAAACAGTACACCTACGGCATGACACCCGAGGCGGATTTCCATGCAGCCAACATCCGCGTGGCAGACGAGCAGATCACGTTTGATCTGCACACGCCGGACGAGGTGGTGGCAGATATCCGGCTGGGCGTGCCGGTGTGGGTGAACATCGAGAACAGTGTGGCCGCGATGGCGGTGGCATGGCTGAACGGCGTGAAGGCGGACGTGCTGCGCGAACGAATGGCTTCGTTCCGTGGCGTCCAACGGCGGTTCAACATCCATGTGTCATCGCCTCGCGTGGTTTACATAGACGATTATGCACACCATCCGGACGAGATAGCGACATCGATTGATTCGGTGCGCAGGCTCTATCCCGAACGCCGGTTGACAGGGGTGTTCCAACCGCATCTTTTTACGCGGACACGCGATTTCGCAGAAGGATTCGCGCAGGTGCTGAGCACTTTGGACGAGGTGGTGTTGCTGCCCATTTATCCGGCACGCGAACTGCCGATAGCGGGCGTGACGAGTGAGATGCTGGCGGAACGCATACAGGCGAAAGGCAACAAGAACGTGTGCGTCGTAGAGAAAAAGGAACTGGTGGAACGCCTCACGAAGCGTGTGGCTGAAAGCCGCGAACCGCTTGTGGTGATGACCATCGGCGCAGGCGACATCGACCGTTTTGTGTTGCAACTGACCGAGGAACTGGGCCATAGGTAGAACGGCGCAGATCATATGGCAGGCCGTAGGCATCGTTATCGCTTTGCTGGTTTTGGCAGGTGCCGTGGCATGGGGCTATTCGATGCGTCCGAGCAAAGAGGTGTGTCCGTCATTGACCTACCGTCTGCTGGACCGCGAACAGCGTCTGTATGTGACGGACAACGAGCTGGACAGCCTGCTGCGCAAGGCGGACGTCTATCCCGTAGGCAGGCACATTGACCGTGTGGCGATTGACCGCATCGAAGAGACCGTGCGTCAGCACCCGATGATAGAACGCGCCGAATGCTACACCACGCCGCAGTACGAAGTGAAAGTTGATATACGGCAACGGCAGCCGATACTCAAGGTGCAGACGCCCACCGAGGTCTATTTCATTGACACGCATCACAGGATGATGCCGTGGCGCGAACAGATCAAGGACGAGGTGCTGCTGGTCACAGGTGCCGTGGGACTGCAAGCCGCAGGAACAAGCCTGGCGGACATAGCCGAATGGGTGCAGCAAGAGCCGTACTGGCACGAACGCATCGAGCGTATCCACATGCGTACGCCGCAGATGGCGGTGGTCTATCTCAAAGGCGAAAACATGCCGATGGTGGTGATGGGCAGCCTGAGCGGCTACCGGCACAAACTGGGCAAGCTGCGTACGTTTCTGGACAAGGGTGCCGAGGCGACGCAGGACCAGCACTACCGCGAACTGGACATCCGTTTCCGCGGACAAGTAATAGGACGAAAATAATATGGCAAGAAAACTAAATAGATCAGCTGACTCGCTTCCGTTGGTGGCACTCGACCTGGGCAGCGCGAGTATCCGTGCCATGGCAGCACGTCGTCTGGCGCCTGACCTGTTCGAAGTGCTGGGCGTGGAGGAACGTGCGCAGAAACAAGGCGCGATGTGCGTGGAGCAGGGTATTATCTCGCAATCCAGCAGTGCCGGTTTCGCCATCGCCGAGGTGCTGCGACTGCTCGCCAACCGTATCGGGATAGACGAACTGCCGACGGCTTTTCTGTCGTTGGGCGGACAGTCGATGCAGATTGTGTCGGTACACAGCAAGCGCGACCAGGCACGCAAACGCGAAGTGACGCAAGCTCTGCTGGATGAGATGGAGGCGGAGTGCAAGCAGAAAATAGAAGCCCGCAACCCCGATGTGGCGGTGCTGGGCCTCGTTCCGAGTTTCTTCACGCTGGACGGCGTGGAGCAGGATGACTTGCCGCGTCCTGAACAGCGAGCCGCCGTGGTGGAAGCCAATTATATCGCTTTCTACGGCCGCAAAGCCATCGACACGCAGCTCCAGAAAGCGTTTTCGCAGGCGGGCCGAAGCATCGAGCATGCCTTCGTACGCCCCGAGACCCTGCTGTCGGTGTTCGCCACGTGCGACGGCAATCATGTGCTCACCGGCGGTTGTGCGGTGCTCGACATGGGCGCACAGACCACCACGCTTACGGTATATAAAGCCGGACAGTACCTGGTGAACAAAGTGGTACCCAAAGGCGGCTACCACATCACCCGGATGCTGGAACAGCAGGGCCTGACTTTCCAGACGGCCGAAGTGCTCAAATGCCGTTTCGGTTTTGCTTCGCCTGCCCAAGTGGAGAAGAACGTGCGGCTGCGCGTGCCGGCAGTGCCTGAGGTAGGCGGCGAACTGGTGTTCACTACCGAGGAACTGGCAGAAGCCATCGACATCAAACTGCGTGAGATACTCGAACCGCTCATGGCAGAAATCAAGAAAGTGGAGAAACGCGTGCCGATTCTCTACATCACCGGCGGCGCCTCGATGCTGCAAGGCATGGCCGAATATCTGCAGCAACAGACTACACTCCGGGTGCAATACGGCGCCCACAACCTGCTCCTCCACCGCAACACCGAGGACAAGTATCTCTCGCCGGCGTACGCATCGCTGGTAGGCACTATCCTCCTGGGGCAGGACTATCGTGACAACCATAAGAACCAGCCTGTGCGGCAACCGAATTTCTTCGACCGCATCAAGGAGGGGACACTCGATATTTTCATCGACCAATAAACAACTGAAACTGATTAAATCGTAAATATTAGTATGGACGCAGAATTGATTACTCTCCCGTTGGAGGGATTGGCAGAGGACAACATCATCAAAGTGATAGGCGTAGGCGGAGGCGGATGCAATGCCGTCAACTACATGCACCGTCAGGGTCTGAAGGATGTGTCGTTCCTCGTGTGCAACACAGATCGCCAGGTGCTACTCAAATCGTCCGTTCCGAGCAAACTGCAGCTTGGTCCGGGACTGGGAGCCGGTGGTGATCCGGAGGCTGCCAAACAATACGCAGAAGAGAGCCGCGAGCACATTCGCGAGGCGCTCAACGACGGCACGCAGATGCTGTTCATCACCGCCGGAATGGGTGGCGGTACAGGTACCGGTGCATCGTCGGTGGTGGCGGAAGTGGCGCAGGACCTGGGTATCCTCACAGTAGGTATCGTCACGATTCCGTTTGCGTTTGAGGGCAAGAAGAAAATCATCAAGGCAATGACGGGCGTGGCTCGTCTGGCCAAGCATGTGGACGCGCTGCTCATCATC